>JAABUS010002473.1_pt1 | contig 34878 bp, 34 predicted proteins | sample 5560161 | NCBI WGS metagenome assembly JAABUS01 (sample SAMN10711885, study PRJNA513376) | rock metagenome | isolation source: Antarctica rocks | place: Antarctica: Victoria Land, Trio Nunatak nord | collected 2016-01-04 | reverse complement strand
CATCGATCCTGTAGCGCCCACGGTTCGTGTCGAGGGCGGCTGCGTCTGGAACGACGTGGACCACGCTACCCACGCCTTCGGTCTGGCCGTACCCTGCGGCTTCAACTCGACTACCGGGGTCAGCGGGCTCACCCTGGGTGGAGGTCACGGTTACCTCACGCGCAAGTACGGCCTGACCATAGATAGCCTTATCTCCGCCGACGTGGTGCTTGCCGACGGTAGTTTCGTAACGGCCAGCGAAGAAGAGAACGAGGACCTCTTCTGGGCTATCCGCGGGGGTGGAGGCAACTTCGGGGTGATAACTTCCTTCCTGTTCCGGGCTCACCCGGTCCATACCGTCTACGCCGGACCGACGCTCTGGCACATGGATCAGGCCGCCGACGCTATGCGCTTCTACCGCGACTTCATGGCGAATGCCTCGGAAGACATGTATGGCTTCTTCGCCTTCCTGAAGGTGCCGCCGGGACCACCGTTCCCGGAAGAGTTGCACACGAAGACGATGTGCGCCGTCATCTGGTGCTACACCGGGCCGACGGAAGAAGCCGAGGAAGCATTCCGGCCCGTTCGCGAGTTTGGCCCGCCCGCTTTCGATCTCCTCGGTCCGATACCTCTGCCCGCACTAAACAGCATGTTCGATCCGCTAATACCGCCGGGGCTGCAATGGTACTGGAGAGGAGACTTCGTGAACGAGCTCTCTGATGAGGCCATCGCGCTGCACGTCGAGCATGGCTCGAAGATCCCGACGATGCTCTCGACTATGCACCTCTACCCGATAGACGGCGCGGCGCACCGCGTCGGGAAGAACGACACCTCATTCAGCTACCGCGAGGCCAGATGGTCGTCGGTGTTTGGAGGTATAGATCCCGACCCGGCGAACAATGAGATCATCACCGCCTGGACGAAAGATTACTGGGAGGCGTTGCATCCGCACTCTGCGGGCGGCGCATACGTCAACTTTATGATGGAGGAAGGACAGGAGCGCGTCCGGGCGACCTATCGGGAGAACTACGATCGCCTGGTCGAAGTAAAAAACAAGTACGACCCGAACAACTTCTTCCGCGTCAACCAGAACATCGAGCCGGCGGTGTGAGCAAAGCGGGGCGGGGATTTTCTCGTCTCCCGAATGAAGGAGGAAGCCATGACCATTCGGGAACAAGAACAAACGCGGATCGCAGGGGATCGGCGATCAGTCCCTGCCGTGCTGGCGGTCGCGGGTATCGTCGGCCCGATCCTGTTCACAGTGGCCTTCGTCGTGCAGGGGCTGTTCCGGCTCGACGAGTACAGCCCGGTCGCGGAGCCGGTCAGCGCGCTGGAGGCCGGGCCGGGTGGCTGGGTGCAGCAGGTGAACTTCGTCTTCTTCGGGTTGCTGATGATCGCCTTCGCGGTCGGGCTGCACCTGGGGGTGCGTCCGGCACGGGCCGGGTGGGTCGGCCCCACGATCCTGGCCCTGAGCGGACTGGCGCTCTTGTGGGCGGCGGTGTTCCCGCTCCGAGAGAACGCGGCCGGCGTTACCCTTCCCCCAGGATTGCACCTCGTGGGTGGCTTGACGTATTTCCTGAGTAGTGCGGTCTGGCTCATCGTGCTGTCACGCCGGCTGGCGGGCGATCAGAGGTGGCGCGGCCTCGCCACCTACTCACTAGCCTCCGGCATCACGATCTTCGTCTTGTTCGTGGCGAACGGCGTTCTGGTGATACCGGACGACGCGCCACTGCATCCTTATGCTGGCCTGGCGCAGCGGGCGGTGCTCGCCGTCTTGTTCCCGTGCATGATCGTCTTCGCGCTAAGGTTGCTGAAGGTCACGAAGGAGGCCGATGCACCATGATAATTCACGGCGTCGGCAGGGACGCCGAGCATATCGTGAAGCAGATCGCGGCGTGCGACCCGAACGGCCGGCCCACGACGCAGGTGGTGACTAGAGCGCGACGCCATAAGGCGCGAAAGTCCGGCTGACGAAATGAGGAAAACGATGAAGCGAACCACGACACCCGTGATCAAGTCCGTTGGGCTTCGTGGACTGCGACTCCTTCACCTCGCAGCTTTCTTCAGCGCCTTCGACCGTTTCGTGGTCGCCCCGATGCTGCTGACCATCGCCCTGGCTCTCGGGGCGCCGCTGACCGAGGTCGCGGCGACGGCCAGCCTCTACTATCTGCTCTATGGCTTGATGCAGCCCGTATGGGGGATGCTCTCGGACCGGCTCGGGAGGGTGCGCGTGATGCGACTGACGCTCTTCGGGGCCGCGGTAGCCGGGGTGCTCTCGGCAGTTGCCCCGAACCTCACGGTCCTGATCGCCGCGCGGGCGCTTGCCGGGGGGCTGTTCGCGGCGGTGATACCGACCTCTCTCGTCTACATCAGCGACACGCTCGCGGTGGACTCCCGTCAGAAGGCCATCGCGGATCTCATGGCCGCCACGGCTGTGGGCACGGCCCTGGCGATCGTACTCGGCGGGCTCGCCGCATCCCTCGAAGCCTGGCGCCTCGCTTTCGCGGCTCCGGCCCTCGCCAGCGCCGCACTTAGCGTCCTGCTCACCCGACTACCGGAGCCAGAAGGCTTCGATGCTGAGAACAGAGAAGGGCCGCTGATCCAGATCCGCCGGGTTCTCGGTCGGCGTTGGGCGATGGTGGTGGTCGGGATCGCGCTGGTGGAAGGAGCGGTGATACTGGGCTTCCTTACCTTCCTCGCTCCTTCGCTCGAGAGCGGTGGCTCCAGACCCGCGGTGGCCGGGCTCGCCGTCGGACTCTTCGGGCTGGCGGTATTGGGCGGGACCCAGGCTGTCAAGCTCGTCGCGAATCGCCTTGGGGCGAGCACGCTCATCTTGATCGGTGGTGGCATGCTCGTACTCGGTTGCGCTTCGGCCGCCGTGGAACAATCGCTCGCAAGCGTGGGCGTCGCGGCGGTACTCGCCGGTGGGGGGTTCGCCTTCATGCACCCCCCGATTCTGAGCTGGGCCACCGAAGTTGTGCCGGAGGCGCGTGCCACCGTGGTCTCGCTCTCAGCTGCCGCCCTGTTCGCCGGAAGCGGGGTAGCTACCGCGGCTGTAGCCCCGCTGGCGGAGGCCGGTTCGTTCGACCTGCTCTTCGCATTGGCCGCCGTGGTGGCCGTCCCTCTGGGCCTTTTTGCAGGCCTGGCGCGACGCCGCTATTCGAGGATGAGATGACTCCGACTGTTCCTGAGGGGGCCAGCACCATATATATCGCCGGGAGGTGAGGCTGAAATGACAGCGTCTGGTACGCAGGCTATGGAAAACAGGATTCTACCCGTGGAAATCGGGACCAAGAGAAAGGAGAAACGGAATGTCGGTCGAGGAAAACAAGGCCACCTTCCGGCGCTACGTCGAGGAGGTCTGGAAGGAAGAGCGGCTGGATATCGTGGACGAGGTCTTCGCCGAAAAGTATCTCTCCCACCAGTCCGACGGCTCCGTCTTGGAGCGTGGCCCGGAGGACGTCAAGAAGTTCGTCGTGGAGTACCGCTCCGCTTTCTCGGACATCGAGAACGTCGTCGAGGACATGATCGGTGAAGACGACAAGGTCGTGACCCGCTGGACGCTGCGCGCCACCCACACGGGCGATTTCCGTGGCATTCCCGCCACCGGGAATCGCATCGACATCACGGGCATGGGCATCTTCCGGTTCTCGGAGGAGGGCAGGGTCGTGGAGAGTTGGGATAGCCTCGACCAGCTCGGCATGATGCGGCAGCTCGGCGCCATCCCCGAGCCGGAAGAGGCTGGAGCCTGAGGATGAAGATCGAGCGCGTCACCTTCGCCCTCGGTGTGTTGGCGGGGGCCCTGATCGGGGGCCGCGCCATCAAGGCTTATGACTGGCGCACCGAATGGAACATCTCCGCGCCGCTGCCCGTCGTCTACGAAGCCATGACCTCGCGGGCGGCGGTGCGCGAGTGGTGGCCGGACATGGAGCTCGTCGAGGACGGCCGGACAGACGACCTGCGGGTCGGCCAGCACCGTATCTTTCCGGGAGAAGCCGGACGGCACGCGCATCACGTTCAACTGGTACGTGCGCCTCACCAATCCGGCTTTCAACCTCCTGGGGTACGTCGCCGAAGGCATGTACCGCCACAGTCACGACAGCGTAATGGACTCGGCAGAGAAGGGGCTCTCGGAATATCGCGGCCGGCGGGCGACTCCCTGAGATGAGCGAGCTGCTGATGGAAGCCGGTTTCGCAAAGGTGCGCGTCGCCGACCAGCCACTCCCCACACGCTTCGTCGTGCCGACGTAGTAGGGTAGATAAGAGCGACATCCCCTCCGACACGGTCGTCCTGACCATGCCAGCAAGGATGGGAGTGGCCGAATGGTGACACGAGCCGTCATGGCGCTGGACGCTCCTTCTTCTCGGACCCGGAAAACGTGGTCGGGAAAGCCGGAGCCCCATCCAACGAATGTCTTTCAGAAAACTATTGACACCATTGATACAAATATTTACGCTGTCAGCTTACACGGTAAATCAACGAGTCAAGGAGAGGACGATGGGGCGCGCGGGCCTGGCTTTGGTGACGGTGGCGGTGATCCCCGTCCTGTCGGCTGGGGCGGCGGTTGCGGCGGTAAAGTTCGGGACTGATGGCTCGGATGAGCTTTTCGGCACCGGCGGCTCCGACGTGCTCTATGGTCGTAGTGGCAGCGACTTCGCAGAGGGGTGTGGAGGGAACGACATTCTCTATGGCGAAGAATTACTCGGTCTCGAACCGAGGGCCGAGACCGACGATGGCGAGGACGTTATGCATGGCGGCGATGGGAACGACGACATCGTCTCCTTCGATGTTAGGTCCAGGCTGGCATTGTTTTCTGCGGCGGCAAGGACAGGGTCTTCGCCGACTTCCGGGACCGGGTCGCGGACGATTACGAGAAGGTTTTCAGACGGAGAAGTCAGGCGGACAGAACCGCACGCCAGAAAGAGAGCATCATAAAGGGAGTGGGCATCATAAGGTTCGTGTTGTTGGGAGCCGCCGGGTTCGGCGTCGGCGGGGCTCTCGCAGGCATCTTTGGCGCTTTCGTCGCTATCCCGGTTGCGGGGGCGGTCGGCGGAGCGGCGTTGGGCCTGGCCTTGAGGGATCGGAGAAGACTCGTGGTCCTGGCGCTGGCGGGTGCTCTGGGGATGTTCCTCGGGCTTCTCGCAGTGCTTACCCTGGGTTCATTCGTGAACTACTCCACGGTGGTAATAGGGCCAGTCTTCGGGGCCGTGCTCGGAGCGTCGCTGGGCGTGGCTTTCCTTGATGCGAGGAGGGTCTTGATCCTGACGCTGGCCGGAGCGGTGGGGTTCGGCATCGGATTTCCCGCCGGAAGCTTCCTGGACTACCTGACGGACAGCTTCGGCAGGATGCCTTTCATCGTCGTCGCGGGGATCATCGGCGGCGCTTCTTTAGGTGCGGCCCTGGGGTACCTCGAAGAGGGTGGACGTGCTGGAGGCGGTGCGAACCGGCGGGTTCGATGAAATCTCCGTGGGGTCCTCGAACTTTTTGCCGACCTGGTGCATCCTCTTTGTGGGAGCACTAGAATCGGATCGGAAAAGGAGAGCGAGATGGTGAGCGACGCGGATCTAGTCGAGGCCGCCAGGAGGGGTGACGCCGCGAGCCTGGGGTTGTTGCTGGAGCGGTACCGAACGCCGTGCACGACACGTTTCTGACGGCGTTGAGGAGGTTGGATCAGGTCCGCGAACCGGTCGCCGTTGGCGGATGGCTGCATCGCATCCTCCGCAACGTCTGCCTGATGCGGCTGAGATCCGGACGCGGAGAGATGCCGTTCGACGAACTACCTACCGGCCGCAAACCTCCCGACCCATACGTCGAAGAGTCCTTTGATCGCCTGGCGTTGCGCGAGTGGGTGTGGGCGGAGCTGCCGGAAGCCCTGCGCGTCACGGTCATGCTGCGCTACTTCGGCAGCTTCGGCTCCCATGGGGAGATATCGGCCATCCTCTGCGTCCCGGTCGGAACCTTGAAGAGCAGGCTCAGCCAGGCAAAGATCAAACTCGCCGACGCGTTGCCCGAGGCCACGAGGCTCGACCACGCCGAAGCCCACCGTCTTTCAGAGTCCCGCGCCCGCTTCTTCGACGCCGCCCACAAGGAATACAACCGGGGCGAGGGATACGAGACGCTACTCGGCGCTTTCTCGGAAGACCTCGTGATGGACTTCTCGGACGGAACCACCATCCATGAAGGATACGAGTTCATGGTGGGGGATCTGGAGCAGGATCTGGAGACCGGGCTGAAGATGTATCCGACGAACGTCGTCGCGAGCAGGGACGTGACCATCATCGAGTGCGATATCGAGAACTCGTCAGACTACCCATTCCACTGACCCCCACCATCTCGCAGGTCGCCATTCACCGGAACGGCAGGATCTCCCGGATGCGCTGGCGCCTCGCGCCCGAGGGAAGTAGGATGCTGGGAAGTAACCGTCCTCGAACCTTTGAATGCGGAAGGAGCCTGAGCCATGGTCATCGAAGAATCCCGCGCGTCGTTCAGGGCGGCGCTCAGGGAAGACAGCCGCGGGATCGCCGCGCTCCGCTGCGCCCGCAACGAGGGCAACTTTTCGTACCGAAATTGTGTCGTCGCCGACCGGGTGGGGGAGGTGATCGGTCTTCTCTGCACCTTCCCGATACAGGCGCATGATGGTGAACCCGAGGAACCATCGGACCCGATCCTGGAGCCATACGAGAGGCTGGAGATCCCCGGCAGCCGCTACGTATGCTCGCTCGCGGTGTTCGACGAGTTTCGCGCCATGGGGCTCGGAACGAAGATGCTCTCCATCGCCAGCGATCAGGCGCGAGAGGGGCTTCGGTGTCCTGAGCCTGATCGTCTTCGAGCAAAACGCTGGCGCTGTCAGGCTTTACAAGCGCGAGGGATTTCGGGTTGTGGACCGGGCTGCGGTCGTGCCGCACGGGCTGATCCAGCACACCGGAGACGTTCTACTGATGGCAATGGAAGTCTGAGAAAAGGAGAAAGACATGACGGAGCAGATAACGCAAACACCGGAAGAGCGTCGGGACGCGCTCGTGGAGCGGCTGTTCGAGGCGGTGCTCGGCATGAACGACCTGTACATGGTGTACATCGGGGACCGTCTGGGCTTCTACCGGACCCTGATAGATCTCGGTTCCGTCACCACCTCCGAACTCGCCGCCGCGACGGGGACGCACGAGCGGTACGTGCGAGAATGGTTGGAGCAACAGGCCGTCACCGGAATCCTCGCGGTCGAGGATGCGGAGGTCGAGGCGGACATCCGCCGCTACCGTCTCCCGGAGGGCCATGACGAGGTTCTGACAGAGCGCGACAGCCTCAACTACCTGGCGCCGTTCGCCCGGATGATGGCCGGGCTCGTGCGGCCTCTGCCAGAGGTGATCGAAGCGTTCCGCACTGGGGGTGGCGTCCCCTACGCGCGCTACGACGAGGACTTCTGCGAGGGCCAGGGTGAGATGAACCGCGTCCAGTTCATCAACCTGCTCGGGAGCGAGTGGATACCCTCCGTGCCCGACGTTCACGAACGGCTTTCGGACGACCCTCCTGCCCGCGTCGCGGACGTTGCGTGCGGAACCGGATGGTCGAGCATCGCGCTGGCGAGAGCCTATCCCAAGGTTCACGTGGATGGGCTCGACCTAGACGAGTACTCCATCGAAGTTGCGAAACAAAATCTCGCCGGTACCGGGCTGGAAGACCGCGTGAGCTTCAGGGTGCGCGACGCCGCTAATCCCGAGATATCCGGCGGCTACGACATCGTCACGGTGTTCGAGGCGATACACGACCTGCCCCGCCCGGTGGAGGTGTTGCGGGCCATCCGCAACCTGTTGAACGAGGAAGGCGCCGCCATTGTCGCGGATGAGCGGGTGGCCGGGAAGTTTATCGCGCCGGGCGACGAGGTAGAGCGCCTGATGTATGGGTGGAGCGTGCTCCACTGCCTGCCGGTCGGGATGGCGGAACAACCGTCCGCTGCGACGGGCACCGTAATGCGCACCGAGACCCTGCGGGGCTACGCACTCGAAGCTGGATTCGGTAGCTTCGAGGTTCTGCCCATAGAGAACGACTTCTGGCGTTTCTACAGTCTCAAGCCGTAGGGCCTACGGCGTCACGCGCGTGAGCATCCCGCTCGGACCATCGCCGGGACCAACAGTCCAGACGTACTTCTTGCCGACCGTGAGATCCTCGGCCCCGTAAGGACCGACCTCCAAAGACCGGACGGAGCCCTCCGAACCGCCTGTGGAGCCAGGGATAACGCGGGTAAGGGTGTTGACGTTCGAGACCCAGAGGGCGTCGGCCCCGAACACCATCTCGTATGGACCGGGCGAGCCGAGGGGCGTGACGTTGGAGATTCGTGCCTCCGAAGCGTCGATCTCGAGGATATCCCCGCCCAGGGTCGCGGCCCACACCGAACCCCCCCCGGCCGCAACCCCGGAGACGCCACCAGGCACCACCAGCCTCTCGGAGATCTCATTGGCCGCCGGGTCCATGCGCAGGATCTGACCTTCGTCCCGTTCCCCGGTACCCTGTGAGAATTTCGGTACGGTCGCCCACACGTCCCCGGACGCGGCGTCCACGGCGAGGCTCTGGACCGCACCGGGGGTCTCTATCTCCGTGACGACCCTGCCCGTGCGCGGGTCTATCCTCACCACCCGGCCGCTCCCGTCACCATCGGAGACCGCGACCCAGGCCGCCCCACCGGCCGCTACCACCTGCGAAGGCGAGCCGCCGACACGGATTCGGCGCTCGACTTCGCCCGACGCCGGGTCGAGGCGTAGCACGTTCCCCGTCTCCTCTTCGAGGAGCCAGACGGCGTCGGCTCCGGCCTCAAGGCCGCTGCTCGTGCCTGGCGCCTCCGAGGCCGAGAGCGTCCTGCCGGTCTCCGGGGCGAGCTTCAGCAGGGAGATCCCTGAGCCCTCGCGTTGCTCCCCCCGATCCAGCACCCAGAGGTGACCCCCGCCCGCCGCGATGCCCGTTGGGGACTTGCCTATGGGACGCATCCGTACGTCCTGGAAGGCGGCTCCTTCCGGGGTGTCCGGCGGGCGGGCCGTGGTCTCTTCGGGGTCAGACGTCACTTCTTCGATGGTAGCCGAGGTCGTCTCAGACGAGGCTTCCGAAGAGGTGGTCTCGGGCTCGCGGCCCGGGTCCAGGCGCCAGTGGTAGACCGCGCGGTCGTACTGATTGAGCTGCAGGAAGACCGAGAGGCGACGATCCTCTGTCCCGCCGGTGGAAGGGAGCTCGAAGACCGAAACGCCGCCTGAAGCCGGGCTTGCCTTTTCGCTGAATTCTTCGGGGGACTCGGGGCCTGTTGTTTCATCTGGCATGGTTTGGGGTGCGGGCGCCACGGTCGGCTTCTTCCCTTTGGGGATACGCCTGGCGTCGAGGGTGCGCATGTCAGGTGGGACGCCTGGCTCCGTGTAGACGCCTGGCACCGGGGGATCGCTGGTCTCACCCTCCCATCGCTTCGTCCCTGCTGCGAGCCCGCTGATGCGGTTGCTCCCGACTACAACGAAGGTGTCGTCCTCGTCAGAAACCCGCGTTGCGGCCAGGTCGTCGCCCATCTGCTCCGGGGTCTCCATGCCTGTGCAGTCGTCCAGCTTGCAGAACTCGCCGTAGCTGGCCTGCACGATCCGGCCTCCAGAGACCAGCCACACTGGCGGCGGCGCCCAGTCTTCGGCGGTGATCCCAGGCACTGGCTTCGGCGCAGGCAACTCTATGCGGCCAGCCTTCACGCTGCCTGGCGTATCGTTCCCGCCGATCCCTCCGGGTGTTCCCGAGCATCCCCACAGTCCGACCAGGCAGCATGCAAAGCACAACGCGATGGCAAACGCCCGCACGGGTTTAATGGCGGGGACGTGGCGCCCCTTACCTGCGGGACTCGCGTGTTGCGGAATGGGTATCGGCGTGCCGGCTAGCTACAGGTAGATCTCGTGCGGCGGGCCTAGAAGGCGCCCTGTACGGTTCGAAGAATCTGCAATACCACGTAGGCGACTATGAGCACCACTATCACTATTGCCAGGTACTTGATGAACACGGCAGCCGTGAACGAGCTGCCGCCACCGCCTCCCCCGCGGGAACCGAACTCTTGTTCCTCCATGTCCCTGCGTGCGTCTTCGCGTCCTGCATCGTAGTCTCTACGGCTCATGGGCCCTCCTTCGAAGTGGCCTTCTCTATCCTGGATATTATAAACGGCGGTGGAGGCGATAGTCTCGCCGGGGTGTCATCCCTACGGCAAGGAAACGCCGCCGAGTATCCTCAAGACGAGCATGCCCCCCAAAACCACCGCAACCACGAACAACACTACCAGCAACCAGGGGACGATGCTGCTCAGGTCGGGCCTGCGACTCCTGCTTCCGCCACGATTGCGCTGACGGTACGGCACGGTGCGCCGGGTGACGCTCGTCTGAACGGTCGAGGTTTCCCAGGGATCTTCGGCCATTTCGGGTTCGGATCGGGGAGTCTCTCCCATGGAACGCTGGATCTCACCCACCAGCGCGGATGCACTCGTGGGCCTGTCATCCGGGTCTTTTGCCAGGAGCCTCAAGACCAAGTCGTTCAAGCCCCCTGGGATGTCGCTGACGGTCTCTCGTGGCGGCCGTGGAGGGGAGTTCACGTGTTTCGTGGCTACTGCGACGGGATCATCGCCATCGAAAGGCACTTCACCGGTCAGCACTTCGTACATCACGACGCCCAGTGAGTAGAGATCGCTGCGGGGTCCGATCCGGCCGCCCGTAGCCTGTTCGGGAGACATGTACGCGGCGGTGCCGAGAACCAGGTTTGCCCTGGTGATCGACGTTTCAGATTCGGCCAGCGCTATGCCGAAGTCTGCCACCTTCACGTCGCCGGAGCGGGTGATGAGGACGTTCTGGGGTTTTATGTCGCGGTGGATCACACCCCGCTCGTGCGCCGCATCCAGGGCGCCCGAGATCTGCATCGCCACCTCGGCCACGACGGAAGAGGCGAGCCTCCCGTCCCGCGAGATGCGGTCTTTCAGCGTCCCGCCAGGCAGATATTCCATGCAGATGTAGCAAGAACCATCCTCGGCCTCGCCCCTGTCGTAGATGGAGACTATGTTGGGGTGGGAGAGGGCCGCCGCGCTCTGGGCCTCGCGCCTGAACCTCTCCACGTATTCATCGTCGCGCGAGCGTTCCCGGTTCAACATCTTCAGTGCCACGTCGCGGCCGAGGACGCCGTCGTGGGCCAGAAATACCTCGGCCACCCCGCCCCTGCCAAGGGTGCGGGAGATGGCGTATCGATTATCAACGAGCCCCGCCATGCCACAGAGTATGCAACATATCTCTCGGGCCGGATTGACGGTTGGACCACTCCTCCCCCTGACATCCCGCGCCGCTGGCGTAGAATACGCTCTCTGTTGAACGAGCCGAAGTTTCGAAGAGGAGCGTGTGGTGCCTGACGTAACGGTAATAGGCGGCGGGCTCGCCGGTAGCGAGGCGGCCTGGCAGGCGGCCCAGATGGGCAGCTCCGTGGAATTGTGGGAGATGCGGCCCGTGAAGGAGACCCCAGCCCACCGCACCGAACACTTCGCGGAGCTGGTCTGCTCCAATTCCCTGGGCAACACGTCGCTGACCACAGCATCGGGGCTTCTCAAGGAGGAACTTCGGCGGCTCGGGTCCGTGATCCTGTGTTGCGCCGACGCCAACTCAGTCCCGGCGGGCGGCGCGCTCGGCGTTGCCCGCGAAGGCTTCCCCCAGGCCGTCACCGAGATCGTTCACAACCATCCGAACATCGAGGTCGTCAGGAAAGAGGTCACGGACATCCCTGACGGTCCGACCGTGATCGCCACAGGCCCACTCACTTCCGACTCTCTCGTCGAGAAGATCGAAGCCCTCTCCGGTGAGACGCTGTATTTCTACGACGCGGCATCTCCCATCATCCACCGCGACTCGCTCGATGAATCCATCATCTACCTCGCTTCACGCTATGGTAAAGGCGAGGCCGCATACCTGAACTGCCCGATGAACGAAGAAGAATACAATGCCTTTGTTGGGGGTCTGGCGACGGCGGAACTGTCCCCGATCAAAGACTTCGAGGAAGATATGTACTTCGAGGGTTGCCTCCCCGTGGAGACTATCGCCCGCCGGGGCAGGGAAACACTCCGGTTTGGCCCGATGAAGCCCGTCGGGTTGCCTGATCCGCGCACCGGAAGGGAAGCCCACGCCGTCGTGCAACTTCGCCAGGATGACGAGATGGGGCGTCTGTACAACATGGTCGGCTTCCAGACCCGCCTGAAGTGGGGCGAGCAGAAGCGCGTCTTCCGAACCATCCCCGGCCTCGAAAAAGCGGACTTCGCCCGCATGGGCGTCATGCACCGCAACACGTACCTTCCATCCAACCAAATGCTCGAAGCCACCATGCGGATTCGGGCCGACCGCAGCGAAGCTCCGCTCTTCTTCGCCGGGCAGCTAACCGGGGTCGAGGGCTACGTCGAGAGCGCCGCGATGGGCCACATCGCAGGCGCGAACGCCGCGAGGCTGGCACGCGGCGAGGAGACCGTCACCATGCCCCACAGCACCATGATGGGCGCGCTCGCCAGCTACATCACCACGAAGGAAGGCACGCTCCAGCCCATCAACTCGAACTGGGGCCTCGTCCCATCCGTTCCGAAACGGGAGAACGGAAAGCGCCTCTCCAAGCCCGAGCGGAGGGAGCGTCAGGCGCGGATGGCGCTCACCGTGCTGGACGAGTTCATCGGGACCCGAATAGAGGCTACCGTCTGAGGACTGGCGGATCTCGCTTGATACCGAACACGCCTTGGAAAACTCGTATCAGCATGGCCGCCTTGCCGGGTGGGGACCGCGTATGATGTTGGTGGTTCGCCACTTGGGGAGGGAATGAATGCCGTTGGACGCGGCGCTCGCGGGCGCGTTGCACATCGAGTACCTTCGCCAGCAGGACGTGGCTGTGGTCGAGCATCCACATCACGTTCTGTTTCAGACTTCTACCATAAACTCGCTGCTCGATGGTCGTTTTGATGGGGATGTCACCTTCGCCGGGCTTGCGCAGAGGGGGGATCTCGGGCTCGGCACCGTTGACGCGCTGGACGGGGAGATGATCCTGCTCGACGGACGTTTCTACCAGGTTAGGTCCAACGGCCGCGCCTACGAGATCGAAGGCTGGAAGAAGACACCATTCGCGGTAGTGACGTTCTTCGAGCCTGGCATTATCGAACCACTTCCACACCCGATGGACCTGTCGGAGCTGTATTCCCACCTCGACACGCTTGCTCCCGATACGGCGACGCTCTACGCCGTAAGGGTGGATGGCTTGTTCGAGCACGTCAGGACGCGGAGCGTCCCGCGCCAGCGCAAACCCTATCCGTCGCTCTCCGAGGTGGTCCGCAACCAGCCGACCTTCGATCTCCACGACGTTCGGGGCAGCCTCGTGGGCTTCCGTTTCCCAGTGAAGACGCAGGGACTCAACGTGGTCGGCTACCACTTCCACTTCATCACCGAAGACAAAAGCGCTGGCGGACACGTGCTAGAGTGTCAGATCTCCAGCGGAGAACTGAGCATCGACCATGAGGTGGACCTCGGCCTCGAGCTTCCCTCTGGCGTGGAGCTTCCCACGCCTGCGCCGGAACGGGAAGGTGAGATCGAGCGCATAGAGCGCGAAGGGTAGAGGCTGCGCCGACCCACTGAAGAGCCGAGGGATCATCCTTACAGTTTCGCGGCGGCTTCAGTCCTCAGCGCGGTGTCCAGGATAATTTCAGCGAGCCTTCGAACGGAAGGCTGCCAACCAGCGTTGAGTGCGTACTCAGATTTCACCTTCCCACTGCTTTTAAGTGACAACTTGGGTAGCAAATCCCAGGAGTGCGCTCATCACCGCGTTTGTAAACCAACTATGATGCTCCATGAGTTCACTGAACCTCGATAGCGCACCTCGGTCTAGGTACTCTCCACGTTCCACAAGCCTCTCTACTCGATCCAGCGCGCTGTGAAGCTCTTCTCGGTCAGCGCCACCCTCACGTTCAATCTGCTCTCTGACAGTTCCAAAGTCAATATTATTCGTAAGTTCAGCGCGGTTCTGCGTCCCTATAATCGACTGACTTACATCGCCATGAAAATGAAAGCTAGCAGATGACGGTTGAGGATCTGGCATTACAAAATCGGAATCTACAGCTTCGTACGCCCTTCTAGTGAGCGTACACCTCCGACTCCGCTCTGATCTTGTTTCTGTGACTCGCGGATTCCTAGTAGTTCCCGACCGACTTGTCCTAGTTTGATAGTTGATTTCCTGTAATATGAGTCCTGCGGATTCCAGAGCATTAAGAATACCTTGAGTAATTTCAGGTTTCTCTCTCGATGGTTCTGTGCCAGTAGTTCCGTGTATCAGTGGTCCGTCTGGACCCATAACCCACAGCACTGAAAATTCTTCGTCAAGCTCTCCTTCTCTGTTTGCTTCCACCATCCAAGATATCGCTAACTTCTGTTTGTCGGTAAGGTTATATTCCATTGCTGATCCTTTCTCGGATACCAATGTCTAAGCCGAAGTGTACAAATATGTTAAATCGTTTCTACGGAAAACTTGTCTGTAGCAATGAATAGTTACAATTTCGCGGCGGCTTCGGTCCTCAGTGCAGCTTCGAGAATGGTCTCGACAAGTTTCTCGAACGGGATACCGGCTCTCTCGGCGGCCAGCGGGAAAGTGGATGTCTCGGTAAAGCCGGGGATGGTTTTCACGTCGAGAACCTGCGGGACACCATTCTCGTCCACGATGGTGTCTACCCTGGCGTAGCCGGAACAGCCTAGAGTTCGGTAGGCGGCGAGGGCCGTCTCGCGAAGGTGCTTGGCTGTCTCGTCTGGGACTTCGGCGGGGATGGCGAAGTCCGTCGCGCCGGGCGTGTATTTGGCCTCGAAGTTGTATGCGCCTTCGCGCGGGCGAATCTCCACGAGGCCGAGCACCTTCGGTTCCCCTGCGGCTGGTTCTAGGATCGGGACAGAGATTTCTTTGCCTTCGACCCAGGCTTCGAGCAGGATCTTGGCGTCATATCCGAGCGCTTCGTAGACAGCGTCCAGAAGTTCTCCTGGTTCCTCCACCCGCGAGAGCCCGAAGCTCGATCCCTCCCTCGCCGGCTTGACGACAAGCGGATACCCGAGCGAATCGGCCGCGGTGTCGAGCGCTGCAGAAGCGCCCATCTCGTTCATCGCACGCCGCAGGAACGTGCGGAACGGCGGTGTCTGTATCCCGGCGGCCCGCAGCGCCCGCTTTGCGTAGTCCTTGTCCATGCACCTGATGGACGAGAGCGGCCCGCTCCCCGTGTACGGGATACCGAGCGTCTCTAGCAGCGCCTGTACGGTTCCGTCCTCGCCTCCGGGGCCGTGCAGGCATACGAAGGCCGCATCCGGCGCAATCTCCATCAGGCTCCCCGTGGTCGTCTCCTCGATGTCCAGGGGATGAACCTCATGGCCCAGGCGTTCGAGTGCGTGCTGCACGCGTCGCCCCGTCACGACGGAGACGTCACGCTCCATGGAATGGCCGCCCCTCAGAACCGCGATCCTCGCCATCTTCTAACCCTTGTCCGTGCCGGAGGCGACGCCCGTGGAGCGGGGACCGGCCTGGCTGCGCGAGCCACGCTGCGAGCCGCGCTCCAGGTCGCTGCGGAGCTCCATGCGCTCGCGCACGACCTCGGCGAGGAGTTCGATGCCGCGACGGATCTTCTCCGGCTCCACGAACGAGAAGTTGAGGCGCATGCAGTTCTTGCCATTGCCGCCCGCATAGAATCCCTCACCAGGCACGTAGGCGACGTTCTTCGCTATGGCGCGCGGCAACATGGCGGTGGCGTCTAGGTACGAGGGGAGCGTCGCCCACACGAAGAGCCCGCCTTGCGGGTGGGTCCAGTGGACCTCCTTCGGCATGAACTCGGCCAGCGCGTCGAGCATAGCGTCGCGGCGTTCGCGGTAGATGCCCGTCAGGCGCTTCACGTACGCCCGCCAGTCGGCGTTCTCGAAGAAGCTGGCTATGAGCATCTGCGAGAGGTTCGAGGAGCAGAGGTCAGCGCCCTGCTTGCCGATGTTGATCTTGTGCAGTATCCCAGGCTGCGCCCGCACCCACCCGAGCCGGACGCCTGGAGCAAATATTTTCGAGAACGTCCCCAGATAAACCACCCGGTCCACGTCCCCGTCCTCCTGCTCCAGCGCGGAGAGCGTGGGCAGCGGCTCCCCCTCGAAGCGGAGCATCCCGTAAGGGTTGTCTTCCACGATGACCAGATCGAACTCGCGGGCGATCTCGAGCAACTCCCGGCGGCGTTCGGCAACCATCGTGACCCCAGCGGGGTTCTGAAAGTTAGGGACTGTGTAGACGAACTTCACCGGGATGCCGCCCCTGCGGGCTTTCTCCAGAGCTTCGCGGGCGGCGGCCGGGATCATGCCTGCACGGTCCATCGGCACGTGCATCACCCGCGGTCTGTACGCGGCGAAGGCGTTCAATGCCCCCGCATAGGTCGGGCCTTCGCACAGGATGCCGTCGCCCTCATCCAGAAACGTCTTTGCGACGAGGTCGAGACCCTGCTGGGCGCCTGTGGTGGTGAAGACTTCCTCCTGGCTGGCCTGGGTGCCTTCGGCGGCCATGACCTCCACGATCACGTCCTTGATCGACTCCAGCCCGGCGGTCGGGCCATACTGGAGAGCCTGTGCGGCGTCGGCTGCGACGCTGCCGGAGATCTCACGGAACGCCTCCTCGCCGAACGCCCGCGTGTCAGGGAACCCCCCGGCCAGCGAGATAATGCCTGGCCGTGACAGGGTGGCCATCAGGTCGCGCGTCGCGGCGGTCTTCATGCCCCTGACACGGTTGGCGTACAGGAAGTCGAACCTGTCGAGGTCTACGAGCGGCAACCGCGCCTCCTTTGGACTGTTTCCCGGTGTCTCCGAACGACGGCGACTGTATCACAGGAGTCTTATCAATTGTAGACTCATCGCCATGAAGCCGGTCTTCGTTACCTCCAACGAGAACAAACTCCGTGAAGCGTCAGAGATACTGGGCGTGGACCTTGATCGGGCCGATGTGGACGTGCCGGAGATTCAATCCCTCGACTTCGAAGAGGTAGCCGCCGCGAAAGCCCTCGCCGCACGAAGGGCGCTCGGAGATCCTGCATATCCGGTGATCGTGGACGACTCCGGGCTGTCTGTCGGGGCATGGGGCGGTTTCCCCGGCCCGCTCACCCGGTGGCTGATGAAGAGCGTTGGCAATACAGGTTTGTTGAAGATGCTCGCCACCGAGGAGGACCGTTCCGCCCAGGCCGTGTGTGTAGTCGCCGTCGCGGCTCCGTCCGGCTCCGTCCGGGTTTTCAGGGGCGTCGTGGAGGGTGAGATCTCCCGTGAGCCCCGAGGCGAAGGCGGCTTCGGCTTCGATCCCATTTTCGTTCCCGAAGGACAGACCAGGACTTACGCCGAGATGGGGGATGAGAAGAGCATGGACTCGCACAGGACGCGAGCTTTTCGGGCGGCGCGAAAAGGATTCTGAGGATGAGTATTAGCAGGAGAAGCGACGGGAATCCAGCCAATACTTACAAGATAGCATTCTGGATTTTGCCCTCGATATTGGTGCTCATCTTGTCAACGCTGGCGGGCGGATGCTTTTACTTGGCTCGTGGCTCGGCTGAACGTCATGAACTCGAAAGGCTCACTTCCCCCGATGGAAAGACCGATGCTGTGATTGCATCAGGAGAAAGCGTGCAAGGTGCAACCGGCGGTCCTTCAATGGAGGTTTACCTGGTCCCGTTCGGGCAAGATTTGTCAGGAGAAAACAGGTCCCTCTTAGTAGATTACGTCGAAGATTCCCACGATATAGAGTTGCGTTGGCATGACAAGAGAATCCTAGAAGTTCGTTATAGTGCCGCAGCAATCTCAGACTTCCGAAACTACAAGTATCTAAATAGTAAGCAAGGAAATGAGTATGTAGTTGAAGTACGTTTGTCACCTTTGAGTGACAATACTAGTTTGCCGGATGTGTACTATTGAGCTAGAGAGGGCGCTGCCTGAAAAACCAGAACGAGATTAGAAAGCAGCGACGGGAACGCCGCATGGCGAAGTGGACTCCGGTTACGGGTTTCGAGGAGGATGGTATCGGGCTGGACAGGATGCGTTAGGAGGACTCTGGTTTTCGGGTATATCTCGGGCATATGGAACTGGTTATCGGGTAAGGTCGAGCCTGCGGGGCGGGAGCCGGGAGTTTGGTATTCTTCTTGCAGGTTTGCAACCTGAATAGGGAAGGGGCGGCGGATGCCGGAAGAGAATGGTAATGGTGAGAACGGGGGCGTAGAGGCCCGCGAGGAGGGATCGGTAGCCACGAGCGCGGATCGACTAGTCGATCTATACCGCGAGATGGTGACGGTTCGCAGGTTCGAGGAGGCGTGCCAGAGGGGGTTCCGGCAGGGCAAGATCGGGGGCTACCTCCACGTCTATATCGGGCAAGAGGCTGTGGCGGTCGGCTTCCTCGACTCCTTCAAAGAGGGCGACAAGGTAATAACCGCCTACAGGGACCACCCGCACGCGCTGCTACTTGGTAGCGACCCGAAGAACGTCATGGCCGAGTTGTACGGGCGCGGGAGCGGCATCGTCAAGGGCAAGGGCGGCTCGATGCACCTCTTCGACGTGGAGCGCGGCATGATGGGCGGCTACGGTATCGTCGGCGGGCACATCCCCATCGGCGTCGGCATCGCCTACGCGCTCAAGTACCACGAGACTGACAACATCTGCCAGCTATATCTGGGCGATGGCGCGATGAGCCAGGGCGCCTTCCACGAGGCCGCCAACCTCGCCGGGCTATGGGGCAAGGACGGCCAGTGTCCTTGCCTGTTCATCGTCGAGAACAACCAGTACGGGATGGGCACCTCGGTCGAGCGCACCACGGCGATGACGGACCTGGCGGCCAAGTTCGACGCATACGGCATCGAGCACGAGAAGGTGGACGGCATGGACATCGATGCCGTTCTCGAAGCGGCCGAACGCCTCACCGAGCAGGTGCGCGAGACCGGCAAACCGTACGCTGTCGAGGCGCTCACGTACCGCACCGCGCCCCACGGCGCCGGCGACTTCTTCGAGAAGTACCGCACGAAGGAGGAGATCGAGGAGTGGCGGCAGCGGGATCCCATCGGCATCCTGGAGAAGAAGCTGCTCGAATCCGAAGCCGCCGATGAAGAGAAACTCGATGAGATCAAAGGCGAGGCCAAGGAGCAGATCGACGAGGCGGTGAAGTTCGCCGATGAGAGTGAGCAGCCGCCCATCGAGGAGCTATACACGGACGTCTACGCGGGCGAAGACGAGTACATGGGGGAGGAGTAGACCGTGGCGGAGACGAAGACCTATCGCGAAGCACTTCGTGAGGCCATGGTCCACGAGATGGAGCGCGACGAGAACGTCATCCTCATGGGCGAGGACATCGGCGTCTACGGCGGCACCCACCTCATAACCGACGGCCTCATAGACGACTGGGGCCCGAAGCGGGTAATGGATACCCCGATCTCCGAAAACGGGTTCACCGGGGCCGCCGTCGGGATGGCGATGATGGGGATGCGCCCCATCGTCGAGATGATGACCTGGAACTTCTCGTTCCTGGCGGCGGACCAAATCATCCAGCACGCAGCCAAGCTCCGCTACTTCTCAGGCGGGCAGGTACAGGTACCGTTGGTCATCCGCGGCCCCAACGGCGGCGGCGTCCAGCTCTCAGCCCAGCACACCCACTCTCTCGAAAACTTCTACGGACATTTCCCCGGCCTCAAGGTAGTCGCGCCCGTCACCCCCAACGACGTGAAGGGCATGATGATCACCGCCGTCCGTGACCCGAACCCCGTGATCTTCCTGGAAGCCGGCGCGCTCTACGGCACGAAGGGCGAGGTGGAGGAGGGCGATAACGCCGTACCGTTCGGCAAGGCCCGCGTTGCCCGCGAGGGCGACGACGTGACGCTCATCGCATACGGTCGTCAGGTCAACCTTTGCCTGCGGGTAGCCGACACGCTGGAGGAAGAGGATGGCGTGAGCGCCGAGGTCATAGACCTGCGCTCGATACGGCCTTTCGACGAGGACGCCATCGTGGAGTCGGTGGAGAAGACGCACCGGGCGGTGGCGGTGCAGGAACAGTGGCGGTGGTTCGGGGTGGCGAGCGAGGTGGCGGCGATCATCCAGGATCGGGCCTTCGATTATCTGGATGCTCCGGTCGAACGGGTGAGCGGGGCCGAGGTTCCAGCGCCTTACGCCCGCAACCTGGAGATCGCTGCCTTCCCGAGCGAGAAGCAAGTTGCGAACGCGGCGCGCCGGGTTCTTTACATGGAGGAGAAGTAAGGTGCCTGAAGTTTACATGCCCAAGATGGGCGACGCGATGGAGGAGGGCACCCTCCTCAAGTGGCTGGTGAGCGAGGGAGATGAGATCTCCGAGGGCGATCCCATAGCCGAAATAGAAACCGACAAAGCCTCCATGGAGATAGAGGCCGAAGACTCGGGCACGTTCGCCCAGATCATCGCCCAGGAAGGCGACGATATCCCCGTCGGCGGCGCCATAGCCTTCATCCAGGGCGAGGGAGAGGAAGTTCCGGATCGCCAGGAGGGCGGCGGAGAAGCGGAAGCCGAGGAAGGCGGGGAAAACTCGGGCGGCGAAGCAGCCACAGCCACAGCCGAACAGGACGAAGAAGAGGAAGGCGAAGAGGCGGAACCTGCACAGGCTGGCGGCCAGGCCGATGGCAGGGCCAACGGACACTTCCGGGCATCGCCCATAGTGAAGCGCCTCGCGGCGGAGAACGACCTGGACCTCTCGAAGGTCGAGGGTTCGGGGCCGCAGGGCCGCATCGTGGAGCGCGACGTGCGGGCCGCAATGGAGCGGGGCGACGCCCAGGCTGATGGACAGGATGACGGGCAGGCCGAAGCCGGGGATGGCGCGGCAGCCGCGGAGGAACCGCAGCAGGCGCCGCAGGTCGGGTTGCAGACGCCGCGTTTACCCGAGCCCGTTGAAGGACCGGACACGGAGCTCATGGAGCCTACCCGGATGCAGCGGGTTATCGGCGAGCGGATGACGGAGGCCAAGCAGCACATCCCGCACTTCTACGCCACGGTCGAGGTCAGGATGGACGCCGCGATGGCGCTGAGGAAGCAGCTCAACGAGCAGCTCGAAGCCGAAGGTCTGAAGCTCTCCGTCAACGATTTCGTGATGAAGTCATGCGCGGTTGCCCTGAGGAGTTATCCGAACCTCAACGCCATTCAGACCACAAAGGGCTTCGAGCTGCACGATAAGGTGGACATGGCGATGGCCGTGGCGCTCGACGCTGGCCTCATAACGCCCGTGATCCGGGACATCACGAGCAAGGGACTCGCGGCGATCTCACGCGAATCGAAAGACCTGGCGGTTCGCGCCCGCGACGGCAAGCTCCAACCGGATGAGTACCAGGGGGGTACGATCACCGTCTCCAACATGGGAATGTTCGGTATCGAGAGCTTCACAGCCATCGTCAACCCGCCGCAGGCCGCCATCATCGCCGTCAGCAGCATCGCCCGTCGCCCGGCCTACGACGAGAATGACGAGATCGTCCCTGCAAGCATGATGAAGCTCACGCTCTCCGCAGACCACCGCATCGCCAATGGCCGTGACGGCGCGCTGTACATGGCCGAGGTCAAGAAGACCCTGGAGAATCCCGTTCTCCTGATGGTCTAACCGGCGGGATTTACCATCGAAAAGACTGACGCCCCCGGCGAGAGCCGGGAGCGTCGGTTTGCTTGAGATCGGTTAGTTCTAACCCTGGTCAGGGAAGATGACGTCCACCACGTTCACGTTGACCTCGGTGACCGTGAGGCCGGAGAGGCTCTCGACGCGGCGGATGACGTTATCCCGCACGGCCTGCGTGGTCTGGGCCACGGGACGACCGTACTCCACGACCATCGTCAGGTCTATGGCCGTCTCCTGCTCGCCGACCTCTACCGAGGCCCCGCGGCTCTGGGCGCTGCCGCCGCTACCGAGGCCGCCGAGGAACTCGCCAACCGTTCGGGAGGTGTCGCCCGGCAGCCGCGTGCCACCTGTACTCGTGGTGGCCCCGTCTACCTCGTTGGCCGCCACACCCACGATGGTCCTTACCGCAGCATTCTGGATGATCGTCGTTCCCTTGTCGCTCTGGAGCGGATGCTCCTGGCTTCTGGTCCTTTTGCTCCCCACCTGCGTATCCTCCTCTCGGTCTTTTCCAAGAACCCCTTTAGCATACCTGTTCGTGATCTCCGCTGCTGAAAATCATGCGCGAAGCTCATCTGTGCGTTAAGCTAGACGCCCCGCCTGAGGGACGCGGGGATTGGGGGTTGAGAGCGGAAAGGAGGACTCGTGGCGACGGAGCCGGAGTTGATTCGCAATGTATGCTTGATCGGGCATCGGGGGAGCGGAAAGACCTCCATCGGGGAGGCGATGCTGGGGCTTGCTTCTGGGAGGGGAGCTTCCGCAAACGGCGTGCTGGACTACGCTGAGGAGGAGGCCGAACGCGGCATGACGCTCGGGATGAGCGTTGCCCATCTGGAATGGAAGGGGCGGGAGATCAACCTCCTCGACACCCCTGGCGACGGTGGGTTCGTCGCTGATGCCTTCGTGGCCCAGAGGGTTACCGACTGCGCGGTTCTCGTCGTACACGCGCAGGACCCGATCCAGGTGGTCACCGAGCGCGTCTGGCGCAGGGGCGAGAAGGAGGACATCCCGCACTTCATAGTCGTCAACCACCTCGACCGTGAGCGTACGGATTTCGGGGATGTGCTGGAACAGCTTCGTGAGCGTTTCGGGCAGGCCGTCGTGCCGCTCAATCTGCCCATAGGTAGGGAGGATGATCTCAGGGGCGTGTACGGCCTTCTCTCTGGCATAGCTTTCGTTGACGGCGGCCAGAGCAAGAACATCCCTGAAGGAATGGAAGACGAGGTTGACATTGCCAAGACCCAGCTCTTCGAGGCCATCGCAGAGAGCGACGACACCTTGCTGGAGAAGTACCTCGAAGGCGAGGAGATCTCCACGGAAGAAGCCTTCGACGGGATAAAGAAGGGCATCGCCGAGGGGCTCATCATCCCGGTGCTCGCGGCGAGCGCGGAGCGCGGGATCGGGATGGACCGGCTGCTTGATGTGATCGCGGGCAGCGCCCCGAGCCCGGTGGATCGCACGCGCTGGATCTCCGAGGACGGAGACGAGGTTCCCTGCGATCCAGACGGGCTCTTCGCAGCCTACGTCTTCAAGACCTACGTTGACCCTTACGCCGGACGCCTCAGCGTGATGCGGGTCGTAAGCGGTCGTTGCCGCTCGGACGAGGCGCTCACCAACCCGCGCACCGGTTCAGCCGAACGCCTCGGAGGCATCTCGCACCTCACGGGCAAGGAGCGCAGCAGCGTGGACGAGGCCATCGCCGGGGACATTATCTCCGTGGCCAAACTCCGCGACTCAAGCACCTTCGATAGCCTTTGCAAACCGGAGAAAGTCATCTCCTTCGAGCCGGTGGAGTTGCCTGAGCCAACCACGGCGTTCGCCATCGAGGCCAGGGCGCGCGGTGAAGAAGAGAAGGTTTTCGAGGCCATCAGGCGCGTCACTGACGAAGATCCTTCCCTCAAGCTGGAGCGGTCGGATGACACTGGCGAGGACATCCTGGCCGGGCTGGCCCAGATGCACGTGGAGTTCGCGCTCGAGCGCATACAGCGGCGCTACGGCGTGGAGGTCGAGGCTAAGGCCCCGAGGGTGCCTTTCAAGGAGACGATCTCAGGCAGCGCGCGGGCGCAGGGACGATACAAGAAGCAGACCGGCGGGCGTGGTCAGTTCGGGGACGCAAGGATCGAACTAAGCCCGCTCCCGCGCGGCGAGGGTTTCGAGTTCGAGAACGGTATCGTCGGCGGGGCGATACCGCGCCAGTTCATCCCGGCGGTCGAGAAGGGAATTATCGAGGCGATGCGACAGGGCACCATAGCCGGATACCCTGTCGTAGACGTGAAAGTCAGGCTATACGACGGCCAATTCCATACAGTTGACTCCTCGGAGGCGGCATTCAAGGTAGCTGGCTCGATGGCCTTCAAGAACGCCGTCGCTGACGCGAACCCTGTGTTGCTCGAACCGTTCGTGAAGGTGGAGGTGCTCGCCCCGACGGAGCTGGTCGGCGACATCATGGGCGACCTTTCGGGGCGTCGGGGACGCCCGATGGGCATGGAGCAGCGCGGCGAGCGGCAGGTCATCCAGGCCGAAGTACCACAGATAGAGATGCTCACCTACGCCCGCGACCTCCGCTCCATAACCGGCGGGAGGGCAAACTTCCACATCGAGTCTGGCCACTACGAAGAAGTCCCGTCCAACCTCGTCGAACGGGTCCTCGCCGCCAACGCGCACGCGGAAGAGAAGGAGAAAGTGGGTTAGAAAGACTCGAGATTTAGTCTCACCGCTTTGTAGGGCTCTTACGAAAAGGAGATAGTTTTAGCTCAAGCAGCAACTTCAAGTGGTTCTGATGGTGGCAGGCGCTTTGTCTATGTGGTGGCGTCCATCGCGGCACTTGGGGGGCTGCTCTTTGGCTACGATACAGGGGTCATCTCAGGAGCACTTCTGTTTATAGGGAAGGACTTTCAGCTCAACGCGTTTCTCGAAGGTTTCATCGTTAGCTCGTTGCTGCTCGGGGCCGTGGTTGGGGCCGGAATCAGCGGGGCGCTCTCCGACAGGCTTGGCCGACGGACTATTATCCTCGCTGCGGCTGCTATCTTCGCCATCGGAGCCATCGGCGCGGGGCTTGCGCCCAACGTTGAGATACTTATCTTCTTCCGTTTCTTCCTGGGGCTTGGTGTTGGCAGCGCTTCGGCCCTGGTGCCGTCTTACATCTCCGAGTCTGCACCAACTGACGTGCGTGGGTCGCTCTCCTCCCTGTTTCAGTTGGCGATCACCCTGGGCATTCTGATCGCCTATCTGGTCAATGCGGCCTTCGCCTCAAGCGGTAGCTGGCGTTGGCCGCTTGGACTCGCCTTCGTACCCGCGTTGATACTGTTTATTGGTATGTACTTCTTGCCGGAGACACCACGCTGGCTCGTCAGCAAGGATCGCGACGAAGAGGCCCGGCGGGTTCTAAGCCGAACCCGATCCGAGGCAGAAGTAGAGGATGAGCTACAGGAGATCCGACGCGCGGAAGAAGAAGAGGGAGAGCAGGCAGGCTACCGTGAACTGCTTGCCCCGTGGGTTAGGCCGATGCTGGTCGTGGGCATTGGACTCGCCGTCTTCCAACAATTCGTTGGTATCAACACTGTCATCTACTACGCTCCCACGATAATCAAAGCTACTGGACTCGCGAACGTGGCCACTCTCCTCGCCACCGTCGGTATCGGGGTGGTCAATGTCCTGATGACCATAGTTGCCATCCTGGTAATAGATCGTGTGGGCCGCAAGCCCCTGCTGCTCATCGGGCTCGCTGGTATGACGGTATCGTTGGTGATTCTCGGCGCTGCTTTCGCGTTCTCCGGCCTTTCTGGCATCATCTCCTGGATTACGCTGGCCGGTCTGATGTTGTACATTGCGTCCTTCGCCGTAAGCTTCGGTCCAATCCTCTGGGTGATGCTGCCTGAGATCTTCCCGCTCAAGGCTCGCGGCACCGGCACGGGTGTTTCGGCCTTGAGCAACTGGGGAGCCAATTTCGTTGTCGCCCAGGCGTTCCTGCCACTCATTGCCCTGATAGGCGAATCTGCGGTCTTCTGGATACTCGCAGGGATCTGCATCGTAGCGGCGCTGTTTATCCAATTCCTGGTGCCAGAGACGAAGGGACGCAGTCTGGAACAGATAGAGTCCGACCTGCGCACGAGGGTTGGCTCTTGATCCAGCCTGGATCGGAAACTACGCGGTTGTCGATGTGATCGAGTACGCTTACCGTCGTGTACGGTTATTCCCGTGGTCCTCGGGGCACGCCAGCCCCGATCAGGGCGTCCCGCGTCACCAGAGCCGCGAGGTCTTCTTCATCCATGCTCCCGGTCCCTGACGGGCGCATAGGCAGCACCATGTAGCGGACGTCGGCTGTGCTGTCGTAGACGGCTACTTCGACGCCCTCCGATGGCTCGAAGCCGAACTCGCGCATGACTGCGCGGGGTTCGCGGACGGCGCGAGAGCGGTATGCGAAGCTCTTGTACCAGTCAGGCGGACGTCCGAGGATGGCGCGCGGGTAGCAGGAGCATAAAGTGCAGACGATCAGGTTGTGTACCCCAGGCGTGTTCTCCACGACTATTAACTCAGCCTCGTGTGTCGGGTCGATGCCGAGTTCCCTGGTGGCTGATTTGGCGTCGGAGAGCAGGCGTTGCTTGAATGCCTGGTCCGTCCAGGCGCGGGCGACTAGCATCGCGCCGTTGGCCGGGGAGCGGGATTCCATATATTCGATGCGATCCTGTATCTCCGCCTCGGTGAGCACGCCTTTCTCCACCAGAAGCGCCTCCATCGCCCTGACGCGGGCCGCGTACGGGCTACGCTCGTGCCTGGGCTCATCGTGCGGGTGGCCGTAACTCATTCGTCTCCCCCCGGCTCCAGCCAGTGTTCGTATACGTCGGCGTACAGATGGTCGTCGGTTGCGCCTTCGTAGTCTTTCCACAGGTCGGATTGCATGAAGCCGACCCGGTACAGGGTGTGCTTCGGCTGGCCCGAGAGGCCGTAGGCGAGGTCTTCCGGGTTCGGAAAATCACCGATGACGACTTCGATCCAACCTTGATGACCCTTGAGATAGCCCGGAGTACGGAGGTGTCCTGGCTTCTCCGCAGGGCGCACGAGCACGCGGTCACCTGGGACGAAGGCGGTCACGATGCACCCCAGCGGCGCTCTATCTCACCGGCCCTCTCGTCTATCTCCGCCTGGCTCAAGATGCCCTTCTCGACGAGGAGCTTCTCCGTGGCGGCTGCCCAGCGCTCGTAGTACCCGAGTTCGAGGTAGTCAGGCAGGCTCTCTATGGCGCGGCGATGCTGGTCTGTTGTCTGGAGTCCTTTGCCGCCGAGCGCGGAGTTTATGGCGTCGGCGAGACGCTCCCAGTCTTCTACTTCATGGCCGCTGCGGTCTATGCGACCGCCGGAAGCCCCCCCGAGGTCGTGCGGTCCAGACATCCTGCCCGTCGCTTATCTGACCCGCAGTATCTCCGCCATCGGCGGGCGTTCGACCAGTTCCTCGACGTATTCCTGTATGCGCAGTCCATCAGGCGTCGCCACCGCGTGGTGGTAGTTGGAGAACTGGAAGAACGAGTCGGGCAGGCTCGGGTCGCGTACCTGATCCAGGCGCCCATCTTGCCTGAGACGGCGGGCCACCGCCCGCAGTACCGCGTAGGACATGCGTGAGAGGTCCCTGAGCGCCTGATGTCGGTTCTGGCGGGTGCCGAGGTCAACCTGGGCCATAGCTCCGAGGCCGACCTTCTTGAGCACGTCTATCATGATGGAGGTCTCGACCGCGTATCCTGTCATGAACGGTATGGAGCGGAAAAGCTCGGCGTCCGCCACGAATTCACCGGCGAGCGGCTGCACGAACCCTGAGAGCTCGGGATAGAAGAGGTTGAAGAGCGGCTTGGCAGACAGCTCCGTGACGCGGCCACCGCCATCCACCGCGACGGTCTCGCTGCTCTTGAACGGCCGCCGGTACGCGGCCTTGACGTAGCGCACCTGGGGGACGTTCAGTATCGGCCCCAGAATCCCGTATACGAACTGAGGTTTGAAATCTTTGGTGTCGGCGTCCACGTACATTACGAGGTCACCGTGGGTGACGGAGAGGGCGCGCCACATGGCGTCGCCTTTGCCGTGGGCGCCGCCCAGGTCTGGCATCAGCTCGTTCTCGGAGTAGACTTCAGCGCCTTTGGAGGCTGCGACTTCGGCGGTTCCATCCTTGGAGTCGGCGTCCACGGCCAGGATCTGGTCTATCAGAGGGTTGCCGAGCGGCGTCTGCTCGTTGACGGCGTGGATCTGGTCAACGATCCCACCCACCGTGTCCGCGACGTTGCGACATGGCAGAACCAGGCTTACCGTCAGCCCAAGATCCCGTTTCCGGCTGGCAAGGGCGCCCACGTCGGAGAAGTCTCCGTATTCGTACGAGCGATACCTAAACCATTCCACAGCGTCCCGCGAACTGATATGTCTCTCGTCGATATTCATAGCCAATAAGCTATCGTAAGTACGAGCGTTTGTCTATATCAGCCCGAAAAATTGGACATGTGGAGGAATTAAAGCCCCTTCCATAGCAACTTATGACTGGACTTATCCGGGCCGCCGGGCAGTCTAATTGGCCTCGCGAACATGCCTGGGAATGCATCCCGGGATCATCCGTTTATGCCATGATGCGGGAGATCGGGCGTCATCGAACGTGGTGTGCGGAGCGCCCTGAACCAGCCACGGCGAATGGTAGAATCGGTGGCCTTGCAAACTACGAAGGCCGCTGACGGCCTGGGTTGGAAGATTTCTTAGATGCGGATCGTACTTACAAACGACGACGGGATAGACGCTCCCGGGCTCGTGGCGGCGCGGAAGGCGCTGGAGGGGATCGGGGACGTTCTCACAGTCGCCCCGGACAGGAACCGGAGCGGGGTCGGAAGGAGCATCTCGTTCGGGAGATCCCTGCGCGTCGAGGAGCGCGAGATGTCCGACGGGGCACAGGGCTACGCCTGTAGCGGCACGCCGGTCGATTGCGTGCGGCTGGTTGCCCTCGGGCTCATGGACTTCGAACCGGACATCGTGGTCTCCGGCATCAACCACGGCGAGAACCTTGGCGACGACATCACCTACTCTGGCACCGTGGCCGGCGCGTTGGAGGGGATCGTGATCGGTGTCCCAGGCATCGCCGTCTCGTTGAGCGTCGGCCGCCCCTGGCACGAGACCGTGGAGGAGGAGTACATGGGCCTCGACGACGGGCTGAACTTCGAGCCGGTGGCAGAGTTCACGGCGCGGCTGGCGAAGGTGGCCCTCAACGGCCTGCCGAAAGGGCGCATCCTGAGCATCAACGCTCCCAACTTGCCAGCCTCGAAGCTGCGGGGAGCCCGCGTGACCCGCCTCGGACGCCGGTTCTACAAAGACGAACTTGTCGAGGTGCGCGATGAAGAGGGCCGCCTCGGTTACGACATCTATAACAACCCGCCGGGACATCATCCAGAGGAGGGAACCGACTTTGCGGCCATCGAGAACGCGGAGATCAGCGTGACCCCCATCCACCTGGAGCTGACGGATACCGCTGGCATAGAGGAGATCAGCACCTGGGATTTCGATGGTTTCCTCGGAAACGGCAGACGAAATTAGCATGCTCACCGCAGCCCTCTTCGACTTCGACGGCACCCTCATAGACACCACGGAGTTGATCCACCAGTCCATGCGCCACGCGGCGCACGAGATACTCGGCCGCGACGATTTCTCGCGCGAGGAGCTTCTCTCCAACGTCGGACAGCCCCTGCCGCGCCAGATGGAGTTGCTCATCGGCGACGAGAGCGCCGACGGTGAAAGGCTCGCCCATGAGATGCTCGATAGCTACCGCATCCACAACGAGGCGCACCACGAAGATCTCATAAGGGAGTTTCCCCACGTCGCCGAATCCCTCGCCCGCCTTAAGGATGCGGGGTTCGGGATCGCCGTCGTTACTTCCAAACGTCGCTTCTCGGTGGACATGGCCCTCGCCACGTACCCTGAACTCGGCGGGGTAATAGACCACTTCGTCGCCATGGAGGACACCACGGAACACAAGCCGCATCCGGCCCCGCTCCTGAAAGGACTAGAATTACTCGGCAACGTGCCACCGGAGAACGCCGCCTACGTGGGCGATGCGCCATTCGACGTTGCAGCAGCCAAAGCCGCAGGCGTCACGAGCGTCGCCGTGAGCTGGGGCGCCTTCACCGAGGAAACCCTGCGCGCCGCGGAACCTGACCACCTCGTCCCCGACCTCGACTCGGCGGTGGATTATCTGTTGAACACCAGCAATTAGCTTTCAGTTCTTACTTCTGCTTGTTTAGATGCGCCGGGTTACTCGATGATCGAGACCACTCTGCCCCGAGCCACCACCTTCCTCGGACCTTCACCAAGCTCAAAATGGGCTCCCGGGCGAACCGCGTCTTCCGGGCACTGAAACGCGACTCGTAGTGTTCGCTTCACGCCGGGCTCTATAAATCCTGGCTCGTCGAGCATCACTTGCGCTGCACAACGTATTGGAAACCCGTCCTCAGTGTCTCCGAAGCCAAAGTCTGCAAGAGGACGGTACAGTGAACTATCGGGTTCGGATAAGTCCACGGGGAAACACCGGCCACCCTCCTCGGAGGATAGGAAGTACACTTCTGCCCACACTTCTCTGTAATCAGACCTCATTGCTCTCTACAGTCGTCCCACCGCACTAGCCAGCGCCTCCAACTCTTCCTCCGTATTGAAAAGGTGCGTGCTCGCCCGGACGTAGGAGTTCGAGCCGGGGACGAAGCGAAGCACGAACCTCCGCTCCAGCAACTTTTCGGCTGCCTCCTGTGCCCCCATACTCCCGACCTCGAAGCTCACGAGCCCGGATTGCGCGGGCCTGGGTGAGCGGAGGGTGACGTTGGGTAGTTCCGACAGGAGGTTCGTCAGGAGATCCGCGCGCTGAAGAATGCCATCGAAAGCCTCCGCGCCACGCTCGTATGCAGCCTCCGAAGCGGCGGCGAAGCCTGCCGAGAGGGCCGGGCTCATGGTCGAGGCTTCGAAGCGCCGCGCGCCTGGATGAAGTTCGTAGTCGCCTGATGGATCGAAGGACTTCGGGTCCTGGATGGAGAGGTAGCCTGTGTTCATGCTTGGCGCGTCGAAGCCTGGCCTGACGTAGAGCGCCCCCATCCCTTCTGGGCCGAGCACCCACTTGTGTCCGGTGAAGGCGTACATGTCCGCGCCGGTGGCTGGCACGTCCACTGAGATGTTCCCCACGGATTGGGCTCCATCCACGAGGGTAGGGATGCCGCGTTCGCGGGCGAGAGCGCAGATCTCACGCAGCGGCAATACCTCGCCCGTCATCCAGTCCACGTGCGAGAGGACGATGAGTCGCGTCTGCTGTGTCAGCTCCGCTTCCAGCTTCTCTACCGTGACGGGAGGTGGGATCAGCTTTACCTCGACCCCGAAGCGTCTTGCCGCGTTGTGCAGCGGCGCCAGGCAGCCAGGATGCTCGGTGGTTGCCGAAACCACCTCGTCCCCTTCCCGCCAGTCCATGGCCCCAACCCCGAGGTTCATGCCGTGGGTGGTGTTCTGGGTGAGGGCGATGTCATCGCCTTCGGCCCCTATCAGGCGGGCTGCGGCCTCGCGGGCGCTGGCGTTGGTTTCAGCCTGGCGGCGGAAGAGGCCAACGCCTTCGAGGTAGGCTGAGCCTGAGATAAAGTCGTCAACGGCGCGCATGGCTTCGATAGTCGCGTGGGCTGGCGGGCCTGAGCTGCCGGTGTTCAGGAAAGCGTAGTCGTTGGTGGCGAGGGCAGGGAAGTCTTTGCGGGGGAGGGCTTCGATGTCTTTCTCCTTCCGGGGTTTGCGGGTTTGTTCTGTATAATATCCCGCTCATGCGAAACGGCAGTCTGGTATTGGTTAGCCGCCGCCGGAGACGGCAGCGGAAGAAGAGCAAGTTCCCCGGGCGTTTGCGCAACCTGTTTTTGCTCTGCCTGGCGGCGGCGATCCTCGCGCTCGTCGGTGTCTTCGGCAGCTTCAGCTACACCTACGCCCAGGTGGCCCAGGATCTGCCTGACCTCGACGATTACAGGTCAACAGAGCTAGCCCAGACCTCGGTCGTTTACGACGCCAACGGAGACATCGTGGACGAGCTATACGGCGTCCAGAACCGCTACGTGGTGAACCTGGATCAGGTGGACCCCACCCTGCGGAACGCTGTGATCTCCATCGAGGACCATCGCTTCTACCACCACAGGGGATTGGACTTCTCGGCCATCGGACGCGCAGCCGTCGAAAATGTAAAGAGCCTCTCCATCCAGGAGGGGGGATCCACCATAACCCAGCAGCTAGTCAAGAACACGTACATAGCGCAAGAGCAGCGTTTCATCCCCAGCTTCGACCGAAAGATGGTCGAGGCTTCGCTTGCCTGGCAGTACGAGAAGGAGCACTCCAAGGATGAGATCCTTGAGCAGTACCTGAACACCGTGTACTTCGGGGCCAACGCATACGGGGCAGAAGCAGCCTCCCGTACCTACTTCAACAAGCACGCCAAGGATCTCACGCTCGCCGATTCCGCGATGCTCGCGGGGATCATCAACCTTCCGGGCGCTTACGACCCGTTCTCGGACCCAGAGAGCGCGAAGGCCCGCCGCAACGTGGTACTGGACCAGATGCTGACCTTCGGGCGCATCACAAAGAAAGAACACGACGAGGCGGTCGCGCAGGATCTGAACCTCAGCAGGGGTAGGATCCAATACGAAAACGACAACGAATATTTCCTCAACGCGGTTCGCACCGAAATCGCCGAGCAGTACGGCAACGATGCAGTCTACGAGGGCGGGCTAAAGATATATACGACCCTCAACCCCGAACTCCAGGAGATGGCCAACACGGCTGTTGATGAGATCGTCGACCCGGAGGCGGGAGACCCTTCGGCGGCGCTGGTCTCCATTGACCCGGCTACCGGCGCGGTGCGGGCGATGGTCGGTGGCTCGGACTTCGATCAGGTCAAGTTCAACCTCGCCACCCAGGCCCACAGGCAGGCGGGAAGCTCCTTCAAGCCTTTCGTGTACGCGGAGGCCCTGGCCCAGGGCATCTCCCCAGAGAGCATGTACGTCTCCAAGCACCTCGACATAGACATGGGGCCAAACGCCAGGGATTACCAGGTGGACAACTACGACTTCATACACCGGGGGCCGATCACGCTGGAGCGCGCGCTAGCCGACTCCGACAACACGGTCTTCGTGCAGCTTGCCCTGGACCTCGGCCTGGAGAAAGTCGTGGACAAGATCCATGATATGGGAATAGACAGCGAGGTCGGGGCATACCCTTCGACGGCCATAGGGGGCATCGGCGAGGGCGTGACGCCCCTTGAGATGGCATCGGCATACTCGACATTCGCCAACGCGGGAACCCACATGGAACCCTTCCTGGTCAAAAGGGTGACCAGAGACAGGGACGGCGAAGAATACACGGTCGAGCACCACGACCTGGAGGGGACTGAAGCCCTCACCCGCGACCAGGCAGCGGTGGCGACCCAGGCTATGCGGCGTGTGATCACGGACGGCACAGCCAGCTACTACCACGACCTCGACGCCGAGATCGGCCGCCCGTCAGCGGGCAAGACAGGCACGACAAACAACTTCGTTGACGCGTGGTTTATCGGCTACATCCCACAGCTTACTACCAGCGTCTGGGTCGGCTACCCAGAGGAACGCATCCCGATGGTCAATATAAACGGGCTTGAGCAGGTAAACGGCGAGAATTACCCGCTGGACATCTGGTCGCTCTACATGCAGAAAGCGGTATCCAAGTTCCCAGAACAGCAGTTCGACGTGCCGAGCCCTTCGCTCGACCTGAAGATAAAGACCGACGGCCGCGCCTACGTGAAGCCGCCCCCTGAGCCCGAGACCACCGTGGAGACCACCATGGAGACGACCACGGAATCAGACACAGAGTCCGACTCAGGCCGCGATGCCTTCGCCAACGGCTTCTTCGAGTCCCAGGAGAGTACGGAAGGCCCCGATGAATCCCAGACCGTGAATCCCCCGGCTTCCAGCGCGTCGGCTTCTGCTTCAGAGAGCGCGTCCGCGAGCGCATCAGCAAGCGCGTCTGCCCAACCCAACGCCCAGCGGTCCAGGCAGCAGCGGTCTACCGTGGCCCCCAATCGCCGGGGGCGTCAGACCGGCGCAGAGGAGCCCAGCAACGGCGCACGGGAACCCAACAACGGCGCGCCGCGGGACAGGGGAACAACTAGGTAGTAGTCTCTGGTAATTCCGTAGCCGGGAGAAACCCTGGCTAGCTTCCTTGCAGAATATTCAGGATTTCGGCGTGCAGGGTGGAGTTCGTGGCTATGAGGCCGTCAGAATCCAGCGTCCATGGCTCCCCGGACAGGTCTGTGGCAACCCCGCCGGCCTCTGAGACGAGAAGCGTAGTTGGGGCGTAGTCCCACACCGTGTTGCGGGTGCCGACCGAGACATCGAGGTATCCGGCGGCCACCCAGGCGCCGCGAATGCCTGCGCTTCCCAGAGCCCTAAGTTGCCACGCGGCGTCGAAGATCCTACCGAAAGGCCCGCTACCATCCGTATGTCCAGGGAGTCCCGTGAAAGAGAGATCAGCGCCGACGAATGCGTACTCCAGGCTCTCCGCATCACCGACCTTGAGGGGAGTTCTCTGGCCTCCGACTGAATCCCGGAAGGCGCCGCCCCCCAGTCTGGCGTGATAGAGATCCCCGAGGCGCGGGGCCGCGACCGCGGCGTGGGCTACCTCGCCATCCTGAAGCACCGTGACGCAGGAACAGAAGAGTGGGTTGGAACGGGCGAAGTTGGCGGTTCCATCCACGGGATCCAGCAGCCAGGTCCGTCCGGTATCCGAGATCTCACCTCCACGTTCTTCCGAGAGGATTGCGTCCTCCGGGTAGCTTTCCCTGATGCGCGAAACCATCAGATCCTCACAGAGAAGGTCAACCTCGGTGACCAGATCTTTGGGGGCTTTCTCCCGGATCTCCCCCGGACGGTCGTAGCGGGAGAGTTGTAGCTCTCCCGCCCGCAGGGCTACGTCGCAGACGAACTCGTGGAACTCCTGGGAGGTTTCTCCCCCGGAAGGGCTAGCGGAGGTACTCACGCAGGTTCTGGGTGCGACGCTGTTCGCGGAGGAGGTTCAGCGTCTTCATCTGGATCTGGCGCACGCGCTCCCGGGTGATGTCGAACTCTCGGCCTACCTCCTCCAGGGTGCGTGGCCTGTCGTCCTTCATCCCGAAGCGCAGCTCGATGATCTGACGCTCCCGCTCCGGCAACTCGTTGAGGGCCTCTCTCAGATGGAGCTTCAAGAGTGATTCGGAGACGGCGTCGGTCG
>JAABUS010002472.1_pt1 | contig 34895 bp, 40 predicted proteins | sample 5560161 | NCBI WGS metagenome assembly JAABUS01 (sample SAMN10711885, study PRJNA513376) | rock metagenome | isolation source: Antarctica rocks | place: Antarctica: Victoria Land, Trio Nunatak nord | collected 2016-01-04 | reverse complement strand
CCCGACATCAGTCAAGCCACCATCCGCGACGCGCTCGACGAACTGCGCGACGAGGGGCTCCTGACCGTCGGACGCGGACGCAGCGCCATGTGGGAACGCGCAGACGAAGCTCAAGGCCGTTGATCGCGACCGACTGCGAGGGCAGACATCCGTACCGTCTTCAGTGAAGTGGGCCGGATGGGTTACGGAGGCAGGCGCTCGCCTCTCGTGGTGCGGCGTCATGGCTGAGCCTGCCTCTCTCCTGCCTCCGGCATACTGATCACACGTAGCTCGCTGCCTCCTACAGCCCGCTTGATGCGTTCCCGAGCGAGGCGCTCAGACGGGTGTCCGTAGAGGCGCTGCACCAGGGCGCCACCGTCGGTGTGTCCGAGCTGGTGAGCCACGTCCTGGGCGGGTAGTTCCAGGTCGTTGAACAGCCACGCGGCGCAGAAATGCCGGAGTTCGTAGAAGTCCATCGACGGGCGCCCGAAGCGACAGCGAACCGGGTGCCAGTAGTAGTGCTGCACGCGACCGGTCATCGGGCCGCCTCTGCTTGCCCGGAACACCAGCGATTCCGAATCGACGGGCCGAGGAAGACGGAGAAGCTGCTGCTTCGCCTGGGGTGTGAGCACGATGATGCGCGTTCGACCGTTCTTCGGTAGCTCGATGCGCCGCGACTTGGGCGAGTACTGGCGCTCGACGTGGAGTTCGTCGTTGCGAACGTCGATGTCTCCCCACCGCAGCCCGTACAACTCGGCCGGCCTCATGCCCGTGAACGCGGCCATGGCAACAAGAGCGCCCACGGTCAGTGCCACCTCTCCAGACCAAACCTCATCGGCAGCGGCCACCAGGCTATGCACCTCTTCGACCGATAGCACGTCGAGGTTCTTGCGGCCGTGTGACCCCCGGAGCCGCAGGCCGGCGAAGGGGTTGGATTCAACGAGCCCCACCCGGCGCGCGTCGGAGAACATGGCACGAATGCCGGTCAACGTCTACCGCTTCTCGCGAAGCCACTCGAGCGCAGCTCGGTGTCCACTTCAGCGAGAGGGAGCGCGCCGTGGACCTCAGCAAATGGCTTGACCTGCTCGCGATAGCTGATGTTGGTGGACTCCTTGTCGCGCGGCCGCAGATCGAGCCAGCGATCTGCGAACGAAGCCACTGTCTCCCGAGTCCCTTCGGCGGGCCGCCGACGGGCAAGCTCCACGAACTCCCGCGACTCCGCATCCCTCGCTTCTCGCAGGGTGTCGAACGTCCCGACGTAGCGCTTCCGGCTATCGCGACAGGGGTCGTAGACCTCGACAGCCCAGCGCCTACCTCTGCGCCGTACCGCCATTAGCGACCGCCCTCAAGCCAGGCCTCAACGGCCGACGCGCGATATCGAATCGTGTGACCGCGGCCGATGCACGGCATGCCCTCGGCCTGCCACCGCTGGATCGTCCGCTCCGACACTTCGAAGTGATCGGCGAGTCGCTTCCGGGACAACCACGGCTCCCCGGTACCCCGCGGCCGAAAAGGAATGACCTGGCTAGACGGCTGCTGTCTCATCGCGACCCTCCGTGCCATCTTCCAGCTTCGGCAGCCTGCCGAGCAATTCGTCCAAGTAGCTGTGGGCACCCATCCTGAGCGCCTCAGCAAGAGTCAGGGGCGAATTACCACGGGCCGCCGCCACCCGCACTTTCTGCTCAAGCTCCTCCTTCTCCTCCGGCGTGAACCGAAGGAGATACGTCGCCGACTTCAGAGACTGGCTGACTCCGTCCACCGCTGCCTTTCGTAGGTATCACGCATATACGAACGTACACGCGCGCCCGGACGGAACCGAATCGCTCCACGACCGACGAGCAGCCGCTTGCCAGTCACTACTCCTTAGCGCCCGCGAGCAGTAACGCGACCGGGCCCTGTGCTCGCTACTGCTTCGGGCGGAAGCAGAAGGAATGGGGTCGGCTATGTAGAACTGGCGGGTGTGATCGAGTTGGGTCACCGGGTGCATTTCACGACCGTCGCCAAGCTGCTGCGGGGCTTGGGCTAACAGCCTGCAGGCCAACGCATGATCGATCCCGACGTTGACCCGGCCGCTGTCCTCGGCGAGGTCGTAGATGCCGTACCGCACCCGGCTGTGAAAGACCGAACTGCAGCGCCTGGCCGACGACACCGGCCTGCGGATCCGCGTCTGGCGCTTCCCGCCCGGCACGAGCAAGTGAAACCGCATCGAGCGCCGCCTGTTGAGCTTCATCACCCAGACCGGCGCGGCAAGGCGCTCAAGAGCCTCCAGGTGATCGTCAACCCGATTCGCCGCGACGAGCACCGCACCGGGCTGACCGTCCACGCCCAACTCGACGAGCGCGCCTACCCCAACGACGTCAAGACCCGCAACGCCCAACACTCGCCGCCGTCCAGACGGCGACCCCTTGCACCCAGAGTGCAACTACACCATCAAACCCACCACTTGATGATCTACCAGCCCTGAGGCGGCTCAGCGGCGAATTTTGAACGCGACCGTCTTCTTGGGGGCGCCGGTCGCGCTGAGGGTGATGCGGTAGGAGCCTCGTCGCAGCTGCTGCTTGCCGGCCAGCGTGCCCAGCGTGAGCGTGTTGGCGCCGGGCTTGGCGGCGAGCGTACGGGCGGCCAGCTTGGAGGGGCGCCGGCACTTGCGTCGGGCGCGGTTGTTGCGGGTTGGCTTGACGCAGCGCCTGGCGCTCTTGCGCCCGGCGACGATGCGGTCCAGGCGCACGGTCACGCGCTTGGCGACGTTGAGGGTAAACGAAAGCTTTGCCTTCCTGGCCGACTTGGCTCGCGGAGAGCGCGGGGAGAGCGAGATCTTGGAGATCACCGCCTTCGTGGCAACAGGTGGTGGCAATGAGGGCGGTGCTCCAGGCGCAGGGTCACCCGCATCGACCCTGCGCACCCGGTGGTTATCGGCGTCGGCGATCAGAAAGTCGCCGTCGGCGGTCGCGGCCACCCCGAGCGGGAGGTTGAGCTGGGCGGAGGTGGCGGGGCCGTCGCCTGAGAACCCGGCGGTGTTGGTGCCGGCGACGGTGGAGATCGTGCCCGCCGGCGAGACCCTGCGCACCCGGTTGTTGTTGGTGTCGGCGATCAGAAAGCCGCCGTCGGCGCTCGCGGCCACCCCGGACGGGGACCTGAGCTGGGCGGAGGCGGCGGCGCCACCGTCGCCCGCGAACCCGAAGTTGCCGTTACCGGCGACGGTGGAGATCGTTCCCGCCGGCGAGACCCTGCGCACCCGCTGGTTGTTGGCGTCGGCGATCAGAAAGCCGCCGTCGGCGCTCGCGGCCACCCCGGACGGGAAGTTGAGCTGGGCGGAGGCGGCGGCGCCGCCGTCGCCCGAGAACCCGAAGGTGCCGTTACCGGCGACGGTGGAGATCGTTCCCGCCGGCGAGACCCTACGCACCCGGCTGTTATCGGCGTCGGTGATCAGAAAGCCGCCGTCGGCGGTCGCGGCCACCCCGCGCGGGGAATTGAGCTGAGCGGAGGCGGCGGCGCCGCCGTCGCCCGAGAACCCGGCCGTGCCGCTGCCGGCGACGGTGGAGATCGTTCCCGCCGGCGAGACCCTACGCACCCGGCTGTTACCGGCGTCGGTGATCAGAAAGCCGCCGTCGGCGGTCGCGGCCACCCCGACCGGTGAACTGAGCTGGGCGGAGGCGGCGGCGCCACCGTCGCCCGCGAACCCGGCCGTGCCGTTACCGGCGACGGTGGAGATCGTTCCCGCCGGCGAGACCCTGCGCACCCGATTGTTACTAGTGTCGGCGATCAGAAAGCCGCCGTCGGCGCTCGCGGCCACCCCGCGCGGGACCATGAGCTGGGCGGAGGCGGCGGCGCCACCGTCGCCCGAGGACCCGGCCGTGCCGGTACCCGCCACCGTGGCGATGTTGTTCGTCGCCGCGCCCACCCCCACGGCCGCGCCCAACAGCACGAGCACCACCGCCAAAACGACAAACGAAGATCGAACCGTGAAACCCACCGCGCCACCGTAGTTGCGATCGCCGCGCCTGTCCAGCGCGCCCACGGCCGTCCGCGACAGCGCACGATCGTCCATGCCCGTCGCCACGGTTGCTGACACCCCCGGTCGCCGGCCGGGTGCGCGCACTGCGCGAGGCCATGAGCTTCTCCCTGCGCGACCTCGCCAAAGGCTCAGGGCTCTCCGCCCAGATGCTGAGCCAGGTCGAGCGCGCTGAGACCAGCCCCACCCTCGCCGTGGCGGCACGCACCGCACGCGGGCTCGACCTCAGCCTCTCCCAGCTCCTTCGCCTCGACGAGGACACAGGGGCAGCCATGACAGGCCGATAACGGGGTGGGATACGGAATCAAGTCGGGCCGCCGGACGGCCGATCAGAGCCGAATCGAGCCCCTCGGCCGTGCTCTCGGCGTGCGGCACGCGGCTGGCCGCTGGCGTGCAGCGTCCGTCCTCGCGCCCTCCGGGCGCTGCGGGCGGACGATCCATCGGCAGAGGTCAGACGAGCGACGTACGACGCAAGCGCGGACGTGAGGCCCGCTCCGTGGCTGGGCAGGTCGTACGGGGGCGCTTACTCGGATGCAGTCTCCACGGCGTCAGCGGGCGGTGGAGGGCCGAATCTTGCGCCCCTTCCTCGCCCGGCGGACCCCGCCGCCTGCAGTTGCGCTTACGGCGCCGCACAGGGCTCCTCGCGGACACGCATCGGGCCCTTCTCGCCCACCCGATAGCGGTCGACCACGTGGTAGGTGTCGCCCACACAGAGCACCAACCCGCCCCAGCGCACGTGCAGGTAGCGGACCATCCGCAGGCGACGCATTGTGCAGCCCGTCACCATCGAGAGCCGTGGACTCACGTAGATAATCGACCGGGGCATGTGGGGATTGGTGACTGACTCCTGCAGCGTCGCCTTCTTCTTCGAGCCGGTAACGAAATAGGAGGACAGGTACGCAGCCGCAGATCGCGCGGCTATCACTTTCTGCTTGCGCTCGACGAAGCCGAAGCCGTACATCGGGGCATAAAAGGCGAGGTGCTTGAGATAGGCCCGGGCGGAGATTTGCTCCTCAGCCGTGGTGAACGCCAGCACCGGGTGAACGTGCAGCACGCCGCGCCGCTGCATCTCCCACGTCCGCGTGAGCATCCATGGCCGGCCCAGACCAGCTCTGATGGTCTCCGTGTAAACCCGCCGATGCAGAGCACGGAACCGTTCAGGAGCGGAGAGATTCCAGTCAGCGGCCGCTTGGCGATCCACGCGACATCCGATCAGGCCCGAATGCCTGTGCTCGCTGAGAACTGAGCAATGGCGCTCATCCCACGGAAGCTGATTGGTTCCCGGAGCGGTTACGGCGGTAAACAGAACCTGGGGCCTGCGATCGCAAGGTGCGAGCCCAGCGTAGGCATCGAGATTCACGAACAACTTGCGGCGCTGGTCACCCGCCCATAGGTGCGAGTACCCGGGGCACATGCGTCTGCGACAGCGCGCATACCCAGAAGGCAGCTCAAAGAGCGCTCGCCGGCAGTGCGGACACCGCCCCAACCAGGGGAACGGAGCCCGTGCGTCACCGACCATGGATCGGTGCCCCTCCATCGAAGCCGACGCGAGGAGACCGGCGTCGGCCTCTGCCTCCTACATTGCAAGCCGCTGCCTCCGAGCTGTCTCCGAGACGACCACAACCTCGCCGCCCGGCGAGTCTCTGTCTGTCTCGCGCTGTCGCACGGAGCGGGTGATTTCCGCTCTGCGTGGCGCTTTGCGGCCTCGCCTGTCTCGAATAGGCGAGATATGCAGGTAAATGGGCCGGCCAGGACTCGAACCTGGGACCTACGGATTATGAGTGGTAACCGTTCAGTCCCCCCGCGGCTGGGTCTTGTTTGCAGGATCTTGTGCATGTAGGGGGAATCTGGGGGTGTGGGTCGTGAGGAGTTTGAGGCGGTCGCGGTTGCGGGGGGTGAGCCGGCGCGGTTGTTGGTGGTGTCGCTGTTGGAGCGGGTTGACCGTCATGAGCGTGAGGTCGCTCGGCTTGGGGCGCGGATAGCGCGGTTGGAGGAGCAGACGCGGTCGAGCTCGCGCAACAGCTCAAAGCCGCCGTCGCAGGATCCGCCGAAGACCCGCAAGCAGCGGCGCGCGGAGGCGAGGGCTAAGGCCAAGGAGTGGGCGAAGGCCGACCGCGATGGGGTTGAGCGCAAGGCGGGCGGCCAGCCCGGCCGTCGCGGGTCTGGGCGCGAGCTGGCCCCGGAGGACCAGCTCGATGAGATCGTCGATCACTATCCCGTCGCGTGCGGTGGCTGTGGGCGCGAGTTCGCCGAGTCCGAGCGGGTTCGGTCGCGGCGCCCCGCGCGCCACCAGGTCGCCGAGCTGCCCCCGGTCGCGGTGGTCTTGAGCGAGCATCGCTGCCACCGGCTGCGCTGCCGGGCTGCAAGGCAAAGACCAAGGGCGTGCTGCCCGCAGGGCTGGCCGGGTCGGCGTTCGGGCCCGCGTTGCAGGCGGCGGTGGTGACGATGACCGCGCGCAACCGTGTGTCGCGCCGCGACATGTCAGAGCTCGCGCGTGACGTGTTCGGGATCGGCGTGTCGGTCGGCTCGATCGACGCGATCTGCCAACGCGCGTCGCGGGTGCTGGCCGGCCTCATGAGGCGCTGCTCGCCTCGGTGCTGGCCTCGTCGGCGCTCAACGTCGACGAAACCGGGTGGGCCACCGCGGGCGAGGGGCGCACGCTGTGGACCGCGACCACCCCCGAGGCGGCGATCTTCCGGGTCGCGGAGGACCGCCACCGCGACCGCCTCGATCAGCTGATCGGCGGCTACTCGGGAGTCGTCTGCTCTGACCGCTGGTGGGCCTATGACCATCTCGACTCCGACTGCCGCCAAGCATGCTGGGAACACCTCAAAAGGGACTTTCGCCGCCACGCCGAGGGCCTCGCCGAGCAGAAGGCATTCGGCGAGGCCGGCCTCGCGCTCACGGGCCGGCTGTTCAAGACATGGCACGCCCTCGACGCCCACCAAGACCGCCGCCGCCTCGAGCACGAGATGGCACCGATCCAGACAGAGCTGCGCGCGCTGCTCGAGCGCGCCGCGCGCAAGTCAAAGCGCACCCGATACCACGGCCGCTTCGCGCGCAACCTGCTCAAGATCTGGCCGGCGCTGTTCACGTTCGTCACAGTCGAGGGGGTCGAGCCGACCAACAACGCCGCCGAACGCCCACTGCGCGGCCCCGTCATCCACAGAAAGCTCTCCCACGGCACCCGCACCGACGACGGCGAACGGTTCGTCGAACGAGCGCTATCCGCATCGGTCACCTGCCGGCTGCAAGGCCGCTCGCTGTTCGCCTACCTCGCCGAACTGCTCACCGCCCACCCCCGCGGCGACCCACTGCCCACGCTCCTTTGAGCGGGGGGACTGAACGGTTACTATGAGTGTGCGATTTGCAGGGGTTTTTGGGTCTGGTTGGGTTGGGTACGGTCAGGCTCGGTGGGGTCAGATTTACCTAGTTGGGGACACGTTTCGGGACACGGCTTCTCACCGCGGTCCCTCTGGCGGCGGCACGCCGAGCTGCTTGCAGATCGAGCGAGCGAGCCGGTAGTCGATCTCGCGGTGGCGGGGCACCGCACTCCGGCGCTTACCAATAGCGGCGGCCCAGCGGGTATGGTTGCCGCCCTCGTCGATCTCCCGGCAGCCGTGATCGCGGAGATGCCGCTCGAGATCGCGGCGCTTCATCCGCCGATCGTCAGAGTGAGCGGCTCACGGTCCGCGAACTGCGACTCATCGTGCCCAGGCTCGGGGCTCAGCATGAGCTGCAAAGCGTCGATGGCGTTGGCCCGCGCCTCCTCGCGCGTACGCCCCTGGCTCATCGCGCCCGGGACCTCCGGGATGGAGGCGATAATCCAGCCGTCGTCGCCCTGCTCATACACGAGCGTGAGCTGGAGCGATTCGCTCATACCTTCACCGTACTGAGGGGCGCCGGATTACACCAGTGCTTGCGCCATCCGTCGACGGACGCGCCCTATGGGAGTTGCTCGGGCTCGCCGTCCGCGAAGCGCCGGTGGCAGCGGTCAGAGACCGCGGACGACACGGGACTCGTCTGCGAGGTCCGGCTACCGCTTGAGGTCGATGGACGGGCTGCAACCGTCGTCACACGGCCTGGCACCTCGCGGATGAGATGGGCCGGCCAGGACTCGAACCTGGGACCTACGGATTATGAGTGCCCGATTTGCAGGGGTTTTAGGGTCGAGTTGGCTTCGGTACGGCCAGTCGAGTGAGGTTGGCTCGGGTTAGATTTGCCGAGTTGGGGACACGTTTCGGGACACGTTTCCTCAGGCCGGCGTGCAAACCTCGACGGGACGCCGTCCCAGGTCTCTCAACTGCGGATAGTCGTCCCAGTGCCGACCGTCAAGCTCGCGGCCATTCGACTTGGGCCGAGGACCTCCCCATTGCTTGAAGAAGAACGCCACGCCTTCCTCGCCGCAAGCGTCACGTAGTTCGCGAAGCCAGGCGACGTCGACGCGGCGGTGGCGGGGACCGGATTCTCCACCTGCGATCAACCAGTCGATTTCGCTCAGGTCGAGCCCCTCAAGCGGCCCAAGCAAAGGCTCCGCGCTGATGAAACGGACTGCCGCTGGGACGGTTCGCAGGGCGTCTGCGCGGTACACGAAGCGCCGGTTCTCGATCGTCACGCCCATCCACACATTGCGCGGCCATTCAAAGTGGTGAGCGAGTTCGGCGAGCCGTTCGTGCCGCTTCGTGAGGATCTGAAAGGTGTGCCAGTGGGCGGACTGCATGGTCTCGAAGATTTCTTCGACGAAGCCCAAGGGGATGTCCTCATGGAAGAGATCCGACATGGAGTTGACGAAGATCGTCTTCGGCTTCCGCCACTTCAGAGGGGCGTCAAGCCTCTCCGGCCACAGTCTGAGGTCGAAGCCCTGTTCGTACGGATGGCCGGGGATGCCCCTCCAACGCTCGGCGAACACCTTCGCGTAGCAGTGGGCACAGCCTGGGCTGACCTCGGAGCATCCGGTGACCGGGTTCCAGGTCGCTTCCGTCCATTCGATAGAGCTCGTCTGCGCCATTGCTGAATCATTCTCCCGTTTCGGTGCGAATACTCTTCTACGAACGTATGTTCGTCTCCTCCTCGGACAGTGGCGTGAAGCGCATGGTGATGCCCTTCCCCTCCTTGAACCGACGGGCGCCGGTTGGCCGATTCACCTCAAGATGGCCAGCCTGCTCCGCTGGCGCGAGGGTCCTGTCCTTGAGATGCGTGTCGAGGAACCGACTTCGTTTCGTGAACTCGATCGCCTCGTCGACCGTGAAGTCCCGGCGACCGAACTTCTCGCGGAGGCCCTCAAGCAGCGGCTCTGTGTTGGGGCCGGGCGGCGGCGGCTCCTCGAACGCGAACGCCTCTTGTCCCGCTGGGGCTGGACGCGGCGCTGCAAACCCCTGACCGTTTACCGGGTCTACCGCCCAGAAGCCCTCTTTGATGCTCGCGAAGCCGGCGAGGTGCCCGGAACCGCCGACGATCCAGTAGACGTTGCCTCCCTCTTCGGCCTTGAGGCGGAACGGAAGTACCCAGTCAAGGCCCGCGCTGCGCAGCTGTTCCTGAAACAACGTGAGGAGGGCGTCGGGGCGACCTGGGCCGTCCGGAACCTGCCGCCACGCGGGGCTGCCAAAGAAGCGGTCCAACGCCTTCTCTTGGCCTTCGCGACCAGCGAATCGGTTCACGAAGCTGAGCGGCAGGAAGATCAGCGTGTCGCTCTTCGGCTGCTGAATGAGGTCCTGGGTGAGACTCATCGGCGCGTGGCTGTAGCCGAACGGGTCCAAGAAGAGGAAGAGAGCCGAGGTCCCGGAAACAGCCCGCGGCCCATTCTCCTCGTACCGACCGCACGTCACCGACCACTGGACCCCGTCGCTCCACTCCTGACGCTCGCGCAGCTCGACCTCGAGCCCTTCGAGCTTGCCCTCGAGCATGGCCGCCCGCGAGGGATGCTTCTCAACAAAGTGCAGCAGCTCGTAGCGAACGGCCTGCCACCGCTCGCGGAGACGCGGATGTTCACAAAGGGCTCGCAGCAGGATCAGGGGTGATCCCGGCTCGCCGCCGGAGTAAACCCCCGGTCCAGCGAATCCGTCGTAGATCCGCACGAGCCCGCCCCGGCGCTTTGCGAAGTGCTCCGAGTGGATGCTCACCCACTTGTTGAAGAAGGCCCGAAGGAGGTCGTGCTTGGCCTTGGTGTGATCCTCCCGTTCCCAGGTGACGGGCTCGGTTGCCATCAGCGGAGGATGCCGTACGCCGCGTCAGACGATGCTTCACGCACGCCACCGTGCATTCGCCTACATCGAGCGGAGGGAACAAGGGGGTTGCCGGGCGTGACTTGCCACGGCCGGAGGCGCCACCGCAGGTCTCAAGTCGACCTGGACCAGGGGTGGGCGGCGGCTTCGATGAACTCGCGCCCGAGGGCGGAGTCGGTTGGCGACGTACCAGCCATCACGCGGAACGTTGGTCGAGGGCCCAAGCCGAGAACCCCCTACGTCCCCGGCCAGGAAGCCACAGGCGACGACGTCTTGCTGTTCGTCCCAGCCGCAGCCGCCGCAGTGGCGGCAGACCACGAGGGCTTCGAACGCGGCTCCGGTGCCGGGCGTCACCTCTCGCGTCGGGTGCCAGCGGGAAACCGTTCGCGCAGCTCGATCGCCAAGTCGCGCATCGGTCCATCCGTCTCAAGCGCGATGTTGACGAGTCGAGCGACGACCCGCCGGCCCGTGGCCGGCCCAGAGCGCAGGATCTTCGTCCAGCGCTCCTGCGCCTTCGCGGGGTCAATCGCAGCAATGACGGCACGCAACTCGGCGGGATCGAGGTCATGGAGGATTTCGACGACGAGCTCCGCCTTCTCGAGTTGGGACGCGTCGCCGAACTCCTCGGTAAACGCCGGGCGGTACCTCGCGAAGCTGCGACGCGCGAGGTCAGGATCCGTGGCGGCGACGCCGCCGAGGGCCAGAGCCGTGATCTCCCAGTGGTGGCCGGGGCGGGTCAGGTCCATGTCCTCTCCGAGCTGGCGGAGACGGATTGCGCAGGCGGCCGGCGCCAGCGCGGCGGCCAACGCGCCGACTCTCAACATCTGCGGTGTGTGGCTCGCCACCCACGCAGAGGCCGGCTCGTTGTCGGGGCCGCGCGCACAGCCGACGAGCAGGGAGGCGAGGGCCTCGACGCGGCGCGGCCAGAACTGCGCCGTCGAAGCGTCGAGGCGCTCGAAGTCGAGCAACCGCATGATGCGCTTGGCGTGCCGGGGGGAGGCTTCGCCGATCAGCGATAGCCCTTCGCCGACTCCCTGCCACTCGCGCTGCGTCGAGCGGGACACCTGGCTCGCAACGGTGGCGGGGTCGAGGGCCTCGCAGAGCTTGCGCGCGATGCGGCGTTGGTGGCGGTCGGGCTTCCGGCGGCGAAGAAAGGCCGGGCCGAACCCGAGCAGGAACAGCGTGTCGAGGAGGTCGGAGTAGCCGGCGGCGAATCGCGTCCCCCATGCGTCGGCCATCGCCGGGGCTAGCTCTTCGCACAACTCGAGCGCGAGCTCGTAGTCGAAGCTCGCCAGCCCGCCCAACGCCTCTGAGAGGTCGAACAGCCGCGCGTCGTCAGCCCGTTGCCAGGCGCGAAACAGAGCCACGACCGCCTCGCGGTCGAATGCGCGCGCCAACGCCTTGCGGAAGCGCTCCGGGCCGAGACCGAGCCGGCTGAAGAGCTCGCCGAAGAAGTACGGGTCGGGCCAAGTCGATGCCTCGAACGCCCGGGCGAGCGCGGCGACATCGATGTGGCGGCAGATCGGCTCGAGGAGGTCTATGTCCTCGTTGTAGGTGTCGTTGACGAGGCGGGCGAGGCCCGGCATCGCCACGGGGTCAGCCTGAGAGATCCATTCGGCGAGCAGCGACGCGTTGGATTCGAGGTCGACCGTCTCCGGCTGCAGCCGGCGCACGTCGTTGAGAACGAACGCGGCCGCGCCGCGGTCGCCGTCCGCGGCACCCCAACAGCGCGCAACCAGCCGCTCGGCGATCTGCGGCGACAGCTGGGATCGCTTTGGCGCCGCGCGCCCGTCGGCGAAGAACAGCGCGTCGAGTAGCCAGTGGGCACCTGACAGTTCGTAAGCCTCGCCGGTGATCGCGACCCGCACCGCGTCCAGCAACGGCTCGCGCGCCCCTTCGCTGAGGATCAGTTCGAGCACGACAGGCGCAAAGCGCAGATGCGGAAGCCGGACACCCGAGCGGTCGTCGACCAAGAGCCGTCGCCCGCAGCCCGCGTCAAGCGCCGCCCCGAGCCACGGCTCGTGGCGCCCGCAAGCGCCGGCGAGCTCGAGCAGCTCGGCCCTGGACGCGCCGTCGCCCGTCCGCAGCAGCTGGACGACCGCGACGAGGGCCAAGGCGAGGTCGTGGTCCCCGGACTCCCGAAGCTCGACGACTTCGCCGCGAACCCGTCGCCAGCCACCGGTGAGCACCCAGCTCAGCTGCCACGGCGATTTCGCCGCTCCCTCGGCTTGCGCCAGACGGCGTTCCAACGGCTCGTCCGCGGGCCCATCCCCTACGTGCGGATCCAAGGAGCGAACGGCCGGCAGTACGGCGGTCCGGTTGCGTCGGATGAACTCGGCGAGGACGGCGGCCGCGCGCGTCGCGTCGAGGCGAACGCCGGGCTCCCCGGCGACCTGATCGGTCACGACCACGATGACGGACAAGCCGTCCCCACAACTCGCGAGCAGATCCTCGCGAATGAAAGGTGCCAGTCGCTGCGCGTCATCGACGATCGCCACGACCGGCCGAGGCAGCGCCAGTAAGGTCTGGCGCAGCTGCGAGGGCTCGACGGCAGGATCGGCGAGCTGCACGACCTCACAGCCCTCAGACCAGAGCGCATGCGCGGCATGGGCCGCCGCCAAGGACTTGCCCGCCCCCGATGCGCCGATGATCGTGACGGCGCCGGTCGCCCGCAACTGCGCCACGGCGGCAGTGACCTCCGGGACGACCGGGCATGAGCCGACGTCCCGGGTGCCGAGACTCCGCCCGCTCAGCGCCCACCCGAGATCGTGCTGGGGCTCGAAGCGCAGGTAGCTCCACGCACGCTCCTCCGACATGGGATCGATCGCGTCGCGCAGCTGCGGGAGCGCCGTCTCGGCCGGCGCTCGGAGCGCCGACGGGCCGGATGCAGACCGCCCGACCCGGACCACCTTCCAGCGGCCCTCGAGTGGCGCGATCAGCCTTTCGGCGATCAGTTCGTCGGCCTCCGAGTAGCCGACCACCAGCAGCACGCGCGGACGCTCGGCGATGAGCGCGTCGAGCCTCGCGAGGAGCTCGGTAGACAGCGGGCGCATTTCGCCGGGAAGGACCCACGGCTCCTCCGGACGGGCAGCGTCCCCGTGTGGCTTGACGAGACGTTCCCGAATCGTCTCGAGCTGCCCGTAACGGGCAGACCAGGCGGCCTCGAGCTGCGTGTCCCAGTTCAGCGAGACGACCAGCTCGAGCTCACGCCGGTGGAGCATCTGGGCGAGAGCGTCGTGAGCCGCTGAGAACCCGGTTCGGCGCTCAACGTCGAGCGCGGCGAAGCCACGCTGGAAGCGCTCACGGGCGATCGGATGAGCAGCGACCGCCTTCCAAGCGTGCCCAAGGTCGCCGCCGAGCCGCCCGATCGCCGCCTTTCCGGATAGCTCGGGGAGACCCGCGCCGGCCAGCAACGCGGCGAGCGTGGCGGGATCGGCGTCAAGCGCCTGCCACAACAGGGCGTCGAGACTGGCGGTCATCGGGAACCTGGCTGACGCGGAAACGCCGGCGCCCAAGACGGCGACGGCGTTCCAAGCTTTGACTTCGGCGGCGACCGCGGCCAGGTCAGGGGGCGGGGGCTGGCTCATCGACACCACGATGGCACCCGTCCCGGCGGGCCAAGGCGCCACTGGTCGGGCGGCTCAATGCCAGCGTGGCCCCATGAGGACGGGGAGCACACGGTCGAGCACGAAGCGCAGGACCGGGCGTCGCTCGCGAAGCGCCTCGATCGCCCCGTTGTCGCCGTGCGCGGCATCGAGTTCATCGAGCATGCGGCGTGCGAGCAGCCGAGCGAACTCGGGCTTTCCGACCGTGACGGGCCCACCGTAGGCCGGATCCTCGGCCTCCTTGAGCAGCGTGCCGGCGATCCCCGGATCCACGCGGGCGTTCTGCCGCCGCCGCTCGTGAGCGCTGGCGACGTCCTCGGCCCGCAGGCTCAACTCGACGGCAAGCTGGCCGGGAGGCGGCGCGGCGGCTCGCTCGACGAGAACCTCCAGCATCTCTCGGAGCGCGAAGTTGGACTCCTCGAGACTGTCGTCGAAGAGCATCAAGTCGTCCTCGTCCAGCTCCCCGGAACGGGTCAGCCCCTTGGCGTATTGGGCCATCTCGCCCTCGGAGTCGACAACCACGACCGTTCTCTGCGCGTAGCTGGTGAAGCCTCCGACCATCGTCGGCAGCCGAGAGGCGGACCCGCTCCCGCCGAGATCGGTAAACCCGACCTCGTCCGCCCACTGTCCTCCCAGGAGCCCGGCGACGAGCTCGGTGACCATGTCCCGTTCGCTGCGTCCCTCGCCGACGAGGTGCACGGCGTGGGGATAGAGCCCCGCGGCGACCAGGTCATCCTGGAGCTGCGCGCGCGACACGGTCGCCGCGGGCCCGCGGTCATAGAGGGCGCCGCGCTCGACCTGGCGGCCATCGAGCAGCCAGCTCGGGTTGCGGGCGGGCAGCTCGACGGTCAGGTCGAGGTAGAAGCGGCGCAGCAGCTCGGCCGCGTCGAAGTGGTCCTGGGCGCGGCGGGGAAGCCCGCGCCATTTCTTGTGGCTGCTCCTCGGACGTGCACGCCGCGCGAGCTCGAGGCCGTCGCGGGGCTCGCGGTCGATCCCTCGCTCGACGAGGAACCAGTACGCGGCGGCGAGCTGCTCGGCCGTTAGCTCGAGCTCGGAGGCGGCGGATTGAGCATTAAACCGCTCACGTTCTCCCGGCCACGGATCGACGCTCTCCCCGGCTGCCGTGTCGTAGAGCAACACCGTTCGGCGCGTGATCTCGGGCAGGTAGCGGTTCTGGACTCGGACGAGCAGCTTGATCAGCGGGCGCCAGACTTCGTCGATGCCCTGCCAGTCGGCCAAGTGCCGTTCGAAGAGGCCGCGCCACTTATCGAGTGTCGCCTCCCGGGAGTCAGCGAGCAGCGTCTTCGCACTGAGCTCGACCCCGCTGCCGAGCAGGACGTCATCGACGTAGAGCATCTGCCAGGGCGAGTAGAGGGCGCTCGTGTGCGGGTGCCCGTCGGGTTCCCAGGCATAGGCCGACCATTTCGCCGGCTCGCGTTCCTCGCGGAAGGTCATGCGCTCCTCGTAGGGCGAGAGATCGACGAAGTCGGGCGGGTTCCCGCCGTCCGCGAAGGCGATCGGCTGAAACGCCCCCTGGAGGTCCATGTCCTCGAGCGGTCCCTGGCCGATACCGAGGCGCAGCTCGCGCTCCTTCGCCTTGCTGGCGAAATTCGAGTCCCAGGTCAGGTCGTGTTGGGCAAACGCGCCGGAGCGCCAGAGCTCGCGCCAGCTGAGCCCATGGCCCAACGACGGCGGTTTGCGGGCGGGCAGTCGCATCGACGCTCATTGTGAGAGCGCGGGCGCCACTAGGCCGCTTTCGGTTGATGCTTGATGATGCATCCGCCGCCTGAGGCCGACGACCGCGAAGCTAAGTGGAAGTTCTGGTTTCGAGCGCTGATCGATTGCCCTCGGGATCTACGGGTGGTACTCGGCGTCGACGAGCCCAGTTTTTCGTGTGATTGCGCCGACTGCCTTCGGCGTGTCATCGCGCGACTACTTCGTCTACGCCGCGCTCGACGAGGTTCAGAAGGCAGCGATCGCGCTTCTACAGTGGACAGAGGTGCTCGAAGGCGATCACGACGATCCCTCATCCGATGACCCGGAGGGCCGCGTCATCCTGGCCTCAGTTCGCGACGACCAGAGGCTTCGCATCCGCAAGCTGGTCGAGCTCCTGGTCGATGCAATTTGCTTCTCGGAGAGCAACGAGCCGCCGTATTACCGGCACTACCTGCTGCTCCGCGACCTACGTGAGCGTCGCGCGGGGCTATACCCAGATGTTGTGGATGGGTTTGAGAACGAAGGGCGGCGTACCTTCGCGGTTGATCAAGGCCGATGCCGGTGATGGTCGGCAGGAAGGCACGCCATGGAGGATGTTCGCAGGCTCCTGTTGGGGAGGGAAATGAGATCGCGGTGGGGCTCGATGATCTCGCGCGCGAGGGCGCTCGTCGCGTGATCGCGATGGCGCTCGAGGCGGAGGTCGATGACTACGTCGCGACGTTCGCCGGCGAGGTTGGTGAGGAGGGCCGGAGGCGGGTGGTGCGAAATTGGGCGTGCCCGTGAGCGGCGCGTGACGGTCGGGTCGGGCACGGTCGCGGTTGCGCGCTCCGCGCGTCAACGACCGGCGCGTGGACGAGCAGACCGGTGAGCGCCAGAAGTTCAGCTCGAGGATCCTGCCGGCCTACGCGCGGCGCTCGCCGAAGGTCACCGACGTGCTGGCGATCCTCTATCTGCGCGGCCTCCCGACCGGGGACTTCGGGCCCGCCCTGGGGGACCTGCTGGGCGAGGACGCCTCGGGACTCTCCGCGAGCGCGATCAGTCGGCTGACCAAGCAGTGGGAGGCCGATCACGCCGCGTTTGGTGCACGCAGCCTGCGCTTCCACCGCTGTGGCTACCTGTTCATCGACGGTGTGCACATGAGCGTGCGCCTCGGCGAGGACGACCGCCTGTGCCTGCTCGTCGTGATCGGCGTGCGAGAAGACGGCTGCAAGGAGCTGCTGGCCGTCGAGGACGGCTACCGCGAGAGCACCGACTCGTGGGCGGCCGTCCTGCGTGACCTGCGCGACCGTGGCCTCAAGACGCCCACGCTCGTGACCGGTGACGGCGCGCTCGGCGCGTGCGCTGCGCTGCGCGACGTGTTCCCCGAGGCCCCGGAGCAGCGCTGTTGGGTGCACAAGATTGCGAACGTATTCGACGCGTTGCCCAAGCGCCTGCAGCCGCGCGCGAAGACGCTGTTGCACGAGATGATGGAGGCCCCGACCAAGGCCGACGCGCGCGCTGGGCTGGAGCGCTTCCGCGGGGAGTTCGACGCCAAGTACCCCAAGGCCGTCGCCAAGCTCGACCGCGACTGGCAGGCACTGACAGCGTTCTACGCGTTCCCCGCCGAGCACTGGCGCCACCTGCGCACGACGAACCCGATCGAAAGCAGCTTCGCCACGGTCAAGCTCCGCACGCGCGTGACAAAGGGCGCCGGATCGAAGCAGGCGGCGCTGGCGATGGCCTACAAGCTGCTCGACGCCGCCCAGGAGCGCTGGCGGCGCTTCAACGGCCACGAGCTCGTCGCCGACGTGCTCGACGACGTGAAGTTCAAGGACGCCATCCGCGTCACCGACGACAACCACGACAACGACACGACCGAGGAAAAGGCCGCCGCCTGAGCGTCCTCACGCCATGTCATCCACAACACTTGACAATTGCTCCTGACGTCAGCCGTCGCCGATCGCAAGTGCCTTCTGAAAGGCCCGGTGCACGGTCAATACTCCCCGCCCGGAATCCAGCGGATGCGTCAAGCGACGGAGGTTGAACTGAACGGAGTGGGCGTACAGCTCTTCTCCGTTCTCTAGACGCACTCCTAACAGGCCAAACCACATGAGCAGTTCGAGCGAACCTTCGATCTCCTCCTCCGGCACGCCGCCCCTCGCCAGGAGCTCACCGGCATCCGTCCGCGACAGTGTCGTTGGGGCACCGTGGAAGGAGTACACCGCGTCCGAGAGCGCCGGATGTGTGTCTTCGATCTCGTAGCTCACGGCGAGGAGGGCCTCCTCGCTGTAACCAACTTCCGCGTGCCTTATGTCGTCTTGGCGGATTTTGTCATGGCCCCGGTTGATCGCTACCTGCTGGGCCCTCTGGGCGAAGAGAAGTAGGTCACGAGGTCTCATGAGCGTGCGGTCAATCAAATAGCCGAACGAATCCTCGGCGCCAACTGCCGGGTCAGCCAAGGTTCTCCAGACGTGGTCGAACGTTCCTTTGACATCGGTACTCGTAACCGCTCGCTTTCGAAAAAGCTCTCGAAAGAGTTCGGGGTCATCCCAGTCCAAACTGATGACGCTGTCCTTACCCCTGTCAGGCGTTGAGGCCTGCAGTTGCTCGAGAACGTCCGTTCGGATGAAAACAAGGCAGCGAAGGTCGACATGACGGCGCTGCATTTGACGCTCTAGCTGTCGGGTGGCCTCAAGGAGGCCGCCGACGATCATCACATCCGCCGGCGTGGCGCCGCGGGTCGCCCAGCTCTTGTCAAGGTTGTCGATAAGGAGCCAGACCTCGTCCTTCTCTTCCGTGACGTACATCGCCACCGCGTCATTCAGTGTGCGGATGTCACCACCAAAAATCAGTTCAGCCAAGTCCGTGCGATTCGTGATGTCCCCCGCGTCCCCAAATCGCTCGGTCAATCGGTCGATTTGAGTTAGCAGTCGCTGGGACAGATCGTCGGCGGACTCTAGGCCGTGCTTTTCGTAGGCGTCCCGAAGCGCTTCGTAACGCTCGAACCGTTTGGGATCGCGCTCTGCGGCTCGGTACTCGCCGGGGCTGTACAGGATCTTGTGTGCTATCTCCGCCGAGAGTAGGTACGTCCAGAAGGCCGACACGGTGTACTCCTGCTGGCCCAACGAGAGCTCTGCGAGTACCGCCTCCCTCAGCCGCGTGAACTGGTGGCCCTCGGGCCTCATGTCGAGCACCAGGGTCTCCAAACCACGCTGAACGGCCTTCCGGACCCCGTAAAACGTCGCGGTCTTCCCGGCGCCCTTTCGGCCGACGATCAGACGGGCGTGCCCCCGTACTGCCTGCCTCGACTGACCCGTCGGGACAAAATAGTCGCGGAGCCCTACTACTTCGTTCTCGGCAGCCACATCGCCCAGGTCGAGTTGGTCAAGGAGCCCCACGGTCTGAGCGGCCGGAGTGGAGCCTGGGTCCTGCATACGCTCGATCACCTGACTGATTAGGGGCGACATCAGCGTCGGTATCTGGCGCGGGTCGTCCCACGGCTGGACGATGTCGCGATAGTCAATCGGCTGCTCCGCCTGCTCCTCCTGAAGCATCAAGACAGCCTTTTGCTCAGCCATCGCGATGCCACAGAGAAAGGCACACAGCGCGTTGTGGACGCGAGCGCCGCGGCGGTTAGGCGAAAGCAGGTTTGCGACAACCCCCGAAGATCCACGTACCTGCTTCCAGTGCTGGTGAAACGAGACCCGAGGGGTTTCGTCGGGATCATGCACCCGGAAGTTGAGAGGCGACTTCTTCAGCGTGGACATCACGCGAACCGTGCCCTCGGTCGGGATCGGTCCCTTGAGGAGGTAGATGGAGAGTCCGGGTAGGACTTTTGAGCCAGGTGCCCTAGCGTCGCACCGCGTCGGTCGCGCACCTCCTGGGCGAGCGCGGCGGCGTTGGAGAAATCGATGTACCCCAGCGTGTCCAACACGCCGAGCGCGCGAAACTCCTTGAGATCGAGCTCATACGTTGTGTCTCGGATAGGGCGAACAGGGATGCCTAACCCGATGCAGTAACCGATCTCGAACATCAGGTTGAAGTTGAGCGTTGTTACGTCCGCGAAAACCGTTTGCGCGCCGCGGATGGCTTTAGAGATTTCACAGAAGATGATTCGACCGGGTACATCGAGGTCGCGCCACGTCCGCCAACGTTCCGAACTTGATTCGTTGAGCAGGGCCGCCGCAGACTCGATGGTTCCAGCGATAGACGTAGGCTGAGAGCCGAACAGGAATAGACCTTGAGCCGGAACGATTTCCGAGAAGTCTTGATCGCATGGCCCTCCGGCGTACTGGCAGAAGGCCGGCGGAACCTCCAGCAATGTGCGCTGCTCCATCACTGCAAGTTATCCGCCCACCCCGCTCGCTGGCAACGAGGGAGACGTTTGCCCGCGTACGTCGCGGAGATCAGCCGGGATCGTCTTTCCCGGCTGATAACGGCGTGGGATACGGGATCAAGTCAGGCCGTTTCCGAGCGCTCGACCGCCGGCCGGGCGCCTCGGCCGTGCGCTCGGTCTCCGGCTCGCGGCTGGCCGCTGGCGTGGTGCGTGCGTCCTCGCCCGCTAGCGGGCTCCGGGCGCCCGATCCATCGGCAGAGGGCAAACGGGAGACGTAGGACGGGCGCGCGGACGTGGCGGTCGCGGTGGCCGTCGGCACTTCCGTAGATCATCTGGCATCCAACTTAGGGCGCTCCGATGGGGTGCTCCTTCATGATCACCTTTCGGTCTAGAGTCAGCGTCATGGCAACCACGCGGCGGATCGTGCCATTCGACAGAGTCGAGCTCTCGGAGCGGGTTGACGAGGTGGCTGCAGGGGCACGCGGGGGCGTGCTCGAACTTCGCGATCCGGATATCGCGATGGTCGAAATCCCCGAGCCCCCGCTGGACGCGGTGACCGGATCCTCTTCATCCCCGTCTCTCAGCTTCGCCGCTCTGAGTAGATCTGCGGAGCGCTCGCCCGCGGCGCCTGGCTGGGCCGTTCAGGCGACCCATCGGGCGTCCGCCAGCTCCTCGCGATAGGTGCCGGTCGCCAGGTAGGCGCGGAATCGTCGGCCCTCAGCGAGCGGCCGGACCTTGGCAATCGCCTGATTCGGCGTCTTGGCCTCGGTGGCGAAGACCTCGCGGTAGCCGGGCTCCTCAGGTGAGATCGTCGGATCGGTCGCGAAGACCAGGTACCCGCGCCGTCTCGCGCGCTCGGCATTTGCCTCGCCGACTCGCTCTCGCTCCTGCTCCAGTGCTCGAGCCGAGGCAGAGAGATCGATCTGGCTCTCGTGTGGGCGCACCACGTTCCTCGCCATCAACTGATGGTGACTTGAGGCGCAGACGCACATTCTTCGCTCTGCGAGGGACGTGCGCCACCGGCGTCTGCATACTGGTACCGTCCTAGGCAACCGACCCTGTGCCATCACGATGGCCCAGGAGAAAGGGAGGACAACATGTCTTCTCAGTACACGCAACTGTTCTCGCAGTTCGAGGACGAGGTTTCCGCTCGCATCGCTGACGCCTATCAGGCGGAGAGCTACGTCGACAGCGACGGCGAGCCTTCGGAGCTGGCACGAAACGAGGCGGTCTACAAGGTGATCGTCGACTCCGGTGTTGTGGCCTCGAAGAACGAAAAGGGGCGCAAGGCCCTCACTCGCGGGGAGCTATACACCCGCGTGTTTCAGCACGGTCCCGGCGCGCAGGGTGGCGTCGATGACCTGGAACCGGTTGAGCGCGCCGCGTTCGACCGCCTCGTCAGCGACGTGTGGGGCCTCACGCAGACGGCTCGCACCGGATGGATCCAGCGGCGTCTGGAAGCCGATGACAGCAGCCTGGTGCTCTGCCGCGCCAAGATCCACCGCCCCGCCGACAAGCTGTTGGCGGTGTACCTCACCGACAACGAGTCCTTGATCATGGAGGACGCCGTTGATAAGGAGATCAAGTCCTTGGTCCGCCGCGCGAGCTCGGTGCGGAAGGACCTGAACATGATCCTCGACCGGCACCCGAAGCTGCGGGGGAACATCTCCTCTCAGCTCGCGCTCGAGATGCGCAAGGTGGACGCCGAGCTGACTCTGGACCCGCCGAAGGTCTCGACCAACGGCAGCCAGAAGCCGGCGGCTGCTTCCGCGGCCTAACGCGTCGGGCAAAATCGACCCGCCGGCTAGCGGGCCGGCGGGTCCCTGCCCCGAGTGGAGGTGAGATGATGCAGCAGGAGAGCAGCCGAAACACCGTCCTCAAGGTCATGCAGGACGGCATCCCACGCAGCGACGCTGAGATCGAGGCGACGACCGGGCTATCCCACGGGAAGGCCTCGGGGGCCCGCGTGGCGCTGTGGGAGCAGGGCTTTGTCGAGCGCTTGGAGAAAGACGCGCAAGGCCATCGGCGCTGGAAGTTGTGTCCTCCGGAGAGGCAGGCCGAGGCCCGGCAGGCATACCGTGATCACGTTGAAGGGCGGGAACGATCGCGCCTGGCAGCCAAGGACGTGGGTGAAAGGGCCAGCATCGTTGCCTTTCTTCTGACCGACGATGAGGTCAACGCAGCGGTCTTGGCCCACCTCGAGCGGTCCAGAGTCTGGCGGCGGGCCCAGGGCCGCGCCAACGACGTGCGCAGTGAGAAAGAAGCGGTGAAACGCGCTCGCAGGCGCGAGATCAATCGAGCGGAAGGCGCCCATCTGGAGTTCTTGACAGCTCTAGACCGCCTGCGCGAAGGAATCGATGCGCTTCTTGCGATGCGCCACCAGCTCGAGGAGGCTCGCCTGCGGTCGGAGCAGGGCGAATCGACCCGGATCCCACCGGGCCGCTGGCCCGCCCTGGCCAAGAACGTTCGGGAGATGCTGGAGGTCGCCCAAATCCTCTTTCGCGAACTGGCCGAGGCGATGGACGAACCGATGGACAGCTGTCCCCTCTGCGGCGAGCGCCTGCTCAGGATTTCGTCCGAGCTGAACGAGGGCTACGTGGACGCGGAGGTCGTAGAGGAGACCACCATTGTCAAAGCGTGATCGCGGCGTAACGCAATTCGCCGAATGATCGCCGGAGGACCGGACACCCGAGCTGTGTCAGCATCCCTGCTGCCCCAGCGTGCCTGTTCGGGAAGCGGCGGGAGCCAAGATTCGGTTCCCGCCGCCTCGTCTCCGCGTTCGCGAAGCACCGTTTTCCAGGCTTCCCGAGTACGCCCTGCGCGGCGCCCGAATCGACGGGCCCGTCGCCCACACGCGACACGCGTGACGATTCCCCTGGGCGCGACACGGTGCCATCCGTTGGCTTCGCCAACCTCTTGGCGATGGATGCAACGAAAGCCAGGATCCGAGCGTCACCGGTCGTCGCCGGCCCCGCGGCAGCCGGGACGCTCGTGGCAGAGCCTCAACTTGAATCGCTCTTTCCGGCGGCGGCGTTGTCCGGCGCCAACGTCTTGGCGGCAGTCCCGTCCTGGTGGAAGCTGAAGGCAGTCGAAGCCGGATTGGACGAGCCCTGGACCGACTGGCGGGTAGCTCTCTCCACTCCACCGGCCGACTTCGATCGCACGGCTCCTTATCCGGGCCTCGAACGCGCGTCGTCGTTCGAGCTTGGAGAGGCGTACTCGGGCCTGGTTGAGGCCGGCGACCGGCTGAAGCAAGGCTGTCACTACACGCCACAGCTGCTTACCACGACGCTTTGGACCGAACTCGAGCAAGCGGGGGAGACTTCTTCGGGACCCATAGCGGACCCCGCTTGCGGCGCTGGCGCGCTGCTCATTCCGGCTCTTCGCCGAGTCCTAGCTCACAGCTCGGCAGCGAGCGCGGAAGAGACGCTCGCGAGCGCGTCCTGGAATGTTCGCGGGCGTGATCTCGACCCCCTCGCTGTTTGGCTGGGGAACGCAGTCCTCGGTGCCGAGCTGCTGCCGGCCTGGGCTTCCCTGCCCCCGGCGCGTCGGCAACCGCTACCCAGGCTGCTCGACTTAGGCGACGGCCTGGCGAGCAGCACGCCCACCAATGCCGTCACCGTGATGAATCCCCCGTACGGTCGAGTTCGGCTTCCCGCGCAGGAGCGAACACGCTGGGCCGAGAGTCTGTTCGGCCATGCCAATCGGTTCGGGCTGTTCCTGCACGCCGCGATCGAAATGACCACGCCCGGTGGATTGATCGGAGCGGTCCTCCCGACGAGCTTCCTGGGCGGGGCTTACTACCAACGACTCCGGGAGTTCGTCGCCGAATACGCACCGCTGGCGCGCTTGGTCTTCGTCGAGGAGCGCTCGGGGGTCTTTGCCGGCGGCGTGCTGCAGGAGACCTGCCTTGCGGTGTTTCAGAGGGGCGGGGCTGCCGACAAGGTCGTGTGCTCGACGCAACCCGTGAACGGGGGCGGCAAGAGGCGCGCTCTCGGGCAGATCAAACTCCCGCGCCGACGACGCGACCTCCCCTGGCTTCTCCCCCGCACCACACGTGACCAGGCGCTAGTTGAGCGCGCTGCCAGCCTGACCGCTCGGTTGTCGGACTACGGCTGGAAGGCGAGCACCGGGCCACTGGTCTGGAACCGGCACAAGCCCTACATCTCCCAAGAGCCGGAGCAGGGAGCCGTACCTATCGTCTGGGCGGCCGATCTCAAGGCCGGGCGCGTCGAGCGATCTCGGGCGCGAGCGCCGCAGCGCTGGATTTCCTTACGCGAGCGAGACGCCTTCATGCGCCTCACTGATCCCGCCGTGCTGGTCCAACGCACCACGGCGCCGGAGCAGGCTCGGCGCCTGGTCGTCTCCGTCCTGGACCGAGAAACGCTCACGGGCGTATGGGGTGGCACCGTGGTCGTCGAGAACCATGTCAACGTCCTGCGCTGTACGAACAGTTCGAGTCCGCTTACGCCCCGGCTAGTCGCGGCGCTGCTGTCGAGCGAGCCTCTCGACCGCCTGTACCGGTGCCTCACGGGAAGCGTCGCGGTTTCCGCTTACGAACTCGAAGCACTACCGCTCCCCCCCGCGGAGGTCCTCCTCGCCTGGCAGAAGGAGCCGACTGACGAAGTCGCGCGACTCGCGACGGAGTTCTACGGTTGAGCTTGCTCACCCGCGAGCAGTGCACCGTCCGGCTGAAGCTCATCTTTCCGCCCGAGATCGTCGACGACCGCGTCGTGTCCGGCTCGCTCGCCGGGGCCGCGGTCTTCGTCTGCCTCTACGTCGAGGCTATCGACGGCTCCAACAAGATCCGCCCGAGCATGGTCCTCTGGATGTGCAACGCCGCCGCGCGCTGGCGGGCGGGCAGTCGCCGCCGCGACTGGTATGAATCTGCGAGCACGAGCCACGAAGCCGTTCGGCGCTTGCTGACCAACCAGGGCATCGACCATCGGCCCTGGTACGCGGAGAACTCGCGCGAAACGCTTCGCGACGAGGTCTTCCGCCAGTGGGCTCGCCTGGGCGCAATCGAACGCGACGAGGCGATTCCTACCACCTCATCCAAGCCAGCCTGGAGCATGTCCGGAGACTTCGCCGCGCTGTTCGATCGACAGCTGCAGGGAAAGCAGCTCGACCGACGGATCGAAACTTGGCAAGACAACAACTTGGGGCCGGTTGGTCTCACGCGCCGCGCGATAAGCCGCCAGCGGGCTCAGGCCGGACACTCGGTGCCCGTGCAGCTCCCGAGTGGTGCTCGACGTTCCCTGCGGCCCGGCGACAGCTCACTCATCCTCAAAGGAGTTATCGAGGAGTTTGCACCCCGTCTCATGAGAGAACCCGCCGTCCTGGCCATCAGCGAAAGCGCTCGCAAGGTCGACCTTCTCGACCAAGAGCTGCTGGACAACCTCGGCATCTCCATCAAGGCTGATCGTCTGCTGCCGGACGGGCTCCTATTCGACGCCTCTTCGGGAATCTTCTGGTTCGTCGAAGCCGTTGCCACCGACGGTGAGATCAACCAGGCGCGCAAAGACGACCTGCTCCGGTGGGCGAGCGCACAGGGCATCGCCCCCGAGGCGTGCGGGTTCCTCACCGCCTTCCTGTCCCGAACCCAGGAAGCGTTCCGCCGCCGGGTGTCGACCATCGCCTGGGACACACTTGTTTGGTTCCTCGACGAACCGACAAAGGTCTTCCGGCTCGAGGAGCTACCAGAGGTCGACGCATAGCTGGAACCGAACCTGGTCGTTGCGCGGGTCCGGCCGCTGGCCGGATCTCCTAGACGGGGAGGCGCTCTTGGTCGCTGCTCGGGACGGCGAAGAAGGTCCGCTGCATGAGCTTCCGGTGATCGTCGGCGAGTGCCTGCTCCGTAGCTTCTAGCGCTGCGATGAGGTGAGGTTCAGCCCCTGTGCCTTCCAGGTTGTTGACGGCTCGCCCAGCCCTCTCTCGCGCCTCGGAGATGTAGAGCAAGGTCTTCTCGACTTCGCTCAGATGGCTTTCGCTCACGTCGGAACATGCTAGGCCGTCGCTCAGACGTCGCGGAAACGCGGGCCACGATACAGCGCTTCCTGATGGGCCGGCCAGGACTCGAACCTGGGACCTACGGATTATGAGTGGCGGAAGTGTGCCAGTAGCTGAACCTTCTTCGCCTCTGCTGCCAGTCGTACAGAGAAAAATTCGTGCCTGCCAACTGACCCGTTTCTTTCCTGTATCAGGCGAAGTTGCGTAATTGGTCCCCCGGGGACCCGCTGACTGACGCCGCTGTCGTGGTAAAATTTTATCCAGGATGCCGAGACGCTACGAAACCAATCACGACCGGGACACGCTGTCGTATGTACGCCTGGCGCGGATAGCTCGTGGCATGAGCCAGCGCGACCTTGAGGAGGCCAGCCAAATCACGCACGTAGGGATAAGCCACATCGAGTCAGGTCGCAGCAAGAACCCCCACATCGGCACGAAGCGCCTGCTGGCCGAGGCTCTCGAATACGACGTCGAGGATCTGTTTCCCAAGGCCGGTCCATCACCATCAAAAGAACTGCGCGCTCTAGCTCGCAAGGAGACGAAGCGCTGATGTGGGGCGAGGTAGACGTCAGGCTCGCTCCGGATGGTCGGTCTCTTCGCCTGGTGCCGCGCACGAAGGCCCCACGACGAGTCGCTTCCTCCGACCGTCGTCCGCGAAGTCGGGCGGGTCGCCGCCACGTACGCAGGACGTCGTCGAGTAGCGACGACCCCGGCGAACCCTGGTTAGACCCGCTCCGTGAGGGGGAGTTCTCGTGAGCCCGCGTTGGTGGGGTCCCGCAGGCCTGCGCGACCCGCTCGGCGATCCCCGGGAGCAGAAGCGGCTTCGTAAGCGCGAGCAGCGGAAGCGCAAGGAAGGACGCAAGGAGTACCCCTGCCGTGGCTGTGGCGATACCGATGCTCCGCTGAGTGCGGGCTACTGCCTGGACTGCTGGCGGCGCCAGACCTCCAGAGGGCAGCGGGCATGACTTCCAACCGGGAGGGCAGAGATGACGGCTGGGTTCAGGCGGAGGGGGTCGCGACCACGGGCAGGAAGTCCGGCGGGCTGGGCTTGGTGAATCAGCTGCGGAGGTTCATTCGCCGGTACGTGGTCATGAGCGACGAGCAACTGTTGGTCGTAGCCCTTTGGGCCATCCACACCTACGCCGTTGAGGCGTTCGAGCAGACGCCGTACCTGGCGGTGACGAGTCCTGAGCGCCAGTGTGGAAAGTCACGGTTGCTCGAGACCTTGGCCGAGGTTGTTTGCAAGCCGTGGGCGGTAGTGCTTCCGTCCGAGGCCGTCGTCTTTCGAACGGTGGACCGGCGCAAGCCGACCCTGATGCTCGACGAGGTCGATGCGATCTTCAACCCTCGGACGGCTGATCGCTACGAGGGCCTTCGGGCTTTGCTCAACAACGGGCACCGGCGAGGTATGCCTGTTCCGCGCTGCGTCGGGACGAGTCAGAGCCTTGTGGAGTTCGACCCGTTCTGCCCGAAGGTGCTCGCTGGCATCGGCACTCTGCCCGACACCGTTGCTGATCGGTCTGTGCCCATCAGGCTGCAGCGGCGTCGCAAGAACGAGCGCGTCAAGCGCTTCTTCCGACGTGACGCCACCCAGGTCGCCGAGCCCCTTCGCACCAACGCCCAGGCATGGGCCGAGCAACACAAGGACCAGCTTGCAGAGGCTCGACCGGAAATGCCTAACGAACTGAGCGACCGGATGCAGGAGGGCTGCGAGTCGCTCGTCGCAATCGCGGATGCGTGTGGGTGTGGCAAAGCAGCCCGTGCGGCGCTCGTGGGACTGCTGGCCGCCGAACGGCTAGACGACCAAGAAACGATGCGGCTGCGGCTGCTGCGCGACCTGCGAACGGTTTGGCAGACACGCGAACGAAAGCGGGGCAATCGCTTACGCGCCATCGCTACCAGCCGGCTCCTCTCCGACCTGTGCGCGATGGATGAGGCTCCTTGGGGTTCGTACTACGGCCACAAGATGGAGGCGCGCGATCTGGCGAGCCTGCTGCACCACTACGGCATCCGCTCTACGACCATCAGGAATAGCGGCACGGTCGCCAAGGGCTACAAGCGCGACGATCTCTATGAGGCGTGGCAACGGTACCTGTCATGACTCGGCGTACCCCATGTAACGCTTGTAACGCCTCCTGGCCAAAGCACACTGAGGACGCCCCACCTTCAACTTTTCATCCGTACGCATCTTGCCTATCTATTAGGCGGGTATCAGAAGGGACACGCTCAGACGCGCCGCCGTCCCGTTTGGCCAGCGTCGGTTACAAGCGTTACAGCAGTAACCCGACAGGCACCACCAAGCGCCCACCCGCACCTGCGCGCTGTAGAGCACTCCGAGGATCACTCCCGCAGGCCAGCGCGTCCCTAAGCGTCCCTGGTCGCTCCACCCTTGAGGTTGCTCGTGTTAGCGCCTGCCGGAGCGCCTGCGCGCTTCCCAGCCTGCTCCCGCCGCTTGCTGGTGGTGCTGAGCGCCCACCGGCAGCGGCCAAGCGAAGCGAAGCGAAACGCATTCCCAATCCCTACGCAGGCCTAGGCACAACCTGCCTTCGCGCGCCCGGGGGACCGAACCGGAGACCAAAGCAGGCACCAGACAAGGAACCGAGATGGGCATGAGCAAGGACCCAAAGACGCGCAAGCACCAGCTGGCGAATCTCGACAAGGCGCCGCGTGACGGCACGCCGGGCAATAGGAACAACCTGAAGCATGGTGCTCGCGCGCAGGTGGAGCCGCGTCGGCTGGAGGCGAAGGTGCAGGAGCTCTACGACGAGATGGCTGTGGAGGTACCGCTACAGGCAGCCGAGGGTGGGCCGCTTCCGTACGACCGAATGATGCTGCGCCAGCTTGCCGAGGCGCTGTGTCGGCTCGAAGACGTCAGTCGCTGGATCGATGAGCACGGGTTTACCGACCGCAAGGGCCGGGTGCGCTCGGTGCTCAAGTGGGAGGGCTCGATACGCAGGCAGGTTGTGGAGCTACTCGACCGGCTCGGCATGAGCCCGGCGTCGCGCGCCCGTATCGGTGTGGATCTGGCGCGACAGGTGGATCTAGCCGACGCCATGAGCGAGTCCGATCCCGAGCGACGCGCACGCAAGCTGCGCGATGCAGGCGTTGTGGATGCCGACGCCGAGGAGGTCGACTAGTGCTAGCCGATCACGACAACCTTCAGGTTCCCCCCCGGCGCCTCGCTAAAGCTCAGGATTACAGCGTCGTCGTCCTGAACGGCCACGTCCAGCTCGACCTGAGCTCGCGTGCCGCCGAAAGCCTCCCAGACGGAGACCACGACATCTTCCGTGCCGAGTTGATGGGTAACGGTGACCGTGTCCTTTTGGTCGGTACCCACCGTCTCCACATACTTGGTAACTCCCATTCGCTAGCTCCCTCAGTCGATCGTTGGCTTCGAGCGAGCCGGGAAGTCTCGCATGCCTGACGCGAGCCTAAGTATTGACGCCTTCGCCAAGCAGGTGCTGCGCCAGCCGCTGTGGCCACACCAACTGGCTGCCGCTGATTCGGACGCGTTCATCACATGCATCGCAGCCGCTCGACGGACGGGCAAGACGACTGCCGCCGAGGTGATGGCGATGTACACAGCGTTCTCTAACCGGGCCTGCAAGGTGCTCGTCTTGAGCGCGACTGAGGACGCCGCACGCCGAGTCACCGAGTCGATCCGCATGACGCTGAACGCGAACCGGCTGACTCGTGGCGCTGTCGTGGATGACTACGCGACGCGCATCAGCCTCACCAACGGCTCAGAAATCATCAGCCTGCCCGCGAGTCAGCGCCAGGTGCGCGGCTACGGCAAAGCAGTGCTGCTCGTGATCCTGGACGAGGCCGGCTTCATGCCAAGCGAGCTGTGGACGGCGGCGCACTACACGGCGCTGGACGAACGCGCCAACGGCTCGCGCATTCTCATGCTTGGCAGCCCGTGGGGCGGGCGCGACCACTTCTTTCGGCGCTCGTTCGCATCCGGGATTGACGGCGACCAAGACCACGCGTCTTTCCATTGGACGTATGAGGTCAACCCGACGCTCGACCGTGAGTACCTAGAGCGCCAGCGTGATCACGTGTCGCCTGCCGAGTACGCCGCTGAGGTGCTCGGCGAGTGGTCTGACGCTGCCGGCTCACTTTTCTCGCGCGACTTGCTCGAGCGCCAGACAGCTGACCTTCAGCTGCCACAGCTACGCCAGCTGGTCGTCCCGGCGAGACCTTCCGTGGCTCTCGATTGGGGGGTGTCCTTCGACCGCAGCGCTGCGGCCATCCTGTACCGGCTACCTGTCGCCGCTCTGAACCCGCACCTGGAACCACGGCCAAGGTTCGTCGTCCTCCCACACATCTGGCCCGCGGGCGAGCTGCTCGGCAATGTGGTCGGCGACATAGCTCGCAGCAACGTCTACTGGAGCTACGTCGCCACTGAGACCAACGGCGTTGGTGCGATGCCCTCTCAGGAGCTCTCGGCGCAGGTGCGGCGTTCGTGGCCTGCCGGTCTCAGCTGCACTTGGTACTTCACGAGCACCACCGCTGCGAAAAAGACGGCGGGCTATGGCACCGTCCTCGGACTGCTGGAACAGAACCAACTGGTGCTGCCCCGCCACCCGGATCTGTTGCGCCAGTTGGCTGGGCTTCGCTTCGAGCAGGGTGAGCGCGGCTTCACGCGCATCGAGGCCGAGAACCGTGTCGTTCACGACGACGTGGCGGACGCGCTGATGCTCGGCATGCTGCCCCACCAACCGAAGGGCAGTTCACGTATTCGCTGCCACATGCAGACGTTCGCCTCACGCGACTACGCACCCGCCGATGCTGCGATCCCCGAGCTAGACGAGCCGATCATCGAAACCGCTGGAGGTCTGCGGCTCCACGCGCGCCCTTCGCTGCAAAGCGTCGCCGGACCCGAAGTCAGCTTCCCGCATGGACTGCGGCTCACTGACGGCGGCCTCGACCTCGAATCCCTACGCAAACGCGTACGGGCAGCCATCCACACCAACCCGAAGGAGGCAGCGTGACGCTGACCGACGAGCAGCTGATCGAAGCACTAAAGGCAAGGGGCCATGACGAAGCCGCAGCGGCGGTCGCCGCGAACGCAGACGTCGAGCCCGAAGCCACACCACAGCAGAGCCTGCATCGAACCATCCGCAGCACGCTCACTAGCCCGCCAAAGCAAGAGCAACACCAAGCCGTAGCTGACCTCTTCACCGGCAAGAACAAGCTCACCGACCAGAACGACAACGAGGAGAAAGACACGTGATTTTCGCCGACCCACAGAGCGATACCGCAAAACGGCTGAGCGAAATCGAGAGGCAGATCGTGAAGACCCGTCAGCACGAGCGCGAGATCCACATCGAACACCAGCGCGTCTTGCGCGAACGGCGACAGGTCAAGGAAGAACTCACCGAGGCACATGCCCAAAGCAAGCCCACGACCAAGATCGACACGAAGCTCGCCGACTTGCGGCAAGCCCTAGAAGACGTGTGGCCGTCGCGGCTTGAGGGTGCTCGACGGGCCCTACAACGAGCGGAGTTCGAACGCGACCGCTTCATGTCCGAGCACTTCGAGGACATCGCAGGCGAACTGATCCCACACGGCACCGCCGCCGCAGACGATGTGCAGCGAGCAATGGATGCACTGCTCATCGCCCTCGGACGGTGGCAGGCAGAAGCCGGGCGGTTCGAGAAGGTCATGGCTCGCGTGCCTGGGGTGCGAGGCCTCACGATGCCTGCTCTGCCCGTCCACAGCTTGGAACAGGAACTCGGCCAGCTCGATGGTCGCGTACCCGTACCTGTGCCACGGGAGCTGCTGCCTGAGACCGAAGACGACGAAGACGAGGCGGCGTAGGGCCGTGTCGGCGCTTGTCTCGATCGAGACGCAATTGTTCAGCTCGTGTTCAGCCTCCTTTGGATCGAGCCGGTTCCTTCATAGGTTCGTGCGTATCCGCACAACCAACCGAAGGAGGGGCCTAATGGCCACGCCAAAGACAGAGAAGGACCAGCCACAGGAGCTCAGCGTGAAGGACCTAGCCGCGAAGCTCAAGGTCGCTCCGGTGGATCTACGCAAGTGGCTTCGTGCGGAGGGCCTGGGCCTTGGCCAGCGAGGTAAGCGCTACGCCTTCACACCCGTACAGGCAGCCGAGGTCACGCGCAAGTACCAGGCCGCTCAAAAGAAGTCCGGTGCTGAGGTGATGGGGTGATAGCCCGCGTCAGCGGCAACGTCTACGTCCGCAAGCGCAAAGGCAGCAAGGCGGGTCCTCAGTGGTACGCGAAGCTTCGGCTCGATGGTCGGCAGCTGAAGCGACGCATCGGTCCGGCATGGACTGGCCGAGGCAAACCACCAGACGGCTTTTTGGACCGCCGACAAGCGCAAGCCGCGCTCGAAGCCATCCTCACCGACGCACGACGCGGCCTCCTAGACCCTAAACCGAAGCAGCCCACAGGCCACACCTACGAGCACGCTTGCGAGGCCTACCTGCGCTACATCGAGATCGAACGAGCACGAGCGGTCACGACGGTACGCGGCTACCGAGCCACGGCCAAGCGCTACCTGCTGCCCGCCCTTGGCAAAGACACACCGGTAAGTGAAATCACCACCGAGCAGATCGACGACCTGCGGACAGAGCTACTCACCCAAGGCAAGCTGAGCCGCCGAAGCGTCCAGAAGGTGCTCGTCCTGAACTACGGCGTGCTCAAGCTCGCCAAGCGACGCAAGTGGCTCGACGCCAACCCCGCCGAAGACGCCGAGCGCGTCACGCTCAAGCGTTCAGGCAAATTCAACGTCCTCTCCCCTGAGGAGGTCCACGCGCTCGCCCGCGCCGCCAGCAATCAACAAGACGCCGCCCTCTACATCGTTGCCGCCTTCACCGGACTGCGGATGGGAGAGCTACGCGCACTCCGCTGGCGCGATGTGGACTTCGCCTCCCACACCGTGCACGTCCGACGCAACCTCCCAGCACACGGAACCGAGACCGAACCCAAGAGCGGCAAGGTGCGCTCGGTACCGCTCATTGATCAAGCCGCCCGCGAACTCGACCGCCTAAGCCGCCGGGACGACTACACGCAGGCGAGCGACTTCGTCTTCGCCAACGGCGCAGGCCGGCCGCTCGAGGACTCAAAGCTGCGCAAGCGCTTCGTAGCGGCATTGGTTGCCGCGGGCCTCGGCCACAAGCGCGAAGAAGACCCGCCGCTTCGCTTTCACGACCTCCGTCACACCTTCGGCACCCTGGCCGTAAAAGTCTGGGACCTACGCAAAGTCCAGGGCTACATGGGTCACGCCAGCATCACAACCACCCAGGGCTACATGCACCACATCCCCAAGGCGACCGATGCGCTCGATCTGACGCGCCTCGTGGAGGGTGAGACGCAGGGCGATCTCGGCCAACCCGTCAGGGCCTAGCTATCTCCGAGCGGGTGTGCCAGCTTCCGCTTTTCGACTTCCTTCGACCCCCGGCTCGTGATGTGGTACTTGCCGGATCGCGGATGCGCTAGGACCAGTTTGTCCTTATCGAGCCGATCAAGGCGCGCCTTCAGATGATCTTTCCGTCCAGCCCGCAACGCATCCGCAAGCTCGTCCAACGTCGCACCACGCGCACCAGCCCGGTAAAGCAACAGAAGCGCCTGATCGCGCGGCTGTAGGTCCGCGAGGATGACCGGTTGTCCATCGATCTCCTCGACTGCGGGAACTTCTTTTGTAACGAGGTTTTCGATGATCTGCTGGGCGCGATCTGCGGACACGCCGTGAAAGAGCCGCACTAGCTCGGCGAGCGTCCAGTCCATGTTGCCTGTGACTAGGGTCGCGTCTTGAAGGTTCGGATCAATTCCGTCGCCAAGATGAGCGACGTCTCTCTTGTTCCGAATGTCGTAGATGAGCTTGAGCGTTCGAGGGATGTGCAGTCGGATCGAATCCGGTCCTGAGCTCCGCTCAAGGCTTTCCAGCAGCCTGTCGACTGATGGCAGCGTCTTTCCTATCGGAGTCACGGTTTGTCCGGTGGCGTGCTGCAGCACCCTAAACACGGCTTCTGAGAACCGGCCGCCCTCAACCTCCTGAGGGCGATGGTCGCCTAGGTGATATCTGCGCTTGGCCTCCACGTAGGAAGCCAAGACTTCGTCTACCGCGTCGCTCGGCAAGCCTTTCGCGACGAAGCCCTTTCGAACCTCATCGAGGTCCATGCCAGTTAGGGCCGAGGCCTAGTCGTCACTGCCGTCCGAGCCGCGGCCATGCAGCTTCGCTATTGACGCACAAAAGTCGTCAACCCATTTCGAACTAAGCACGATCTCCTTCCTATCGGAGCCAGCGTTGAAGCCCTTCATCGGTCCCAAGTGGGTGGCGGCGAAGTTGCCGCCGTTCCAACAGTGCTTTCGTTTCAGTTCGTCGCGGACAGCGTCAGCGTTGACAGGCGTCTCTTGGAGCCCACGCGCCCGGGCACCCGCGACCAGCGCGATCGCATTTCTCGCCTGTTCCGCGACGGAATCACCGAGATCCTTCGTGGGTGGAATGATCTGCACCTTCCCTTCGTTCGTGAGGCGGAGCACATCCTTCAGATCCTGCTCCGTCTCGCCAGACTCAGAAGCTAAGTCCGCAAAGAACGTGTCTTCGTCAGGGGCATCCTGCGACGTTTCTGTTTCCTTTTTCTTTCTGGACCTACCCCGCTTACTCTCGGACCGGGTGCCCCGCTTGCTCTCAGATCGTGAACCCCGCTCGTCGTCCTCGCCCCGCAGATGGTCGATCGCTTCCTTGAAGGCAACGGGATAGAGAGACTCAGGGACACCCGATTCCTCGACCGCCGACCAAGCACGTGACAGCAGATCATTTACGTCCATTGGTGGATCTTAACCCGTGGAGCGGTCGAACTGATGGTCCCCGAAACATGCCGGGGACCATCCGCCGCTAGACGCAGCGTGAGAAAAGGCAACGGTTTGGAGGGAGAAAGCAGTGGGCCGGCCAGGACTCGAACCTGGGACCGACGGATTATGAGTCCGCTGCTCTAACCAACTGAGCTACCGGCCCTTGAGCAAATCTTAGGTGCTATCAGGCTGTGCTCAGGGCTACGTGGCAGACGT
>JAABUS010002471.1_pt1 | contig 34925 bp, 22 predicted proteins | sample 5560161 | NCBI WGS metagenome assembly JAABUS01 (sample SAMN10711885, study PRJNA513376) | rock metagenome | isolation source: Antarctica rocks | place: Antarctica: Victoria Land, Trio Nunatak nord | collected 2016-01-04 | reverse complement strand
TCGTCGCCCGCACCGCGAGCGCGTCGTCGAGAACGACCACGTCTGCGTCGTGCCCGGGCGCGAGCGCGCCCTTGGTCTGCTCGAGCCCGAGCACCCGCGCGGGGGTGGCCGAGGCCATGCGGAGCGCATCGGAAACCGGGACGCCCGCGGCGACCGCGGTGCGCACCGCGCGGTCCATCGTCAACGTGCTCCCCGCCAGCGCGCCTCCCTGCACGAGCGCGACGCGGCCCCCGGCGACGACGACGTCGCGGGTCCCCAGCCGGTACTCCCCGTCGGGCAGGCCCGCCGCCGCCATCGCGTCGGTCACGAGCACGGCGCCGTCCGCCCCCTTGAGCGCATGGGCCAGGGCGATCGTGCCGGGATGGAGGTGATAGCCGTCGCAGATGAGCTCGCAGGTCACCGCGGGGTCGGCCAGGGCGGCGCCGATCACCCCCGGCTCGCGGTGATGCAGCGGCCGCATGCCGTTGAAGAGGTGGACCGCGTGGGCCGCTCCCGCCGCGAAGGCGGCGCGGGCCTCGTCCCAGCTCGCGTCGCTGTGCCCCACGGCCGCCACGACGCCCGCCCGGCCCAGCCGGGCGATCGCCCCGAGCGCGCGCGGCCGCTCGGGGGCGAGCGTGACCATCCTCACCCTCCCGGCGCCCGCGTCGAGCAGCCGCTCGAGCTCGACCCGGTCCGGGTCGCGGATATGCGCGGGGTCCTGCGCGCCGGGACGCTCCGGACTCAGGAAGGGGCCCTCGAGATGGGCGCCGAGCAGCCCGGGCGCGCGGGCCGCGGCGATCTCCCGTACCGCGGCGAGCAGCGCGTCCGGCGCGGCCGACAGCGTCGTGGCGAGCAGGCCCGTCGTGCCGTGACGGGCGTGGAAGGCGACCGCGCGCCCGATCTCCTCCCCGCTTGCGGAGCCGAAGTCCACGCCGTCCCCGCCGTGGACGTGGAGGTCGATGAACCCCGGCGCGGCCAGCGCACCCGCGAGGTCGAGCCGGGGCACGTCGAGCACCGGCGGGTCGCCCGCCCCGACCGCCTCGATCCGCCCGCCACGGATGAGCACCCAGCCCGCGCCCGGCGAGCCCGCGGGGGGCAGCAGGCGCCCGCCGTGCAGCAGCAGATCGCCCACGTCGCGCGCAGGCTCAGCCATCGAGTACGACGGACCGCGGGCGGTCGCGCACCCGCGCGATCGTCCGCATCACACGGTCCTCGTCGGCCTCAGGGAGCGACCAGCTCGGCGACGGTGCTCGTACCTATGCTCTCGACCCCCGCATCCAGAACGTCGTCGCCGCGCCGAGCGGAGACGCTGGCATAGCCCTCGGCGCCCGGATCTTCGTACACGTGAACGACTCGGGAGGGCAGGTCCACGAGCCAGTACCGAGGCACGTCCGCCCGCGCGTAGGCGAGCGATTTGCGACGGTCCTCCGCCTGCGAGGTCACCGCGACCTCGACCACGATCAGCGCGGTGGCAGGATGCCGCTCGGGGTCGTCCTGCGGATAAGCGAGGGCGACGTCCGGCGCGGGCACCCATCCCTCGGCGAGCGCCAACGGCATCTGGACTCGGAGCAGATCGAGGCGCGAGGCGAACACGCGCATGAGCTGCTGGATCACGCGCGCATGGCGCTCACCCTGCGGGCTCATGTCGATGAGCAAGCCGTCGAGCAGCTCCACCCGCAGACCATCCAGCGCTCCCGCGTCCAACATCCGCTCGTACTCCGCCGACGACAGCCGGTGGATCCGCTCGAGCGAGGAAGGCGACGACGCCATCGGACCGAGCGTACCTGGGGCTCACCGGCCCGAGCGGGTACGCGGGCTCCGTCCCGGAACCGCGGAGCGAGGTTCATGGCGAGGGTTCCGTATCTGCGAAGCTGCCGCCAGTGGATCCCGACTTCTCTGTCCGCGCGGCAGCGATCAAGCATCTCCACGCCCTCTCACGCCGCTACGACGACATGATCCCACGCGTCGAGCTCCTCCGACGGCTGGAGGTCGCCGGGCGCAGCTATCCGCTGGTCAACCCGCAGGCGGGCATCCATCGACCCGCCGCGTTCCAGGGACCAGCCGCGCTGACGCTCGTCACCGCTGCGCCGAAGCCCAACGTCCCGCCGCCCTACGAGGACGCCTTCGACGAGCAGGAGGGCACGATCCTCTACAGCTACCGCCGAGGACCGATCGACGCGCCGGACAACCGAGCGTTGCGGGCGGCGTTTGCCGAGCAGGTCCCGCTCATCTACCTCATGGGTGTCGCTCCCTCGGTGTACGCCCTGGCAGCGCCGGTCTATGTGGTCGAGGACCGTCCGCAGGAGCGCTCGGTCCTCGTCCAGATCGGCTCGCGGGCCACGGACATGAGCCCGGCAGGATTGCGATCGGACCCCGACGTGAGGCGCTACGCCCTTCAGGAGGTCCGCCACCGGCTACACCAGCACCGCTTCCGTTTCCAGGTGCTCGCCGCCTACCGTCAGCGCTGCACGATCTGCACGCTACGAGAGCGCTCGCTGCTTCAGGCGGCGCACATCGTCGACGACCGCGAGGAACGGGGCATCGCCGCGGTACGCAACGGCCTCGCGCTCTGCGCGATCCACCACCTCGCCTACGACCGCCACGTGCTCGGCATCGACCCGCGTGGCGTCGTCCACCTCGCCCCCCGCGTCCTGGAAGAGCAGGATGGTCCCATGCTCAGAGCGGGATTGCAGAGCTTCCACGGGAGGCGCATCGACCTTCCACGTCATGTCACCGACCGGCCCGATCCGGAGCTGCTCGAGCTCCGCTACGAGCGGTTCCTCGCCGCCTGAGGGCGCAGGGGCGCGCCCGAGGAGGCGGCGCGCACCGCCGCCGAGGTCGACCGCCTGCTCGCGGGTGGCCGCGTGCGAGCGGGCGACCGGCCGGAGCGTGCCCTCACCCTCGACGACATCCTCGTCGTCGCGCCCTACAACGCCCAGGTGCGCTGTGCCCAACCCACCTCGATCCGGTGGCCCGGACGGAACTCCCACCCGGCCACGCCATCCCGGACGCCCCGCCCGTGCTCCTGCGGCTTGAGGGAGCACGGTCACGAGGCTGAGCCAGCCTCCGTCACAGCCACCAGCGACGGAGCATCTCGGTGACAAGAACGGGTGCGCTCCTTGGGCTCATAGCCCTTGGAGAGCTTGACAAGGCGCTCATCAGCGACGGTTAGCTCGCCGCGTCCGGTCGATGGCCACCACAAGCCGGTAGCGCACCCGCTCCTCGCGCCGGCCTTCGGGTTCGAGCTCGAGATCGGCTTCCAGGGAGAACTGCGCCGAGGGCTGAGCGAGCAACTCGGGCAGGCCGCCCGAAGGGAAGGTGAAGGCCTCCTGCGGAAAGCCGCGGATGGCCGGGGCCAGGGCGTCGGCAAGGGTCCGCTCCGTTGCCGTCCGCGCGAGCATCTGAAACGCGTCGAGGAGATTGCTCTTCCCGGCGGCGTTCGGCCCGATGAGGACCGCGAGGCGGGGCGCTCCATCTCCACGTCCTCGAGGGACTTGAAGCCGCGGATCGCGAAGCGGCGCAGCACTCCGAGGAATCTAGCCCGGCCACGAGCGTCGAAAGCGCTCACCCAGCCTCCCCCGGGGCCCCCCGGGCGAGCGCTCGACGCGCGTGGTCGAGCGGGACGGCCGCGCCCAGGGCCCGGGCCGACACGAGCCCCGCGCGGCGTCCTTCGTGTCGATCAAGCCCAGGTTCGGCATGATCGCCGTTGCCGTGACGGACAGCTCACTCCCCGCCTACGACAACCCGCCGGTCGTCGAGATCGTGGCCGCAGCCCAATTCGCGCCCCTGCCGGTGTTCGGTCTGGCCGAGATCGTGACGCTGGGCCGGACGTTCGAAGGGTGGCGCGTCGTGGACGCGCCACCGGCGATCCCCCCCATGGTCGAGCTCACACCCGGGCAGCCGAGCCCGACGGCCATGGGATTCAGCTTCGGGCAGCCGCCACTGCGACTCGTCCTCACCGCCGGAGAGGGCGCCTGGACCGCCCAGCTCCAGCAGGACCGCGTAGCCGTCCATGAGCACAAGATCACCGCGCGACCGTCCTTCGCGCGCGTCGAGCCCCGGCTCCGCGAGGTGGCTCGCCTTGCGAGCGAGGCACTCGGTCGAGAGGTCCTCGGCGCCGAGCACCCCGCCGAGTACGTCGAGCTCGTCTACGACAATCGGATCCCCGCCGCCGACGGCGGCTGGTCGACCTTCCGCGACCTGCACCGAGTGCTTCAGGTGGTCGCACCCACGCCCGCCGACCCTCCATACGACCAGGTGGAGCAGCTCACCGTCGCGTTCTCCGAGGTCCTCCAGGAGAGCGGGGAGTTCGCAGGCCGGTTGCGCGTGATCGCCGAGCCCCTCTTCGATGAGGCGGGAGAGCCACTTCTCCACCTGCGCATCGTCAGCCGCAGGCTCGTAGGAGGGAGGACGGTGGAGGACGTGCTCGCGGCATGCCACGTGGACATCGTCGAGGGGTTCACGGCGGTGACGACGAATACCATGCACGAGGTGTGGGAGCGCCAGCGTTGAGCGTCGTCTCGCGCGACATCACGACAGCCGAGCGGCGAGACGACCTCTCCCCGGGCATCACCTGGGTGGGAGAGGGTCCAGGCGACCCTGCCGACGCGGCCGAGCCGCGCTTCGTCGAGTTGGAGCGCCTCGAGCCCGACTGGGACGGCTACGGCGCCCAGTCCATCGACGCGCGGGCGCTCCGGGCCGCGCGGGCAGTGCTCGGTCATCCTGCCTTTCGCGATCTGCCTGCCCCCGAGGTCTTTCCCCTGCCGAGTGGTGGGGTGCAGCTCGAGTGGGCGGCGGGACCGCTTGAGCTCGAGCTCGAGGTCGAGCCCGGCGGGGCCTCGGCGGTCTTCGTGTGCGACGAGGAGGGAACGCACTACAGGTTCGACGGGGTGCTGCCCGGCGACGAGCAACGCCTCCAGCTCGCCCTGGCTCGACTCGCCGCCCATCGTTGAGCAGCCACGACATTGAGGAGGTCGAGGACGGCGATGCGCTGCTCAGGCGCGTCCCGAACCAGCCGAGCATGTTCACCCGCAAGGGTGGGACGTTGCGGCCAAGCAGCGGGGCGTTCCAGCCCACTCGGGCCGACGACGGTGTCTCGGTCGACGTGCGGCGACTCCTGCCCGATCCCAGCGACCCAGAGTGCGCCCTGCGGGGCCGGCTCGACGACGGTCTCGTCGAGCTGCTCGCGCGAGTGCCGCGCGAACACGCGCTGGACGTGCACCACACGCCACAGGAGGAGAACCCGGCGCACGCCGACATCATCGGCTGGAGGAAGTTCCCCAGAGAAGTCCAGAAACGCAAGCAGCGGGAGCTGGCCCGGAGCTGCGTGTGGATCCGAGAGCCGGCGGCGCAGAGCGCGGACGGGGACTCGACGCCATGACGACGAGAGTGGCCCACCGGCACAGCAGCCGCAACAGACTGTCGTCGGGCAGCCAGAGGGTCAGAGGATGCTTCTTGACGCCGCGATCTCGGCCCTGGTCATGAGCGACGCTTCTGCGCGTCTCGCGGCCCTCGAGCAGGCCCACTCGTGACCCGGTGCCCGGCGGGCTCGTCGTCGCGATCGGGACCCTCGTGGTCGAGGACGGGGCGTGGAGACTGCCGGGCGCACCGTGAGGAGCCGCATGTCAGGAAGCCGGACCGCGTGACGACCTCCCTCCCAGGTGAGCCTCCCCCTCTTCCTCTCCCACGAGCCCGATCTCGACTGGCTCACCGCCCTCGAGTTCGGTCGCGTGGACGACGGGCAGCCCGCGGAGTGCTGGCTCGGCGTCAGCGAGCAGCTCGGCTTCCTCCACGATGCGGACGGGCGGATCGTCGGTTTCAAGATCATCGGGTTCTCCGACTGGGATCCGGACGAGACCTGGCTCGAGGAGGAGCCGGTGTTCGACGCGCCGCTGCTCGGGCTGCGGGACGTCGGGATCAGGCAGATCGCCATCGCCGCGCGGGCCTTCTTCGGCGGCGAGGCGTCGTTGAACCGGCACCTCTTCGCGCGCGCGATCGCCGCGGATGACGATGCCGACGAGGCTCTGGAGCTCTGGCGCGCGTGTCTGTCGGCCGGCGACTCGATGGCCCACCTCGCGCTGGGCTACACGCTGCTCCAGCGCGGCGAGGTCCACGAGGCCTACGGCCACCTGCGCTACTACAGCGAGCTCGCGCCCGCGCTCGCGTGGAACTGGCTCTGGTACGGGCTGGCGGCGGAGGCGATCGGGGAACCCGAGGAGGCACGGGCGGCCCTGGAGCGCGCGGCGGCGCTCGACGAGGAGCACGAGACGGACGCGGCGCTACGCCTCGCCAACCTGGATCGGGGAGGCTCCCTCGTCGTGCCCCGCGCTCCCGTGGCGAGCGAGACGCTGACCGCCGAGGACCGCGCCCGCGGTTGCCTGCTCGGCGGGGCGCTCGGGGACGCCCTCGGCGCGCCGGTGGAGTTCCTCGGCGGAGAGGAGATCGCGGCGAACGGCGGCCTGCCGGACTTCGGCGGGACGATCACCGACGACACCCAGATGACGCTGTTCACGGCCGAGGGGCTGCTACGGGCGTTCACCCGGCCCCGGGAGGAAGGCGTGCGCATCGACGAGATCGAGCACGATTTCCGTGGCGCTTACGCCCGCTGGTTGCTGACCCAGGGGGAGACGACCTGGTATCCCCATGCCCACGACGGCTGGCTGCTCGAGGTCGGGGGCCTCCACGCGCGCCGCGGACCGGGGAACACCTGCCTCAGCGCGCTACGCGACATGTGGCCGGTCGAGGGCTCGAAGGGCTGCGGCGGCGTCATGCGCGCGGCGCCCGCCGGCCTGCTGCCCGGCCTCGAGCCAGGGCACGCCTTCTTCCTCGGCGTCCACCTCGCCGCGATCACCCACGGACACCCCTCGGGTTCCCTCGCCGCGGGCGCGATGGCCGAGCTCGTCCGCGAGCTGGCTGACGGCGGGGCGCTCGGCCCGGCGCTCGACGTCGTCGCCGACCAGCTCCGCGAGGAGGCCGACCACGAGGAGGTCCTCGACGCGCTCGCCCACGCGCGTGCGCTCGCCGAGAGCGACGAGATCCCGTCCCGGGCGACCGTCGAGCGGCTCGGTGCGGGCTGGGTGGCCGAGGAGGCCCTGGCGATCGGCGTCTACTGCGCCCTGGTCGCGCGCGACGTGGAGCACGGTCTCCAACTCGCCGCCGAGCACGGTGGCGACAGCGACTCCACCGCCGCGATCTGCGGATCGCTGCTCGGCGCGGAGCTCGGCCCCGCCGCCCTGCCCACCGGGTGGCTCGCACGGCTCGAGCTGCGCAAGGTCATCGAGAAGGTCGCGGACGATCTCGCGAGCTGCTTCGAGGCCGAGATCACGCAGACGCCGGAGTGGCGGGAGCGGTACCCGTGACCCCGCCGACTCAGGCCGCGCGTGCCCCTACGCCACGACCGTGCAGTGGTCCCGCGCGCGTGAGAGCCCTACGTAGAGCTGCTGGTCACTACGTAGAGCTGCTGGTCACTACGTAGAGCTGCTGGTCACGCGTCGTCTCGTCGAGGCCCCGGGCGCCGAGCGGGTGCCTGCCGTCCTCCCGGGCGTAGTGGTAGGCGAGGATCCGGTCGAGCGCGGCGGGGACGTCGCACAAGTCGAGGCGGTCGAGGCGGATCGCCCGGGGCGCGTCCGGCGCCAGCGCGAGGGCGTGGACGCTGACGTCGGCGAGGGCGACGGCGACGGCGTGGACGATCGCGACGTCGTGCGCCCGCGGCAGCCCCGCCTCCCCGAGCTTGCGCTCGAGGCCGTAGCGGTGGTTCAGGGCCCGGTGGAACGGATCGCGCATGGGCTCGGTCGTTCCTTCCTTACGCCGGAGCCACTGGCCGTGCCGGCACTCGATGCCGCCGCCCTTGACCTCGAGGCAGACGATCGCCTCCTCGGGTTGCGCGAGGACGAAGTCGATCTCCCCGTCACGCGTGCCGAAGCGGCGATCCTGGGCGATCCAGGAGACCGAGTGGAAGACCTCCCAATCGTCGGGAAGGTGGTCGCGCAGGAGGGCGAAGACCCGCTCCTCGGCGGCGCTCGACGTCTCCCCGGGAAGGACCTCGCGGGGGCACATGCGCGCCACGGGGGCGGAGGCTGTCAGATCAGCGGGTCCGCGCGCGACTCCCGACCCATGCACATCGACGCCCTCCTCGGTTTCGACCTCGTCGCCGTCAAGTCCCAGGACCGGATCACGGTCCTGCTCGAGCTCGCCGCTCCTCAGGCCTCGTCACGAGCGAGCCGCGCACCCTCGACCCTGCAGGTCGTCCTCCACCGGTCGGGTTCGATGGGTGGTGGTCCGCTGGCCGCGGCGCAGGAGGGACTCGACCGTCTGCTCGTGCGGCTCGACCCCTCGGACTCGTTCGGGCTCGTGTTCTTCGACGATCGGGCCGAGGTGACCGTCCCCACCGCGCCACTGACCGACAAGGCCGCGGTGCGGGCCGCCGTCGCAGGTGTGTTCGTGCGCGGAATGGCGAACCTGTCCGGCGGGTATCTCCGCGGGCTGCGCGAGGCCCGCCGCGCGGGTGGGGACCGCGGCGCGACGCTCCTGCTGCTGTCCGACGGCCACGCCAACGAGGGCGTGGTCGACCACGCCCAGCTCGAGCGGATCGCCCGCGACGGACGGTCCCACGCGGTGACCACGTCGACGCTCGGCCTCGGCCTGGGCTACGACGAGGCGCTGCTCGCCTCACTGGCCTGGGGCGGCGCCGGCGACGCGCACTTCGCCGAGGGGCGAGGACACGATCGCCGCGCTGACCGAGGAGGCCGACCACCTGCGGGCATGGCGGACGAGCTCGCCGACGAGGCACGCGTCCTCCACGAGCTCGAGGCCGAGGCAACGGCCGGCGACGCAAACCGCGTGGCAAAGTTCTCCCACGCCGACGCGCACCGCAAGCGCCACCGGCGCGGGCGCGGGCGAGGACGCCGGTGAAGACGGAGCTCGGACGCCACGAAGCCTCGGCTGACCCACTTTCTGGGGAAAGGAGCCCAGGACAGGGACCAGTGATCGGTGCTACCACTACACGCGGCACCGTATATGACGATAATCAGCTTGATGTTTACGGACGACGTCCGCCCAAGGGGGCTGCCTCAGGAGACCGATCCTTGTCCCGGCGGTCGATTCTGCGTGCGGGTCGACGAACATCGTCAGCACTGCTGCGTCGGAGTAGAGGCTGTCGAACTGGACTTCTCGTCCTGATGAGGCTGCAGACGGTCAGCCTGGTCTACTTCTTCAAAAGGCAGGACACGACCCCGCCGACCCCGGTCCGCACGGCGTGACGGCCACCTTGGAGCCGACGGCCGAACAACGCGCCGTCATCGGACTGGCGCCAGACGCGCGGGTCTTCGTGATCGCCGGGCCAGGGGCCGGTAAGACGTGGGCGCTGCTGCAGAGGGCCGTCCAGCTCACTGGCGACGACGGGCTCGCGGTCGGGGAACTGCTTGTACTCAGCTTCACGCGCGCGGTGGTGGCAGAACTACGCAGACGTGACCGCTTTCTGACGGACCCCTCGAGGATCCGTCCCGAGACCTTCGACTCGTTCGCCACAAGACTGCTGGCCGAGCACGCGACAGACGAGAGCTGGCGCTCAGCGGGTTTCGACGGGCGCATGACGGCCGCGACTCACCTCCTGAAGGACGGCAGCGCCCTGTCAGGTCTCGAGGACGTTCGACATATCCTGCTCGACGAGGTCCAGGATCTCGTCGGCGTCCGGGCCGCCTTCGTGGCAGCCCTCCTGCGCGCCCATCCCGGAGGCTTCACCGCCTTCGGGGACCCTGCTCAGGCGATCTACGATCACGAACGGGGCCGCCACGACGACGGCCTTCTTGACGATCTGGCCGGAGTCGCCGACGAAGTCCTCGAGCTGAACGGAAACCACCGCGCCTCCGGTGCTCTTGCCGAAGTAGCCCGCCAACTTCGCACCGTGCTGCTGGAGGAGGACACCCGCGCGGCCGCGGACGCCGTCACGGAGGCCTTCGGAGACCTGGCCACCCTCGGCGAATCCGAGGCTCTCGGCACGCAGTTGGCCAGCATGCACCAATCGGCGGCCGTGCTGTGTCGGGACAACGCCACCGCCTTGTTGCTGTCCGAGGCGTTCCACCGTGATCACGTCCGTCACCGCGTCCGTCGCGGGTCTACGGATCGTCCCGTCGCCGGGTGGGTTGCCGGCCTGTTCGCGGGCCGTGCCTCGCTGACCCGCGCCGCGCTCGCCGAGCGGCACGCCCAGCTCGTCGAGGTCGATTTCCCCGGCCTCATGGACGTCGAAACGGCCTGGCGCGCTCTCTCACGGCTCGACGCCCAGGCACGAAGCGGCGCTGTCCGGGAACGAGAGGTCCGTCAGCGCATCGCCCTCGGCGGCGTCCCGTGGGAGCTCTACGACGAGCCGATCGAGTCCTTGGTCATCTCCTCGGTCCACCGCGCCAAGGGCCTGGAGTTCGACCAGTGCGTCATCGTGGAATGGAGCCCGCGCAAGGAGGCGGACCAAGCGCTCGAGGCGCGGGTCCTGTTCGTCGCACTGACCCGCGCCCGACGCGAGTGTTGGCATGCGGAAGGCTGGCACGGGAGTCGGTGGTTCCGCAGTCGCGAGGCCCAGGATCGCCTCATCAAGCACGGCAGAGAGCGCTGGCAGACGTTCGGCATCGAGGTTCGTGGCGGCGATGCACACGCGCCCGACCCTGCGGGCGAGTTGGGCATGCCTCGGCCGGCCGACGAGATCCAACGACTGCTGATCGAGGCGGTGCGACCCGGGGATGACGTCATCCTCAGCTATCAAGGCGAGCACGACTACGGATGCGGCCTGCGGCCGATCTACTCCGTCATGCACGCCGACCACGGTCCCGTCGGGGTGACTGGGCGCGACTTCGGTGATGCCCTGAGCGGACGCCTGCGAGACCGGCGACGCCCGTCCGCGATCACGAACGTCCGCGTCGATGACCTGGAGACCGTGGCAGGGTCGCCTGACAGCGGCGACGCTGCCGGGCTCGGGCGGACAGGTCTGTGGCTACGCCCACGACTCATCGGACTTGGGGAGTTCCAGTGGAAGACGTGACACGAGACGACCACTACGCCGTCCGCGAGACGCTCTTCGGGGCTCTCGAGCGCGATCTCGTCGGTCCCAGCGACCAGGACGAGGTGCTGACCGACACCCCGTTCACGACGTACCTCGCGGCCGTGCTCTATCCGGCGGACGTCGGTAAACCTGGCCGCGAGATGGAGATCGATGATGATGACGACTCGGACGAGTCCGGATATGCCGACCCGCCGGTCAGCCTCGCCAACACGCGTTACCCCTCCTCAATGGGCATGACCTTCGCTGTCGACACGACGCGGGCATCATGCGTCGAGGTCAGGGTTGAGGCTGCGCGCTACGAGCCGGAGGAGACAGACGGGGCTAGCCCACGGTGGCGACGGGTCCCACTGGCATTCACCTTGGCGGACCTCGACGTGTCAGGCGCGAACGCGGGGCAAGAAGAAACGGAGCTGGAACACGGGCTCTTTCTCTATCGCCGGACCCGTGACCCTCAGGATGACGCTGCTGCGATCACGCTCGTACTCATCAACCGACGTGTGGCGCCCGTCGGCAGGCGAGACGCCGATTCCTACTACCAGGTGCGGATGACCGTCGAGAGCCGAGGCGCCTCCGTGTTCACCCAGCGCGGCGGGAGCGATCTCCCCGTGAGCGACGAGGATCTCGAGAGCTACCGCCTGATCTACCGGGACGTGCGCAGTTATGCCGTGGGTCATGGCACCTCGGTGTGGTGGCACGAGGACGCCGAGGGCGGGCGGGCGGTCGCAGTGGGGACCACACCGCTCCCTCGCCATGAGCTGATGTTGGCCGACAGCAATCCCTTCATCCCGACGGACGGTCTCAGCATGCGTGCCCTCACCGGGGAGGATCGTGCAGCGACCTTGTCGTCCTTGAATGCGCTCGCCGACGGTTACGACCGCTGGATCGAGGAACTCGAGACCCGGGTCGAAGGGCTCTCAGAGCTCCTTCAGCCTACGGCCGCAACCCACATCCAGACCTGCCGGGAGGCGCTGGCCCGCGTACGGTCCGGGATCGGTGCGCTTGCGACCGACGCCCACGCGTGGCGGGCATTCCGCCTTGCGAACCTCGCCATGCTCCGACAGCGCGCGCGCGCTGCCTGGAATGCGGCAGGGCACCCTGAAGAGGGTCCGAGGGAGGATGAGTCGCACACCTGGCGCCCCTTCCAGCTCGCGTTCATCCTGCTGAACATCGACGGGATCTCCGATGGTGGGCATCCGGACCGCGAGCTACTCGACCTGCTCTGGTTCCCCACCGGAGGTGGGAAGACCGAGGCCTACCTCGGGCTGATCGCGTTCACCATCGCCCTACGCCGGCTGCGTCGCGGCGACGACGGTCATGGCGTGACCGTCCTGATGAGGTACACCCTCCGCCTGCTCACGATCCAGCAGTTCGAGCGCGCGGCGGCGTTGATCTGCGCCCTAGAGCATCTCCGTCGCCACGAGGGCGACCTCGGGCCCGCGCCGATCTCCATCGGCCTCTGGGTGGGCAAGGACGGGACACCCGCCAAGGTCACGGAGGCGCGGACGGCGCTCGACAAGCTCCGCGTCGGGACCAAGGTCGATACGGGCAATCCCATGCAGGTACGTGTCTGCCCGTGGTGCGGGACCAAGCTCAGCCACAAGGCGTACTGGATCACCAGGCAGGATCCGCGCCTGGTGATCAGTTGCCGAAACCAGCGCTGCGAGTTCCATGATGGGCTACCCGTCCACGTCGTCGATGAGGACATCTATCGCGCCCGGCCCAGCCTCGTCATCGCGACAGCGGACAAGTTCGCAACGCTGCCATGGATCCGCCATGGGGCCGCCCTCTTCGCGACCGACGACACGTGTCCACCGCCTGAGCTCATCGTTCAGGACGAGTTGCACCTCATATCCGGACCGCTCGGCACTCTCGCCGGGCTCTACGAGTCGGCCGTCGACCTCCTCTGCACCTCAGACGGTGTCCGACCCAAGATCATCGCCTCCACGGCAACGATCCGCCGTGCAAGAGGTCAGGCACGAGCGCTTTTCGATCGGGACATGCGTCAGTTCCCTCCCCCCGGTCTCGACGCCGACGACTCCTACTTCGCGGTCACGGCCACCAGGGACGAGAAGGCGTCGCGTCTCTACGTGGGTGCGATGGCTCCCGGCACGAGCCAGAGCACCCTCATGATCCGCTCGTATGCGGCGCTGATGCAGGCCATCGCCGATGTCGACGCCCCCGACGCGGCACGAGACCCGTACTGGACTCTCGTCGGCTACTTCAACAGTCTCCGCGTCCTCGGCGGTGCGCGGATCCAGGTGCTCGACGACGTACGCGACCGGCTCAAGGTGCTTGCCCAGGACCGCGAGCCTCGCCAGCTCGCCCACAACATCGAACTCACGAGTCGCGAGCCGTCCTCGGACATCCCCGACCACCTCGAGGCGCTGACCCACGAACGCCCGTCCGACGAGACGCTCGACTACGTACTCGCAACGAACATGATCTCCGTCGGCGTGGACGTCGACCGTCTCGGACTCATGGTGGTCATGGGCCAGCCGCAGGCCACCGCCGAGTACATCCAGGCGACGAGCCGCGTGGGGCGCAAGTTTCCCGGGCTCGTACTGACCCTCTACAACGCAGGACGCTCCCGTGACCGCTCACACTACGAGAACTTCCCGGCCTATCACGGCGCTCTGTACCGGCAGGTCGAGTCGACGAGCGTGACGCCGTATTCACCGCGAGCCCGCGACCGCGCCCTGCACGCCGTCCTGCTGTCGCTGGCCCGCACCGCGGTGCCCGCGCTCCGTGCGAGCGACGGCGCCCGCGCTGTCGACGACCACGTCGCGGAACTGCGGACGTTCGGGGACGCCCTCGCCGCACGCGCCGGACGGATTGAGCAGGCGCAAGGCGAGGAGAGCGGGGTCGAGCAGGCTGTGCGGAACGAGGTCGAGTCGATGATCGAGCGGTGGCGGGCGCGCAATCGCGAGGCACCGAAACTGGTCTACGCCAATCCCCGGGACGAGGTGAACTCGTTGCTCGCATCGGCCGACCGCGCGGAGGGCGAGGGACTGCCCACTCCGAGCTCGCTCCGCGATGTCGACCGGGAGTCGAACCTCTACCTCGTGCGGATCTGATGCCCAAGATCAAGGGACACGTCCGGCGAAGCCAGCTGATCACGACATTCGGCGTCGGCGCCGTCGTCCCGGTCGGCGACGAGGCATTCATGATCGCCGGGCTCGACCGGTGGGGGGTCGGTCGCCCTGACCTACACGAGCCACGGCTGGAGCGCGAGCTGCGCGTCCAGGGCTTCGTACAGCCGCCGGCGACGGACGACCGGGCAGACATCCCGGTCGTGCGCTTCCCGACCTTCCAGTCCTGTCCCCTCTGTCGACGGCTCGCCCGCCACAACGACTTCACGCACTTCGACCTCAACGACTGCCCCGACTGCTCCCAAGCTCTTGTCCCCTCCCGCTTCGTCGTCGCATGCGAAAACGGCCACATCGACGACTTTCCGTATGACCGTTGGGTCCACCGCGGCACCTCGAAGAGAGATGTGCCGCACCGACTCACCCTCAGCTCCACCGGGGCCACCGCCTCGCTCGCGGGCGTCGTCATCTCCTGCACCTGCGGAGCCGAGCGCACCATGGAGGAGGCGTTCGATCGCTTCGCGCTGCGCGATGTGACGAGCTGCCGTGGACGGCACCCGTGGTTGCGTTTCGAAGGCGAGGACTGCGATGCGGTCCCGCGCACCCTGCAGCGGGGCGCGTCGTCGGTCTGGTTCTCCGACACGCGCTCGGCCCTCTCGATCCCTCCTTGGTCAGAGTCCGCCTCGCGGGCCCTCGACTCACACTGGCCGACACTCCGACACCTCCCCCTCGAGGCCCTGCCGCCGATCATCGACTCGATGTGTCTTGCCGACAAGACCGGCTTCTCGAAGGACGAACTGCTCGAGATCGCCGACGCGCGCAAGCGGCAGGAGGCCGGCGAGCCCTCCGGCGAGACGAGCCTGCGGCGCGAGGAGTACGACGCCCTCGTCCGTGGGCGCGCAGAGACCACGCTCGACACCGACTTCGCCACCCGCGCGGGCTATGTCCCCGGCTCCCTGACGCCCTACATCGCCCAGCTCCAGCTCGTGCCACGACTGCGTGAGGTCCGCGCACTCCAGGGCTTCTCACGCATCACGCCTCCTCGCGGCGGGAGTGACGGTGACAAGACCAATACCGTCTTGCTGTACGACGAGGAGATCGGCTGGCTGCCCGCGATCGAGGTCAAGGGGGAGGGCCTGTTCCTCCGCCTCGATGAGGAAGCAGTGGAGCGCTGGGCCGGGCAATCCGGGATACACGAACGCGTGGATGTACTCGCCGAGCGCGACCGCAACCGCCACGAACGGTGGGGAATCGCACCGCGCCGCGTGATCACGCCTGCGTTCCTCCTCGTCCACATCCTCGCTCACGCAGTCATCAACCAGCTCGCCCTGGACGCGGGGTACCCGGCGGGTTCGCTGCGCGAGCGACTGTTCGCCGAGGAGGGGAGGTGTGGCCTGCTCGTCTACACCGCGACAACGGATTCGGCGGGAAGCCTCGGAGGTCTGATCGCGCGTGGAGGGCGAAGCTCCTTCGAAGCCTTGGTCCGCGACGCGATCGCGCGCTTCTCCTGGTGCTCGTCCGACCCCGTCTGCATCGAGAGCGAGGCGGGAGGCGTAGAGTCCCTCAACCTCGCCGCCTGCCACAGCTGCGCACTCCTGCCCGAGACCAGCTGCGAGGAGATGAACACCTTCCTCGACCGCGCCCTCCTCGTCGGACTGCCCGGGCGGCCAGAGATAGGTTTCTTCTCGGGTCTGGGCGTCTGATGGCGACCATGTTCCCCTCTGCATGGGAGGACGTGAACAACAGCCGTGCCGAGAGGCACATCTACCGCAGGCTGCGCTCCGAGATTCCCGACGACTGGTACGCCGTGCACTCGGTGGGGCTGACCACCCACGTTCACAAGAGCTGGGCTGAGGTCGACTTCGTGATCGTCGGGCCTTTCGGGGTGGTCTGTCTCGAAGTCAAGGGCGGTCGCATCACGATCGAGGATGGAAGTTGGCAGACGAACGGCGTGCATCTTCGAGAGAGCCCGTTCCAGCAGGCCGGAGGCAGCGCCGCAGCCCTTCGGCGTGATCTGCGAGATCTGTTCCCCCCGCTGCGGCGGGCGTTCGTCGAGTACGCGGTCGCCTTTCCCGACGTCCGTTTCCACGGGAGCGGCCCGGGCATCGAGGCCGAGATCTTGTACGACGAGCAAGATGTCACGACGCCGTTCGGGCGGTACCTCGATCGCGTCGGCGACCACTGGCGCCGGCGCCGCGGCCTCGACGGAGAGCGGTTTCGACCTTTGAGCCGGGCCGAGCGGTCGGCAGTCGCCGCCTGGTTGGCACCGACCATGAGCGCGATCCCGTCGATGCGCGCACGGGTCGCGGACTCCGAGGCAGAACTGGTCGAGCTGACCAAGCTCCAGGCGCGAGCACTGCGCGGGATGCGGAGCAAGACCCGTGCCTTCATCCGTGGTGGTGCCGGCACCGGAAAGACGCTCCTCGCCGTCGAAGAGGCTTCCCGACTCGCCGCGGAGGGAAGGCGTGTACTGGTCTGCTGCCGCTCGCCTTACCTCGCCGACTTCCTGCGGGGGCTATGTCTCTCCGAACGGGTGGAGGTGAAGGACCTTCGCACGCTGATGACCGCGCTCGTGCATGACGCCGGCCACCTCGGCTTGCTGCCTGATGCCGACGACGATGACCTCTTCAACCTCTTCCTCCCCGAGCAGGCGGCCGAGGCTGCCCTCGATCTCGGGAGAGACGCCGGGTACGACGCACTCGTAGTAGACGAGGCGCAGGATCTCCTCTTCGAGGGAGCGCTCGACCTGTTCGACGTGCTGCTCGACGGTGGGCTCAAGGACGGGACGTGGCGCGTCTTCCTGGATCACAAACAGAACGTCTTCTCGGCGATTGATAGCGATCAGCTCGCACGCCTGACCGACCAGACGATCACCGAGCACGACCTCGTCGACAACTGCCGGAACACCCCGCAGATCGCGAGCACCACCGCGATGCTTGCGGCGGTGTCGCTCGATGAGCCGCTCGCGAGCGAGGGCCCGGAGGTCGAGGTGCGGTTCGCACGCGACCGCAGGTCGGAGCACGCCGAGGTGGCGGGCCTCCTCAGGGACTGGATTCGTCGAGGGATCAATCCCGACGACATCGTGGTCCTCGGTGACGCAGTCGAGCCGCCGCCCGGCCTGGTCGAGGCGACCGCCTCTGGCATCCGGACCCCCGTAGCCTTCCCCGTGACAACCCGGGGAGCGCCAGGATGGTGCCCGGTCGAGGACTTCAAGGGGCTCGAGTCCACCGCGGTGATCGTGACCGGGATCCGGGGTCTGGACTCCCGTGAGACGCTTCGTCGCGTCTACGTCGCGTGCTCGCGCGCCCGCACGCTCCTGGCCGTGCTCGTGCCCGAGGAGGCGAGAGAGGACTTCAACGCACGTGCCGGCGAGTTTGCGCGGCGTGAGCTCCTCAGTCCGTCGACGTGACGCCCGCACGCCTCACCGACCCGTTTCGGAGCACCTCCCGGGCTCAGCGGTCCGACCTCTCCCCGCTCTTCGGTAGCGAGGGGCGGCGCCGATCCGACGTCGTCCCTTCCTCGGACGCGGTGAGCGGCCGCATGTCCCGCCTTCGTCGCCGAGACACGGTGCCGGAACTCGCGCTCCGCCGGGAGCTGCACGCGCGCGGACTTCGTTATCGCGTGGACCGCGCCCCGGTGCCTGCCGTGCGAAGCCGCGCCGACCTGGTGTTCGGCCCGGCGCGGGTCGCCGTCTACGTCGACGGATGCTTCTGGCACTGCTGCCCGCAGCACCGCACCGCCCCGAAGGCGAACGCCGAATTCTGGGCCGCCAAGCTCGAGGGCAACCGTCGGAGGGACCGCGAGACTGACCACCTCCTGCGCGCGTATGGCTGGGAGTCGGTGCGCGTCTGGGAGCACGAGGAGGCGACCCACGCCGCGGACCGTGTCGAGTCGATCCTGCGGTCGCGCACCACAAAGGCAACTCGGCAGTGAGCACCGTCGCAGAAGCGAGATGGAAGGGTCCGGACTCGGTCATCGGACGCGAGGTCAGGACGGTTTCGGGGCAGACGCTGGCCGCCTACCGAGAGGCTCCCCGCCTCGTCGACGAGCATCACAACCTCGAGCTCGCGGCGGTCGAGGGCGGGTATGGGCGACGGCAGCTGTTCGAGCTGATCCAGAATGGTGCCGACGAGCTCTTGAACCAGCACGGACGCATCCAGGTCGTCCTGACCGAAGACGCCCTCTACTGCGCCAATCAGGGCAACCCCCTGACCGTCGAGGGCGTGCGAGCGCTGCAGTTTTCGCATCTCAGCGCCAAGAAGGGAGTGGAGATCGGGCGCTTCGGGCTCGGCTTCAAGTCCGTACTCGGGATCAGCAGATCGCCGGAGATCTTCAGCCGACCAGGTTCCGTCCGCTTCGACCCTCAGCATTCCCGTACGGCGATCTCGAAGGTGCTGGGACATGACGTGGAGAAGGTGCCTACCCTTCGCCTCGCCGTTCCGCTCGATCCTGACGATGCTCGTGAGAAGGATGCCGTTCTCGCCGAGCTCATGACCTGGGCGACGACCGTGGTGCGGCTCGGCCGCGACACAGAAGACAGCTCGTGGCTGCACCAGAACGTCGACGGGTTTCCAGCCGAGTTTCTCCTCTTCTCGCCGCACGTCGAGAACCTCGTGCTCGAGGACCGCACCCGTCAGGTCCGGCGTGTCATCACACTCCGCACCCAGGGCGAGGCGCGACTCCTCGTCGAGGGAGGCAACGAGTCGACCTGGCGGGTCTTCCACACCACCCATCTCCCCTCGCCTCGCGCCCGAGCGGATGCGGGCAGGCACGCCGATCGCGTCGAGATCCCCCTCGCGTGGGCGGTCCCGACGCAGCGACGTCGCCGAGGGGAGCTCTGGGCGTTTTTCCCAACGCTCGACACGACGACCCTTTCCGGCGTCCTCAACGCACCCTGGAAGCTCAACGAGGACCGTACGCGCGTCATCGACGGGACCTTCAACAAGGAGCTCCTCGAGGCGGCCTGCGACCTCGTGATGACCAACATCGAGGATCTGGTGGGCGAGGATGACCCAGGCCTCGTCCTCGACCTACTTCCCGGCCGAGGCCGGGAACTCCTCGGTTGGGCCGACGAGACCGTCACGAAGCGCATCAACTCGATGGTCGGCCACTTTCCGTGTGTCCCTGACCAGCGTGGCGAGCTGGATCTGCCCGCCCGCCTCAACATTCATCCTGCGGGGGTTCCTCGCCCGGCGCTCGACCTCTGGGCGCAGACTCCAGGAAGACCTGCCGACTGGGCCCATCCCTCGATCGAGACCCGTGAACGTCGCCCACGCGTGGACGCCTACATGGCGTCGAGTGGAAGTCTGGAGACCTCGATCCAGGAATGGCTCGAGGCGCTCGTGGGAGGGGACCCGGTGACTGGTAGCAGCCGCGCGCTACAGGTCGCGGGCGCGGCGCTCGGTGCCGAGGATGGGCGCTTCGACGCCGACATCCGCCGCGCGAAGATCGTGCTGACGGAGGGGGGTGAGTTCGTGGCTCTCGCCGAAGAGAGCCTCTTCCTACGCGCGTCCCTCCCGTTGGACGTGGACGCCAGGTTTGTCGACCCAAGGGTGACAGCGCGGCCTGGCGCAGCGGTCGCGCTCGAGCGACTCGGAGTCCTCCCCATCGCTCCCGTCCTACTTCTGCGTTCTCTCCTCCGAGAGGACACCGGCACGTGGGGCGCATCGCGCTGGGACCTCTTCTGGGATCTCGCCCGCACTACCGATCCTTTTGGGGCCAAAGAGGCCTTCGAGGCCGCTGGGCTCGGACGTCGTCGCGTCCAGGTCCGCACTGCCGACGGCCGGTACGTGAGGTTGGTGGCAACGCTGCTGCCTGGCACGGTCGTCCCGCAGCTTTCCACCGACGACCAGGCCGTCTTGATCGACACGGCATATCACTCGAAAGAACTCGACCTGTTGCGGGTACTGGGAGCCACCGCGTCGCCCTCTCACAACGCAGGTGGCCGTGACGAGCCCTGGTACACCGAATATGAGAAGGCGGCGCTCACCGAGTACCTCGAGCGGATACGTACCTCCGGGGCGTCACCCAGTCGGGAGTACCTGAAATTCACGGCAAGGCCGTTCGTGGGACCGCTTGCCCCACTCCGGCTGCTCTCCGAGCCGGCACGAGCGCGATATGTGTCGGCTCTGCTCTCGGTGGCCCAGGACCTAGGGCCGTGGACCTTTGGGCATACCTCGCAGGCGAGATATCCCAAGCACCCTTTCCCGCATCCGGCGATCTGGATGATCCGCCGGCACGGGGTGCTCGAGACGAGTCTCGGTCTCCGCCGGCCGAGCGAAACCGTCGGGCCCGCGCTCCGCCCGCTGGAGGATCTCCTTCCGGTCGCGCGGATCCGGCCGGACGCCGCGGAGGCCCTCGGTCTGCCTGCGACGGTCGGCGATCTAGACCCCGAGACCTGGGCGTCGCTGCTCGAGCGGGTCCGGGAGATCGACCGGGACGGTCTCATCGGACTCGCGTACCTCGCCGCTGCGACGAACGGGGTGGCGTGCCCGGAGGAGCTGCGCTGTCGTGTTGGCCGGATCTGCGACGAGCGACCTGCAGGGACGATCGCGGTCACCGCCGATGACCATTTCGCTCGGATCTTCCTCCAGACGGCGCAGCCCTTCATCCGTGTGGCGCGCGAGGAGGAGGCCGAAGCCCTGGTCCAAAGTTGGGGCCTGCGCCCCGCGTCGGGGGCTGTTCGTACCGAGGTCAGTTGGACCGCGGCAGGAGAAACCGAACCACTGATAGATGCCTTCCCCATGCTCCGCATGCGGCTCGACGAGGAGCAGCGTCGACTCCAATTGGTGCCCTGTGCAGAACTGCGTGTCGAGACATTCACCGACGGTGGCAAGGTCTCTGCCGACAGGCCGGTCAGCATCCAGGACGAGGCCGTGTACTTCCGGAGCGAGCTCGACGATGGTGAGCTGCTCCGCGAGATCTCGCGAGCTCTCGGGCTCGGGCTCGACGCGGCGGACGTCGAGGCCATGCTGCGCAACCTGGACCTCAATCGTGCCCGGCAGCTGCGAGCGGAGATCCGCGGTACCGTCGACAACATTGCCCGCCTCCTCCTGGCGGTGGGAGGCGACGCCCTCCGGCGGCGCGTCCCCAAGTCTCTCGTCGAGGCGGTCGAGGAGATGCACGGCGAGATCGACGACCGAGGGACCGCAGAGCTCGCGCTCGTCGTCCACGGCGTGCGCGTCCTGCAAGAGCACGCCGACGACCTCGAGGAGCGGGGGCTGACGCCCCCCACGCGTTGGGCGGGGAGCCGACGTGCTGTCGACTTCGTGCGACAGCTCGGCTTCGGGCCCGAATACGGGGGCTTCGACTCTCCCTCCCCTGCTGCCGTCCTGGAGGTGGAAGGACGCCCCGAGCTCGGCCCGCTCCACGACTACCAGCAGATAGTGGTCGGCGAGACTCGCTCACTGCTCCGCGGCGACGGGGGGTACCGAGGGCTCCTCTCGCTGCCCACCGGTGCAGGAAAGACCAGGGTGACGGTCGAAGCGCTCGTTGATGCGATCGCCGACCGTGAGCTCTCAGGCCCGGTGCTATGGATCGCGCAGACTTCGGAGCTCTGCGATCAGGCTGTCCAGACCTGGAGCGAGATCTGGCGTGCGTCTGGACCTACGCGACGCCTCACGATCAGCCGGCTGTGGCGCCACTACGAGGCGGAGGAGGTCGACCAGGGGGAGCAGGTAGTGGTGGCCACCGTGCAGAAGCTGGACTCCGGTGTCTTCGAGAAGCAGCAGTACGAGTGGCTCTCGCGGGCGGCTTGCCTCGTGGTCGACGAGGCTCACACCTCGGTCGGGCAGCAGTACACCCGGCTGCTCGAATGGCAGGGGATGGGCCGTGGTCGCGAGCGTGCGCCCCTGATCGGACTCACGGCGACACCGTTCCGGGGGACCAATTTGGAAGAGACGCGGCGCCTGGTCGCCCGCTACGGCGGGCGCCGGCTCGACCTGGCCGCGCTGGGCGGTGCGGACGCCTATCCGCATCTGCAGGCGATGGGGATCCTCTCCCAGGTGGAGCATGAGCTGCTTCCGGGCTCAGATCTCGCACTTTCCTCGGCTGAGCTCGAACAACTCGAGCGTACGCGGACGCTTCCTCCCACTGCCGGCCGACACCTCGGCGAAGACATCGAGCGCAACCGGACGCTGCTCGACAGCATTCAAGGACTGAACTCCGACTGGCCCCTCCTGTTGTTCGCAGCGTCCGTGGAACACGCCCAGACCATGGCGGCCCTGCTCACCAGGGAGGGCATCCCCGCAGCGGCCATCACGGGCGAGACCGACAAGGCTGCCCGGCGGTACGACATCGAGCGTTTCCGCTCCGGGGACCTTCGCGTACTCACCAACTACAACGTGCTGACGGCGGGTTTTGACGCCCCGAAGGTCCGAGCGGTCTACGTCGCGAGGCCCACGTACAGTGCGAACGCATACCAGCAGATGATCGGTCGCGGGCTACGCGGTCCCCTGAACGGCGGCACGGACACGTGCCTGCTGGTCAACGTCGCTGACAACGTTCTCCAGTACGGCGAGCAGCTCGCCTTCCACGACTTCGAGTATCTCTGGTCCGGCCAGCCGGCGGGTGTCTGAAACGGGAACAGGAGGACGATGCGGCTCCGGTCGCCACCGGGGCTCACGGTTCAGGTAGGCGCTCGAGTCGGTACCGACTCCCTCCCAGCTCCACGATCTCGAGCCCCTCCTCTCGAAGCTCCCGGACCCTCCGCCCCCACTCGAGGATGCCCGAAGCCTCGGCAAGCTCCTCGCCGTACAGGATCTCCCCGACGTGGGCGATCAGATGGCCTCGGAGTCGGGACTTCGCTGAACCGGACGGCTGCGCATGTCCGCATACCTCGCGGCGTAGACCGCGCAGGTGTGCGAGGACAGCGTCAAACTGCTCAGGCTGCGCGCGCCCCTCCTCAGCTGCTGTGGCCAGCGACTGGAGGATCGTCGCGAGGTCGCGGAGGCGTTGGCTGGGCCCGCGGGCCATCAGACCGCGAAGATCTCCGCCTCTCGGGTGTTCTCCGCCTCAGGGATGCGAGGCGAGGAGGTGAACGAATCGGCAAGCGCCCGACCGAGCGCCTGGGCGAGCAGCGGCGGGACCGCGTTGCCAATCTGCCGCCCGACGGACGTCATCGACTGCGTCTCGGGGAAGTGAAAGCCGTCGCAGAAGGACATCAGCCGGGCCGCCTCGCGGACCGTGATGGACCGGTCCTCTGCAGGGTGCAGGTAACGGCCCTTCTCGGGCTTGTAGAACTCGGTCCGGATCGTACAGGCAGGCCTGTCCCACCATAGGCGCCCGAAGACGTCCGTCGTCCCTTGGGCCTTGCGCCTCCAGCAGTCGGGGACGAGGTGTCCGAGTCCCTCCTCATCGAGTCGTTCCTGCATTTCGAAGCGGTTCCCACCGTCATGAGGAACGGCCTGATACCGGCGGACACTCTCGCGGCGAGGCATACGTGAGCGGTGCCAGTTCAACCCGTCGGGAGCGAGCGGGAGACCTTCGACGGCCTGACGAAAGGTGCGCCAGGGGGCCCCGGACTCGACAGCATGGTGCGGCGCATAGTGGGAGGGCTCCGGCCATACAGGCTCGCGGCCCTTGAACCCCAGGACGATTGCGCGGGCGCGACGCTGCGGAACCCCGAAGTCCGCCGCGTCCACGACTCTGTGCCGGACGGTGAACCCTCGTCGGGACACCTCGCGCCGGAACGTCAGGTACTCCTGGGATCGGAGAAGCCCGGGGACGTTCTCCATCAGGAACAGCTCCGCCCGGGTGCCGACGAGTACCCGGAGGTATTCCCGCCAGAGGTTTCGGCGCTCACCCCCGACACCCTGACGGTTCAACAGGGAGAACGGTTGGCACGGTGGGCCGCCAACGAGAACGTCAGCTCGAGGAAAGGATGGGACCTCCTCGACGTCCCCCACGAGCACGTCCGTCTGAAAGTTCGCAGCGAATGTGTCGGCCGCATCGACGTCGCGTTCGAGAGCCATGATCGTCGTAAACGCCCCCGTGTCCTCCAGCCCCCGTGCCAGTCCGCCACATCCGGCGAACACGTCGACCATCGTCAGGGCCATGGAATGGAAGCTAGGAGGACGCCCGGACGCCTAGAACGGGCGAACTGCGTCGGTCCGTCCCGAGACATCGGCGGCTCTTTGCCCTTGTCCGATCTGCTCCTTCAAGAGGTCGTCGTGATCGTCCGCAAGAGTCGCCACGATCGACAGTCCGTGAAGCAGCTCCTCCGGCTGAAGGTGGCTCCCCAGCATCTCGTATTCGACGACGATCCGCTCCCGCTCGTGGTCGAGGTAGAACTTGCCGAACCGGAGCCGCGCATTGCGCTCGTTGAGCACGCGGAGGACGAGGAGCTCGTCCTCGTCGTTCGCGGTTTCCACCTCGATGAGCGCCGGCGACCGCACGGTGACGGTAGGCACGGGCGGCGAATCGACGACCTCGATCTGGACCTCGGCGCTGCCGTAGTCGATCGAGATCTTGCTGCCGCTCAAGACATGCTCGATCTCCCGCTCCATCAGCGTGAGACGAACCTGCTCGAGGGTGTCGACGATTGGGGGCGGTGACATTGAGATCGTCCTGACGCTACAGGTTGGCGCTCGCGCCTTGCGTCCGAGCGGAAGGGTGTCACGAAGTTGAATCGCCACAGACAGAATCAGCTGCGGGGCTGCCTCGGCCACGAGGCCACGATGGGCGGCTGTGGTCCGATGCACGTCCCGATCTCGCACCGCACGGACCCTTCGACTCGGACTGAGCCGAGAGGCTGTCCCGCGGCGGCTGGGCATGCGCCCCGCCCTCACGGCGATCACGCGAGCCCGGAGCCGTCTGCTCCTGGCCGGGGCCGAGGAGACGATGCGCGCCGCGGTGGGCCGGCCGCCCGGGCGTCAGGATTGCGCCCTCGATCACCGCGCACCCGGCGGCGACAGCGTTGTCGTGGACGGGCGCAAGCGCCACGTCATCCGCGCCGGCGACGTCCTCGGGGATCCACGTCACGCCTTCGCGCGCGGCCGCAAGGGCCTCGACGACGGCGTCGACGTCCCCGCGGCGGATCGCCTCGGCCACCGTGGCAATCCCGCCCCGAAGCGGTGCACGCGGTCGAGGACGACGATGCCGTCGCCTACCGGTGAGGCCGAGGGCGGATCACACGCGGAAACCTCCAAGCCCGTCGCTGGGAGTGCTGGCCCATCGGCTTGATACTCCGTCAAGACCGCGACAATCGGGTCTGGGAAGTTGTGATCCAGGGCGAAGAGCCGTGGCATCGCTGGGTCTGTCAGGCGGCGACGAGCGGGCGAAGATTCCGGACGAGCTGGCGCTCGAGGTCGAGCGCGTCATCGATCGCTTGCCGGTCTACCTGGGGGTAGAGGCGGTAGATCTTGACCTCCGACAGGCCGCTGCTCGCCAGCGCTCCAAGCGCCTGTGACTCAAGACGGGTGTGCGCGACGTGGGGAGACCCACCGAGCTTGCCGGGGACGATCCGCAGGCGCGGCCGCGGCGTGTGCAGGTCTGGACCGCGGGTTCCCTCGAGGGTGTGAAACGGCGCGATGTAGACGCCGCGCTGCGCCTGCATGGGCCGAACGGTATTCGACGGAGAGATGCTGCGCGCCTGCCGCGGACGTAACTGACTCTCATCGAGGACCCGCGTTGTCCCACAACCGCCCGTAGCATCACCGCTCGCCCGTGTTCAGCGCCGACATGCCGGGTGACGCCGGTCCACCCTCTTACCCCCGGACGGCGCACCTGCCCCCGGTCGGCGTGCCGGTGCGCGACGACCTCGTCCTGAGCGACGCGGAGGCCGCCCGCCTGCTGGCGGATGAGGTGATCGTCGAGGAGAAGCTCGACGGGGCAAACGTCACCGTGTGGCTCGACGCCGTGGGCGTGCCGCAGGCGGCGACCCGCGGCGGGCCCGGAGCGCTCGATCGCGCCAATCAGCTGGGACCGCTGCGCGGGTGGATCGCGGCCCACGGCGACGAGCTGCGCGCCCTGCTGGCGCCCGGTGACGTCCTCTACGGCGAGTGGCTGTGGTGGCGCCACGCGGCGGCCTACGACGCGTTGCCGGACTGGCTCGTGGGCATCGACCTCGCCGACTCGGCCGGGAGGTTCGCCGGCGTGGACGAGCGCAACCGCCGGCTGGCCGGTGTCTCGGTGCCCGCGCCCCCGCCGCTCGGCCGCGGACGTTTCCGGGGTCGGAGCGAGCTCGAGAAGTGCCTCGGTCGCAGCCGCTTCGGGCCCGGCCCCGCGGAGGGCCTGGTCGTGCGCTCCCTCGCGGGGCGGCGCGTGGCCAAGGTCGTACGTGGAGAGTTCGTCGCACGCAGCGACGAGGACTGGCGGCGCCCGGAGCGCAACCGCCTCGCCGCGACTGCAATGGTCTAATAGTCCCCCGCCCACAGCCGACGCCTCAGCCCCGACGCCCGCGCGATCGGCCGCCCCACCGCCGCCCTCAGCGACTCCTCGCTCCCCGCGAGCACCAGCAGCTTCCGCGCCCGCGTCGCCGCCGTGTAGAGCAGCTCGCGCGTGAGGATGCGCGAGTCCGGTGGGGGCAGGATCACGCTGGCGGTGTCGAACTGCGAGCCCTGGCTCTTGTGGATCGTCATCGCGTAGGCCGTCGCGACGGCGCTGAGGCGCAGGGGGCTGTGCTCGACGATCTCGCCGCTGCGCTCGAAGGCCGCGACCATCCGGTCCTCCCGCTGCACGACGACTCCCGTGTCGCCGTTGTAGAGCCCGAGGTCGTAGTCGTTCTCCGTGACGAGCAGGGGCCGTCCGGGGTACCAGGGGACGTTGGCCTGGAAGCCGGGGATCTCCGCGGCGAGCCATGACTCGACCCGGGCGGTCCAGGTGCTCACCCCGTGCGGTCCCCGGCGGTGGGCGCAGAGGATGCGATACCGGCCCAGCGCGGCGAGCGCCACTTCGGCGTCACCCGCTCGCGCCGCTTCGATGACCGTCCGGCCGGCGGCTACCGCCCCGGCGCGGACCACGGCGAGCGCGGCTTCGGACGCTCGGTCCCCGGGATCGGCGTCGACCCACCGGACGTCCTCGGGCGGGTCGCGCAGCACCGCCATCACCTCGTCGGCGTCCCCTCGCCGGATCGCCTCGGCCACCTTCGCGATTCCCTCGCCGAAGCGGCGGACCCGCGTCAGGACCACGATGCCGTCGCCGAGCGTCACGCCGCCCGGAGGGTCGGTGGCGTCCACCGTGGCCCCGATCGCCGCTCCCAGATTCTCGCGCGCCGTCCGCGTCATCCGCAGCCGCTGCGTGGCCGGCCCGACGATGTCGCCCAGCACCGCGCCGGCCTCGATCGAGGCGAGCTGTCCCGGGTCGCCGACCAGCACGAGCCGCGCGTCGGGCCGGATCGCCTCCACGAGCCTCGCCATGAGCGACAGCGACACCATCGAGGTCTCGTCGACGATCACGACATCGTGGGGAAGCCGGCGCCGGCGGTTGTGCCTGAAGCGGCTCGTGCTGTCCGGCCGCCAGCCCAGGAGGCGGTGCAGCGTGGACGCGCGGAGGTCGAGCAGCGTGCCCTTGACCCCGCCGTCGACCGAGAGCTTCTCCGCCTCCTCGTGGACCGCCTCCTCGAGCCGCGCCGCCGCCTTGCCCGTCGGGGCCGCGAGCGCGACGAGCGGCGTCGGCTCCCCCGCTTCCGCGGCCTGCTCGCAGAGCAGGGCGACGACCCGGGCCACCGTGGTCGTCTTGCCGGTCCCCGGACCGCCGGCCACGACGGCCAGTCGGCTGAGCACCGCGGCGGCGGCGGCGAGCGCCTGACGGCCCTCCACCTCGTCCCCGTAGAGCCGCGCCAGCCCGGCGCGGAGCACGGGCAGATCGACCGGCGGCGGCGAAGCGCCCAGCGCCAGCAGGTCCCCGGCGACCTGTCGCTCCTCGGCCCAGTAGCGGTCGAGGTAGAGCCGGGTGCCCTCGAGCCGCAGGGGGCGGCTCTCACCCACGAGCGGGCTGGCCGCCACGCGCGCCACCCAGCCCTCCCCCTCGGGCCACGGCAACGCCGAGAGATCGACCAGCTCCTCGGCGTCGACCACCGCCGTCTCGCGCACCGTCGCGAGGTCCACGTGCACGTGCCCGATACGCGGTGCGCGCACCGCCAGCGCCACGGCGAGCGTCACCTCCTCGTCGTGGACATCGGCCAGCTCCGACAGCCGCTGGGCCACGTGCACGTCGGCGGCGACCAGCACCCCCGCCGCGTTGAACTCCAGCAGCAGCCCCGAAGCGCGGACCGCCCGCCGGACGTCGTACCGGTCCCCCAAGGCGCTCATCCGCGGTCGAACACCTCGCTCAGCTCCTCCACCAGACCGGTCGGCGGGCGCCAGGCGAAGACGCCGCACGGCGCTCCCTCGACGAGCGGGGTCTGCCGCCCCGTCATCCCCCGCACGAACAGGTAGAGGACGCCGGCCAGGTCGCGCTCCACCTCGTACCGCGGCACGCGCCAGCGCAGGTACCGGTGCAGGGCGACGGTGTAGATCAGGGCCTGGAGCCCGTAGTGGCGGCGCTGCATCTCGGCCGCCAGCGCCTCGGGGCGATAGTGCCAGGCGAGCAGCTCCTCGTCCGGGCCGCCAAGCCAGTTGGTCTTGTAGTCGACCACGGCGAACCGGGGGCCGGGCAGGCGCAGCACCAGGTCGAGGCTCCCGGTCAGGTAGCCGCGCACGTGGCCGCCGAGCTCCACCAGCCGCTCGGCATAGCCGGCGAGGGTATCGCCGGCGTCGAGACGACGGCGCAGGACATCGGCGATGGCGCTCACGGTCAGGGTGCCGGTCGGCGCGTCGCCGCCCACCAGCGGCAGCTCGAACCCGAGCTCGTCCAGGCGATCGGCCATCCCCACGTCGCGCAGCGCCGACCCGGCTGCCAGCGGCCCGAGCGGCGTCTCGAGCGCAGCGCGCAGACCGGCGACCACCGCCTCCGGGTCACCCACGTCGACGGCCCGCCGCGTCTGCACCTCCGTCACCCGCGCAGCCAGCTCCGCCGACAGATCAGCCGCCGCGAAGTCCGTCCGCTCCAGCAGCCGGTGGACCAGTGTGCCGATCTCCACGCCCACCGGCATGCCGGCCAGCAGAGACGGCACCTCGAGCGCAGGGTCGATCGGCCCGCCGTCCCGCCCGCCCTGCACCGCGGGCTCGTCGTCGAGCACGTCCTCCTCGGGCTCGCTGGCCACGAGCGATTCGTGCGCCGGGGCGGTCAGCGCGCTGTAGGAGGTGCGCCGCCAGCGGAGATCGAGCCGGCGGTCGAAGACGGCCGCGCTCAGGTCGCGGTCGTCCCGCGCCTCGCCGCTCCACTCGAGCGGCTCGGTGAGCCGCGACCACTCCACGCTGACGCAGCCGTCCGGTGCCGATCCCGTCAGCTCCTCGAAGCGCGCCCACGCGGTCGCGTCACCCGGGACCGACGAGCCCTCGGCGGCGATGTTCCCCTCGTCGTCGCGGGAGAACAGGAGCCGCCCGAGCGGTGAGTGCTCGGCCTTCGATGCGCCGACCCACCAGAGGATCGCCTGATGCCGCGCCCGGGTCAGCGCGACGTAGGCGAGGCGCAGGTCCTCTCCGCGCTGCTCCTCGAGCGCCTGCCGGCGGTGCCGGGCGAAGCCCGCCCCCTCGAGGCCCACGTCGATCGTCCGCCGATCCCCGGCGTCGGGATCGTGGAAGGCGACGGGCTTCTTGCCGTCGGGCGTCTGGCTGCACTCCCACAGCGCCGGCGCGTAGACGATGGGGAACTCGAGCCCCTTGCTCCGGTGCACCGTCAGCACCTGGACCGCTTCGGCGTCGGACTCCAGGCGGCGGGCGCGGTCCTCGTGCTCGGCGTCGCCGTCGGCCTCGTCGATCCGCCGGCGCAGCCAGCCGGTCAGCGCCGTCGTACCCATGCGCTCCTCGGAGGCCGCGGCGTGCAGCAACTCGCCGACGTGGCGCAGGTCGGTCAGGTCGCGCTCGCCCGTCTCCGTCGCGAGCACCCGCTCGGGCAGCCGCTCGGCGAGCGTGATGGTCTGCACCACCGACGCGACGCCGCGGAGACGCAGGATGCGGGCCCAGTCGTGCAGCTTGCGCCGCACGACGTCCCAGTCGGCCTCCCCCGCTTCGGCGACCTGCTCGGCCGACCAGCCGAGGAACGGTGTCATCGCGGCCGTGCGGGCGCGCCGCGCCGAGCTCGGCCGCTCGAGCGCCAGGAGCAGCCAGAGCCAGTCCCGCGCGGCGTCGGTCGCGAAGACGCTTCCCGCCCCGTTCAGGACGGCGGGGACGCCGGCCCGGGCCAGGGCGGCGCGGATGGCGCCGGCGCTCGCGTTCGTGCGGACCAGCACGGCGATGTGCCCAGGTCGGACCGGCTCGCCTGTTACGTGCGCGCCGGACTCCAGGAGGGTCACGACGTCGTCGGCCAGGTCGGCGGCGATGTGCTCTCGCGCCGACGGCATCGTCGGCTGCCGGGTCCGCGGGGTCAGCTCGATCGAGTCCTGGTCGCGGTCGACGACGCGGACCCGGAGCGGGGCGGGGATCGGCGCGCCGGTGAGCCGGGCGGCGCCATGCGCGGCGCGGACCTCCCGGTAGGGGATTCGCGGATGGCCCAGCTTCGCGTTGTGAAACAGCGCGTCGTAGGCGTCGATCAGGCCCTGATCGCTGCGCCAGTTGACGTCCAGCGTCCGCTCGACCGGAGCCTTGCTCGCGGCGTCGAGATAGGCGTACACGTCCGCTCCGCGGAAGGCGTAGATCGCCTGCTTGGGGTCGCCGATCAGGACGAGCGTCTGGCTCTCGGAGCCGAAGACCGTCCGCATGATCTGCCACTGGACGGGATCGGTGTCCTGGAACTCGTCGACCAGCGCGATGTCGTAGCGCTCGCGCAGCCGCGCCGCGATCGTCTCTCCGCTGTCGCCGGCCAACGCGTCGCGCAAGCGCATGAGCAGGTCGTCGTAGTCCATGACGCGCTGCCGGCGCTTTCGGTCCTCGAGCTCGCGCCGGACCTCCACGGCGAGTCGTACGCGCATCTTTCCGAGCTCGGTCCCGGCCACGGCGATCGCCGCGTCGGGGCTCGCGATCGCCCGCTCGCCGATGACCTGGGCCTCGCCGCGCTTGAGCGCCGGCGGCTCGTTCCCCCGGTAGAACCGGCGGACGTAGAGGTCGTCCACCACCTGGGTGCGCAGGTCCCCGAGGTCCGCGACGAACTCCACGTCGGGCTCGAGGTCGCCGGAGATCCCGAGCCCTCCGAGCACCTCCTGGCAGAAGGAATGGATCGTCGCGATGGTCGCCGCGTCGAACTCGGTCAGCGCCCGGGCGAGGTTGCGGCGCCGCACCTGGACCTCATGGGCCTCGGCGGCCCCGAGCACCTGCACCACCGGGTCCTCGCTTGCCGGCGCACCCGGCGCGAGCGCGCGCTCCACACTCATCAGCCGTTCGCGGACCCGCTCGCGCAGCTCACCGGTCGCCGCGCGGGTGAAGGTGATCAGGAGGATCCGCTCCAGCGGTGTGCCCTCGGCCACGTACCGGGCGGCGAGGCCGGCGATCGTGTAGGTCTTGCCCGTGCCGGCGCTGGCCTCGAGCACGGTGACGCCGGAGGGCAGCTCCCCGGTCAGGTCGAACGCCCGAGGGGTCACGAGCACGGGAACTCCTCGTGGGCCAGCAGGCCGTCCCACAGGCGGCGTGCGTAGCGCCCGAATCGGCTGTCCTCGTCGTCGTCCCACCCCGGGCCGGCCTCGTCCCCCCGCGGCTGCTCGTCGAGGATCTCGTCGAACGAGAGGCGCTCGCCGAGGACCAGCACGTGCTCCTCTTCGGCGTCCTCCTTGGGGAACTCCCAACCGGTCTCCCACTCCTGGCCGGCGTCGCGCCTACGCCGGTCGCCGCCGGCGGCCCAGGCGGCGGACGTGGCGCAATAGAGCGGGAGCGGCTCGCGCATGCCCCGCTCGTAGAGGTCGATCAGGACGGCGAGCTCGTCCCGCGCCGTGGCCCGGCGCGTGTCGGCGTCCTCGCCGAGCGGCGCGATCCGCGCGACGACGACCTCGTCTTTCCGGTAGCGACCGATCGTGACCGCGGACCAGGGGCGCACGGGCCACGCGGCGGTGAGCGCGAGCAACCGGATCCAGGCGGGCAGCCGATGCTTCGGAGCGAGCTTTGAGAAGGTCGCGGTCCGCAGGACGTCGCCGCAGACGTCGGCGACGGTTCCGCTGAGGCGACGCCCGCCCGGCAGCTCCGCGCGGACGTCGACGCTGTCGAGGTCGCGCCCGAACTCGAGCGCCCAGTCGGCGATCGTCTGGGCCAGGTTCGAGGCCTCCTTGACCACCGGGATGCCCAGCGCACCGGGCGGCAGCTCGCCCCGCGTGCGCTCGGCGTGGCGGGCCTCCTCGAGGCTCGCCCCCCTGAGAAGCGCGTCGAGGATCCGGTCGCCGACGCCCCACCTCTGCAGGGCATCGAGCTCGACCCGGAGGTCGTCCTCGACCTCGCTCGAGTAGTCGCGGGCGCTGATCCCCAGACGTTGGCCGAGGAACGCCCGCACGGGATGTGAGACGAACGCGACGAGGTCCTCCACCTCGAGCACGCCGCCGTCGATGGCCGGGAGCGGCGCGGCGAGAAACGGACGCGGCTCGTGCTCGCGCCCGGTCAGGGCGGCTGCTCCCGCGAGCGTGACGCGGTCGAAGCCCCAGCTCGTTCCGTACAGGAGCTCGCCGGTGGCGAAGTTCTTCGGGTCGAACGGCTGGAGGGGATGGTGGACGAGCACGTGGTCGCGCGCGCCGGGGGTCCTCGCCTCCGCGACGTCGAGCAGCTCGCTGACGGGCACGGCGGGCGGCCGGGGGGCGTTCGTGCGTTCGTCGTTGCCCGTGTAGGTCACGATGAGCCGATCCTCGGCCGCCAGCAACGCGTCGAGCAGGAGCTGCAGGTCCTCGCTGCGCGGGTCCCGCTCACCCACGTGCGGGTCGTCCAGCATGAGGTCGTCGCCGTCGTGGGGCGCCTTGCGCGGGAAGACGCCGTCGTCGAGTCCCAGGAGGCAGACGACGCGGTGGGGCACCGACCGCATCGGGACCAGGGTGCAGATGGTCAGGTGGCCCGTGCGGAAGTTCGCGCGTGTCGGACGGCCGCGGAGGCGGTCGGCCAGCAGGGCGCGGATCTCGGCCAGGGCGACCGGAGTGGCGTTGCCTCCGCTCTCCTCGACCACGGCTTCGAGGAGACGCGCGAGCTCCGTCGTCTGCCAGGCGTCGCGCTCGCTGGTCGCGGTCAACGCCCCTGCCGCATCGGCGAGGACGGTCGCCCACCCCCCGATCGGCCTCGGCTCGGCGAACTCGTTCAGGGCGCCGTCCAGTCGCGCGATCAGCTCGGAGAAGCGCCCGGCAAGGTCGATGGACCCGCTCTCGACGTCGTCGACCGGGAGGACATCGGCGAACCGGCGAAGCCCGTCCTCGGACATGGAGACGCCGAGGAGGAGGCGGTCGAGGCCGGCGCGCCACGTCCCGGTGGGGAGGTGGTCGAGCTTGTAGGGCTTGCGGTGCGCCGCGTCGAGTCCCCAGCGGATCCCGCTCGCGGAGACCCACGACCGGATGCGCTCGAGATCGCCGTCGTCGAGACGGAAGCGACGGCGGACAGGTTCCCGGTCGGCGAGATCGAGGACCTGGGAGGCGGTCACCCGCTGGTCGGCGAGCTCGAGCAGGTAGCCCAGGACGCCGAGCACGGGGTTCGTCTGCCGCAGGGACCGGTCGGCCAGACGCACGCGCAGCTCGGGCGGGCGAAGCTCCTGGGGAAGGGCGTCGGGCTCCTCCGGGTCGGCCGACGGCTCGCCCGCGCCGAACGTCGCATGGACGAGCGGGGCGAACGTCTCGATGTCCGGGCACATGACGATGACGTCGCGGGGCTCGAGCGACTCGTCCTCCTCGAGCGCGTGCAGGACGGCGTCGCGCATGACCTCCACCTGCCGGGCCCGGCCGTGGCAGGCGTGGATCTGCAGTGAGCGGTCCGAGCGGTCGAGGGGGGCCGGTCCGGCCGCGCGGACGTCACCGCGCACGTCGGCCTGGATCCGGCCGAGCAGCGTTTCGGGCGGCTCGGGGACCTCGTGGTGATGGTCGCGCAGCTCCGCGTCCGTCTGCGCGAGGACCACCTGCATCTCCCGCGCATCACGTCCCCAGGACCCCAGCAACGGGTGCGCGGGCAGCTCAGTCGTCGGGTCGTCGGTGCGGCGGACGACGGTGGGCCGGCTCGTGAGGGAGGCGGCCACGGAGCCCCAGAGGGCGGGGGACGGATGCAGCAGGAAGAGGTGGACATCCCGGTGCGTGGCCATCGCCGCGAGGACCCGCAGGTGGCCGGCGGGCAGTCGCGTGAAGCCGAACATCGCGATGCGTTCGGGGAGATCGAGGAGCGAGCCGTCCTCGCGCAGCCGGTCGCAGGCCGACGCCAGGCGCTCGGCGGGACCCGGGAGAGCGATCCGCCCGCGCAGCCGGCGCCAGAGCTCGGCCTGCCAACGGTCGTCTTGGCCGGCCGCCCAGCCGACGACGGTCTCTGGCCGGTGGATCGCGTAGCGGTCGAAGAGGTCTGCCACGTGGCGCAGGACGGCGAGTCGTCGGCTCCGGCGGATGGGGTCGGGAGGGTCGGCGCCGAGCCCGAGGTGCGCCGCCAGCGTGTGTAGCCACGGCTCGCCGGTGCACTCCTCGACCACCTCGAGCAGCGGCCAGACCGCGTGCTCGGGCTTCCACGGATCTCCGTCGGGATCTATCCCCGTCGCAGCGGCGACCCCGCGGCCGATGACCCGCGCGGGAAAGGGGAACCCGACGTTCGCGCAGACGCCATCGCCGCGACCGGGCGTGGCCCCGAGATGGGCCGAGAGCCGCTGGCTCAGCCAGCGCTCCATCCCGCGGGTCGGCACGGCGATCACCT
>JAABUS010002470.1_pt1 | contig 34927 bp, 7 predicted proteins | sample 5560161 | NCBI WGS metagenome assembly JAABUS01 (sample SAMN10711885, study PRJNA513376) | rock metagenome | isolation source: Antarctica rocks | place: Antarctica: Victoria Land, Trio Nunatak nord | collected 2016-01-04 | reverse complement strand
CCTAACCCTAACCCTAACCCTAACCCTAACCCTAACCCTAACCCTAACCCTAACCCTAACCCTAACCCTAACCCTAACCCTAACCCTAACCCTAACCCTAACCCTAAATTTATTACCGAGTTTAAAATAATATTATAAAGAGGATTAAAAGGGAGGAGAGTAAATTTACTATCGAGCCTAAAAATTTAAAATATAAAAAAGAAATCGTAAAGTAAATATTTTATTATATTATTAAAATTAAGACCTTAGGTAAAAACGAAGTTAATAACGAAACTATACCCTTTTTTAAAAAAAAAAACGTTATTTATAAATTTAAAAATATTCTAACTACCGAAGTTATATTTATTAATATTATTATTTCTTTCTCTCCGACGATAACTTTAAAGTTATATTTATTTTATTTAATAAATATAAAAGTCTAAAAATATTCTAACTATTAAAATTATATTTATTAATATTATTATTTTTTTTTCTCCGATAATAACCTTAAAGCCGTACCCGTTCTATTTAATTAATATAATAATATTAATAATTTTTTTAACTAGGCTTTAAGGGTTTAGAGATTTTTAAATAATTTAAATAATATTAATAATTTAACGGGTATCCCGGTTATAATAAATAGTATTTAATAATTAATTATTATAACGTAGAGGCTAGTAGATATATTTAGTTATATATTAAACGAAATTATAAAGGCGAAGGGTAGTAAAATTAATAATTTAATAAAACTCGAAAATCCGGTTCTAAATAAAGCGAATATAATTTTAATTTAATTATATAAAATAATATCTTCGCCTAATTATATATTTATTATTTAAATAAAAGTTTAAATTTATAAATATAAATTAATATTACTTCCTCTTTATTAAATTATAATTACGAAAATAATAATAATTATTATTATTATTAAGATAAAAGTTAAATCTAAAGGACGTTAATTATAAAAATTATAATATAAATAATAATAATTTTAAATTTATTATAAAATATATCGAAGCGAAGATTAATATAATATTTATTATTAAATACTATAGGCTAAAGGTTTTAACTTTCGTAATTAAATTATTTACTTTTAAGGTATTTATTAATAGGGTTTATATTAATAATATTTTAATATAAAAAGAAAACCGATTAAAATCCCGTTTAAAAACAGATTACCGAATAAATATCACGGTAAATAATAATAATATATTTTTAATAAAGGTTATATCTACGGGCTTAATATTATAAAGATAAAATATTATTTATTTTATAAATTCTTTAATTTAATATTTATTTATTTTATTAATAATATTAATAAATTAAATATTTATAACGTTTATAAATAGAAATTCTAGGATATTCTATTATTATTCGAGTCGAATAAAGTAACTTTTTAAATTAAACGAGATAATTATCCGAGTCGGATATAATAATTATTTAAATCGGATATAATAAATATCCGAGTTAAATAAAAACTATACGAAAATACTTTATAACGAAAAATCTTATAATTTTCTACGATTATCGTCCGCTCCTAAGGTATTCTAGATAACTTATAAAATAATTTAAAAACGAAGATATAAAAGTTTTAAATATTATTATTAACGAGAATACTAGGTTATATTTAAGTCGTTATAAACTCTTTATTTATAAAATTAAACTATTTATCGCCGTTAACCTACTAGTTATATTATCGACGTCGTCGACGTTTTCTTTATTATTATCTTTATTATTAATAGTACTACTATAACTAGAATAAATATTATTAATAATAATAAAAATAAAATAATTAAAAAGAGAAATCTTATTAATATTATATAAAGATTAAATATATCTCGTATAAATATCTTAAACTAGGTACTAGTAGAGGCGGTAAAAATTAAACTATAAATATAAACGATAATAATTCTAATAAATATAAAAGAAAAAATAATTATAATAATATAATCTATAATAAATATTAATAATAAATATTAAATATTAAATAATAATTAAATTTAAAGTTTAATAATAGATATATTATACTAATAGAAATTAATATATAATTAATTTATTAAATATACTTCGAGTATATTATTAATAAATTAAATATATTATCGGGGCTAGTAGTATATTATTTATAAATAATAAATATTAATTATACTAGGAGTATAATATTAATAAATAAAAATTATTAAATTTATTAATAAAATACTACTTAAACCTCTAATTTATTAAATTTATTAATAAGATACTATTAATTTTATCCGTAATTTAAAGTTACTAGTAGAATATTATTAACTCTATCCGCGCGGTTAATAACTAAAGTTTTAATAGGAGTTTTTAAAATTTATTAATAAAAGAATTTAAAGGGGGGTTTAATTTAACTTTTACTCGTTATTTTTTAAAACTCGGTTAAATATCGAAGTTTAACTAGTCTAGTTACTTTCGTATCGGGTAGATATAAAATTTTAAAATTATTCCGAATTTTAAATAATTATATATAATGAAAGTAAAAGAGACCTTTCCCCCTCGTTAAAATTATTTATATATAACGGAGTTAAAGGGTATTATTAATAGTTTAATCGGGCGAGAATAAAATAGTAATATAACCTCAAGAGGAGAGACTATATAAAGACTTCTCGAATTATATTTAATATAAATTTAATTTTTTTTCGTTTACCGATTATATATATACGGGCTTAATACTTTTTAATAATTAATTTATATTAATTAAATATATCTTCGTCGTTATTATATATAGTTAAAGTATATTAAAATCTAGGAAAAACGGGTAACTCTAGGATAAAATTATTATCCGAGGGAAATTAAATTTAAAAAGAATTATAAATAATAAACTTTTCGAGCTCCTTTAAAATTATATTTAATAATTCTCTTTTTACTTTATATAATCGCTTTAAATAATTCTTTAACGTAAAATTAATAAAATAATATTTATATTTATAATAAATAATAATATAGTAATTTAAAAGGTAAACGAGGTTAAAGGTTTTTATTAAATATAATTTAAAAAACCCGAATCACGTATAGTAGTAAAATTATTAACGAGAATTTAAAATATTATATATATATATAATAGTAGTTCGTATATAATATAGGAAAAGAAAAATAAAAACGATTATATATAATAAATAATATTATAAGAAAGAGGAAAGGTCCACGTTTTATATATAATAATAAAAAATAATAAAAAAGAGGGAAAAAATATAGTAATTTAATTTTATATTAAAATTATACGTAGTCTTCGTATAAAATTCGCGTTAATATTATATATAATAATTTAGTAATATTATTAAACCTAGATTCTATAACTACGCTTAAAGTTATTAATTATAATTATATAATTATATAAGGAGATTAAGGTTTACGAACTAGAATTATTTATAACTAAATAAAATATATAAATTAAATAAATATAATAAGTATTTATAATCTCTATATATACTCTTAGAGTATATGAAATAAATTTAATTATAACGAGTATTTATCGTTACTATATATATTCTTAGAGTTTACGAATAGAATTTAATTATTAAAAGTACCTATAAATAATATATATAGTCTTAGAGCGTACGAAGTAAATTTAATTATAACGAGTATTTATAAATAGTATATATAGTTTTAAAATATACGAAATAAATTTCATTATAACGAGTACCCGTAAATAATATATATAATTTTAGAGTATACGAAGTAAATTTAATTACAACGAGTACCCGTAAATAATATATATAATTTTAGAGTTAATAAAAGGAAATAGTAATAAAACGACCGAGTTAAATCTATATATAATACGAAGGCCAGCGGACGGGATATAATTATAATTAATATCGATAATTATTATAAATAATTTAAAAATTACGAGATTGAATTTAATAATAACTAGTACCTACGATTATTATTTATAATAATATAATTTATAAAATAAATTTAAGGATAATATCTATATATAGTTTTAATTACTAAAGTATAAAAGAGGGAAGTAACTATTAATACGAAATTTATAAATACTATATATAATTATAAAGTATATAAATAAATAATAAAATATATTATTTATAATATTAAAATATACGAAGTAAATTTATTTATAGTAATTATTTATAATACCGAAGTTTAAAAACTATAAATACTATTAAATTTAAATATTATAATAACTTTTATTAAAACTACTAAATATAATTATATAGAGTATTTTTCTATATATAAATAATAATATTTATCTAAAAACCTTAATTAAAATATATATCGAATATATTTATTAAATTCTATAAATTATAAAGTAAAACTTTTTTATTATATATAATTATAGTCGAGTTCTAAACTTATAAATTTAATTATAAAAATCTCTAAATTTAATTATAAAAACTATTTAATTAATATTAATTTAATTAATTAATTTATATAAATTATTAGGTTTATATATAAATTTATATATTCGTAAAGTTAGGAGTTTATAAAAATATCGAATATATAAAAAATAAAATAAAAGTTTTTATAATTAAAAATTAAAGTTATTTTATAATTTTAATTATAATTAAATTATAAAAAAATAAATAAAAAATAAAAATAAATAAAATTATAATCTATATAATCAAAATCAATATTTATTTAATAAATTCAAAAATTTATAAATAATAATTATTATTAATATAAATATAAAGATATTATAAAATTAAATTTTAAAATATTTTTTAAATTATAAATTAAATTATATTAAGAAATTATATAATAATATTTTTAAAAATAAAACGAATATATATAATTTAATATTTTATAAAAGAATTAAGCGATTTTAAAAATAACCGAGAAAAATATAATTCGGATCTCTCTCTATATATTAAAGTATTTAATAATAACTATAATTAAATTTAAAATAAACCGCGATTTTTTTTTAAAAATAAAAGCGAAGGCATTAAAAGAAAATAAATTTATAAAAAACTTTTCGAGTTCTTTATATTTATAATAAATCTAGATAAATCCTATATTATTATTATAAATATAATATTTTATTATAATAAAGTTTTTTTTAATAGAGGTTAATTATAATAAAAAGAGAAATAAAAATTATAATTTTAATAAATTTAAATAACTAGGTAATATTTATAATAAAAATTAATAAAATTAAAACGATAATATAAAGAGCTAGGCGATATAATATTTAATAAATTATTAATATATATAGAGAGGAAAAGCGGTATAATTTAATATTTATTATTTAATACTCTAGTCTAGAACGAGTATAATAATTAAAATATATTATATTTATATTTATAATTTATTTATTCTATATTAAAATTAAATTATATTTTAAATAAATTATTAAATATAAATTATTAAATAGAAAAGATATTAATTTTAATAGTTTATAATAAAAAGAGTATTAATAAAAATTAGAAGATTTTATATTTATAAATAAAAATATATAAAAATATTTTAATTAAAAATATTTTAATTAAAAATATATTCGGAGTTTAAATTAAACTCGATTATTTTAATAATTAAAATTATATTATTATAATAATAATTTATTAATCTCGGAAAAATCTATTATAATTTTTTATAAAAATAATATATAAATTAATTTAATAAAGAAACTTGGCGCGTAATAATTAAAAATTAATTTAAATATAAATTAATTCAATAGAGAAACTTAATATATAATAATTAAAAATTTATATAAATATAAATTAATTTATTAAAGAAACTTGGCGCGTAATAATTATTATTAAATAATAAAATTTAATCGCGAGAAAGTTTTAAAATTAAAATAATAACGGTTAATAATAATTATTATAAATATTATTATTTTTAAATATTATTATCTAGTATAATAATTTAATAATATTAAATAATAATATTTTAAAACGGAGAAATTAATTATAATATTATTAAATAAAATATTTAAAAATTTAGAGAAATTTAAACGAATTATTATTTAAATTTAATATAATCTAGAGTAATAAAATATTTTCAAAATCTTTAACTACCGCGGTTAATTTAAGTTTATAAAAGTAATTAAAATATTTTTAATAAACTTAATATAATTTTTATTAATTATTACTATTTATTATATTTTCTTTATATAGTTTTATAAAAAGTAATAAAGATAATAAATTTTATTTATAATTAAATTATTTAAATAATATTAATTTCTTTAATAATAATTTAAAGGGATTTTCTAGAATCTCTATAATATAAATTAAATAATATATATATATATAAAATATTATATAGTATTCCTAATAATTAACTAATTATTTAGAAAATTATTAATTAATTAATTTAATTTACCTTTTTTCTCTTTAATAATTAATTAATTTAAAGTTTTAATTAATTATTTATAATTAATTTATACCCTAGAATAATTAGTTAAAATTAATAGTTTTAATAATTTTAATAATTTTATATAAAGTTAAAAATCTCTTTTACGGGGGGGGCGGAGTTAAAACCTATTACTTTTTCGGGTAAAGCGCTATTAAAGAAGATTTATCTCAATATAAATTATAAATAATTTATGAATTTTATGAATTTTATACAAACTGTCAAAACTATCAGTTGAAACTAGCGTCAACTAGCGTCAACTAGCGTTAGTAGTTGGTAGTTGGTTCTACCCCTAAACCAACTAACTACGCTAAATACTAGTGTAGTTAGTGAGTTTTGGGTGAAAACTGAACTATTTCAACTATTGGGAACATTGATGCTGCGCCGTAAACGTCACATGTCGCAGCAATCTACTGTTGTATGGTAAGCCAGTTCGAACCGATATTTGGCAGGGAGTGGCGATTTGCAGAGAGCGCTTCAATTGTAAGGCTTCGGACAAGAGATGGATGATCAAACGTTGCCGTGTTACAGGTTCAGCTCCGAAAGGCGCAGAGGGGCCATGGTCGGCTATAGCGGCTTACAAGAGGTCGCAGATAAGTGATATGGGGTCTTGTGTTGGATCTCCGAGCAGAGGGAACGGACAAAACGATACTTTCGGTGCCGCTCCGTGTCAGCCTTGCGTCGTCGCTACTATTCTAACCTCGGAACCTGAGAAAGAGATTAAGGGGCGCATAGTACCAAGGAGTTGGCTCGGCCCTCGCGGGTGGTATATGCTTTTTGTGCGTGCATCGTGTGGAAAATCTCCGAAGATCTGAAGATCTCCAACTTGAAGTTGTGGGGTCGGAAAATACATCATTCCATTGCAATCCCAAGGACTAAGCATTGATGTAGAGTGGAAGACATAATCCGGCATCATCCAGGGAGCGTATTGCAGTTGATGTGCGCATATTTTCCTGCCACAAAGGGTTTGTACTACAACAAAGACAAGACTGGGGTGCTTGCACGGGACTCCTTCTCTCCCATGTATGGCCCATCCCGCTTGGGGCTTAGCAGTCCGTCTTGTATGATGTCAGCGGCCATGTTGCTCTGCCACAAAATTGCCCGACTTCAAGACTTTATGACCAATCTTAATGACAAGGCTTCCACCCGAGCTAACTGAGAATATCAGGAGCTACATGATGATCAAGGGATATTGGGATAATCTCCTTGCCGTCATTTGAGGAAGTAGGATAACAATCCTTGTTGTTCTCCTTTTTTGGGAACATCACTGCCCATATGATGAGACGCCCAACGGGCGACGCTGTATCAAATCGCACATCGAGTTGGTAATCACGGAACCCGAGGTCCTGAGGAGCTTGAGCTTGAGCGATGTGCCGTCCTTCAATGTGTATACATACCACCTCGTTCACTCCCCAGTCTGTATCATCAGTCCATTCAGTCCTTTTCCAAGGATCTCAAAGCAAATTACAGCACAACAATATATCACATATTTCCACTCATCCAACATGCCTTCTAGACTCACATACCTGGCGCTCATTGCTTCCCTGCTCGGCTCAACCTTATCAGCTCCAGCGCCCGTCCCTCAATCTGGCAGTGAAGGCCACGCCTATCAGTGTCCATCTTCTCAAAACATCCCTGCACGCAAAGCATCGTTGCAGAGCATGGGCGCCACCGACCTAGGTACGGAAGTAACAACTCGTGCAAAGATGAAATGGGATTCGTCCGCGCATTTCACAAGACATGAAAGCTGACTTTCAATCAGATCTTGCTATCACGATCCTAGAAACGTATGACACCTTGCTAATTTAAATGCATGACCAGAACTCTCTGGCGGCTAACAATTGCTAGCTCTTGCAAAATGAACTCTGATTACCCCTACGGAGATGTGGAGCCCGCATCTCAAGGCGGTCGTCCAAAGAGAGGGGACGCGGCCAACTTTGGACTGTTCAAAAACAATTGTAAGTCTCGGTCTTTCTTAGTCTTTATTCGGGACGCCTGCTAATAACTCGGATAGGGCTACAAATTCGAACATACTGCACCCAATTCAAAGGTCAGGGGCGTGGTGATTGGAACAATGGAGCGGCTTTGAAGTATGTGGCGAACCTTCAAGAGCAATGTTCTTCTTTACCTACCACTTCTCTCTAGAGGTATTGACAAGTTGATCTGTGATCTAGCTCGAATGACACCGCCGCGATCGTTTGTCAGCATGAGCAACAAACTAAGATACCTGGAGGTATCAACAGCTGGTGGGGTGCTCAGCGGTACGCTTATCGACTTTACTTTCCTTTACACAGACTGACTTGCGTGATAGCGGGTGCTCGAATGGCGACGATTACCACACGGCCGTCGACTACGTCAAGAGCTATCTTGACCAGGGACATTTGAAGGATAACTGGGTCACTTACTATAATTTGGCCAACTGCTGAAGAGGTGGATCAATGACTAGAAACACGGACGCTCATTTGCTAGATGGAAAGAATGGCTGTAAGGAGAATTGAACGTAGGGATATTGAAGACAAACTACTTTGGCCTGGGATGTTCTCGCTGTAACGTTTTGCATGAAAACAACTTCGATGTTTTTCTTGCTTTGCTGCTGTTGTTAGTGTGCGCGGACCATGATGTTCAAAGACCAATGAAGTTATTCACCCTGTGATAATGTATATGCGTTGTTGGCCAAAGTTTGACCAGGGCGGTTGTGAAACAATAAGTCCAGGATCACGTATGGAGATGGACTGCTGTCCAAGGTGTTTGTGGCATAATCCAACGGGAAAGTCAGCATTCCCCAAGTTGCGTCGAATCCGGTAGGCGCAAAGCGCCGCACGATTGGACACGCGCAGTTGAACAAGCGCTCGCTTTATGCGATGCACAGAACCAATAGCTATTCAAGAAACGAGTGAGACTTCGCTTAGTGCTTTCACTCGATGTATATCACGGCGAGGGGACGAGGTGTGTATTTCTGCGTAATCTCGCATCCTGATATTGGTCGATTGTAGCGTGGCTACTGCCTTGATTCATCCGTCCCCTAACACCATCACGAACGGTGCTCGAGAACAGCGCACTAAAGGCTGGGATTGGATCGCCAGTGGCAAGGTTCGAGAATGCTTGGGATGCGGCTTTGCGCGTGGGATTCGACTGTTGCAGGCCCAGACCAGGCACGCTTGGCTGGTCTTTCGTTGGTATGTCGCTCGATCATAAGACCATTTGTCCAAGAAGCGGCTTCGTAATTCACGTAGTTCAGGAGGCGCTGATGAAGTTTGTTTTGGCAGGGAAATCAAATAGTACCAGCCATCCTCATTGTCACTCGTGGCTCACCTCAGGAAAGAACGATCACACGCATTTCGCTACCAACATCTTCAATCTACTTTAACGCAAGTTTGTCTTTTAAGAGGGCTTGAACAAGGATTGGCAACGGGATGAGTCCCGATCAAAGCAGATTGGAAGATGCTCTGATGTATGTTTATGATCACGCCACGAACCAAAAAAGACGCAAGCCTTGCACTCCAGGTCATGACAGTGCAAGCAAAAGGACTTCGTTGAGCATTACCACGCATTGCCCTTTCCCCTCTTACGCTCTCACGGTTGCGTTGGGTGGAAATTATTGCAAGCAAGACCACCACAGCACAAATTCACCTGTCCTGTCAGGCAACTTGGCTCTGACCATCTCAAACATTTCTTCTGCACTGTTAGCTTCCCCGACTAGTTCACCCCCAAAGCCTGATATAACCCTGCGTGGCATTCAACGTGAACGCTCCATCCACAGCACCCGGCAATTTATGCCCCACCACCACGGTCTCAGGGTCACTTGACTTGACTTTCTCGATGGATGAGATCCACTTCTCGCGCAAAGGGGCGGTGATGGACTCGGCAAGGTAAGAGTAGGATCCGTTGTAGACAATGTCGCCAGTGATTGCCAGCTTTAAGTCTGGAATTCAGAGAAAGGATGTCTCGTCGGTGTCGGAATGGCCAACCGGCACAGCGTGCAACTTGTGGCCCTTGAGGTCGATGGTCAAGTCCTGAGTGTTGAGTATCTGTGCTGGTGGAGACGGTGGGAATATTATCTGATCTCCCGGGAATTACGAGCTCCAGAAGGCTTGATAAACCGGCGTCAGTTGCTCCTCCATGTGCGCTAAGACGCCCTTGGTTGTAACAGCGGTAACATTAGGAAAGCGCTTCAGTAAGGTCGATAGTCCAAAAAAATGATCGCCGTGGCCGTGAGTAACGTAGATGTACGTCAAGCGTTTGTCTGGATACAGCTCCTCGATCCAGTCACGAGAGCGCTGGCTTGGATTGTTGTAAGAAGAGGATCGACAAGGACAGTTTCATGGGCTGAAGAGATTCATGTCGCAGATGTAGGTGACCAGAGAGGTGTGATGTTGTCTGGAATAGGCACGGGGGGAACGGCTGGAATTGCTGGTGTTAGAAAGACATCGGCGCGCAGGTCAATTGACGCCGTGCTTGAGCGCATGAATGTTGTGAAGAAAGTCGCGGTGTTTATCAGAAACAGCTTCTTTAATTGATTTCTTGGTTTGCAAGATGATCTTCGAGTGATAGGAGAGTTGGGAGGAGGAAAGATGGCTGCAAGCTGGTTCTCCACAACACCATGGTCCTGGCTTTTATAGTACAGCACTGTGCGCTACTTCTCACCATTTCGTAACGCCAAGGAGTGGACAATGCTTGGTTATCTACTCTTGATGAGCCAGCATTCTTGTGGTTGATACTTGAGTTCCGAGGCCCTGGATTCGTAGCCTCGATGCTAGTTTGGGTTTACTCATCATTGGGTAGGTGAGAAACGCTGACTAACCACGAAGCACAATTGTCAATTCTCTGTCACCGACAAACTATGCACGCTGCACTGGACTCGGTTTGTAGTGTGCTATAGCTCGAGTTCATACACTTGATGCGAAGATATGGTAGGCATAAGCGAACTGTTGAACGCTGCATGAGACATCGTACAGTGATACTCCAGGAGCTTGAAGAGAATAGCCACAAAGACGTTTAGACAAGCCGAAGTAAGACGCAATGCATGCGGGGTTGGCAAATGTGTGTCGCGCGACATAATGGGGTAGCTAACGTAGCCATAGATGCTTCAACGTGGAGTATGCATGCAAGCGGCTTAGGCTGGGAAATGGCCCTATACCATTCTTTCTGCGAAGGCATCAATCAAACCTACTGCTAGCGGTGAAGCTGGAAAGGATCAAGCGACATTCCCAACACAGTCCCAACGCAGCTGCGACAGTGAGAAAGGTGATTTGCAACGGAGGCAGTCCCAGATCGCGAGGCGGAGCAGATGGCGAGACGATTAGGGGCAGCCTCACTGCAGCTATTACTTCGAATCTCTCCTGCATGGCAAGCTCACACGCTAGATCGAGAGCTAGACGCCTGCCACTAAAGTCTTGGGTATCACAATGTCATCACTAGCAGCTTACGCTTTGCCAGACGCTTGCCACCAAGGGCTTGGATATCATCATTCCACACTAGTAGCTTACGCTTTCACAGTTCCCTCTCGCCTACGAACTCTGATCGTTGCCTTCATAGGTGGCAGCAAATTTTGACCAAACCATTTGTTGGGAGGTCGTGTGGCAAGTGGCTCAATTTCGTAATTCATGACCATGTACGCCAACAGCATCTTCAGCTCCAGTGCCACAAAGAATCGTCCAGGACAAGCATGACGACCGTGACCAAATGGCAGAAAAGTGTCAGATGTCGTCACAATACCCATGTTTTTGAGCTTCAGTGTCTCTGTGGCATCCATGGTGCCTTTAGCGCCGCTGTTGCCGTTGTGTGCGTCAGCTTGCTCTCTCGGTCTGGAGAATCGGAATGCGTCGTAGCTGTCTGGGTTTGGGTAGATCAGGGGGTCATGCTGGACACTGTGCACATCCGTGCCCACATATGCGCCTTTCGGAGCATGCCAGCCTCCTGCTTTATTGTCTATTCCCCCTTCTGCCACAACCTTCCGTAGAATGCCTCTGGTCATGAAGTTGCTAACGCGCATGCTCTCACGAATTGCCGAATCAGAACGATGGCATTTAGCCAGTGCGGCCTTAGTCCAATGCCCACCCTCTTCACTCAAGACTCTTGTAGCCTCCTCTTGTATACCTTTGAGATTTTCTTGGGACGGGTCGGAGGCTATCAGATCGAAAAGACAGTTGGTGAGTGTGAAGGTGGTAGTGTGGATGGCTGCGAAACTAATTGGCATCAGTCTTCGAGAAATCATGTCTGGTGTCAATTCGTCTTGTCGATCCTCAATGGTGGCCAAAGTGATAAGCCATTGTAAGTAATCATTAGGCTCCTCGTATTCGAAATTCGCGTCTTCTTGCTTCCTTTTGAAGTTTGACAGCCGTTCTTTGATCAGAGGCAAGGTATGTTTGGCGGTTTTGCTGTAGTGGTATCGGTTTGGAATAGTGGCAATAGGTCCAAGGACAGGCTTGAGCCACTGGGGGACGAAGCGCAAGAAGAACGAGCACGCGAAGATGACGTCCATGGCAAACTTGGCATCGTTGTAGAGATAGTCCTCATTGCGACACAGCGGCAATCCAACGATCATGCGATTTACAGCACGCGAGATCATAGTCATCAGATTATCGTGCACGCAGAGCTCTTTCCATGACTTTGTGTCCATTCCCCATGTCTCATCAAACCCAGCAGAAATTTCCTCAAACATGGACGGTATCATTTGTCCAAGTCGCCGTGGCAGGTATTTGTGTACGACATGCTCATGGTATGGGTCTTTGAGGATCTGAGGATGGGTGAAAGCATAGGGACCTTCAAGGGTATCGTTGTGGATCTCTGATACACTGAGAACATTGTCGGGTTGTTCGAGCAGCCAAGGTATCTGGTCTCGAGGTATGATGACTTCAGGTCTGCCTGAGAAATCGGGAAAGATGTAAGTTTTGCCGTTCTTGGAGTACTAAGAGCAGTTATCAGATCAAAAACGAAGGCAAATAGAGGGAAGATGATCATACCTTCTCATATCCCTCACCAAGCCATTTACGTACATTGCTGAAGCTTGCAAATGTCGCTCTGGTATCGGCGAACAACTTGCTCGAGTCTTTTCCCACCCATGGTAGTCCCGATGGCACGGTTGACGTAGATGTTAGGCGGGTGTAGACGGAGTAGACGATAAGGAGGGAGATTGGTATGGCGTATGAAGGATGAGAAAGGCGTTCAACAAGAGCATCCATGGAGGTCGTTCACTACCGTCGCTAGCGGCTTTGTTGACGATTTGTTGGGCGTGGGGCGTGGGGCGTGAACAGCTGGAACCTCGGAATGCAAACCTGTTCCTCCAGAAAGAGACCGTGGGCTTGCGTCGAGAAGCTTGTGTGCGCACGGCGACAGAGGAGTATCGTGAAGGAGAGAAAGAAAAGGTGGAAGGTGATACTCCGTAAAGGTAAAGGTGATCGCCATCAGCTGAGAGCTCGGAGTTGGTCCTACCCGGGGCTGTACCTGATTTTGGTTCGCCTAGGGCCTTCCGCTGCCGACCGGGCGTGTCCGCCACCAGTTTTAGGTCAAGATTAGCCCCGGGGAAATACGATTACGATGCCGAGCGACTTCTGTACTCAAATGTCAAAATCAAACAAAGTCCAGGTACTCTGAACATCACACTCTTGCTGCGCATTCATCATTGCACGATATCAAAGGAAAAAGCCGACGAGAGGGACATTATGAGATGACTGCTTTGGTTAAAATGCACGAATAACCATCTTTGGTTGTCATCCGCGGTTCTGCAACCAGAAAACACAGCACCACATTTTCTATAGTGACTGTCATCCACGAGAAGTGGCCGTCTCTACAGTGCTCTCTCATCGCTCATCGCTCATCGCTCGATGATCTTTCTTCTCGAACCCGAAGATCTCTGTGACCTGAACTTAAAATTTTCCCAGAAGATGAAGTCAGCCTCGAGCGCCCCTTCGAGCGACGTTCGCAGCCAGCCAAAGTTCCAAGTGAGTTTTCCCGCCATCGTACATGTAGCCATTTGAAAGTCTAGGTCTTGGTGATAGATGAATAGTCTCGGCTGAGAAGAGCGCCAGAGCTGTATCCAGACAGATACTGCAACAGCTGGATGACATTGTAAAGAAGAGTGCTTACTGTTTTGGGCGAGTATGTGCTGCAACGTCACTACAGGTCAAAAATTGCAGGGAAAGAATAGAGATTAGCAGCAGCCTCGTGGACTGGGTTCGCAAAAGTATCTGTGAGCTATCTAGCCGTTCTCTACCCGTCACAATTGTTACGTCCAACAATTCAATTCAGGCCTGCTCTATACCTCATGCAGGTCATCCAAGTTACGAAACGATCGACAGAACGTTCAGCGTAGCAACACCATGCCCTAGACAAGGATTTACGAGCCAGACAGGAATGGGTCCGACGGTTTCTCGGGCTCTGCTGGCACCGATGTTCCCCAAGAGACAGCTTCGCCGATGTACTTCGTCGCGCTATTGTCTTTGTCCAATTGCGTCAGGTACCCGCTTGCAGCCTGTTTTCCAATGATGCTGTCCTTGCGCTGTCGGAATTGCTCTTCGCTTTCGAAAGCCTCGTTCGTCTGATCGTCGTTCCATTGGTTGCGAAGAATCAACAGTCGCTCAAGAGGAGACGCATAATACCTTTCATGTGAGTACGAACCCTCCTGTACTACCATCTTTGGGATGACAAATTCCGGAATGGTGACAGTGACTGATTCTGGGGTTTGTTCTACTGTGCGGCTTTTGAAGCCAGCCCACTCACTCCAGCTCTGCTTGTCTTTCGGAGTGTAAGATTTTACCCATGAGTGGCCCTTCCCCTCTCCATTAGAAATTCTCTTGAAACCTTCAAGCGCCTTGCTTGTATAATTTTGGTTTTCCATCGCGTGAAAAACCACAGGATGAATGTACTCTCGAGCGTCTAGCTTATCGAGGTAATGACCAGGAGTACGGATTTCTTCACCAATGATTGTGTTGAGAACGCCCTTGAATGCCTTCTGATAAGGGCCCACACCCCACCCCGATGTCGATTTTTCAACGGATCTATCCGTAAGCTTCTGGAGCTTTTCGAAGTACTGCTGAGTGATGAAGCTGAGTACTTTCTCTTCGAAACGGAGAAAGGGTCGGCAACGATCCACCATCCAAGCGAAACTGGTATTGGCCATGCATTCGAGGTCGCCTTTAGGTGTCTTCTTCAGACCATCTTGACTGCCGCCACCAATATTGATGTGGACTCCGGGGAACCAGCACTGAATCAAGTTGGTTTGGTTTCCTTGTTGATCTGGTGACTTGGCGGGTAAATTCCAAAGAGTCGGGATCATTGATGCTCGTGGCTCATCAAGGGCCAAGGCCTGGAATGCGTTTTCTATTTCTAGAATGCAACAAGTCAAAACTTTATTAAGAGAAAATGGATTATATCTGAGGTTCTCACCCGGATGAATATCTGTGTTATGAAAGGCATATTTCTTATTCCATTCTGTTACATCCTTGATAATATTGGCAGGATAACCCAAAGAGCCCACTGTCTCGAAGACGCCCACAATCTTGATGACAGGTTTATGGCAATAAGACAGCCACCAATACCCATCACCCTTGCGGACCTTCTGCGCTTCAATGTCCTTATCGCCTGCTGAAACGGTAATCATATCATCATCGGTCAGCTCTTTCTCGGACTTGTCGGCGAGGTTGCGATGGAGTTTGCCCCATTCCGTCTCTTCCATCGGAGTTCTGGGGTCTTTGGTCTTGTATACAGTATACATCTCCCAGAATCGTGACATTTGGATGTCCTGGCAAATACCAACTTCGGCAACAAGTCCAGCAGTCGCGCGGGCAGTGTATGCGCCACGGGAGAAGCCGAAGAAGAAGACCTCGTCGCCAGGGACATAGTTGCTAGCGAGGAAGTTGTAGGCTTCGCACACATTTTCTTCGAGGCCAGATCCAAACCACCCTGAGAATTTTAACCAGTCAGCGGATCCCACACGAGGTTTCAATGCGAGCATTTCTCCGCTCACCAGAAATCTTGCCGTCCAAAATGTTAGAAGTCGCAACGCCGGCATCATAGAACACTACCTGGGGCGCAGCTAAGCCATCCTCGTCAACATAAGTTTTCGAGATTGCACGGGACAATTTCGCAATGTTCGATGGAATTTCATGGGATGCATGATTGGCAGCTTGCCATGTTCCGTCGCAACAAACGACCAGTCTCTTGCGGATAGGCTTTGGTCCCCAAGCAACCCCCGACTGAGGCTGGAAGCCATATTGTTGTTGCTCCTGTTGCTCAGCCATGGATGCAGAAGCTGCGCGTGTGGTTGTGATGAGGAGTACGGTAGAGAGAACAGTAGATTCTTACCGCAAGTATCAAAAGGGAATGAAAGCTATAAGAATCGAAGCAATTGCTCCTCTTCCCCAAGACTAGAGCAAACAAGCCTAGCATTCTAGTTTGCAGAAATAGAATAGTGGAGGAAGCCTGTTTCAGCTTGACATCGCAAGCCATAGCTACCGATTTGGGACCATCCAGGCCCCATGAAGCCAAGATCCCCTGCTCTTATCATGCGCGATTCACCAAGTAGATGTTCTGGACACATGCCTCATGTACAGTTGTCACGTTAAGGTGGGACTGGCTTAGTCGAGGCTGGCTGAAAGAGGGGTACTAAGTACCGCCTGGCGGTCTAGACCCCCAGGTTCGCCCAATCGCACACCAAATCTTTACTTACGCCCTTCAAAGAGAGCAACGCTTAAGGCCAAATGTGCCATTTGTAATTGCAACAGGTAGTATAATAGCTCATCAATAATGCCCTGCTGGAGCAAATGCTGCCAGCAAGATGCGCTCACATGCAGAAGATAGGTATATACAAGAGCGAACTTCGTCTCTCCGAGCAACCGGCACTCCGACAAGGCTGTAGGTGCTGACGAATACTTGCTAGCACGACTGCACGGCGTTGGCATCCAACCCTTCCACTCTACCGTCCAGATGCGTCATGTTGATCCCCTGCTGTCCAATCCCACCCTGGACACACCTCTTTCCCGTCACGCTCTCAAAGCTGACGTTCTCGAAGGTAGCAACTGATCCAGGCCAAGTCTCCAACAGCACATAATTACTCTGATATCCATCCAAAAAGCTCACATCGCCAATCGACACTGCTTCACTGGCTCCAATATACATATTCGAAGCCGTAGTATTGTCGATTGTCAAACCCTGGATGGTAACGTTAGAATTGCCGTTCATCAGATTGCCGCCGTCGCCATGAAGCATAAATGCGGCGGCAGCTCTACTGATATAGTTGCAGTCGCGGATGGTGTTGTTGGTTAGGGTAAGGTTGTGCACGTAGTCAGCTTCACCCCAAGAGCTGAACTCGGGACCCAAATCTAGTGCGCCATAGGCAACCCCTTCGAAGAGGTTGTTAGCAATTAGCCTATTGGAGGCTTTTATCATGGCGCCGCGGCCACGGTTGCCAACCTGAAGAGTGTTAGCATTGACTGATCAGTGCTCATACAGAGGAAAAGGCCTTACAGTGTCCGTGTTCATTATATTGAAACCCGACCCAACTCGCATTTGATTCGTCCAGTACGCGTCACTGATCACGCCCTGCACTTCTTCGGAAGATGGTCGACAATTATCACCAATGGCCCAGATCCATTCAATTTGGCGTTGGTTACAGTAGCAGTCCCAAGAACGTCGTAGTTGCCACTCGAGTAGAAACGTAGAACATCACCAGGCTCAGCGTCACCCGCCGGCATAACAAATGAATTAGCCGTAGGACCAGCACCTGTTAGCCTGTACAGCGAGCCATGCACGGCCATACAATCATCATCCAGAGCAGCGAACAAGTAGGAATCGAATGTCGGTCCGATATAGTCACCACCGCTATGAATACCATCAGCGGAGCTAGACCGAGCCGGTAACCCTGTACCACCAGGTGGCGGGAAAGGAGCCGGTTTTAAAAAGAAAGAATTGAAGGTTGTCTTCCTATTTCCACCAGAGAAGAAACCAAAGCCTGCGCAATTGAGGAGGGTGAAGTCATTGATGATGGTGTTGTTGCTGTTGGTAACCTGATTGCAGAAGAGAAATTTGCCACGTGCTAGGAGCTTGTATCCAACCATGGGAGTGAAATAGGAGTCCTTGAGGGGGACAGTCAATGTGTTCTCCTTCCCATTTACCGCACTCGGGGTACCAGTGATGGTACTCCAGCCGGGACCGGCTTCAAGCCGTCCACTCTGGGGATTGGTGTATTCTCCATTCATCTGGCCTGTGCTAGCATTGAATAAGAATGAAGAGTTGTGTCCGTCATCAAGATGAGATTGAATGTCAAAGTCGTTCGCTCCAGAATTCTGAACACCGGTAATAGTAGCTTGAGCAAAGCCTGGCGTATCCCACCATACCGTCAGACCATAGAGTGTCAAGTCAGAGCATTCATTAATGTTGAAAGCTGTTACTCCGACACTGGTCATCGTCAGATTGACCGAATCCATCCATATTGTGACACCATGCAAGTTTGAAAGAACAACGTGCGGCTGATCAGAGCCTGGGACAACCTGGTAGGCGCCGTGGGCTGACGCAATCGTCTCTCTACCAGCTTTGACCAGCGTGGAGATCCATTGCGCAAAGGCGGTACCATCCAGCGTTCCGGCAATGACGGGTCTGAATGTCGGTAGATTACTTGGCCGTACCTCGGCGGCTTGCGGTCCAACGGCGATGGCCCCATTTCAAAAAAGAGACAGATGATAGCAAGGACCACTCTCATATTGCGATGTAAAAGATGAACAATGTATGTACAGTCGCAAAACCCAGAAGATGAAGTCTAGAAGCAGTCTTGAAGGAGCGTCGTTCTAGACAAATGAGCGACTATAGGGGAACAGAGTACAACGAGATTGAATATAACAGGACACCAGACGCGCTGGGGAAGACGTGACGTTCATGTATGCTAAATTGCGACAGGGTGTGAAAGGGGAAGCGTGGAATGCCAAGCGTGGGACTTCATTGGAGCGGGAAACCAGCGAAACAAAAACATCGACATGGGTGAAATCGACAGAGCGGGAGGAGAGCTTGAGTTTGTACTCCGTAGAATTGGATAATTGATTGCACATTGCAGGAAAGATCAAGAACAGCAAGGAAAGCAATGAAAGCACCGGTGGAGTGAAGTCAGCTTAGCGGGATCAGAGCTCGAGATTGGACATACAACAGCGAATCGTAATACACAAAAATGGTGTCTGCACTGCAAGGGGACCCTTCCCGTACGGCCCAGAGGTAAGCAGAGGTTATGGCAATACTATACAGATACCTTTATGACAGCTCTGCCGGCAAGCTCTCCAGCATGCATCTTTGCAAAGAGCCCATTAATGTCGTTCAGCGTTCCGTGGGTCAAGACTGGACGGACCAGACCACGAGCTGTAAATTCCAACGCCTCTTCGACATCTTTCAAAGTCCCAACGAAAGAACCAACAATGTTCAGCCGTCTCGATGTCAGCAAGCCTAGTGGAGCCCCAGCCATGACAGTGGGATCTTTTGCAATCCCTACTGCAACCAATGTGCCTCTGGGCCGTAGCAGCATCGGAGCTGTCGCGTAGCCTTCTCTTGAGGCAGCTGTGACTATGACGCCATGGGCACCGTATATGGTGATCTTTAAGACCTCTGCTGGTACGTTTTCGTTCGTCTTATAGTCGATGAAGTGCTCAGCTCCTAGCTTCAAGCAGAGGTTCTTCTTTTCATCCCCACCGTCGATTGCAATTACTCGCATACCCATAGCCTTTGCGTATTGAATAGCGAGATGACCCACGCCTCCACCAGCTCCGGGCAACACAATCCATTGACCAGGCTTCACTTGTGACTGCTTACAAGCCACATAGGCAGTGACGCCCCCACACATTATCGGTCCCGCCTCTTCATCTTTGACACCCTCTGGGATCCGAGTAGCGTAGCGAGCGTCCGTGACGAGGTACTCCTGAAAGGTTCCTATGCGACGATCAGCCAAGAGCTTGAGCGAGATCGCAAGCAGCTTTGCCTTACCTGGCACTTTGTAGCCACTGTTGATCTGCTCCGGGCAGTGCATCTCATCGTGACCGTTGGTGCAGAATTCGCACTTTCCACATATACCCGCAACCCATTTGACACCAACTCGGTCGCCTTCCTTCCATAGGCTCTTCACGTCATCTGCCACTGCAACCACTGTGCCAGCTCCTTCATGTCCAGCAATGCCCTTGGCCGCCTTTTGTATCTGGATGCCCATGGTAGCATACTCATTGTATACGAAGGATTTGTCGGTGCCGCAGAGGCCACTGTAATTGACCTTGCACAGGATCTGGCCAGGTCCTAGCTGAGGCACGTCTATGGTGCTTACTTCGACTTTGGGTCCATCACCCTGTTTGACTGCAGCTTGCTGTTGTGTCGGAAGGCTCATTGTTGCCCTCTGTGTAGATGATGGTGTCAAGCGTTCGATTAGAAGTAGAATCTCAATCCCTGATTAAGGTGGGGGGTGCCAGCGAAGAAGACCGATGGATTTGGGGTTAAGCTTCAAAAGTTCAGCTCCAAGGGTGGAAGCCTGAGAGGACTTTTAGCTCGAATAGGTTGGGTACCACAAGCTACACTACTTACAGCCAGAAGCGAAGATGGTGCTCCATTAGCCTTGCTTGTTGGTTGTTGTACTACCTTAGTTGCTTCCTTTCATCGATCGGCTGTTTTTATTTCCAAGGGGCCGCTAGTCTTTAGTATGTAATAGCTTCCTGCATGCCCCCAAGCTAATTTTCTCCCGAAATTAGTATGTGACGCTGACACGGGGTCAGTGTAATAGTAAGTGGTATGAAAGATATTGATTATTCTATGGAGGATTTAGCCCTGATATACTAGAATCCTAGTGTCACCCTAGTCCCGATAGGGCTAGCGGTAGGGCTCAGCCCGCCGTTTTAGTAGATATTTATAGTAATACTCCTACTAAAGTCTACCCCGTAATAAATCGTCTTTTTAAAAAGAAAGAAGTTAACGCCCTCGTTAATATATTTATATAGGATATTATAAATAATAACGTAAATAATATCTATATATAGAAATAAATAAATAAGAAATATATATTTTAAATTATTAATTAATTATAAATAGGCCCGTAGAGTTTTAAAATTTAATATAAAATCGTAAAGTTTTTAAAATCGCGATAATAAAATAAAGTAATAAAGGAGTATAAAAATAATATAAATAATTAATAATAAAAACTATAATATTAATAAAATAAAAGTATATATATATAATATTATAGAAATATTAATACTAAAAGACTAAGGCCCTAAATATATATAAGAAAAATAAAGTTTTAATATAAATTTAGTTAATTAGGGAAAGTTATTTAATAATATTTTTAAAATTAAAATTATTTTAACGCGGAGCTAGTCCCGATTTAATTAAATAATTACGTAATTAATATATTATTCGAAGTTTTTTTCTTTATAAATATACTACCTAGTTAAAAAGTAGTAATAACGAGAAATATATATTTAAATCTATATAGAGAAATATATAAATAATATATTATTAAGATATTCGGGCTATATAACTCTATATATAATTAAATAAATAATTTAAAATTATTAAAAAGTAGTTTTACTAGTTTTTAGTATAATATTCTTTTAATATTATTATAATATTTATACTCTAAATAGAGCTCGATAAATAGATTTAATATAATAGTTATTTCTTAATAAAAGTAAGTAAAGGGCGATAATATAAAAGAGAAATATAATTATATTTTTAAAGTTATTAATTTTAGAAGAAGAATTTAATTTAATATTTAATTTATTATTTATATTCTTTAATAAATTCGTTTATGAAAATATTTTTAATATTTATTTAATAATTTTATATAAATCCCTAGTTTTTCTAGGATAGAAAATATTCGGTAGTATAATATTTCCTCTTTTAAATAACGTGGTTATTAAAAGTATATACTAATTCCTATTCTAACTTTAAATTATTTTATTTAATTTCTACTACTCTAGAGTTAATAAATCGTAGATATTTAAAAAGATTTTAATTTAATAATAAATATTACTCTAACTATATTATTAAAAATATATTATAAATCTTCTAATTTCTTAAGATATTAAAATAGTATATAAATCTACTAATATAGTTAAAAACCTTAAATAAATTAGTTATTTATTAACTATATTTATAACTAGTAAATTTATTTACTAGAATATTATAATTTTTATATAAACGTAGTAAAACTTAGTCCTTTTTACGGAAGTATTAAAGGTAATAAATACGATTATAATACTTTTTATTATATATTTAAATAAAGATAATTATATCCGAAGTTTAAATATATATTAACTCTTTTAATAAAATATTATTCTTTTAACTTCTTAGATTTAACGCGTTATTAATAATAAAATTAAAAGTTACTTTATTTAAGGTATAGTTAATAAACTAGGAAAATATATTATTATATTATATAATTATAAAGAATAATATCTCTTCCTAGGCTTTAAGATTTTATAAAATAATAATCTAGAATTATAATATAATTTTAATAGTCTAATTTATATATTTATTTAATTTATCCGTTTATAAATAATAAATAGTAGAGAATATTAAATTTACCCTAAATTTATTAAATAGAGTCTTTTATAGAGTATTTATAAACTTATAATCGCGGTTAAAAAGAATAACTTTCGAAATACTTTAATTTATTAAATATAAACGACGTAAAAGTTTATTTATTTATTATTTTATTTTTTATATTAATTTTCCTAGAATCGCGGTTACCTTTCGAGAAAACTTATATATAATAATTATAATATTATCGAATCTTTCCTACGAAAGGGGTAAAGTTAGGATAAAATTAATAAAAATTATATAGAAAAAAGAGAGCGGTATAAGAATAAATTATAATATTTTATAAAATATATACCTAGGAGTACCGAATATTTAATATTATAAATAGTATCGTAAATACTCCTTTAGTTTCTTATTTAATTTATATATATACTAGTATTTAATTATTATTTTATAGTATTTATATCTTCCTATATATAAGCTAGAGTATATAATATTAAATAAAGTTTTAATATATAAAGAAAGTATATATAAATACTTTAATATATATATATAATTAATAATTAAATTATTAGTATATTATATTAAGCCGTTACTCCCCTTTGAAAATAAAAAATCTATAATATCCTCGCTAGTTTCTATATTATAGTTAAATATATAATTTATTTTAATTTAAAAGTCGTTATTTTAATATCTTTAAAGTAATTTTTATTTAAATTATATATTTATTTCTATTAATATATAGATTTTATATATATATATTTAAAATAAATCTAGCTCGCCTTTTAAAAAGTCCTTAACTATATTCTTTTAATATAATTAGGATAGGGTATCTAGTATTATATATTTAATACTAGGTTTATAACGGATTTCTATATTTTAAAAATACTAAATATAATCTAAAGCTTATATAATATATAAATTAATTTTTATTATAAATAAGATAGTTATATTTACTTATTTAACTATATAAAACGTAGTTTTATAATTAATATAAATAACCGTCTTCGGGGCTAATTCGATTATATATTTAATTTTAATAAATATTTATATTATTCCTACTAGTTTTATTTTAGTAAATTAATAACGTATTTCTATATTCTTAAAGCGTTAATTAAGGAAAAGAATAAACTAAATTTATTTCTAGTCGGGATAAAGATCTTTTAGTTTTTTTATAATATAATAAATTATAATTTTATAACCGAATTCCTTATTAATATTAAAGTCGATAAATAATTCCTTTTTTTTATCGAAATAATAGAAAAAGAAAGATGTAGAAAGAGTATTTTAAATAGTTTTAAATAAATAGATCTCTTATAAAGAAAGTAATTTGAAATTAGTTTTTTTAATATATTCCTATCGCTAAATATTTATAGAGGGTATTTTATTTAATAATATAATTTTTTTATTTTATCAAGATTTAACTAGAATAGTATAATTTTTAATATAATTTTTTAATTAATTAATTATTTCTAGATATATTTTAAATATTATTAATATTTAAAAGAAAATTAATTATTTAATAATTATAAATTTTTCTTTAGAAATTAATAACCTAAACGAGTTAACTTTTTAATTAAATAATATAATTAATAAATAATTAATAAACGCCTTTTTAAGGTTAATTAAAATATTAAATTTAACGAATAAAGAAAATATAATATATAGATATTAAATATAATCCTCGAGGGTCTAATAGAATATTATAATATTATTAATATATACTCGGTCGAATATTTTATAAATATATAGAATTTAATTTATTTATTACTATATATATATAGGCGAGTTTTTAAATTTTATTATTATAATATTAAAAGTCTTTTAGCCGCGGTATAATGTAATTATAAATTTATATTTATCTTTAAAATATATATATTATTAATAGAGGAAACTAGTAGTATTAATAATAATAATTTAATAATAACCCTTAACGGCGCTAATTATATTATTTTATAAAAGTAAATAATAAATATTTATTATAACTATAGTATTTAAACTTCGAATATTAATAATAGTATAGTTTTTTTTAATACTAGTTCCGCGATATAAATATTAAATTTTTAATTAGTCCTAAATATTTCACTACCGACTATTTAAGAATTATATATTATATAGACTCGTTAGAAGGTAACTCTTTAACGTAGTAGTATAAATATTATAATTTATATAATTTAACTAGTATTATATTTAACTTTTTTAAGAAGTTTCTTTTTAATTTAATAATAAATTTAATTAATTATTATCTCCTCGTTTATAAAAAATAGGAGGAAGTTAAATAATAGTTTTATAGAAAAAATTATTATTTAAAACCTATTTTATAGAAATAAAAATTTAATTATTTTTATTTTTAAAAGAGTATAAAATAAATTTCTTTTTAATTAAATTTAAACCTAAATTTGAATATAGGATTTTTAATACTAATAGTATATTTATTTAAAGAGAAGAAATTCTTATCTAGGTTATTTTATAAAAAAAGAATTTAAAGTATATATAATTAATAAATAACTTTAATTCTAATTCGGGTTCCTAGTTAAAAAACTCTAATAAAGGAAAATTTATAATAAACCGAATTATTGAATTTAATACTAATAATAATATTAAATAAGTATATTTAAAAGAGAAAGATAATAAATATAAAATTAATACTATTAATTCTTCGTATAATAAGATTATTTATTATTATTATAGAGTAGAAAGTTATATTAAATTTAAATATTTTAATATAAATAAACTAATTATAAACGTCGGCGCGGTATTAATAAAAAACGATTAAACCTAATTTATACTTCGGAAGAAAGATAAGAAAAATAATTAATAGAGATATATTCTTCTATTTTTTCTAAGAATTAAATTACTCTTTAAAATAAAGTTAAATAATTTATTATTTTAATTAACTCTAAAGTATAAATTAATTTAATTTTATAGTAGTTTATTATTAAAAACGATTTAGAATTTTATAATATTATTTTATTATTAATTAAAATAATTAGCGGGTAAAATATATATTACTATAATATATATTAATTAAATTATTAAATAATCGATAATTAAAATTTAAGGTATAAATATAATACTCTATTTTATACTATAAACTTTAAAAATTTAAATATTATTCTAGATATACCTAAATTACGTTAATTAAAAATATTAATTAATTTTAAAATGAATTAATAACGGTTTAAAATTAATTCTAGTAATTTATAAATTAAGGAACCGGTTAAATTCACTAGTAATTTTAAAAATAAATCGAATATATTCGTAGTTATATATATTATAGTAGTATAAAGTGAATAAAAAGAACTTCCTAACCTAAAGATTCCTAAAGAACTTATAATATTTTATAATATTTTTTCTAACGAGAAGGCGAGTACCTTATTTATTTTTAAATAAAGAGATTATATTATTAAAATAAAAATTAATAAAGAACCGCCCTATAAGCCTCTCTATAATTATTTTAAATTAAATTATTAGAGTTACGGCGCTATTTAGAATCCTTATTTTATAAAGATTAAATTTATTATTTAATTTTTTTAATTAAAATACTTATTCTTTTTATATTTAAAAAGAATAATAAATTATATCTTTATATAAAATATCGAAGTTTAAATATAGTAACGGTTAAAAATCGATACCTATTATCTTTAATTACCGAGATATTAAACTAGTTATATAATTTTAAAATCTTTATAAAGTTAGATTTAAAGGATATTTATTATAAGATCCGGATTAAGAAAAATAATAAATAGAAAACTATTTTCCGAACTCGCTATAGTTATTTCGAATATTTAATTATACCTTTTAAGCTCGCTAATACACCGGCGATATTTTAAATTTATATTAATTATATATTTATAGATTTAGTAAATATAATATATATAGTATATCTAGATAATATTTTAATTTATAATATTAATCTAACGGAGTATTAACAGTATATTAAATAAATATTTAAATAATTATATTAATTCTAGTTATTTATTAACTTTAAGAAATATTAATTTAATACCGAAATAATCGAGTTTTTAAATTTTATTATATTTATTAATAAAGTAGTTATAAACTCTAAATATATTAAAACTATTAAAGAATAACCTTAATTAAAAATTTATCGGGAAGTATAAATCTTTTTAGGTTTCGTTAACTTTTATAAATAATTTATCTATAATTATTTTAATATAATTATACCGTTTACTAGTTTATTTAAAAATAGTAAAATAAATAAGAAAATAAATCCGTTAGAATAAATAAACGATACTACGGAAGCGTTTTAGATTTTATAAAATATATTCGTAAATACACTTTTTCTATACTATTATAATCTAATTAAATAATTATATATAGAGATAAATACTTCTAACTTTAACCTTAACTCTATATTATTATAATAGGATAAGAATAATTATTAATACCTTATAATATTCTAGTTACGGAAATTAAATTCTTTAGAATAAAATTATAAGACTTATAATTAAGAATTACTCGTTATTATAATAGTAATAAAATAATAAAAATATTATTTAAAAAATAACCTCTATTATATTAAAATCTAGATTAATTATAATAATTTAAAAAGTTTTATAAAATAGAAAGAGTTAAATTTTAAATAAGTTTATTAAATATTTAAATTAATTATTTATAATTTTAAAATCTTTTATCGGGCTGGAAAATTAAATTTTATTAATATATCGTCGCGGCGCTTTAATTATAAGGAGGTATCGCCGTTAAATATTAAATTATTATTAATATTTTAGAATAAATTTACTTTTTAGACTAACGGTTAATTATTGGAAAGAGATAAAGAAATAAAAATAATTATAATCTCTACTTTTTAAATTATAGGGTTAAGAGTAATAATTTTAAAATAAAATATTATAATATTATTTAAAATTATATATAATAATCCTAAAAGGCCTATTAAAATATTAATTCGGGAATTATAAATTTATAATAATTAAATAAACTCTTTTTAAACTAAAGCGAATATATTAAAAAACTACCGTTATATAAAGAATAAAATATAAATTATAAACTCCGAGGGATTATTAAGATATAATAATTATCTTTATATATTAAAGAATAAAACTCTAAGAAAAGAGTTTATAAAGAGGTATTATAATAATCCTCTAATAAGTTATTTTAATACTACGAAGTTATATAAATTATTTACCCGAAAATTTTTCTAGGAGAGTAGCCTAAAGTAAATTACAAACTATATTAAAATTTACAATATATATTAATAGACGAAGGCGCCGCGATATCGTTTATATAATAAATTAAATTCGTTTCTTATTACTATTTAACTTTAAAAGGAGATTTCTATAAATTTTATAACTAATTTACCGTTTAGTAAATATAGAGGTACTATTTATAATATTATCTTTATCGTTATAAATCGATTTACTAAAATAGTTAAATATATATTTATAATTATTAAAATCGATATTATTTAATTAACGGAAGTATTTTATTTTGAAATTATTTATCGTTATAATAAATTTAATAGTATTATTAACGATAGAGGCTCTATTTTTACGAGCGCCTTCTAATTAATTATATATTTTTATTCGAAAATTAAATAATATTTAAATACTACTTTTTACCCCTAAATAAATAAGTAGATAAAGTATTAAAATTAAATACTAAAGTATTATTTACGTATATTTATTAATAATAAATAAATTTATTAAATTAAATTACTACCTATAATAGAATTCTTAATAAATAATAATTAGAGTACCGTCGTTAAAATAACGTCGTTTTTCTATATATATAATTATTATTTTAAAATCTATTAAGAGATCGAGGATAATTTTAAAGAAAAAAGAGTACTAATTATAAATAATAAAATACGATAATTATAAACTCTAAGAAATAAAGTTATAAAGTATTTATAAAATACTACCGAATACTAAATTAAATAGTATAATAAAATATATAAACTATAAAGTTATAAAGTTAGTAATTTAGTTATATTAATAATAAAGAATTTAAAATAAAAATACCTAAATAAAAAATTATCCTATAAGTTTATAGGGCCCTTTAAGATTATTAATAAAATAAAAATATAAATTTACCGCCTATTACTACCTTTTATATATAGAATTTATAATACTTTTTATATATTATTATTTAAATTATATTATCTTCGCGATTATATTAATATAGCGGAATTTTTTATATAAACCCCCGAATTTATTAATAATAATAAATTATAGGAGGTAGAAGAGGTAATTAATAAAGTTAAAAATAAAAAAAGTATTTAATATAAAATTAAATAAACTAGTTAAAGCGAAGAATATAATTAATAATTATTAAACGAAAAGTTTATTAATATTAATAAACTAACTAAAGCCTTTAAATAAACGGGTAGTAAATATAAATATATAAATATAATTAAAGAAGTTACCTAATTATATAAAATAATAAAACGGAGTAAATAAAACCGATATTAAAAATAAATATTACTATTTTTATATTAATATTTATATAATAAATATTCTCCTTTATATTTATAACTTTATTATATAGTTTTAAAGTATAATTAAATTTAATTTATTATTAAACTATTTATATATAATAGCGATAAGATATTATATTTATAAAAATACTTTTACTTTAAATATAGTTTATATAAATATTTAAAATATATTATTAAATAATATATCTAGGTAAATTTAATTAACGCCGATTTAAGAAAAAAAGAATTCGATATTACTACTATATTATATAAAAGATTTAATTACTATCGGAATTATTAAAAGAAAATATAATCTCTTTAATATAATTCTTAAGAATATTATCTTCCTTAAGACTCTCTAGGTCCTATTTATATTAACGGAAACTTTTAATCTCTTTTTCGAGAATTTTATTTATTACTTTTAATTCCTTAATATACTAGTTCGCCGGCGTTAATTAATTCTATAAATTAATAATTATAATAGAGGTTTACCTACTAGTTATTATTATTTTACTATATATTTTATACTATTAAATAATTTCTTTATTTATTAAATTATATTTATATTCTTCTTTAGGAGTTCTATTACCGATATAAATATATTAATATATAAATCTCTTTACCTTCCTTCGGAAAGATTTAAGGATTTATTATTATTAATATATATTATTTTAGAGTTTATAGTTATAATTTACTTTTATATAATAATCGATTCCGTAGTAATTAATATAATAAAATATATAAAGAGGGGACGTACCTCGAATATAATAATTATTAAATTAATAGAAATAGACCTAGTAAAGGAACTACGAAGTATAATAAACTATTATTATAATTAATATTACGTAATCGCGCTAATAACGGACTAGTTATATTTATTAGTATATTTATAACTAAAATAATTAATATAAATAAATTAATATTATCGGTAAATAAGAGTTATTTATAGAGTTAAAAGAAAATTATATATAACGAGAGTATTATTTATATATTAGTTATAATACTAGAATATTATTATAAAGCTAGAGTAATAATATATAAAAAAAACTAAAGAAATTACAAAGAGAGAAAATAAATATACGAGTGAGTTTATTTTAATAATAAACCGTCGCGCTAAATATCTTATTATTATAATATATCGATACGCGCCTCCGCTCCGTCACCTCGCTTTTATTAATAGATATAATTATTATTATAATAATTATATTATTATTAATCTCCCGGTATAATATTAAAATTATATTATTTATATATAGTACTTTATTACTAGTATCTTTTATAATATAATAAAAGTATATAATAAAGATAGTTACTACTATTCCGCTACTAATACTATAAATACTATAAAAATAATCTAATATACTATATTTACTATAAGTACTATAAGCGCTATATAAATAATAGTATATATTATTTCGCTCCGTTATTATTATATATAATAGTATTATAGGGACGAAAGAAATATTATTTAATTAACTACTATTATTATATATTAATACTATAGAGATAATTTTATAAATATACTATTTATTTACTATTAATATTACTATATAATAGAGGTAGTTTAATAATATTACTCTTCTATTATTAATATTATATAATAATACTATAAGAAATAATTTCGTATTATTCCGCGATTAATACTATATATTAATATTATAAAACCGATAATATAAATTAGAAAACTTTTTTTCTTTATTTCCCTTAAGGGTTTAAAGATTTTTTAATAAATTTCGTAATTTAATTAAATATTATTTCGTAACTAGTACTATAAATATTAAAGAATTAAATATATAATCTTATATTTAAATTACTATATAATAATATTATTATATTAAATAACTTTTTTCTCTTATTTCTCTTAAAGGGTTTAAAGATTTTTTAATAAATATTTTTTAATTAAAGTATTTAGATACCTAGCTAAGACTAAAGTTTAAAAAAAGAAATAATTATAAAATAATAATATATTATATATACCTACGCCCCGTTAAAGGCGCTAGCGCGTTATATATATCTACACTCCGCTATTTTTATAATATTATTATTTATCGATATAGGGTTCTAGCTTTAATATTATAAAATTCTAATTTTTAATAATTTTATATCGAGTTAATATTCCCCCGTTTTATTAGAATCTTTAGAGATTAGTTCTATTATTAAATCTAGGATTTAAAAACTACCTAGTAATAAACCCCGTAATTATTTTTTATTTTTTATATTATTATTAAATTACTAGCTCTACGCTAGCGACCTTAGATATTATATTTTATTTAAAATATAGAGAATTAATTAATAACCTTAATTAACTCTAGTTATTTACTATAAATAGTAATATTATTTAAAAGAATATTATTTTTTATCGAAATAATTACCTCTATTAATAGAATAAAAGACTAGGAATTAATTAAATTCTCTATATTTTTACTCTCTAAAAATTATTTAAAAAGTAATAAATTAGTATTAATAATAACTATATTATTAAAAATATTTTTAATAAAAGTTTCTTTATACTTTTATAAAGGCCTTTATATAACGAGCTCGCGAACGTCGTTATCGTTATAATAATACTATAATAGTTATTAAATTAAACCTCGATTATTTAACCTAACTTTATATTACTAGAGATTTTAATATATTTATTTATTTTATTTTTTATAAACATTAATTTTATTTTATTATTAACGATTTTAATAAAGAAATATAAATTAGTATCTATTAATTTAAAGAAGTAATTTTATACTAATAAATTAAATTTATAAATTTCGATAATTATTATAATTTATAGAGGGATAATCTTTATTTTTATAATATATATTAACCGGTTTATATTTATACTTTTTAAATAAATATCGATAAAGTACTTTATATTATAGTTACCGATATAAATTATTTATTAAGATATTAATATATTTATCTCTTTAGAGGTTATAATATTTATATTAATAAATATATTTATTTTAAAATTATTTATAATATAGACTTCCCTAGAGGCGGTTTCGATTATTATTTTATTATCGCTCTTATTTTTCCCGGGGAAGTATAAAGAGGTAACGAATCTTGAAAAATAATATAATAATTAATATTAATACCGATAATTTAGAATAGGGTTATTATAGTATAGATTCTAGTTTTTAGAAGAAAATATATTATAAATTTATAATCGGCGATAGTTATCTTATATTTAATATCTTTATAATTCTTTTTTATTTTAATTCTAGGGTCTAGACCGATCCGAATATTAATATATTAATATTTCTTAAATACTTATCTTATTCCCGTATTTTTAGAAGAGTTATAGTTAAATTTAATAATAGGCTTCTATTTTAATTATTCGTTATTCGTTTTAATTTAATAATAGGTTTCTATATTCTTATTTATTATTAAAGACTATTTACTTTTCTAAATAATATTTATAATTAAATATTTATAATTAAATATTTAAAATAAGAGGCTTTAGTAGAGTTCCTATCTAAATTTTAATTTCTAAAATATATATATAATACGTTTTTGGAAGAGAACGACTCTTTATATATATAATACTCGATTTATTTAAATATATCGATAATAGTTATTTAATAACCGGTTATTTCGTTTTATTTATTATAATAATTATTTTACTATTAATCCTAACTCTATTTATTAACATAATTAATATTAAATATAAATTACTCTTCTATTTATAACTTTATAATATTTTTTTTTTAAGAATAATTTTTTTATACCTCGGTTCTATAATAAATAATTATATATCTAGAGAGTATTTATTATTACCCGAAATAATTAAAATTATAACTACCGGTTATAGGCCCGCGGTTTTTTTAACGCGGTTAAAAGTTAAAACGATTTCTATTTCTAAAAGGGAAAGATATATTTCTAGTATTATTACTAGTAATTTATAGTTAAATAAATAGTAGTTGAATTTAATAAAGTTACTACTATATTTAAAGAATATTTAATATATTCTAATAAACTAAATTAGTAAATTAATAAGAAATAATTTAAAATAACTAGTTCTATTATAACTAGAACTAGTTAAGTTATTAATAACTTTATTAATTTTACTATAAACTCTTTAATTTAGGAGGTAGTAGAGGTTTAGTTATTTTATTATTTTATATTATTCCTAGCTAGGCTTCTTTCTTAATATTAAATAAATTAAAGAATTTATCTAATAAGATATTAAATTTAAAAGAATTAATAAAAGATTTAAAATTAAAATTAATATAATTATAAATTATAGATATTTATTAATATATACTAGGAATATCGGCGGCCCTAGTTAAACTAAATATTTTATTTATATATTATTTAAGCGTTTTATTAATATATATTTAAACGAATTTATATTTATTAAAATAAATCTTATATATAACTTCTAGTATTTTTATTTTAAATTATTTAATAAAATAACTAATTTATTTAAAACTAGCGAAGGTACGTATTAATACTTTTATATTAATATTTAATTTATTCGAGAACTATTTAAGAGTTACTCTTTTAAAATATAAAAATATAAACTTTAATACCTCCTCTTCGCTATATTATTTAATTATATCGTTAACGCGATCCTTAAAGTCGAAAACGTTTTTATATATAATATATTTTTTTAAAATAAATAAACTATCCTTCCTATTATCTTTAGGGTTAAAGAATTTAATCTTTTCGAATTTTAATTTATTCTAGGCGTTTATTCTAGTACTAGTATCGTTTTAACTAGTTAAATTATTTATTTTTAATAAACTTTAAGATATTACTAGGTCTTTCTTTATTTTAATTATTAACTTTATAATAAAAGCCTAAATTTCTAGCGATTCTATAAATTATATTATTTATTCGGAATCTATAATAAATTATTTAAACTCGAGAGGAGTTATAGTTTTTTTATTTTTAAATTCGTCCTCTAAAGATTACTTCTTTTATAGGTATTAACGTAACTCTTTAATATTCTTTTAAAAAATACCGATAAATAGTATTATAATTATTTTATTAATAACCTAGAGTAACTATATAGTAAATTATTTAAATTTAATATATTTCGAGAGATTATTATTAAATTACTTCGCTTTCTAGCCCCTCTTTAATAAATACTAAAGAGGTACTTTAATAAAAGGATAAAAAAACTATATAATTATCTAAATAACTACTCGTTTAATATTAAAAATAACTTTTATTTATTTTAAAATATATTTATTTATTTTAAAATATATTTATTTAATAGTAGGAATTCTTATAAATAGAAAATTAAATTAATTATAATAGAGTTTAATTAAACTTCTTCTAGAGTAATAATTAAAATAATAATTAATAATAAATATTAAAAGTAGTAATACTAGGCGAATAATAAAAATAGTATTAAAAAACTAGTATTCTAGTATTCTTTCTCTATAACGGAAATATAAAAAATATAATTAATAATATATTTATTAGGCTAGATATTTACCTAATAAATAATTTATTAAAATAAATAACTATATTAATAAAAAAGAAATAAATAAAGGAATATTTTAAATATTTAATTTAATATTTATTATAGATACCCTAAATGAAAAGGGTATTAAATAAATTATTTTAATAATTTAATAAAGAGTTTAAAAGTATTTATTTAAAGTAATAGAGTATAATATAAAAATATTAAATAAATATAATATAAATAAAACTCGCTATCGA
>JAABUS010002467.1_pt1 | contig 34933 bp, 32 predicted proteins | sample 5560161 | NCBI WGS metagenome assembly JAABUS01 (sample SAMN10711885, study PRJNA513376) | rock metagenome | isolation source: Antarctica rocks | place: Antarctica: Victoria Land, Trio Nunatak nord | collected 2016-01-04 | reverse complement strand
GGTCCGGTCGGCGAACAGGTGGAGCTGCTGCTCCTTGATCCGGTCCTCCATCTCGCCGCGACCGCAGTAGTCCCGCTCGTACAGCAGCTGCGCGGCTCGGTCCTCGATCGAGAGCGACGTGACCACGAACCGCGGGTTGGGGCCCTTGGCCAGGTGCTCGGCCTTGGCCACCACGCGACGCTCGCGGCTCCACGTCTTGAGCGTCTGATAGCGAAGCTCGACGAAGAATCGAGCCGGTCGTCTCGTCGCCTCGAACTGCTGCCGGGCCCGCTCCGCCTCCGCCGCGATCGCGGCGACCAGCCGGGTGTTCTTGGCCAGGCCGATGAGGTAGTCGACGCCGTTGTCCTCGCACCAGCGGAGGATCTCCTCGCGGCAGAACCCGCTGTCGGCGCGGACGACGATCTTCACCTCGGGCCACGCCTCCCGCAGCTGCGCCACGATCCGACTCAGGTGCTTCACCGACCCGGCGCTGGCGTCGATGTCCGAGGGCCGCAGCCGGGCGCAGAGCAGGTGATCGCCGCAGAAGATATACAGCGGCAGGTAGCAGTAGCCCTTGTAGTAGGCGTGGAAGAAGCGTCCCAGCTGGTGGCCGTGGATCGGGTCGTCGGTGGCGTCGAGGTCGAGCACGATCCGCTCGGGCGGTCGCTCGTGGGCCTGGAGGAAGAGGCTCACGAAGAGGCGTTCGACATCGCGGGTGCGGCAGGCGATCTTCTTGTAGCGGCTGTCCTTGTCGGCGCCGATGGGCGTCAATTCGAGGCGGTTCAGCGTGCTCTTGCCGGCCAATGCCTTGCCCCGGTCGCGCCGTCGCTGCCGGGACTTGCCGGTGGGATCGCCCTTGCCGACGACGGTGGCCAGGAGGGGATCACGGCGGAGGTCGTCGTGGTCGTTGAGGTCCTCGTAGCCCAACGCCAGTCCGTAGACCCGCTGGGCCAGGAGTTCCTCGACCGAGTGCTCGATGAGGTCGGGGTCGCGGTGGTCGCTGAAGCAGGCGGCGAACTGGCGGATGATGCCGGTGAGCCGCTCGGTCTCGCGGAGCAGCAGGGCGCCTCCGTCGGAGGAGATGGCGCCGCCGTCGAAGTCGGCGAGGACCTGGCGGGGACCGACCATGGGAAAGTCGAGATAGGAGGTGCTACACTCTGTCGCCATCGGGCTGCCTTGGTTCGGTGTCGTAGTTGGTTGTGGTAGATCAACCTATGACACGCAAGGCAGCCCGATGCCATTCCCCTGGTGAGAAATCCGGGCTAGGGACACGCCCGACGGCCTATTCTCATGCCCCAAATCGTTGAGCGGCCGGAAGGCCTGCTCAATCGTTGGCGTGGCCGCCCGTGATGGCCTCCGAGGTTATAAGGTCCATCTTGTCCCCAAACCTGGAAGAAGACCTCTTTGTCCCTTGACTCCGTACTTAGGTACGGATCGTAGAATGAATAGCGAGGATATAGACCATGGACCACTTGAAAACGGGCGAGCTTGCGAAGCGGGCCGGGGTGAATGTCGAGACGCTCCGCTTCTACGAGCGGAAGGGGCTCTTGCCCGTTCCGCCCCGGCGCGAATCGGGCTACCGCGAGTATCCCGAGGAGAGCGTACAACGCATCCGCTTCATCAAGCGGGCGCAAGAGCTTGGCTTCTCGCTCGGCGAGATCCAGGAACTGCTCGCGCTCCGGATCCAGCGGGGGACGACCTGCGCGGAGGTCAAGCGACGGGCCGAGCTGAAGATTCAGGACGTCCGGCAGAAGATCGCCGATCTGAAGGCCATCGAGCGGGCGCTCCACAAGCTCGCGGCAACCTGTTCGGGCCGGGGGCCTATCATCAGCGGCTGTCCCATCCTGGAGAATCTCGACGGCGAATTGTGACTCGCCCCGGGGTGAGCTTGGCTTCCCGTGGCACATCAAGGGAGAAGGACGATGACGGACGCCGAAAGCAAACTTCCCAGCGGGAGCCACCGCACGCCCTGGCTCGCAATCGGCGGCGGACTCGCCGTGTTGACGCTCGGGGCCTACGTCGTCCTGAAGGGACCGCTCGGAGGGTCAGATCCAGTGTCCTCCGCACAGGCTCAGCAAGCAGAACTCGCGGATGTCTCGCTCGCGGAAGCGACCCTCCCCGTCGAGGGGATGTCCTGCGGGGCCTGTGCCGCCCGCATCAAGAAGACGCTCAAGCCGATGGATGGCGTGACCGCGGTCGAGGTCAGCCTCGAGCACCGAAACGTCCGCGTCCGCTACGCCAAGGGAAAGCTCACCCCCGAGGCCTTGGCCAAGGCAATCAACGACCTGGGCTACAAGGCCAGCCTCCCCATGGCTCTGGCACCGGAACAAGAAAGGACAAGCCCTGTGATTCCTCCCGAAGCGACGGATGTCGGTCCCGAAGTGAAGCGCACAATCATCCCCGTCGAGGGGATGGCCTGCGAATCCTGCGTCGGGACGATCGAAAACCTCCTCAAGGGCATCGACGGCGTGAAGGACGCCCGCGTCAGCCTCAAGGAGAAGAAGGCGCGGGTGCAATACCTGGAGGGCAAGGTCACCCCCGAGCGCCTCGCGGAAGAGATCACCGCCCAGGGCTTCCCGGCCGGATCCCCGACCACGGAGGAGAAGAAGTGACGCTCGAAGACTACCTCCGCGGCTCCGGCTCGAGCCTCGCCGAAGGATCGGCCCTGGCCCTCGGCGTCGCCTCTTTCGCGGGGATTCTCGCGAGCGCCGTCTGTCCCTGCACGCTCCCGGTCGGGCTCGGCATGGCGGGCGTCGTCGGCGCCTCGGAGAGTCGGTCACGCAAGGCGGGCTTCCTCATCGCGCTCAGCTTCTTCCTCGGCATCGTCGTCAACCTGACGCTCCTGGGTGCGGTCGCCGGGCGACTCGGGGCGGTCCTCACCGAGTCGTTCGGCCGGTACTGGGCGCTGACGATGGCCGTCGTCTCCTTCGTCGCCGCCATCATCGCCTTCCGCGGGCCGCGGCTGAACGTGGAGCACCTGGCGTCGCTCCGAAAGCCCGGGCTCATGGGAACCTTCGGCTATGGCTTCATCTTCAGCCTCGGGACCTCGGCCGCCCCGCTCCTCTTGCTCGTCACGGTCGCGGCGACGCAGGCGAGGCCCGGTTACGGGGCCATCCTCGCGTTCGCCTTCGGCCTCGGTCGCGGACTGCCGTTCCTGCTTGTGGGACTCTTCGCTGGGGCCCTGATCCGCCTGACGCGCATCGGAGTCTGGAGACGGGCGATGCAGGCGGTGAGCGGATGTGCCCTGCTCTTCGTGAGTGCTTATTACGTCAGGGCTTTTTTCGCCCTGCTTTGAACTTGGAGAAAATCATGGCTACTGAATCCGTCCAAATGAAAGTTTCCGGGCTCATGTGCTCGTTCTGCACGATGAGCGTCGAGAAGGCGCTCAAGCGCTATCCGGGCGTGAACAGCGTCATGGTGAACCTGGTCCACGGGATCGTGCTCGTCGAGGCGGACACCGCGAAGATGAGTCGCGCTGATCTCGCCGAGGCCGTCGAGAAGCTCGGCTACAGCGTCTCCTCGACCGAGGTCCAGCAATACGAGACCGATGAGGCCCTGTTCGGGCTCATCAAGCAGCGCGGCATGATCGGGATGGGCCTCTCCATCCTCGACCTCCTCGTCGATCCGCTGAACCTCTTCGGTCTCCCCGCCTACCCGCGCGCGCTCTTCAGCCTGGCGGTGGCGTCGTTCGTCCTCTTCTGGGTCGGCTACCCGATCCTGCGAAAGACCCTGATGGCCGTCGGCCAGCGGGTCATCAATGCCAATGTGCTCCTCTCGGCCGGTGCCTGGGGCTCGTTCCTCGTCGGGGTGCTCTCGCTCTCCGATTCCCGCTGGCCGAACTTCCTGCCGGTGGCCGCCTGGCTCATGTCGCTCCACCTGTTCTTCGGCTACTTCAAGCTCGACACCCGGCGTAAGGCTTCGGAAGCCGTCCGGAAGCTCCTCTCGCTCCAGCCGCCTCGTGCCAGGGTGCTCCGCGGGGGAGAGCTGGTGGACGTCCTCACGAAGGATGTCGCGGTGGGAGAACTCGTCCTGGTCCGCCCCGGGGAGCGCATCCCGCTCGACGGCGAGGTGGTCGAGGGGACGGCGAGTGTCGATGAGTCGAGCTTCACGGGCGAATCGGTCCCGGTGACCAAAGAGGCCCATTCCAAGGTCATCGGCGGGACGCTCAACCTCGACGGCGCGCTCCAGATCAAGGTGACCAAGGTCGGCGAGGACAGCTTCCTGAACCAGATCGTCCGGCTCATGAGCCAGATCGCCGAGCGGAAGCCGTCGATTGAACTGATGGCCGACTGGCTGATGAATTACTACGGCCCGGTCGTCTTCGTAGCAGGCATCCTCGCCTTTGCGGGCTGGATGATCGCCACGGGCGATCCGCTTCAGGCGACGGTGGTGCTGCTGACGACGATCATCATGGGCTACCCCTGTGCCCTGGGGATCACGACCCCCATGCTCGCGGCGATCGCGGGCGGCAAGGGCATCTCGATCGGGCTCCTGGTCAAGGCGAGTGAAGTTTTCCACCGACTTTCGATCGTGGACACGGTCGTCTTCGACAAGACGGGGACGCTCACTTACGGTCGGCCGACGGTGACGGACGTCGAGACCTTCGGCCTCGAGCGAGGCGAAGTGCTGGCACTCGCCGGGGCGGTCGAGGCGCAATCGGAGCATCCGCTCGGGCAGGCCATCGGCTTCTACGCCGAGCGAGAAGGGGCGACGAAGCGTCCCGTCCAGGGCTTCCGCGCAGCCCCCGGGAAGGGCGTCTCTGCAACCCTCGACGGGGCGGAGGTCCTCGCCGGGAAGCCGTCTTTTATCGAAGAGCGCGGCATCCCCTTCACCGAAGACTTCCGGACGACGATCGAGCGCCTGGGCGCCCAAGGCAAGACGGTGGTGCTCGTCGCCCGCGGCGGACAGATCATCGGGGCCATCGCGCTCCAGGATACGCCGCGTCGCGGTGCCGAGCGGGTCGTCACGCGACTCCGGGACCGAGGGGTGAAGACGGTCATGCTCACCGGCGACGCCCGGCGGGTGGCCGAGGCGATCGGGAAGGCACTCGGCATCGACGAGGTCCGGGCCGAACTCCTGCCCGCGGATAAGGTCGCCGCGATCGAAGCCCTCCAGAAGTCGGGCCGAAACGTCGCGATGGTTGGCGACGGCATCAACGACGCTCCGGCACTCGCCCAGGCGGACGTCGGCATCGCCATCGGTGCCGGAACGGACGTGGCGATCGAGTCGGCGGGGGTGATCCTCATCGGCGACCGCCTCGACGACGTGGTCAGTGCGCTCACGCTGGGGAAGGCGAGCTACCGCACGCTCACCGGGAACGTGATCGTCGCCGTGCTCTTCAACCTGGTGGGGATGACCCTCGCGGCCTTCGGGTACATCACGCCGCTGCTCGCTATCACCTTCATGATCGTGAGCATCTTCGCGATCCTCCTCAACACGCTCCGCATCCGGAACATCGACCTCGGGCGGGAAGAGGCAGAAGACTCCGGGCCGCTCGCCGAGCTGGAACTCCACATTCCGAACATGGTCTGCGAGGGCTGCGCGAGCAAAATCAGCGGTGTCCTCACGGCGCTGCCGGGTGTGCGGGAGGTCAAGTCGAAGGTGGCCCAGAAGCACATCACCGTGCGGTACGAGCCCGCGAAGGTGCAGGAGCAGGGCGTCAAGGAAGCCGTCGAAAAAGCCGGATTCACCGCGGTCGGGGCATGAGCATGGGACACCCAGAGGAACACCTCAGGATCGACGAAGCGGTCTGGCGCGGGCCGGAGATCGAGATCGTCGTCGACGGACTCCCCGTCCGGGCCTTCGAGGGCGAGAGTGTGGCCGTGGCCCTCCTCGCGAACGGGCGGCGGACGCTGCGGACGACCGCACGCCGGGGCGAGCCCCGCGGGATGTACTGCGGCATCGGGGTCTGCTTCGACTGCGTGATGACGATCGACGGGCGGCCGAACGTCCGGACGTGCCAGACCCCGGTCCGTGCCGGGATGCGAATCGAGTCCCAGCGGGGCGAGGGGATATGGAGGGTCGAACCATGATGTCCTCTCGCCCCCTGGTCATCGTCGGCGGCGGTCCGGCGGGGATGGCGGCGGCCATCGAAGCCGCCCGCGCCGGGCTCAATCCCACGCTCATCGACGAAGCGCCGCGAGTCGGCGGTCAGGTCTACCGCCAGCTTCCCGAATCCTTCCGCGTCGAGGATGCGAATCGGCTCGGGCACGACTTCGCCCGCGGCGAGCGGCTTCGCAGGGAGTTTGCCGAGGTCGCCGCTCGAGTCGAAGTCCTCTCGGACACCTCGGTCCTCGGCGTCTGGTCGGACCGTGATGTGCTCTGGGCCGGTGCCGAGACTTCGGGCGTCTTCCACGCGGAGCGGCTGATCATCGCCAGCGGCGCGTACGAGCGTCCGGTGCCTTTCCCCGGGTGGACCCTCCCGGGGGTGATGACGGCGGGCGGCGTCCAGACGCTCTTGAAGACGATGCGCGTGCGGCCGGGCAGGCGGGCACTCGTCGCCGGGACCGGGCCGATCATCCTCGGCGTGGCCCACCGGATCCACGAGATGGGCGTCGAAGTCGTTTCCGTCCTCGAGGTCGGAGATCATCGCTGGATTACCGGGAGCGTCGCGAGTGAGACGGGCGAGTGGGACACCATCGAGGATGTGCGGGGTTCCTTGGAGGCCCTGAGCCGGGCCGGTATCCCGCTCCTCTTCAACCACACTATCTTCGAGGCGCATGGCCCGGGCGAGGTCGAGGCGGTCGTTTACGGCCCGGTGGATCCCGAGACCTGGCGGCCCCTCAAGGGGTGTTCGCAGCGGGTCGACGTGGATCTTGTGGTCCTCGGTTTCGGCTTCGTGCCGAACAGCGAGCTGACGCACCTCGCCGGTTGCCGCCACAGCTACACTCCCCAGCTTGGAGGCTGGGTCCCGGTCCGCGACGGACTTATGCAGACGACGGTTCCCGGCGTCTTTGCCGTCGGGGACGGCGCGGGGATCGGCGGGGTCCTGGTCGCGATGGAAGAAGGCCGCATCGCCGGGATCACCGCGGCGGAACTCGCGGGGACGATCTCGGCAGACGAGGCCGCAAGGCGTCGCGCGGGGCCGAACGCTCGGCTCCTGTCGCTCGCCGGGGTGCGTGCGGCCCTGGGGGAAGTTTCTCGCATCAAGCCGGGGCTCCTCGAACTCGCAAGCCCCGAAACGGTCGCCTGTCGCTGCGAGGAGGTCACGTTCGCCGAAGTGCGTGCCGCCGTGGATGAGGGGGCGAAGGACCTCCAGGCGGCCAAGCTCCTCACCCGGCTCGGGATGGGCCCCTGCCAGGGTCGAAACTGTGCCCCGCACGTCGGCATGCACCTCTGCCAAGCGACGGGACGCACGCCGGAAGAGGTCGGGCGAATCAACCCGCGTCCTCCGACGAAACCGGTCACGCTCGGCGCCCTCGCCGCGATGGAAGGGGTTTCGGGGACGGCCGCGGTCGATCCCCTCGATGCCGTCGGCGGGGGTGCATCATGAGCCGCTCGGCGGATGTCGTCGTGGTGGGCGGGGGCGTCATCGGCTGCGCCGTCGCGTACTACGTCGCGAAGCGAGGCCACCGGGTGACGCTCGTCGACCTGCCGAAGCGGGGGCGGGCGACGTCGGCGTCTGCGGGCGGTCTCTGGCCGCTCGGAGAATCGGTGGGCCTCGGCTGCGGCGTCATCTTCTACAAGGCGCTGGCCGGGATGGGCACGCTCCCCGACGGCGTGCATGGTCCGGGGCAGCTCCCGAGGAGCTTCCTCGATTTCGCGCTCCGCTCGAACGCGATGTTCCCCGCCCTCGCGGGGGAGCTTCGCGAGGCGTCCGGCATCGATTTCGAGTTCGAGCGGACCTCGCTCCTGTTCCTGATGTATGACGAAGGGGACGTGGCGTTCGCCAAGCCGCTCTGGGAGCGATGCCCGTGCGGCAAGTATCTGACCGAATGGTTGACGCCGGAGGAATTGGCCAAGGCGGAGCCCGCGGTAACCCGTGAGGTCCGCGGCGCCCTTCGGTTCCACGGCGACGATCAGGTGAATCCTTACCGGCTGGCCGAGGCCTTCCGAGTAGGGGCGCGAAACCTCGGGGCGACTATCCTCACGCATACCGAGGTGACGGGCCTCCGCGTCGAAGGAAGCCGTGTCGTCGGTGTCGACATGGCGGACGGGCCCGTCGCGTGTAACCTCGTGGTGAACGCCGCGGGGGCGTGGGCCCCGGACATCGGCCGGATGGTGGGCCTGGACATTCCGGTCCGGCCGGTGCGGGGTCAGATCATCGGCACCGAGACGCTGCCGAAAGTGCTCTCCGCCTGCCTGTCCACGACCGACTGCTACCTTGCCCAGAAAGGCCACGGTGAGGTCATCATCGGGAGCACGACCGAAGAGGTGGGCTTCGAGGTGGGCACGACGCCCGAGGCGCTCAAAACCCTCTCGGCCGGTGCCCTCCGCGCGGTGCCCTTCTTGAAAGACGTGCGGGTCAAGCGCGTCTGGTCGGGCCTGCGGCCCGGTTCCCCGGACGAGTTGCCGATCCTCGGGCCCGTAGAAGGGCTCGGCGGGTACTTGAACGCCTGCGGCCACTTCCGGACCGGCATCCTGAATTCCCCCCTGACGGGCATGCTCATCGCCGAGATGGCGAGCGGCGAGCCGACGTCCTTCCCCGTCGAGCCGTTTTTGCTCACTCGCTTCGGCTCCGCGGGGGAGTCCCTCGGGGATGGGCCCCGGGTGATAACGATCGGACAGGAGCAATGATGGCGGGCGACGACGGGTACAAGGGCGGCGAAGCGCGGCGCGAACAGCTCCTCTGGGTCCTGTCGGCCGCCACGTTCTTCATCTTCTTCCAGGCGTACATGGTGGCGCCTCTGATCCCCCGGTTGTCGGACATCTTCGGCGTCTCGGGGCAGACGATCGGGCTCATCGTCCCGGCGTACATGATCCCCTACGGCGTCTCGACGCTCTTCTACGGGCTGCTCTCGGACCGCCTCGGCCGAAGGCCCATCTTGTTCGCTTCGCTCCTGGCCTTCGTGGCGCTCACCGCCCTCACGGCGACGGCACAGTCCTCCTCGCAGATGATCACCTGGCGGCTCCTGACCGGGCTCGGGGCGAGCGGCGTCGTCCCGCTCGCGCTCACGCTGATGGCGGACCTCTACCCCTATGAGCAGAGGGGCCGCCCGCTCGGCTGGCTCTTCGGGGCGATGGCCGGGGGCATGGCGTTCGGCTCGACGGTGGGGGTCGTGCTCGAACCGTACGTGGGCTGGCGGATGCTCTTCCTGGGCGTCGCGGTCGCTGCCGGTCTGATCCTGGTGCTGCTCACCCGCTACGGCTCGCTCCTCGTCGGCACGTCCGCACATTCGCCCCTTTCGTTCGGGGAAGTGCTCGCGGGCTACCGGGACCTCCTCTCCTCGGCAAGGGGGATTCGGACCTACGGCTATGTGTTCTTGAACGCCGTTTTTCACTCGGGCGTCTTCACCTGGCTCGGGCTCTACTTCACCGATCGGTATAGCCTCGGAGAGGTGGGCATCGGGCTCGCCCTCCTCGGCTACGGCGTGCCGGGATTTCTCCTCGGCCCGCTCCTCGGCCGGGCGGCGGACCGCTGGGGCCGACGCTGGCTCATCCCCGCCGGGCTCGGCATCGCCGCGGCCTCGGCCTTCCTCCTCGTGCCGCAAGCCCCGCTCCTCGGGGCGGTCCTGGCGGTGACGGCCCTGTCCCTCGGCTACGACATGACGCAGCCGCTCCTCGCGGGCATCGTCACCGCCCTGGGCGGGAAGCGAGGCGGTCAGGCGATGGGCCTCAACGTCTTTGCCCTCTTCACGGGGTTTGGCCTGGGGAGCTTCCTCTTCGGGGAGGCGCTCCGGCTGGGCTTCCCCCTGGCCCTCGGCATCTTCGCGAGCGTGCAACTCGCGGCAGGGCTCGCGGCCGTCCCCCTGTTCCGATCCGAGGCGATCCGACCGTCCCAGTTCAATGACGCATGACAATATCAGAGAGCTTCACGCAGGAGGGGGATTGCCGCTTGACCGCGGTCGTCGCCGGCTTTCCGAGGGTTGTGCTGCACACAACCCTCCTTAATTCATCCCAGCTCGCGCGATCAAGTCGCGATCCGTTAAACCTCGTCCTGCGTCCCCGCATCGGAGGCCCGGTCGTCAATCTCGGTCATCTTCGGCGACTCGTGCGCGGCCTTCTGCCGGGCCTTCACGACGGTGCCTTCGGCCTCCCCGTTGGCTGTCCCGGCCACGCTCGGAGCACCCGAGTGGTATCGAGCGAAACATTGAAGTTTAGTGCAAGGTTCGGGTAAGCTCGCTCGCATGAAGACTTGCTACACCATCGGTCAATTGGCCCGTACCGCCGGGGTTCCTACCTCGACGATTCGGTATTACGAGCGAGCCGGGCTGCTCGAAGCTAACGCCCGGAGCGAGGGAAACTACCGTCTCTACGGCGAGGGAGCGAGGGAGCAGCTCCGGTTCATCCGGGTTGCTCAGGGCACCGGATTTACCCTTGTTGACATCAAAGCCCTCCTGAACCATCGCCACGACGAACCCGGCCTCTGCCGGGACGTTCAGGGCCTTATCCGAGATCGCCTTGCCGAGGTCAAGCAGCGAATGGACGACCTCCGACACATCCGAGAGGTGCTCGAATCGGCACTCACAAGATGTGTTCAGACCGAGCAGGCCGGGCATTGCGAGGTCATTGTCTCGCTGACGGCCGAGTCTGGTCCACCATCCCGAAAGACCGCCCGCCGGAGCGGGTCAAAAAATCCCTGAGAATCCACTTGACCTTACACCTAGGTGCAACCTGTAGACTTGCAGGGAGCGGCTTAGGTTTGTTCAAAGGGAGTGTTCAGGGAGTATCAAAATGAAAGTCGAAGTGCTGTATTTCGAGGGCTGCCCGAACCACGCTCCGACCCTGCAATTGGCGAGAAACGTGGTCTCCGAGCTGGGCCTCGATGCCAGGGTCGAAGAGGTCGAGGTCAAGACGCCTGAGGACGTCATGGAGCGGCGCTTCCTCGGCTCGCCAACTGTCCTCGTGGACGGAGTTGACATCGAGCCCAGTGCTCGGGAGCGGACCGATTTCGCGTTTGCCTGCCGGACCTATGACGGCCGGGGCGTGCCTCCGCGGACGCTTATCGCCGGGGGTTTGCAAGCTAGTGGATTAGTCGCCTCGGGCGACGCTGATTGCTGCTCTTCGCCCGACGCGAGCCCGGACACGGGCGGAGCGAAGGTCGAAGGGCGTGGGATGCAATTTGCGGCTCTCGGCTCCGTCATCTCGGCGGTCGTTGCCTCGGCCTGTTGCTGGCTGCCCCTCGTGCTCCTGGCATTCGGGGCGTCGGCGGCGGGCGTCTCGGCAACATTCGACAAGGCCCGGCCGGTCTTTTTGGTGGCGGCCTTCGGGCTTCTTAGCCTTGGGTTCTATCTCTCCTACTTCCGGAGAGAGGCATGTGCCCCGGGCTCGTCGTGTGCCGTGCCGAACCCGAAGCTTCAGCGGTTTAACCGCGGGATGCTCTGGGTCGCCGCGGTCTTCGTCCTCGCGTTCGCCCTCTTCCCGAGCTACGCGGGGTTTTTGCTCGCCGAAAACGCGCGTCCGGCTCCGGTCGACGGGTCCGCTCAATCGGAGACGGTCACCCTGGGCATCAAGGGTATGAGCTGCGAGGCGTGTTCGGTGCACATTCAAAAGGGCTTGAGCGGGGTGCCGGGAGTCCGGTCGGCGTCGGTCGATTACGACAAGGCTCAGGCCCGCGTGTCGGTTGACCCCGCCTCTGCTCCATCTCGGGAGGCACTGGTGAAGGCAGTTAAGCAAGCGGGTTACGAAGTGTCTGAGCATACAGAGGCCCGCTGATTCGGTTGGACCGCACGGCTTTCCGGGATTGTGCCGCAAACAATCCTGAATCGGCAAACAAATGGATTGAGCGATATATGGATAAAAGATCTAATCATGCAAACGTTGGAATTATTGGATTCGCCGTGCTTCATCTCTTGTGCTGCGGTATCCCGCTCCTCATGTTCTCTGGCCTGTCGCTTACCTTTCTTGCACCGCACCGGCCCTTCATCGGCGGCGTGCTCGCCGTGCTCGGACTCGTCGGCTTCGTCTGGTACTTGAAGCGCGGCTGTGCCACGTGCCCGCGGAACGAAGGGCGCTGCTCGCTCGAACGAGAACGGAGAGTCGGTGATGAACGAACAACCTTGAGGTGATGCGATGGCAGAAAAATTCGACTTGGTGATTCTCGGCTCGGGCTCGACGGCCTTCGCCGCGTCGCTCACGGCGCAGGAGCTGGGGAAGACCGCGGTGATGACCGAAGAGCGGACCGTCGGCGGGACGTGCGTCAACCGCGGCTGCCTTCCGTCGAAGAACCTCATCGAGGCGGCGAAGCTCATGCACGATGCTCGCGTGCCCCGCTATCCGGGGCTCAGCGGCTGCGAGCTGGGGCTCGACTTCTCGGCCCTCATCGCCCAGAAGGATGGGGTCATCCAGGGCTACCGGAAGAAGAAATACGAGAGCCTGCTCGGCGGGCAGTTCCGGATTGAGCAGGGTCACGTCCAGTTCGTTGACTCGAACACCGTCGAAGTCGACGGGAAGCGGCTCATCGGTGAGAAGGTCCTGATTGCAACCGGCTCTCGACCGGTCATCCCGGACATCGACGGCCTGGAAGCGGTGCCCTACCTGACGAGCGACCTGCTCACGAACGATGAGGCGATGGAGCTTAAAGCGCTGCCCAAATCGCTCCTCATCGTCGGCGGCGGCTACATCGCCCTGGAACTGGGTCAGATGTTCGCCCGTTTCAAGGCCGAGGTCACCATCTTGGAGCGGAGCGAGCAGCTCCTCGCCCGGGGCTATGAGCCCGAGGTCGGCCGGGCCATCGGTCAGGCCCTTGCCGATGAAGGGCTTCGCATCGTCCCCCATGCCTCCGTCAGCCGGGTCCGCGAGGAGGGCGGAGAGGTCGTTGCCACCGTCCAGGCGCGGGGCCGAGAACGAGAGTTTCGCGCGGAGAAGCTCCTCGTTGCGACGGGCCGTCGGCCGAACTCGGACAACATCGCAATAGAGCGGGCGGGAGTCTCGGTCGGCCCGCGGGGCGAAGTCCAAGTCGATGAATTTCTGCGGACGAACGTCCCCCACATCTTCGCCGCGGGGGACGTGATCGGGCGTCAGCACCATAGCCAAATGGCAACCCCGGTCGGGAGTCGCCAGGGGGGCATCGTCGCTCACAACGCCCTTTCCACGGGAGAGATGCGCCCGGTAGACCATCGCGTGATTCCCCGCGTCATCTTCACCGATCCGCAAATCGCGGTCGTGGGCCAGACCGAGGAAGAGGCGATTGCCGCGGGTCATCCGTGCTGGTGCAACACCCTACCGATGACGCTCGTACCTCGGGCCGGGGCGATACGCGACACGGCGGGCCTCATCAAGATGGTCGCCGATGCGAAGACCCACCAGGTTCTCGGTGTGGCGATGGTCGGCAACAGCGCGGGGGAGGTCATTCACGAGGCGGCGATGGCGCTCCACTTCGGTGCCCGGATTCAGGACTTCATCAGTCTCCTCCACGTCTATCCGACGATGGCCGAGGCCCTGAAAATTGTCGCCATCTCACGGTTCAAGGACCCAAGCAAGCTTTCCTGCTGCGCCGAGTGATTGGTTCCCGCCGACTTCGGGGCAATGAGGGATAGACCCCAGGTCCGGCTCGGCCGTTCACGGAAACGCGGCGATGCGACATCACAAGCCTCGCGTCTATGGGACTCGGCAAGTGGGCATCGGGGCACGGCCTGTTGCTGGGCGGCCGTGGATGATGAGCCGGGGAAGCTGCTCCTGGCCCTGGCCGCTGAAGTCGTGCCGCTGACGCTCGCCATCCCGCGAAAGCCAGTCGACTCCACCTATGGGTCTTCCGTTCACGAGAAGCGGCCCAAGCCGCATCAGTGACCCTTCGCAACACGACTCCGATCATCCATCCGGCCCCCGGCGAAATCTCATCGCGGTTGCGCCTGAGGCGGGTCGGCGGCCCCCTCCGCCTCGCGCGTGCGTTCTGCGTCGGGACCTCCCGGCTTCGGCCGCCCTGGGCCGTTCCCGAAGGGACTGGTCGAGTCGGCCGGTGGTGGCGAAGGTGGCTGCTCGGTTGCGGACAGGGGAGGCGGGGCGTCCCTGGGCGGGTTCTCGTTGAGCTGGCAGCCGACGACTCGCTCCAGCTGGGCCAGGGTGCCGCCCAGCTCGGACTCCATGCGGGCGATCTGGAGCTGGACCTGGAGCACCTCTCGCCAGGCGGTGATGAGCGAGACGAACTCGAGTTCGCCCGTGCTGTAGTCGCTGGTGGCGACCTTTAGCGCCTGCTCGCTCTTGGGCAGGATGCTCGTCCGGAACAGCTCGATGATGTCGCGCCGGGCCCTTGCCTGGGCGAGCAGCTCCTTGACCTCGCGGTACGTCCGGTCCCGATCGGCGTCGTAGCGCTTGGCGTCGGCCACGGCGCGGGCCTGGGCCTCGCGCACCCCGGCGTCGAGCTTGCCGCGGTAGACGGGGAGGTTGAAGCCGACCGTGAAGTCGAAATTATCCCGGCCGTCGGCCAGCGGCGACGGGTTGTTCTCCCTCGTCATCAGCATGTAATTCAGGCCGACGTCGATGTTGGGGTAATAATTCTTGCGGGCGAGCTCGACGTTGCGCTCATCCCGGGCGACGGCGGCCAGGCGGCCCTGGAGTTCGGGGCGGGCGGCGACGGCCAGGCGGTAGAGCCGCTCGACCTCGGCCGGGACGGTGCCGATGGTCACCTCGGGGAGGGTCCTGAGGTCAGCCTCGGGACTCACATGGAGCTGCTGTGCCAGTGCCGCCCTGGCCTCGGCCACCCCCTGCGCCACGGTCACCAGCTCGCGGTCCAGCTCGGTGACGGTGACCTCGGCCCGGAGCACGTCCTGCTGGCTGGTGTTCCCGGTCGTGTAGCGGGCGCGGGTGATCTCGACGAAGTCGGAGGCGAGCTTCCGATTGTCCTGGAGGATTGCCTCGGCACGTTGGTTGTAATAGAGCTCGTAGTAGGACCGCTTCACCTCGGAGACGGCCTCGAGCTGCGCGGTCGCGAGCTCGAACAGGGCGATTTTCACGTCTTGCTCGGCCGCCTGCCCGCGGAGGGCGAGCGTCCCGAACCAGGGGAACTGCTGGCTGATCATCATGGTGTACGGGCCGTAGCCCATCAGCGAATACTGGGGGCCGTTGCTGGGGAAGGGCCAGATGGTGTTCTGGACCATCGGGTCGTCGAGTGCCGTGACCTGGGGGATGCGCTCCTTCATCGCGAGCACGTTGGACCGGGCGGACTGGACGTTCCGATTCTCCGCCAAGGCCCGGCGGATGTAGGCGTCGACCGGCTGTGGGCCGGTGAGTTCGGCGGGGACCGGGGCGGGGTCAATCGCCGCGGCCATCGGTTCGTCGGTGCGTATTGAGCCCGGGGGCCAATGCAAGGCGGCGTGGACGTTCCGCTCCACTTCGACGTATTCCGGATGATTTCGACGTCTGGGCACAGCCGAGCGTCCAGGTCAGGAGGACCACAATCGGGGCATGGGGCCATCGTCGGTTCATCGTCGGCCTCGTTACGCAGGGACACCGTATTGCGCACCGCTTGCGCAACCGGCAACGCCGATTTTTTGAGCCCCACATTTCTATCGGCCGCCAGGACCTCTGCTTCGGAGGATTGTTCGGGGCTTGCCGATTTTTCCAGCGAGAGCCTCCGCTCGCGTCACTCGATCAAGGTGGAGATTCCGTCGAACAAACTCGTCTCTCCGGACGTAGTCGTGAGGATGAGAACCTAATCCCTCCAAGTTTCCGAGCTTGTAACGGACTGTCTCGGGGTTACAATAAGTCGGGCCTGCATCTGTCTATTTCCAGAGCGACCGTGTGAACATGGGCTCCCGCCGTCACCACCTCCGCCTCCTCTGGGTTGCCTTTGCGGCGATCGTGGGGAGCTTGTCGGTGGCGCCCGAGGCCTCGGCCGGCCCCGTGAGCCGGGACCGCGCGGCCCAGATGCTGCGGGACGGCTGCTGCTGCATCACGCCTGGCAACGACTGCTGCTGCGAATCTGCGCCGATCGGCCTGCACTCCGGGGAGGTGTCTAAACCCGGCCCCTTAGGGATCGCACGCACGCCCGTCCCCGTCGATTCGCGCCCCGGAGGGGGCTCCTGCGAATGCCGGTCGAGCGACCCGGCACGCCCCCCGTCGAACCCCTCGAGTCGCCCCTCCGACGATCGATCGGAGTCCGGTCAGGACGAGTCCCCCGGAGGATTCGTCCTGGTGTTCCCGCCATCGGCCTCGCTCACGCGGCCGATCTTGCCTCACGGCAGCCCGCCCCGGTCTCCCCTCTACCTCCGCACCTCCCGCCTTCTGATTTGAGCCCCTCCCACCGCGGGACCTCCTCGTCTCGCGCCGGCTCGGCGTTCGCGCCCCCCCGTGCTCACTCGGGGTGGTCGCTTGGCGCCCATCAGACATCCCCGTCGTCACAATCTCGATTTGTACCCTGATCACGCGTCGGTCGGCTTGCGCCGGGGCCGTCGCGGGGAGTAAATCGCCATGTCCTCCAATGACCCTTCGGGTCGGCCCGATGAGGCTGCGCCCCCGGAATTGCAACTGACGCGGTGGCAGAAGTTCCGCATGGTCGTCAAGGTGGTCGAGCTCCGGCTCCGGTTCATCGCCTTGTTGGCGGCCACCGGACTGGTCTTCGCCTACTGGGACACGATCTGGAACCACTACGACAAGTGGACCAGGCCGCCGGCCGTAGGCCACGCGGCCGCCGATACCGAGCACTACTGCCCGATGCACCCGAGCGTCGTGCAGGATCAGCCGGGCAACTGCCCGATCTGCGGCATGCCCCTGTCGAAGCGGAAGAAGGGGGAGAAGCAGACGCTGCCCGAGGGGGTCACCGCCCGCGTCGAGCTGGCCCCGTTCCGGATCGCGCAAGCCGGCATCCGCACGGTCGATGTCGGCTATGCCCCGCTGGCCCAGACGCTGTCCGCCGTCGGCTATGTGGAGTACGACGAGCGGCGGCTGAAGCACATCGCCTCGAAGACCAAGGGCATGTCCCGGGTCGAGAAACTCTACGTCAACTTCACCGGGGTGAGCGTCCGGGCGGGCGAGCCGCTCGCCGAGCTTTATAGCCCCGAGCTGTACCAGGCCATCCGGGAGCTGCTCCTCGCCCAGCGTTCGGCCCGGCAGCGGCCGGGGGCCCAGACGGCCCTGGGCCGGTCCGTCCTCGGGGACGCGAACGAGCTGGTCGGCCTGTCCCGGGAGAAGCTCAAGCTCTGGGGGGTCACCAACAAGCAGGTCGAGGACATCCTGGCCCGGGGAGAGGCCGACTACAAGCTGCCGATCCTCTCGCCCATCGGCGGTCACGTGGTGAAGAAGAACGTCGTCGAGGGGCAGTACGTCGCCGAAGGGGAGGCGATGTTCGAGGTCGCCGACCTCTCCACCGTCTGGGTCCAGGCCAAGGTCTACGAGGACAAGCTGTCCCTGGTCCGGGTGGGGCAGGCGGTCGAGGCGACCGTCGCCGCATTCCCGGGCGAGACCTTCCCCGGGACGGTCGCCTTCATCCAGCCGCACCTCGACCCGGCGACCCGCACGGTCGACGTCCGGTATGACCTCAAGAACCCCGGCCACAAGCTCCGGCCCGGGATGTATGCCGCGGTGACGATCAAGACCCCGATGGCCGACAACCCCACCTTCCGGACGAAACTCGCCGCGACGCGGCCCGCGAAGGGCACGGTCCGCCTGGCGAGCCTGACCGCCCTGGAGCAGAAGGTCTGCCCGGTGACCGGCGCCAAGCTCGGGTCGATGGGCGACCCGATCGCGGTCGAGGTCGAGGGCCGGAAGGTCTGGGTCTGCTGCGCCGCCTGCCCGCCGAAGCTCAAGGCCGACCCGGCCAAGTACCTGGCCCGGCTGGAGCCGCCGCCGGAGGGCGGCGTCCTGAGCGTGCCCGAGGCGGCGGTGATCGACACCGGGACGAGCCGGGTCGTCTACGTCGAGGCCCGGCCCGGGGTCTTCGAGGGCCGCAAGGTCGTCCTCGGCCCCCGCGCGGGGGACCGCTACCCGGTCCTGGAGGGGCTCTCGCCCGGCGAGAAGGTCGCCGCGGCCGGCGCGTTCCTCATCGACGCCGAGACGCGGCTGAACCCCGCGGCGGGCGCGGCCTACTTCGGCGGGACGAGCTCGCCGCAAGCCGGGGGCGCACCGGGCCGGGCCGCGGCCGCACCCCAGGGCGATGTCCGGCGGGATTGAGACGAGGCGACCGGAAGTCGGCCCGCCCCTCCGGGGGGCGCGCCTCCCGCGGGACGGAGGACCGGAGATGATTGAGTCGATTATCGAGTGGTCGATCAAGAACCGATTCATCGTCATCCTGGCCGCGCTCGCGGTCGGCGTCGCGGGCTTCCGCGCGTTCATGACGATGCCGGTCGACGCGATCCCCGACCTCTCCGAGAACCAGGTGATCGTCTTCACCGACTGGATGGGGCGGAGCCCGAAGGAGATCGAGGACCAGGTCACCTACCCGCTGTCGGTGAACCTCCAGGGCCTGGCCGGCGTGAAGGTGATCCGCTCGTCGAGCGAGTTCAACTTCTCGATGATCAACATCATCTTCGACGAGCAGACCGACTTCTACTTCGCCCGCACGCGGGTCCTCGAGCGGCTCTCGGTCGCCTCGACGTTCCTCCCGCCGGGCGTGACGCCCTACCTGGCCCCGGACGCCACGGCCGTCGGCCAGATCTTCTGGTACACCGTCGAGGGGGACGGGAGGGACCTGGGCGAGTTGCGCTCGATCCAGGACTGGCTCGTCCGCTACCAGTTGAACTCCGTCCCCGGCGTGGCGCAGGTCGCCTCGGTCGGCGGCTCGCCGCGCGAGTACCAGATCGACATCGACCCGAACAAGCTCCGGGCCTACGATCTCAGCCTGGGCGAGGTCTATTCGGCCGTCTCCCGCTCCAACTCGGCCGTCGGCGGCCGGGTCGTCCACAAGGGGAACGCCGAGTACCTGATTCGCTCGGTGGGGTGGATCCAGTCGGTCCGGGACCTGGAGAACACGGTCATCACCCAGCGCGGCGGCGGCACGCCGATCTTCGTCAAGGACCTGGGCTCCGTGCAGCTGGGTCCGGCCTTCAAGCGGAGCGTGCTCGAGAAGGACGGCAAGGAGGTCGTCGGCGGCGTGGTGATGATGCGTTACGGCGAGAACCCGCTCGAGGTCACGCGCCTGGTCAAGGAGAAGATCACGGCGCTCCAGGTGGCGCTGCCCGAAGGGGTGCGGATCGTCCCCTTCTACGACCGGACGCCGCTCATCACCAAGGCGCTCGAGACGGTCACCCACACGGTCCAGCAAGAGTTGCTCATCTGCTCGATCATCATCCTGCTGGTCATGGGCCACCTGGGCGGCGCGTTCGTCGTCGCGGTGTGCCTGCCCCTGGCCATCCTGCTGAGCTTCCTGATGATGAAGACGTTCGGCATCTCGTCGAACATCATGAGCCTGGCGGGGATCGCCATCTCGGTCGGCATCCTCGAGGACCAGGCGGTCGTGATGACCGAGAACGCCGCCCACCACCTGAGCCGGCACTTCGGCACCCGCCGGGTCACGGGGGACGTGAACCACATCATCATCCCGCCCTGCCGCACGGTGGGGCGGCCGATCTTCTTCTCGGTGCTCATCACCATCCTCTCGTTCCTGCCGGTCTTCGCCCTCTCCGGCATCGAGGGGAAGATGTTCCACCCGCTCGCCTGGACCAAGACCTTCGCGCTGATCGGCGTGGCGGTGCTGGCCATCACGCTGGTGCCGGCGCTGATCCCGATCTTCCTCAAGGGCCGGATCAAGTCGGAAGACGAGAGCTGGCTGGTGCGGACGATGATCGCCATCTTCAAGCCGATGCTCTCCTGGCTGATGGACCGGACGACCCTGGTGGTATGGCTGTTCGCCTGCATCCTGGGCCTGGGCTACCTCGCCTCGACGCAACTCGGGCGCGAGTTCATGCCGCCCCTGAACGAGGGGTCGATCCTCGACATGCCGGTCAGCGTGCCGCGGGTGTCGGTGACGCAGGCGACCGAGGACCTGAAGGCGCGTGACGCCGTGCTCCGCACCTTCCCCGAGGTCTGGCAGGTCGTCGGCAAGGCGGGGCGGGCCGAGACGCCGACCGACCCCTCGCCTTTGGACATGATCGAGACGGTCATCAACCTGCGCGACCACGAGCTGTGGCCGAAGCGGAAGCTGAAGTTCGACGACGCGGTGGCCCAGACCCGGGCCACGCTCGGCGCCCTGGAGGCCAAGGGCGTGCTCCGGCCGGCGGCCTCGGCCGAGGAGCGGGAGGGCCTGGTCAACGACGCGGCGATGAGCGTCGTCTCGCGGGTCGACGCGACGCTCCGGGACCTGGCCATGCTCCGGCTCTCGGAGTTCCGCCCGGAGCTGGGCCGGGCCCTGGCCGGCGAGGCGGTCGACGACCTGCTCGCCCGCGTGGACCGCGGGGCGGTCCTTCGACCCCTGGCCCCGCGCGAGCGGGATCAAGTGCTCGGAGAGCTCGCCGCGACCTATGGCGACCGGCTCACCCTGGAGCCGCTCTATGACGACGTGGCCGGCCTGGTCCGCGACGCCGCCCGCCGGCTCGTCGTGCTGGGCGTGCTCCGCGACCGCCCCGACCTGTTGGCCCCGCCCGCGACGGCCCTCGAACGGGCCACCGAGGCCGTCGGCGAGGTGGTGGGCAGGCCCAAGGCTACGCTGTTCACCCGCGTCAACGACCGGCTCGTCGCCGCCCACGAGGATCGCCTCAAGGCGCGGACCAAGACCCTCAACTGGGAGCTCTTCGACCGGGCGGCGGGGGACGCCACCGCGGCGGCGGTCGAAGAGCTGGTCAAGCTGGGCCGCGAGCGCAAGCTCGCCAAGCGCGACGCCACGCCGGAGGAGCTCGCGGCCCTCGGCGCGCCCCTGGAGAAGCGGTTTTCCGACCGGGTCTTCCTCTGGCAGAAGACCAAGGACGACCTGGTCCAGGAGATGGACACGGCGCTGCGGATGCCCGGCTGGGGGAACATCTTCACCCAGCCGATCATCAACCGCATCGACATGCTGGCCACCGGCGTGCGGACCCAGATCGGCGTGAAGGTCTACGGCACGGACCTCGACCGGATCCAGCGGACCAGCCAGGAGATCGCCGACGTGCTCAAGGGGGTGCGGGGCGCGGTCGGGGTCGTGCCGGACCAGATCGTCGGCAAGGGCTACATCGAGATCCACATCGACCGGGAGAAGGCCGCGCGGTACGGCATCAACGTCGGGGACGTCCAGGACGTGGTCGAGGTGGCGATGGGGGGCCAGCCGGTGACGATGACCGTCGAGGGCCGCGAGCGCTACCCGGTGCGGGTCCGCTACGCCCGCGACTACCGGATCGACGAGGAGTCGCTCAAGGAGACCCTCGTCGTCGCCGGCTCCGGGAAGGCGGGCATGGGCAAGCCGGCCGGCGGGGGTATGGGCGGGGGCATGTCCGCCTCCGCGGGGTCTCCGGGCCAGGCCGTCCAGGTGACCCTGGGCCAGGTGGCCGACGTGCGCGTGGTCGAGGGGCCGGCGATGATCAAGAGCGAGAACGGCCTCCTGCGCTCCTACGTCCAGCTCAACGTCCGCGACCGCGACATCGTCGGCTTCGTCGAGGAGGCGCAGCGCGCCGTCGCCGGGAAGGTCAAGCTCCCGACCGGCATGTACATCGAGTGGTCGGGCCAGTTCGAGCACCAGGTGCGGGCCAAGAGGACCCTCCAGCTCGTCTTCCCGGCCGTCATCGCGGTCATCATCCTGATCCTCTACCTGACGTACAAGAGCTGGACCGACGCGCTGCTGATGATGACCAGCGTTATGGGTGCGCTGGCCGGCGGGGCGATGTTCCAGTGGCTCTTCGGGTTCAACTTCAGCGTCGCCGTCTGGGTGGGATACATCGCCTGCTCGGGCATGGCGACCGAGACCGCCATCGTGATGATGGTGTACCTCCGCGAGGCGATCGCCAATCGCGGGGGCCTGGAGAACATCCGCTCGATCGCCGAGCTGCGCGAGGCGATCCTGGAGGGGGCGATCCACCGGCTGCGGCCGAAGCTCCTGACCGAAGGGACGACGATCATCGCGGTCGCGCCGATGCTCTGGGCCACGGGAGTGGGGGCCGAGGTCATCCGGCCGATGGCGGCGCCGGTGCTGGGCGGCCTGCTGATCGCCGACGAGGTCATCGACATCTTCCTGCCCGTGCTCTACTTCGCCGTGGAGAAGTGGAAGTGGCGCCGGCTCCACCGCCTGGGGCCGTTCGACGACCGGGTGGCACCGGAGCGGGTCGACGGGGCCGTTGCGCCGGCGTCAGGGGACACGGACCAGAGTGGAGGGCTCATGGCATGAAACCCTCCGAAGCCGCGACATCGCTGAAGGTCGGGGAGGTCGCCCGGCGGGCCGGCGTCAACATCGAGACCCTCCGGTTCTACGAACGCGAGGGGATCCTCCCCGCGCCCCCCCGGCGGGAGTCGGGCTGTCGGTCCTATTCGCCCCAGACGGTGGGGACGATACGCTTCATAAAGCGTGCCCAGGCGATGGGCTTGTCGTTGCGGGACGTGCGGGAACTGCTCGCGCTCCGCGCCATGCCGAGGGCCAGCTCGGCGCGGGTGCGCCAGCTCTTCGAGGCGAAGCTGTCCGAGGTCGATCGCGAGCTCCAGAGGCTCCAGGCCCTGAAAGAGGCACTGAACGGGCTCCTCGGCCAGTGCGACGGCCGGGGCACGGTGGCCTCGTGCCCGATCATCGAGGATCTCATATCCCTGGATGATTCCAAATCCGAAGCGTAGCCGGGGTTCCCCCTTGAATCCGTACCTAAGTACGCGCCGTAGACTCGGGGGCCGGCAGCTCGCAACGGGCGGACTGCCGGCATCGAGTCCCACACCACGAGGAGAACGAGCATGCATCGACGAGAACTGCTGACGACGCTGGGGGTGGCCACGGCCGGTCTGGTCGCCGTGACCGGGGGCGAGGCCCACGCCCAGGAAGGGCGCGGCGGCGGTGACATCCACGACCGCTGCGCGAAGGACTGCGCCGAGGCGATGGTCGCCTGCAACCAGGGATTCCACCATTGCTACCAGCAGGTCCAGGCCGGCAAGCGGGAGCACGCGAAGGCGATGCACATGTGCGTCGACTGCGCCGACATCTGCGGCACTGCGGCGGGCCTCGTCGCGCGCATGAGCCCGCTGATGACCCACACCTGCCGGGCGGCGGCCGAGTGTTGCGAGGCCCTCATCGCCGAGTGCGAGAAGCTGGGCGACGCCGAGATGAAGGGCGTCATGGAGCACTGCCGCGCCTGCGTCAAGAGCTGCCGAGAGATGGTCCAGGCCATGGGCGGCAAGGCGGGCGGGCGCTGAGGTCAACGCATCGGATCGCCCTGCCCGAGGGCTCACGGGCGGGCGAGTCTCTCCGTTCGCGGCGGACGAATCCGCCGCGCGTCCCCCAGCGGGTTGAGGAACTATCCGGGAGCATGATCATGAGACAGAACTTGCGAATGATGGCCCTGAGTGGAGTTTTTGCGATCGGCGCCTTCGCGTTCGTTCCCCCTGCGGCCCGCGCCGGCTGCGGTGGCGGGGGAGGGAATCGGGGGGGCGGCTACTACGGGGGTCATACCTTCAATGCCGGCTACGGGGGCGGAGGCCACGGCGGCGGTTCCTGCGGCAACATGGGCGGCATGTCCATGGGTGGAATGAACATGGGTGCCGTGCCCGCGATGAGCATGCCGGCGATGAACATGGGGGGCTACGCCACCGCCCCTCAGCCTGCTCCGGGGTATGCCCCTGCGGCCTATCCCCCGGCCGCGACGCAGCCGAATGGGTCCTACGTCGGCGGCACCTCGGCCCGGGCCGGCGCCCAGTACACCTGCCCGATGCACCCGAGCGTCGTGAGCTCGACGCCGGGGAGCTGCCCCTACTGTCACATGGCGCTCCAGAGGCGCTCCTGAGAACGGGCCGGGGGAGTCCCCGGAACGGACGTCGGGGACGAACCCCTGGTCATTCATCTCAAACGCGAGGGAGATATGATGCAGACGATCCGATGGAAAATTCTCGCCGCCCTTGGCACCTCCCTGGGCCTCGGCATCTCGGGGCTGGCCGTCGCGCAGGACGGCCACGGCGCGGCGCCGCATGGTGGCACGGTGGCGAAGACCGGACATCATCAGTTCGAGGTCGTCTTCAAGAAAGACGGCCTCCTGCTCTATCCCCTGGGCCCGGACAACAGGCCCGTCGACGCCTCCCGCCTCAGCGGGACGGCAACGTTCTATCTCCCGAGCTCGCCCAAGCCGTGGTTCTCCCGCGAACTCCGCGCCGCCGCCGGGACCCCCGGGAAGGCCCCGTCGCCGCTCGCCCTGGACCTCGACCTGAGCAAGGTTCCGGCGGCGGGCGTCAAGGTGACGTTCCAAGTCGCGGGCCTCGCCGACCCGGCTTCGTCGACGGCCCAATTCACCGTCCCGTTTGCTCTCGCCGGCGGCGGCGAGATCACGGTGACGAAGTCGACGCTGGCCGACCAGGCGGCGATCAACGCCCAGAAGCTCTGCAAGGTGAGTGGCGAGGAACTGGGCTCGATGGGGGGGCCGCTCAAGGTGTCTCGCGGCGGCAAGTCGATCCTCATCTGCTGCGGGGGATGCGTGAAGGCGATCAAGGCCGACCCGGACAAGTATTTCGCCGCCCGGGCCGCCTCTCCGGCGACGAAAGGAGAACACGACCACCAGGCGCATCCGCACTGAGCGACCGGGAGGGCAGGGTCGCCCCGTCCCGCCTTGTTCCCCGGCCGGGCTCCGGTGCGGCCCACCGTCTCAGCCCCCTCGGTCGAAAGCCTCGGGAGAGGTCCTCGTTGCGTGATTGAGCCCTGCACGAGGGTGCTCGCCGCGGTCGAGTCCGGGGCGGGCGGGCGGTGGGTCGCACCCGGGCACGGCCTGGAGCCTTCGATGAGATCAGATTGGCCATGACGCTGCGATACAAGTTCGTCCTGCCGGTCAACGTCATCCTCGTGCTGGTGCTTGGTGCCTCGCTCGTCTGGGAGTGGCGGCGCCAGGAGTCGACGGGGCTGGCCCTCCTGCGCGCCCGGCTCGACGAGGAGGCGCGCTTCGTCCAGGCGGCCTACCGTTCGTTCGGCGTGACGCCCCGGTTCGCCGGGTTCCTCCGCGCGTTCTGCCACGCGAGCGACGCCGCCGCCTCGCCGGAGCACCAGGTGGCCTTGGTGGATGCGGAGGGGGACGTGGTGGCGAGCGCCGCCATGCACGCCCGCCGGCCGCTGGACCCGTCGCGGTTGGCGGGCCTGGGCGAGGGCTTCTGGAGCCGACGTGAAGGGGACGAATCGTACCTGATCCGGGTCTCCACCGACGCGGGCCGGCGCGTGGTGGTGGCCGAGTCGACCCGGGCGGTGCGGAGTCGCTTGTGGACCAATCTCGGCAATCAGGCCGGCTGGTACTTGGGATCGGGCGTCCTGCTCCTGGGCGTGGTCAACGTCGTGATGCGCCGGGCGGTGCTCCGCCCGATCCGGCGGCTCTCCCGGGCGGTCCGGGAGCTGGAACAGGGGCGGCTGGGCGTCCAGGTCGACGCCTCCAACGGCGACGAGCTGGGCGCCCTGGGCCGCCGCTTCAACGCCATGTCGCGGGCGCTGGCCGAGCAGGTGGAGGCGGACCGGCGCGAGCTCGAGACGGCCCGCCGGGTCCAGGCGCACCTCGTGCCGCCCCCCGAGCTCAGGCTCGGGTGCCTGGAAGTCGCCGGCCGCTGCCTGCCCGCCGGCCCGGTCGGGGGGGACGTCTACGACGTCCAGCTCCTCAGCGGCGGCCGCATCGCCGTACTGGTGGCCGACCTGTCCGGGCATAACGTCGCCGCGGCGCTCCACACCGCGATGGTCCGCGCGATCGTCTGGCGGGAGGCGGAACAAGCCACGTCGCCGGGCGAGGTCCTCGACCGACTCAACGATCGGCTGTGCCGGGACCTGCCGGAGGAGCATTTCGCGACCGCCTTCTTCGGCTGGTTCGACCCCAGCTCCGGCCATCTACACTACGCGAACGCCGGCCACCCGCCGGCCTACCTGCAACCGCCGGGCGGTCCGTCCCGCGAACTCGAGCCGACCGGCCCGCTGCTCGGCATCCTCCCCGAGGCGTCCTACGGCTCAACCGCCGTGGAAGTCGGGCCGGGCTGTCGGTTGTTCGTCTACACCGACGGGCTCACCGAGACGGAGGACGGGTCCGGCGTGCTGTGGGGCACCGATGAGCTGCTCGCGCTGCTCGGGCCCGACGAGCCGGCCACGCCGAGCGACGTCGTGGAGCAAATCCTCGACCGGGCCGCCGGCTTTCGTCGCCAGCGGTCGCAGCAGGATGATCTCACCGTCGTGCTTGCCGAGTATCACCCGCACCGGGGTTCTCCACCGAGAGAGGGGGAAGGTTGATGGACCGTAGGAAACTGCTGGGGACCATGGGGACGACCGCCGCGGGGCTTGCCGCCGGGGTGTCCATGCGTCCGGACGCCGTGGCCGCCGAGCCCCACGACGAAACCCCGGTGGGCCAGTTCCACCTGTCGCTCTGCGCGTTCCACATCGCCAAGAGAGACCCGAAGTTCCAGGTCGAGGCCCAACACTACTGCTCGCCGGTGAACGACGAGGTCCACCAGTGCGTCATCTTCGACTCCAACCGCAAGGACGCCCGCATCCTGGGCGTCGAGTACATCATCTCGGACCGGCTCTACCGGGGCCTCCCCGTGGCCGAGAAGAAGTACTACCACCCGCACACCTACGAAGTGCTCTCGGGGCTGCTCATCGCGCCGGACCTGGCGGAAGCGGCCGAGACGGAGCTGATGGGCAAGCTCGTGACGACCTGGGGGAAGACCTGGCACACCTGGGCCGACCCGAAGGCGGCCCTCCCGATGGGAGAGCCGCTCCTGATGTGGGCCCACACCAAGGACGGCCAGATCGACCCGGAACTCCTCGCCGCCCGCGACCGACGGTTCGGGGTCGCGACGCCGGCCATGCGCCAGCGGCGCGCGCACCTCGGGCCGGTGCCGCAGGTCAATCCTCCGAAATCGGTCGACGAGATCGGTCGGCAGTGGACCAACGAAGGGCCGGATGAGCCCGGGCGGAAGTGACGGTCGGACTCCGCGAGAGGCGCACGCCAGGGGAGGTGAGCGGGATGGCTCCAGGACGAATCCGTGGTCAGATCTACGACGACATCACCCAGACGATCGGCAATACGCCGCTCGTCCGCCTGCGCCGGGTGGCGGCGGGCTGTGCCGCGGAGGTGGTGGCGAAGCTCGAGAGCTTCAACCCGCTCTGGTCGGTGAAGGACCGGATCGGGGTGGCGATGATCGACGCCGCCGAGCGCGCCGGCAAGATCACCGGGGACACGCTCATCGTCGAGCCGACGAGCGGCAACACCGGGATTGCGCTGGCATTTACCTGCGCCGCCCGCGGCTACCGGCTGATGGTGACGATGCCCGAGAGCATGAGCCTGGAGCGCCGCCGACTCCTGAAGGCGTTCGGTGCCGAGGTGGTCCTGACGCCCGCCGCCGAGGGGATGCCCGGCGCCATGCGCCGCGCCGCGGAGATCGTCGAGAGCACGCCGGGGGCCTTCATGCCCCAGCAGTTCACGAACCCGGCCAATCCCGAGGTCCACCGCCGCACCACGGCCGGGAGATCTGTCGCGACACGGAGGGGCGGGTCGACATCGTCGTCTCCGGCGTCGGGACCGGCGGGACGATCACCGGCTGCGGCGAGGTGCTCAAGGGCCAGAAGCCGGGGGTGTCCTCTACCCATTCTTCGGCATCTTACTCAGTCCGATGATCGCGAGCGTCGACATGACGTTCAGCTCCGTCTCGGTCATCCTGAACGCCCTACGATTGCGGAAGTTGAACCTCTAGCCGATTTGCCCTCAAGTACTCCGCGGCGTAGAATCGAATAATCAGACGGCGTCTTTCCCGATACACCGCGCCCCCGGTCCCCGGACAACGTCATGGCCACCCCCCGTCATCACCTGCGTTCCACGCTCATCGCCGCTGCGGCGATCTGGGCCGTATCGCTGGTGGGCCCGGGGACGGCCGCGGCGGACTCGAGCGGCCGCGACCGCGCCCTCGCGATGTGGCGGAGCGGCTGTTGCTGCGTCACCCGCCCCACTTCGGGCTGCTGCTGCGAGACCAAGACGCCCCTCACCCTCAACCCGGGCCAGGTGTCGGGCGGGTCCGGGGCGAGCGCCGTCGAGACCGCGGAGGGCGGTGCCGACTCGGCGACGGGCACATGCGGGTGCGCTTCGAGCGCGCCCGCCGCGCCCGGTCCCGCGCCGGACCGTCAGACGGCGGGCGGCGGCCTCGACCCGGGGCATGGCGTGGACCGGGTCTGGTCCGGCCACGTCACGAGTTCCTCCGCGGCCATGGCACCTGCCTTGCGGCCTAGAGGGCTCTCCAAGTGCCCGCTCTACTTCCGCACCGCTCGTCTCCTCATATGAGACCCCATCGCGGTGGGCCAACCCGGTTCGCCGCCGCGGCGTCGTCGCCGATGGTCCGTATCGACCGGGCCTAGGCTCGAACGCCAACCCCCCATCAACACGACCTCATTTGCCCTCCGCCGCCGCCCCCGCGTCGCCGGTGGCCCTCCGTCTCGGGCCCCCCCGCGTCCCGGTTTGGGCGTCGGTGCCGGGCGACGGTCCGCACCGGTGCGGGTCGTCGACGTTGCATTCCCTTCTCTCCGGGGGTCAGAACGATGAGTCTCATGCGGACGACGGTGCTCGCGGGCATCATGGTGGTCGGCGGCCTCGGCTTCGGTGCCTCCTCGGCCCGGGCCCAATGCGGGGGCGGCGCAGGTGGGTGCACCCCCTCCGCGGCCGGCTATGCCACGCCCTATTACGGCTCTTCCCTGGGCGGCTACTCCGGCCCCGCCACCTACTATGCGAATCCCTCGGTCGGCTACTCGGGCCGCACGTCGTACTACGGCCCCGCTCGGGCCTCGAACCGCCCGGTCCGCGACCCGTCCGGGCGGGACGTCCCCTTGTACAAGCCGTGGCTCCAGCCGCTGCGGTGACATCGGATCGGCCCGGATCTTCACGAGGGGCCCGCGTTGGTCGCGGGCCCCGAGAGCCATTCCTAGAGCGTTCCAGGGAGAAGAACGATGAAACGGACGAAGACGATGGTGCTCGCGGGCGTCCTGGCGGTCGGCGGCCTCGGCGCCGCGACCTCGGTGGCGAAGGCGCAAGCCCCGACCGGTGCCGCCCCCCGTTATTTCTACGGGCTTGGCCCGAACGGCTACGGCTACTACTACTACCCGACCGCCCCCGCCTCCGCCCCGACCTACCGCGGCGGCTTCTACTCGGCCCCGGCTCGGCCCTCGGCTAGGGCCAGCGGAACGACACCTTCGACCTATCGCGAGTACGGGTCGGGCCGGAACCTATACCTCGCGAAGCCGTGGCTGAAGCCTTTGCGGTGAGCTCGACGGAGGCGGCTGTCGCCGGCGGGTCCCGCTTCCGGGTCGCCGGCGTCATGCCTTACGGCGTCGAGGTGAGGCCACATGCGGCCATTCTTCTCACCTCGACGCGTTCGCTCCCAACTCCTTCGCACGGGCCTCCGCCCGCTCCGCCTCGGCGGCACGGCCGGTCTTCTTCAAGAGCGTGGCGTAATCCCCGAGGGCCTTGACCATGCCGGGTGTCTCCGTCTCCCCGTGCTTCTCGTAGATGGCCATCGCCCGCTTGCAGCAAGACTCGGCCTCGGAGAATTGGTCTTTCGCCGAGCTGACCTTCGTCATCTTGCAGAGGCATGCGGCGACGTCGGGATGGTCCGGCCCCAACGTCTTCTCGAAGATGGCCAGGGCTCGTTTGATGAGGGGCTCGGCCTGCTCGGCCTTCCCCTCCTTGAAGTAGAGCCAGCCGAGGGCATCAAGGCTTGCTGCGACATCGGGGTGGTCGGCCCCGAGGGTTTTTTCGCGGACGGCCAGGGCGCGCTTGTAGAGCGGCTCGGCCTCGGCGTATTTGCCCTCGTCGAGATAGAGGCTCGCCAGGTTGAAGAGGGTCGGACTGACGAAGCCTTGCTCGGCGGCCGGTGCCTTCTCGCGGATGGCGAGGGCCCGCTTGTAATAGGCTTCGGCCTCGGCCTCCCGCTGCTGGAGGTGGGCGACGGTGGCGAGATTGTCGAGGATGGCGGCGACGTTCGGATGCTCCGGCCCGTTGGTCTTCTCGGCCAGGCCGAGGGCCCGCTTGTAGATGGGCTCCGCCTCCTCACCCTTCCCCTCGGCGTCGTAGAGGCAGGCGAGGGTATTCAGGCTCTGGAGCACGTCGGCGTGCTCGGCGCCGAGCACCTTCTCACGCCACGTAAGCGCCCACTTCGCGAGCGGCTCGGCGTCCCGAGACCTGCCCTCGGCACAGAGGACCCATGCCATGTGGTCGAGGGTCGTCGCGAGCCGCGGGTCCTTGGCCCCGAAGGTGCGGGCCTCCTTCTCTGCGACCCGGAGGAGCTTCTCGGCTTCGTCGAAGCGGCCCTCCTGGTACGCCTTCCATCCGGCGTCGTGGTTCGCCTGCCATTGCGTGCCCTGGGCGAACGTCAGTGTCGTCGTCCCGAGGGCGAAGCCCAGGACGGATACGGCGAGCCACATGCTCTTGGGGAATCTCATCGCGTTGCCTTTCGAGGGAGAGGGAGCAAGGATGAAATGCTCTCCCGGAGGAGAGTCCGGCCGGCACACCTTCGGCCGTGCCCTCGGCGATACTCGTTCCGGGAGGGAGCAGATGGGACAACAGAAGAGAAAATCGTGCCGAGCTTTTGGAATTTCCGTAAGTCAATTTTTTATAACAGTTTAAGTAAATCGAGTCGCAGCTTATAGCCCTTGCCCGCCGACGATAATGCTGTCCGAGGGTGCGACCTTGCGTGGTTTCTGGGCATGTCGTCTCGGGGCGGACGCCCGCTTATCGCGCCGGATCATGCTCGGCGGACCACCTCACCTCGACATTTTCGAGGCACCACATCAGGACGCACCCGCCGAGCACCACGGTCGTCAAGAGCACCGCCGCGGCGGCCGCGGTGACGAAGGTCCGGTGACGCTTGACCCACCGCCGCGCCCGGGCCGTCCAAGGCTTGCGGTAGGCCGAGACCGGCTCGTCGGCGAGCCACCGCTCGAGGTCCTCGGCCAGGGCGCGGGGGCTGACGTAACGGTCCTCGGGACGGAGCGCCATCGCCTTCAGGCAGACCGCCTCCAGCGCGCGCGGGACGTCGCGGCGGGCCGTGCGGGGCCTCGGGAACTCGCCGCGCCGCACCTTCTCCAGGACCTCATCCGTCTTCCCCTCGAACGCGGGCCGGCCTGCCAAGAGATGATAGAGGGTCGCCCCCAGGCCGTAGACGTCGCCGGCCGGTCCCAGCCCGTCGGGGATGCCTCGGGCCTGCTCGGGGCTCATGTACGCCGGGGTACCGATGGCCGAGCCGGCGATCGTCCCGGCGGACCCCTCGGAGGCCGCCGGCCGGAGGGGCTGCACCCCGGGGCCGGGGTCGGCATCGGGCAGGCCGGTGGCCTTGGCCAGGCCCCAGTCCACCAGGAGCGTCTCTCCTTAGCGGCCGACCATGATGTTCTGCGGCTTGACGTCGCGGTGCAGCACCCCGCGGCTGTGAGCGTAGGCCAGCGCCTCGCAGACGTCGCGAGACCGGTCCAGCAATCTCCTCAGGCCCAACGACCGGGCGAGACCGGGACAAACCGGGGGCTGATCTCCCGACTGGGCTTCAGGTACGCTCGCCCGGACCATGGCCGATCAGACCACGCCCCAGGTCTACCAGCTAGTGAGTTCAGGGTCTCGGCGTTTCGCGGAGGATATGAGCCCGATATCATAAGCACCCATCTGGCATCACCTTGAGTTCCCTCGGGAGTCCTACTGTCGTGGACGACGACGTTTTTTCAGCGACAGTTCTGGAGAAACTGCCCCTGGCCGACTCGGTGTGGCGATTGCTGCACTTCACGATGACCGATGACTGGCTGGAGGATCTCTGGTCGCGAAAACGCGGCCGTTGCTACGGGCTGTTCCGTTTTTAAGTGCAAGACGGGTCGAAAAGGGCCTTGAGTCCGCGGGCTATCTGGCGAATCGTTGCCATACCCCGGTGTCGGCGGGCGGCAGCCTCGGCCTCTTCGCCGCGAACGAGGAAGGGGACGGGTTCGTCCTGATGACCCAGTCGTTCACGACCGGCTTCAAGCTGACGGAGAAGCTCGGCAGCTACACCGAGTGGTTCGCCTTCTACAAGGACGACGCGGCGGACAACCGGCCGGAGCACTACTTCAACGGCGGCTTCACCTATCAGGTCACGCCGAACTTCCAGCTCGACGTGCGGGCCGGCCTCGGCCTGAACGGACGGGCCGAGGACTTCTTCACGGGCGTCGGATTCGCTGTTGGTCGATGAGTCCTGAGATCCGCTCGAGGCGTCGGAGGGCAAGGACGCTTGGACGACCACCATGGAACGGATCGTCTCCAAAGCTTCACCGGTCCCCTTCGGGCGTGACCAGGAGTTTGCCGGCCGCGGCGCGGCCCAGCGCTACGCCTCGCTCGCCAATCTTCAAGGCCACCGCACCGGCCTCGGGCCTGTTTTCGGTCAACTCTCCCACAGTGCCGAGATCCAGGCCGCACTCGCTCAAGTAGCGGAGGAAGGACGGGTCTTGGTCGACGACCCGGACCAGGCGGAACTGACGGCCCCCCGCCAACTGCGTCAGTGGGAGGCCATCGGGCTTCGTCAACAACCCGTCGGCGCGGGGGATGGGGTCGCCGTGGGGGTCGACCGTCGTATGGCCGAGGAAGGCGTCAATGCGCGCGACCAGGTGCTCGCTGACGGCGTGCTCCAGGTGCTCGGCCTCCTCGTGGACCTCGTCCCAGGGCATGTCCAGGGCCTTGGCCAGGAACAGCTCCAGCAGGCGATGCCGGCGCAGGACCGTCAGCGCCAGGAGCCGGCCCGAGGCGGTCAGCCGGGCCCCCACATATGGGGTGTAGACTGCCAGGTCGCCCTCGGACAGGGTTTTCAGCATACCCGTCACGGTGCCGGGCGTGACGCCCAGCGCCGACGCCAGCTCGCCGTTCCCGACCGCCTCCCCCCCGCTCCGGGAGGTGATCAGGTAGATCGTCTTGACATAGTTCTCGACGGTCAGACTCGGCATGTCGTCCCCCTCACTCTCGATCGTTATTCTATGAGGTGGAGTGCCTGCATTGGAATCGTCGGTCCGCTCAACTGCGGCGGAAGGATTGCTTGGCCTCCTGCACCGGTTCGCCGCTTCTGAGTCGGTGACTCGGCCTGGATATCGACCGGGTGCCGGTTCACGGTCGGGAACTTCCACCAGGACGGCGACGAGGCGACCATCCGGATCAACGAAAGGGCAACAAGCGGCGGACCATCGGCCTCCACTTCGCCGCCGCCGAGGCGATCGCCGAATACCTCAAGGCGGGCGGGATCACCCGCGGGCCCCTCTTCCGCCCACGGCTGAACTCGCGGAGCCTCCAGCTCGCGAACCGGCTCATGTGACCGGTCACTACGTTATGTTATGAAGCCACGGCCTCTGGCCGTGTGACCCGAAGAGCGTTGAGCGATCCGGCGTGTCTCGGATCGTCAGACGGCATAGGCTCGCCCTCCGGGGAGGCCCCAACGGGCTGGTGGACGAGCCTATGCACGAGTGGCAGAACCTGTCCCATGTGCGGTGGGACGGCAAGTACCGCGTCGTGATCATACCGAAGTCCCGCCGCGAGGTCTTCTACGGGAGACTGCGGCCTCAGGTCGGCGTGATCCTGAGGGAGTTGTGTCGTCAGCGAGGCAGCGACCTGATGGAAGGGCATGCGATGCCCGACCACATCCATCTGTGCCTGAGCCTCCCGCCGAAGTACAGCGTGGCCCATTCGGTCGGCTTCCTGAAGGGCAAGAGTGCCGTGCGAATCCACCGCGAGGTGCTCCACGAGCGGCGGTTGACGGGACTGCACTTCTGGGCGGCGGGCGACTGCGTCAGCGCGGTGGGCCTGGACGAGGCCCGGGTGCGGCAGGACATCCGCGCGCAGGAGGAGTTGGAGCATCGTCAGGGAGAGTTCGACTTCGAGTAACCGTTGAGGCCCCGACGGGGCCTTCCCCACGTCCCCGCCCCCGAAGGGGGCCACCACGCGGGATTGGCCCCCTCGGGGGGCCCTCCTAATACCACGGCCTCCGGCCGTGGATTCTTATTGGAAAGCCGGATACTCGGAAATCTTGTAAGTCCGGTTCGGAGGGGAGCGGATGGAAAAGGGACGTAGCCGGTTGTCCGTCACTGCTAATGCATACGGGCTCACGAACCCCGGCGTAAGACGTTCCCTCGCCAGCCGCCCACCCTACCACACCCAGCCATCGAGCCCTCCCGAAACTCGACGTGGTTCGGATGGATGCTGGGCGTCTTGCCCTATCATGTTCGTATTTGGGAGCCTCCTGCCTTGACTTGGAGCCGATGAAACCCTATTTTTGAGTATCCAAAACATCTTCCCGTAAGCCCATTGGTGGCCCAGTGACGTTCAGGGATCAAAGGAAGCCGGCCATGGGATCGGAGTACGGCTATCTCCATTCGATCGAGGGGCGGCTGCGGATCAAGGTCCCCGGCGTGAAGCGGTCGCCCGCGACGGCCGAGCTGATCGAGCGGCAGCTCGGCCAACGGGAGGCGATCCGCGAGGTCCGGGCCAACCCGATCACGGGCAACGTCTTGGTGCTCTATGAGCCGGGGGAGACGGGACCGTCCCAGATCATCGAGGAGCTACAGTCTCGCGGATACCTCCATGGGCCCCGACCGGCGCCCACGCGAGACGCGGATGTCCCTCACGTGCGGAAAGTCGCCCTCACCGTCCTGTCGGCGGCGATGGCCGAGTTCCTGCTCGAGGCCACGTTCGGGCCGGTCGTCGGCAAAGTGCTGGGTGGCCTGCTCGTGGCGGCGTCCTCGGGCGGGACCCCGGTCGAGACGTCAAGCGGGTCCCCCCGGCCCCGAGCGACGCCCTACGCGGGGGGACGGCCCCGCGCCATGGCCTGACCGCCGGACGGATCGTCC
>JAABUS010002466.1_pt1 | contig 34939 bp, 24 predicted proteins | sample 5560161 | NCBI WGS metagenome assembly JAABUS01 (sample SAMN10711885, study PRJNA513376) | rock metagenome | isolation source: Antarctica rocks | place: Antarctica: Victoria Land, Trio Nunatak nord | collected 2016-01-04 | reverse complement strand
TAAAGTGTGATGAATATTTTGCATTATTAATTTACACTATTATCAGGAACTTTTTTATTTTTTCAACCAACTCATACATGAGACCTTAAGAAGTTCTTTTAATAATAGAAGCATTAAGTGGCAGTGAGGATGGTCGTATCTCCCCTCCTTTGGAGGGGACGTTATGTCCGTAGGACATAACAGGGGTGGGTATGTGGGCAGCGTACTAACGGGTGTAATAAATTGTGCTTGTTTGTGAGCGTTTCCGGTGGTATTTGCTGAGTAGTCACAGTCAAACCCACCCCCGTTTGGCCTTTGGCTCAAACGTCCCTTCCAAGCAGGGGAAATACGACCACCCTGAATTTGCATTTAGTGCTTTTAATTAAAACTTAACTTAATGACTTTGCCTGAAAGGGTGACATTATTTTCAGGCGATTTTTGCACTTATGTCCCTTCGGGCTTTTATACCGTCGATAGCTGATCACTTAACCAACAAAATTAATCTATGAACTGGACCCAGGTCGTTGATCCATTCCACAATATTTTTCTATCAGCATTGGTAGCTGTTTTGCCAATCATTTTCATATTCTGGGCATTGATCATTAAAAAAATGAAAGGCTACCAGGCTTGCCTGGCAAGCATGGGACTGGCATTGCTAATAGCCATAATTGTTTATGGTATGCCGGTAAAGCTTGCGTTGCTTTCCACTGCAAATGGCGCTTTATACGGGTTGTTCCCAATCTGCTGGATTATTATATCAGCTGTGTTCCTGTTTAATATTACTGTTAAAAGCGGACAGTTCGAAATTATTAAACATTTCATGGCCTCTATCACTTCCGACAGAAGAATACAGGCGCTGCTGATTGCATTTTCTTTCGGCTCTTTCCTGGAAGGTACTGCAGGGTTCGGCGCCCCTGTTGCTATAACTGCGGCTATGCTTGTAGGTTTGGGTTTTAATCCGCTGTATGCTGCGGGTATATGTCTTATTGCTAATACGGCTCCTGTTGCTTTTGGGGCAATAGGCATTCCTATCACCGTAGCTTCACAGGTTACCGGAATTCCTGAAATGGCTATTTCTCAAATGGTGGGAAGAACACTTCCTATACTGTCATTGTTACTTCCATTGTATTTGATTATCCTAATGTCCGGAATGAAAAAAGCCCTGGAAGTATTGCCGGCAATTTTGGTTTCAGGAATTTCTTTCGCCTTGCTGCAATGGTTTTCATCCAACTATCTTGGTCCGGCACTTCCCGATGTATTTGCAGGTCTTGGCTCAATAATAGCACTTGTTGTGTTCTTAAAATTCTGGAAACCTAAAAATATCTGGCGTTTCAATAACGAGGCCCCTGCAACAATCAATACGCATATCACTTATTCCTCAGGACAGATTATCCGGGCATGGTCTCCTTTTATCTTACTTACGGTGATGATTATTGCCTGGGGTATGCAACCCATTAAAGATGTATTGAACGCTACGGGACAAACGCAGTTTGCTGTACCCGGATTACATAATGTGATAATAGATACAAAAGGTAATCTATTGCCCCATATTTTTAAGTTCAATTATTTATCGGCTGCGGGTACTGCAATATTCATCTCTGCACTAATTGCAATGCCATTGGTTGGAATGAGTTTCAGCAATGGCGTAAAAACATTCGGGTCTACCCTTAAACAACTCAAGTATCCTATTATTACCGTAGCTACGGTGCTGGGCTTCGCATACATTGTAAATGATTCGGGCATCACCATTACTATGGCTCAGGCATTGGCTAATACCGGATTTTTATTTCCTTTCTTTGCTCCAGTATTGGGATGGCTGGGTGTATTTATCACCGGCTCCGATACTTCCGCCAATGCCTTGTTTGGTAAGCTGCAATATGCAACGGCTACTTCAATCGGAGTAGACCCTGTGGTTACAGTAGCTGCCAATGTATCAGGCGGTGTGGTAGGTAAGATGATCTCACCACAATCAATAGCCGTAGCAGCAGCAGCCGGTGGATTAATAGGTAAAGAATCTGAATTGTTTCGCTTTACTGTAAAGCATAGCTTTTTAATGTTGATCCTGATCTGTTTTATTGTATTGGCACAAGCGTATATTTTCAAATGGCTGATTCCGGTTTATCATATGATAGATACTAAAGCAGCCGCGGTAATTACTGATCCTGCTAAAGGATATACATACCTGCTCATCCTGCTTGGTGTATTGATCGCATTAGCTCTGACTGTAATAGTTACCGGCAAAAAAAATACCGATAAAACCGGCGTTGAAAATCTCCACGTAACAAAATAATTTATTTCTATGAACGAACCAATGAGGAAATATATGAAGGTGGGCCTTGTTCACTTTATGGCTTATCCGGCAACCATAAAAGGAGAGGGGGCGGTAATGGAGACCATAAAAAGATTAGCGCTTGATGACTATTTTTCTGCTATCGAAATAACCACCATTAAGAGTGATGAGGACCGCGGCAATGTTAAAAAAATGCTGGAGACATCGCACATGACGGTGGCTTACGGGGCACAGCCAAGGTTGCTGATATCCGGTTTGAATATTAATGACCTGAATGAAGAAGCCAGGCAGAAAGCATTGGCCAACCTGAAAGAAGGAATTGATGAAGCTTATGAATTAGGCTGTACGGGTTTTGCATTCTTAAGTGGAAAGTATGAAGAAGCAAAGAAGGAAGAGGCATTCGAAACTCTGGTAAATTCAACAAATGAAATATGTGCATATGCTAAAAGTAAAGGAAGCATGCGTATTGCATTAGAGGTATTTGATTATGATGTTGATAAGAGAAGCCTGATAGGTCCTGCAGCGTTGGCATTACGTTATGCGCAGGAAATAAGAAAGCAGCACGATCATTTTGGTTTGATGGTTGATCTGAGTCATATTCCGCTGATTCATGAAACGATAGAAGAATCATTGATCCCAGTAAAAGATTATATTATCCATGCACATATTGGTAACTGTGTTGTGAAGAATGCTGAATTACCAGCTTACGGTGATGTTCACCCGCGATTTGGTTTTCCTGGTGGTGAAAATGATGTTGATGAAGTGGTTCACTACCTGCGCGTTCTTTTTGACATCGGATTTTTAAATGATAAGAACCCCCCGATCGTTAGTTTTGAAGTTAAACCATTTGGTGATGAGGATCCGGATGTGGTTATTGCTAATGCCAAGCGCACTTTGAATGAGGCATGGGCAAGATTGTAGAAAGGAAAAAGCTTAAAGAAATTTTATGTATTTCAGAACCTGATATTTCGTTCAACCTAATTCTAAAAGAAACCAAACTCATGAAGATAGTAGTACTCGACGGTTATACCTTAAACCCGGGAGATCTTTCCTGGGACGGACTAAAGCAATTAGGTGAAGTAACTATCTATGACAGAACGCCGAAGGAAAAAGTCCTGGAAAGAAGCAAAGACGCTGAAGTAATATTATCAAATAAAACACCGGTCGGGGAAGATGTAATCAGGCAACTACCATCCTTAAAATTTATCGGCGTACTGGCAACCGGATTTAATGTGATAGATGTTGAGGCAGCGAAAAAGCAATCTGTTATCGTAGCTAATGTGCCGGGATATGGAACTGATTCGGTTGTTCAGATGACCTTTGCATTGTTGCTGGAACTTTGCCAGCATGTTCAACGCCATAGCGATTCAGTTATGGATGGAGGCTGGGCGAATTCAGCAGACTGGTGTTACTGGAACTTTCCATTGACGGAGCTGGTTGGCAAAACTATTGGGATCATTGGGTTCGGTCGTATCGGTGAGAAGGTAGGTGATGTAGCTACTGCTTTTGGAATGAATGTTATCGGTGCAAGCAGGCATCATACCGATCAATCACACAGAAAAAATTTTAGGTGGGCACCTGTACCGGAACTGCTGAAACAATGTGATATAGTAAGTATTCATTGCCCGCTATTCCCTGAAACACAGGGACTGATCAATAAGGAAAGTTTACAGACTATGAAGAAGTCGGCCTTTCTTTTAAATACTTCCCGTGGTCCGATTATAGTGGATCAGGATCTTGCCGATGCATTAAATAACGACGTAATAGCAGGTGCCGGTATTGATGTTTTATCCGTTGAGCCGCCGCCAAAAGATAACCCATTGTTTGGTGCAAAGAATTGTATCATCACACCGCATATTGCCTGGGCCACAAAAGAAGCAAGAGGCCGGCTGATGGATATGGTCATCGCTAACCTGAAAGCTTTTATTGACGGCAAACCGGTTAATGTTGTGAACAAGTAAGCTGTCTGCTTTCAGTGTCAGTTTCTTTCGTGCACTATTATGTCTGAACCACTGATGAAAATGATTAAATGGTCATTATGAGTTTAAAAACGATAATCCTGTTTTGTTTGCTGCTTCTGGCAGGATGCACTTTTATTAATGCTCAGACTCCAATAAAAAACAACAGCTCTATTTCTTCGGTTGATCCAGGCCGTTATGATACCACCTGGTGGAACAGGGCTCCGTTCAGGTTGATACAAACCAATCTACGCGAAACCGATGCTACTATGGATGTAGATGCTTATGTAAAATCGATGGTGGATGCATCTGCAAATGTTGTGCTTTTAAATGTGGGCGGTATTGTGGCAAATTATCCAACCAAGTTACCTTACCAGTTCAGGAACACTTATATGAAAGGAGATCTTGTTGGCGACCTTGTTAAGAAACTGCACGAAAAAGAAATTCGTGTCATCGGGCGTTTTGATTTCAGTAAGATCAATGAAACGCTTGCTGCAAAAAAGCCGGATTGGTTATACGTTGGCACCAGCGGAAATGTAAACTATAACGGACAGGTTCATACCTGTATTAATGGCGGATACCAGCAACAATACTCTATGGACATCCTAACGGAAGCCATTACCAATTATCCACTCGACGGAATTTTCTTTAATATGATCGGTTATACCACTGCTGATTATTCAGGAGTAAACTACGGCATCTGTCAATGCGACAATTGTAAAAAACGTTTTCATGATTCAACCGGACATATGCTGCCGGTAAAAGCAGACATGAGCGACCCGGTATTCAGAGAATACAATGCATTTAAGAAAACCACTTCAGACAAGCTTTTCCTGGAAATTGGAAATCATATCAAGAAATTAAATCCAAAAATTATTATAGATTCATATGTTGATGCAGGGGTTGATATGATAGCAAGTGAATCAGGCGCATCACTGTCATCAGAATACGAATGGAATTATTCTGCAACAGATAATGTAAAACGCACCTTGGGGTCTTACAAAGACAGGTCGCCCGGTAACCTGCTGATTTATTTCCAGGCAATAGGTTATCGTCATATCGGTACATCACCCAATCTTGCCAAAGTATGGATGCTTGAAAATATGTTGCAAGGCGCGCCTTTGGGATTTGTGGTGGTGGGTACTTTAGTGAATTATGAAGACCGGATATTTATTCCTACACTGAACAATCTTTACGGATTTCATAAATCAAATGAGAACCTGTTTACAAATCTTCGACCTCTTAGTAAAATAGCACTTGTTAGAGGAGTAAAAGATGAGTATGAAGGAATGATAAAACTGCTTACTGAAGAGCACCTAATGTTCGACGTTATAGAGCCTTCTGCAATAGGAAGTGACAGGTTGCCAAGGAATCTGGATGATTATGACGCTGTTATTCTCGGTAATGTAAACAGTATGGATAATAATTTAGTGGCTGCTTTAGATGAGTATGTTAAGAATGGTGGGAAAATTTTAGCCACTGGGTTTACATCTACCAGTGATGAGTTAGGTAAGCCTTTGAACAGCATCAGGCTTCAGTCACTGGGAGCGATGCCTTCTTACGAAATTTTTCATCAGTCAAAATCAACCTATCTTAAAGTTTCTGATACTGACAAAGCGGCTTTTGGCAAAGATGCCTTCAAGGATTTCACCTTGATGATGATGTACTCAGATTTTTTAAAATGTACACCAAAAGATAATGCACAAAGCTTTTTAAAACTGGTTCCTTCTACCAGGTTTGGTCCGCCGGAGAAATCTTATTACACCTCAGAAAATATTACCAATATACCGGGAGTAATAACCAATGTTTATGGCAAAGGCAAAACGGTATTCATTCCATGGCAGATCGGCTCGCAATATCAATTCAAAGGAAACTATGCTCAACGTGAACTTTTTGTATCATCGTTGAAGAACCTTCTAAAAATTGAATTTGATCTTACTACTGATGCCTCACCGCTAATTGAAATGACGCGCCAGGTTAATCGTAATGGTGCATTTGAATGGATAGGGATGATCAATCATTCGGGACAAATTGGTGGCTCTATGCGGGAACCGGTAAACATTCATAATACCAACATTCGATTTAAAACATTACGTCCGGTAAAAGAAATAAAATTAATGAGAGCAGGAACAGGTGTTAGTTTTAAGCAAACAAATGGCTGGATTGAATTGACTGTCCCGCAAATAAATGATTTTGAAATGGTAGTGTGCACTTATCGTTAGGCCACCTGTAAGGCAGGCTCACCTATATGGCAGACCCACCTATAAGGTTTAAATTATTGATCTGCAAAATTCAAACGTAAACCTTATAGGTTTAAATGCAGGTTCTCAAATATATTTGCTTCTACACAAAAGCAAAACTCTTAAAAATGAAAGACAAAGTAATAGGATGGATTGGCACCGGCCTCATGGGAAATCCCATGGTAAAACACCTGCTGAAGGCAGGCTACAAAGTAAATATTTATAACCGCACGAAAAATAAAGCAGATGACCTGATAGCGATGGGTTGCACCTGGTTTGATACGCCTGCTGCACTCACTGCACAATCTGATGTGGTGGTAACCATCATAGGTTTTCCAAAAGATGTGGAAGAATGTTACTTTGGTGCTGAAGGTATTTTCAAAGAATTGAAGCCGGGAACGATACTGATCGATATGACAACCACCAAGCCAAGTCTTGCCATTCAAATAGCTGACGAAGCAGAAAAAAAAGGGGCTGAATTCATTGATGCACCTGTGTCCGGCGGACAAGTGGGTGCTGTCAACGGTAGTCTTTCTATTATGATCGGGGGAAAAAAAGAAACAGTAGATAAAGTGATTCCGATGTTTGAAGTGTTTGGCAAAAACATGGTGTATCAAGGCAAGGCAGGCTCAGGTCAGCATACAAAAATGTGTAACCAGATTACTATTGCCGGTACATTAATAGGAGTGTGCGAAGGGCTTATCTATGGATTAAAAGCTGGACTGGACCTAAATAAATTATTGGAGTCTATCAGTAAAGGAGCAGCAGGCTGCTGGAGCCTTGATGTGCTTGCCCCCAAGATCGTAAAGAAGGATTGGTCACCCGGTTTTTCAGTAGACAATTTTGTAAAGGATCTTAAAATCGCCCTTGAAGAAGCGGAAACGATGAAGCTATCATTACCTGGATTAGCCCTTGTAAAACAATTATACCTGGCAGTGCAGGCCATGGGCCAGGGCGGCGCCGGCAACCAGGGACTTTTCCTGGCAATTGAGAAGCTGTGTAATATGGAATAGGTATGAGGTGTGAGGTGTGAGGTGTGAGGTATGAGGAAGAAATGTCTTTGATAATTTATCGTGACCTAATTTAAATTATATCAACTTAATTGTTATTCAAAAATTAGTGGCTGTCAGCTCATACCCCATACCTCAAACCTCATACCTGAATGCATATCCTCATCGCCCCCAACGCTTTTAAAAACAGTCTCAATGCTGAAGAGGCAGCAGCTGCAATTGAGAAAGGTTTGATGCAAAGTAACCTTGAGTGTACCTGTGAATGTTTTCCGATAGGTGATGGAGGAGATGGGACGGGTGACCTTATCATAAAAAAATGTGGCGGCACGCTTGTAACCGAAAATGTTCATGACCCTTTAGGAAGAACTGTTCCGGCTTCATGTGGTTTGATAGATTCAGGAAAGACTGCTATTATTGAAATGGCGAATGCCTCCGGATTGCGCTTGTTACAAACCGCTGAACTAAATCCTTTAATTGCCACTTCATACGGAACAGGAGAGCAGATCCGCATCGCGATGAATAAGGGTGCAACTAAAATTGTTATAGGCATGGGCGGCTCTGCTACGGTTGATGGAGGAATTGGTATTCTAACAGCCTTGGGTGTACGCTTTTTGAATTCCCAAGGAAAAGAGTTACCTGGTATGCCTGAAAGTCTTACTCAACTTGCCAGTGTTGATACTTCAAAATTAGACTCCAGGATGAATGATTGCGAAGTGATCGTTCTTTGCGATGTGGATAATTTTCTTTTAGGAGATCAGGGATCAGCCGCAATTTTTGGTCCTCAGAAAGGTGCTTCGGCTTATGCCGTTGCAAAGCTCGATGCATCATTAAAGCAACTGGCAGATATAACATTACAACAAACAGGTAAAGACATTGCTGCCATTAAATATGGAGGAACAGCAGGAGGCGCCGCTGCTGGCTTGTACGCTTTCCTTAACGCGAAACTGGTGAATGGTATAGATTACTTCCTGCATTTAACAGGATTTGATAAAGCGCTTGAAAAGGCTGACCTGGTAATAACTGGCGAAGGGAGTATTGATGAACAGACACTTCAGGGTAAAGGTCCGTTTGGCGTTGCTTTCAAAGCAAAGCTTAAAGGCTTGCCCGTTATTGCGCTGGCTGGCAAAGTGCCGCTTGTTAAAGACAGGAATCTGCAGGAGTATTTTGATGTTTTGCTGTCTATTGGCCACCAGCCTTTTGATTTAGCAACAGCTATGAAATGTACAACGGATAATTTGGTTAGAACCTCCTGTGAGATAGGGAATTTGTTAAGTTTGAAAAACCTTATAGGTGTGAATCGCGGGTTCCGCCCGACAGTCAGATAACGCCTAGGGCAAACTTAATACAGCCGGTAAGACGCTGGAATTAAACCTATAAGGTTTTGTAAACCTTATAGGTGAGCAAAAGTTCAAATAATTACCTTCTATGTCAATTGATCTTCATCATCCTTTAATCACTTACATTAACGGTTCACACATGCCAAATAAAATCTTAATTACTTTATTCTTAATAGCATTGTCTTTCAACGGCATTGCCCAGAAAAATAAAATATTCATCCAGTTCAACACCGCCGATGAACAGCTTTCATTCGCCGGACAGGAAATAATTAAAGCGACTAAAGATAAAGGTTACACAGTAACCATTAATAACAGTTCAGATCCATCATTCAAAGAAGGCATCCTGGTTAAACTATTTTCCGATTCAGCATCATACATTAAAGCTGCACAGAATGACATGCTGAGGATGCCCAAAGATTTATCCTGGCAATCTTACTCCATAAGAATTAAAAACAACGGAAAACTCAAAACAATTTATGTTTTAGCCGGGGATAAATCCGGTGCTATGTACGGTGGCTTTGATATTGCGGAAGCCATCAAACTAAAAACAATTAATAATCTTACCGACTCTGATCACAAACCATACCTCGAACGCCGGGGCATCAAGTTTAATATCCCGCTAGACCTTCGCACACCCAGCTACAGCGATATGAGTGATGCAGGCCAGCAGAACATTCCCGTAATGTGGGAGTTTGACTTCTGGCAGCAACAGCTTGATGAGATGGCCCGTAACCGGTATAACGTTCTTACCCTATGGAACCTGCATCCTTTTCCATCAATCGTAAAAATTCCGGAGTTCCCTAAAGTTGCCTTGAATGATGTATGGCGCACAAAAGCAACAATCCATGATCATTACAGTTTGAGTGGCGATGGTTATGTAACACCTGATTTACTTGCCAGTCATGAAATAGTTAAAACATTAACAATAGATGATAAAATTACTTTCTGGAAAAAAGTGATGGCTTATGCAAAGAGCCGTGGCATTGAAGTGTATTGGTTTACCTGGAATATTTTTACTTACGGTGCAGAGGGAAATCATGGTATCACCGATAACCAGGATAATGATACTACCATCGCCTATTTCAGAGCGGCGGTAAGGGAGATGGTATTAACTTATCCCGATCTTGCAGGCGTAGGCATCACTGCCGGTGAGCATATGCAGGGTGCAAAAAGTAAATATGGTAATGAGCAATGGCTTTGGAAAACATACGGACAAGGGGTGAGTGATGCACTGCTTAAGCAACCAACGCGACAATTCAGGTTGATCCACCGGTTTCATCAAACAAACCTTCAGGAAATCCAGGATTCATTTCATGATTATCCCGGCACGATTGACATGAGTTTAAAATACGCTATAGCTCATATGTATGGTATTCCAAACCCGGCTTTTATAAAACCTGCAATGACGCTCTTTTCTTCCAAATTAAAAACATGGCTAACGCTTCGTAATGATGATATCTATAGCTTCCGATGGGGTAACAACAATTTTGCGCGGCAGTTTATATTATCTATTCCTGAACCTGATAAAGTGGCTGGTTACTATATGGGTCCCGATGGATATACATGGGGTAGGGATTTTTTAAACAAAAACAGTTCAGGCCGGGGTCAGTTAATCATTCAGAAACAATGGTACTCATTTATGCTTTGGGGAAGGTTGGGATATGATCCTTCATTAAAAGATGAAATTTTTTACAAAACTTTGGAGGCACGCTTTCCGGCAGTATCCATTCCAACGCTGGTGCAGAGCTGGTCCGCTGCTTCAATGATCTTTCCCTGGATCACCAGGTTTTCATGGGGAGATGTTGATTTTAAATGGCTTCCTGAAGCTTCGATAAGCCGTGATAATTATAAAGGATTTTATACCGTCAGGGATTTTATGGAAGTGGATCCTGAAGCTGGCAGCCAGATAAGAAATACAATTCAATGGGCGCAACACTATAAAACAAATTTGCATGACAGTTTATTATCTCCATTGGCTGTTGCAGATACTCTTAGCCGTTATGCAAATACTGCCCTTATCAATTTAAAAAAACTGCCTCCTAAAAAACAAAGCTTATTAACGGAGTTAGATTATACCCTGGGAGATATCGAGGCATTTGCAACAATAGGTAATTATTACGCTGAAAAAATAAGGGGTGCTGCCTCGCTGGCACTATATAATTTTTATGGCAAGAAGAAAGACCAGGAGGAGGCTGTTAAACATCTCACTAATGCGAAAGCTTTCTGGATCAAATATGCAGCTGTTTATTCATCTCAATATAAACCGGCTTTATACAACAGGATCGGCAATATAAATGTAACATCACTGACCGGGAAAACAGAAGACGATATCAATATTGCAAAGAACTGGCAGCCTGGAACAATAAAAGAATATCAAAAGAAAACGCAGACAGAAGTGCCGTTTAGAAAGTAAATTGTTGTTTTGCTATCAGCTATCAGTAGAGAACGGTAGTAACAGTAGCTGATAGCAATTCGATAATTTATAGTAAGCATGAACCAGTATTCAATGTTCTTTTAATGTTGTTGACTTAAGGATTTTGTACTGTTCTTTCCTGTTTAAAAATTAAATTTGTTTAGAGGCCTTCGTGCCCCTTGTGGATTACCTTTGTGTTCGTTGTGGTTAAATTTTTGAACGGAAGGAACATCGAAACATTCGAAGAGTTTTTAACCACAAGGAACACAAAGGAATACCCACAAAGGTCACTATGGATGCCTGCTAATGATGTACTTGTTAATTCAACGACATTAAATGTTCTTTAATTAATATATAACTTTATGACTGTCGGACTATTTATACCTTGTTATGTTGATCAGTTTTACCAGGAGGCAGCGATCGCTACCCTTCAGTTATTAAAAAAGTTTGTGGACAAAGTTGTATTTCCACCCAATCAAACCTGTTGCGGGCAACCGATGGCCAATGCAGGTTTTGAATACCTGACGCAGGGATGCAACAACCTGTTCATTGAAAATTTCTCTTCCTTTGATTATATCGTTTGTCCTTCGGCTAGTTGTGTATTACACATAAAGCACCACCTTCATTCACATAAAAACGAAGCACTGGCAACATCATTAAGAACCAAGGTTTATGAGCTGGTGGAGTTCTTAACAGACATTCTTAAAATTATTAAATTGGAGGCGCGCTTCCCGTTTAAGGTAGGATTGCACCAGAGTTGTCATGGATTGCGCGGACTTTACCTGTCGCAAATGAGCGAAGTTGTGAGCCCGCAATTTTCTAAGCCACTCCAATTATTAAATATGGTGGAAGGATTGGAAATGGTTACATTGGACCGTCTGGATGAATGTTGTGGTTTCGGCGGAACTTTTTCTGTTGCCGAAGAAGCCGTATCTGTAAAGATGGGTAAGGATCGTGTAACGGATCATACAAAAAACGGTGCTGAATATATTACCTCTTCCGATCTCTCCTGCCTGATGCATATCGAAGGCATCCTGCACAGGAAGAAGAGCCCGGTTAAAATAATTCACATTGCTGAAATTTTAAATGCCGCATTATGATAACAAACTCAGTAAAAGGTCATGCTGAACTATCGGAGATTTTTATTAAAGATGAAGAAAGGGTAGACTGGCATGATGGATCATTATGGTGGATAAGGCAGAAGCGGGATAAGTCTGCCAACCAGATACCCGAATGGGAAACATTGAGAGAAACAGCTTCTGCAATCAAAGACAATGTGATCTCTAACCTTCACCAGTACCTGTTGCAGTTTGAAGCAAGCGCTTTGAAAAATGGTGTAAAAGTGCACTGGGCCGCGGATGCGGAAGAACACAATGCCATCGTTTACTCTATACTGAAAGCTAAAGAGATTACACAGATGGTGAAAAGTAAATCAATGCTGACGGAAGAATGCCGCCTTAATGAATACCTTAATGAACGTGGCATAGATGTTATTAATTCGGACCTGGGTGAATATATTCAGCAGATAGACAATGAACCGCCAAGTCATATTGTATTGCCTTGCATTCATAAAAGGAAGGAAGAGATCGGCGAACTGTTTCATGAACACCTGGGAACAGAAAAGGGATTGTCTGATCCTACTTTATTAACCAGGGTTGCCCGAAAGCATTTGAGGAATATTTTTCTTAGCAGAAGGGGAGCGCTTACAGGTGTTAATTTTGCCATTGCAGAAACCGGTGAGTTTGTGGTATGCACCAATGAAGGCAATGCCGATATGGGAGCTCATTTATCAGAAGTGCATATCGCTTCTATGGGAATTGAAAAGATCATCCCTGAAAGAAAGCACCTGGGTGTGTTTTTAAGATTGCTGGCAAGAAGCGCTATCGGTCAGCCTATCACTATTTATTCCAGCCATTTCAGAAAGCCAAGGGAAGGGCAAGAGATGCATATCATACTGGTTGATTATGGCAGGAGCCGGCAGTTGGGCCGTGTTGATTTCCGCAATTCTTTAAAATGTATCAAGTGTGGTGGCTGTATGAATACCTGCCCGGTATATCGCAAAAGCGGTGGCTTAAGTTATCATAATACTATCTCCGGTCCGATAGGAGCGATACTCGCGCCTAACCTGGATATGAAGAAACATGCCGACCTTCCCTTTGCATCTACGCTTTGCGGTTCGTGTTCCAATGTTTGTCCGGTTAAGATTGACATTCACGAGCAACTGTATAAATGGCGCCAGGTAATTGTAAAGGAAGGTTATGTTGACAAAACCAAAAAGCTAAGCATGGAGGCGATGGCTACCACCTTATCTTCACCTTCATTATATAAGATGGCAGGCAATGCCGGAAGATGGCTGATGAAGAATTTTCCTTTTACCATCAATAATAAATTTAATCCCTGGTTTAAACAGCGCGATATGCCCGGTGCGAAGAAACAATCTTTTAAAACATGGTACGCTAAGAATAATGGTTAATGGTTAATGGTTAATTGTTAATTGTTAACAGTGAGTGGACGCTGTTTATAGTTGTTTATAAGAACTAAATGCATTAACAATTAACCACTTACCGTTAACAATTAACAATTAACAATTAACAATTAACCATTAACATGAGTAGAGAACAAATACTTGAAGCTGTTTTAAAAAATCAACCCGCCTCAAAGCCGCTGCCTGATATTAGTTTTTTGAAAGGAAGTGGTCAGGATGTAGTGGAAACATTTATCAACACTTTTACGGGTATTGGAGGCTATGTGTTTTCAGTAGGAAGGGTTGAAGCAATTGTAGAATTGGTGAGGGCTCATTTTGAAATTGATAAACGAATTATAACAAGTCTGCCTGAACTTGCTGGTATCGCTGAGTTGTATGACCCCAAAGCAGATCCTCATAGTTTTGATGATGTGGAGCTGGCAGTGATCAGGGCAGCATTTTCAGTGGCTGAAAATGGAGCAGTATGGATCACTGAAAAATTTATGGGACAGCGGATAGTTCCTTTTATATGCCAGCATCTCGCGGTGGTTGTGGAGGCTTCAACAATCGTATCTACCATGCATGAGGCTTATGACATAATTGGCTCTGATGAATATGGTTTCGGATCATTTATCGGCGGCCCTTCCAAGACTGCTGATATAGAACAGGCGCTGGTTATGGGCGCTCATGGACCAATTACGATGACGGTGTTTGTTGTAGGATAGAGGTTTTTATAACAACGGAATAAAAGCCAGCGGTAACACCGTGGTCCACAGAAAAATTCTCCATGGACCTCGGTGTTACCGCTGGCTTTTATTCCGTTGTTATAAAAACTTCCGTTTTAATTACTTCTGTTTAATAAGCTTCATTGTTTTAGATCTAACTCCATTCTTGTTAACAGTAACGAAATAAATACCGTCTTTAAGTTGTTTGTTTTTTAAGTTTATTATAAGTGAGGCATTCCCTATTGGAAGATGACCTGTATGCTGGTTATGCAATAGTTTTCCATTTAGATCGTAAATAGCTACGCTGATATCATCGGTAGTTTTATTGTTATAGAAATTAATGGTGAATTGCTCAGTAAACGGATTAGGATAAATTTTGATAATCTTAGTTCTATCTGGTTCTGCTTCCGGTGATGTACTTTCCATGTAACTGCCCGCATCCTTATTCAATCCTGCACTTAATGTGGATGTTGGATTTGGATTAGTAAGGGTGAAAGCGGAATTCGGCACAAGCTGCCTGGGTATACCAGGACCGGTCCAATAAAATTGCATAGTCTCCTCACCATCTTTCTCGAAATAAGTAATAGCTATCGGGATAGTTCCTGACAGGTGTATGTTGCCGGTTGCTGACTTTGGTGCATGAAGGCCGTCATTATTAATGTAAGCTGCGGTGGATGGAGAATGAAAACTGTTTAAGTAAAACTTGCTTCCATCATCGGATACTAACTCCAATATATAATCGCCTGGTGTTGGAACCGTTAGGTAACCCTCCCATACAAACGCAAAATTATCATTTGTTCCCTGAGTTCTTATACCCAGATCAAGGTTAGGGGTAGTGCCGGTCTTTACCGGAGTAAGCATGCTAAAGTCGGGAAGTAAGTCCCATGTTCCTTCATAATATTTATAATTAAGTCCGTTTTGAGGTTGTGATACGACTCGCACGAATGCGGAATCAGGTATCAATTGTCTTGGAATGCCAGGACCGGTCCAGTAAACCTGCATAGATTCCCCTCCCTCATTCTCAAAAAATGAGATTGCGATCGGATATACACCGGCATTGGTAATACCGACAGTACCTGTAGCAGATCTTGGTGCATGAATACCATCGTTGTCTACTGTTAAAGGAGCATTTTTATCATAGCTGGTATTAAAATAAAATTTGCTACCGTCATCGGATACTGTTTCAAAGGTATATTGACCAGGCGTTGCAATTTTTATATAACCTTCCCATAGAAACGCAAAGTTGTCATTTCTTCCAGGTGTTCTAAGGCTGATATCTACATTTGGTGAGTTGCCGGTTTTAGAAGGAATAAGAGCATTAAAATCCGGCAACGTCGTAAAGCTGCCTTCATAATATTTGTAGTTAAGTCCGCTTGCAAACGAACTAACAGGTTTTGTAAATGCTGCATCAGGAATGAGCTGCATCGGGATACCGGGTCCGCTCCAATAGACCTGCATCGATTCACCGCCATCTTTTTCAAAGAACGTTATAGAAATGGGATAAGAGCCTGCAGCAGCAATGTTAACGTTTCCTGATACAGATGTGGGAGCATGTAACCCGTCATTATTAACAATCGGTGTTGCAGAAGGAACATATAAAGAGTTAAAATACAGTTTACTTCCATCGTCGGATACAGTAGTAAAAGTATAATTTCCTGCTGTAGGTATATTTATGTAGCCTTCCCATACAAAAGCGAAATTGTCATTTCTGCCGGAGGTTCTTACGCTTATATCTACGTTTTTGCTATTACCTGTTTTCACAGGAGTTAGTGTGCTAAAATCAGGAAGGTTATTCCATGTGCCTTCATAATATTTGTAAGTCAACCCATCTGTAGGCGGGTTAGTTGTCTCGCCCGGCATAAATGCTGAATTAGGAATTAATTGCCTTGTTATACCTGGCCCTGTCCAGTAGACCTGCATGGACTCTCCGCCATCTTTTTCAAAAAAGGTGAAAGTGATGGGATAAACACCTGCAGCGGGAATATTAACGGTTCCTGTAGCAGATGTGGCAGCATGAATACCATCATTATTTACCAGGGCTATTGAGTCTGCAGAATAGGTAGTATTAAAATATAATTTGCTTCCGTCATCAGACACTGTTTCAAATGTGTAAGCGCCGGGAGTTGTGATCTTAATATAACCCCGCCAAATAAACGCAAAATTGTCATTCCTTCCGGCTGTTCTAACGTTAATGTCTACATTTGCGGTATTGCCACTTTTTACCGGTGTAAGGTCCTTGAAATTTGGCAAGGATGTCCAGGTTCCTTCAAAATATTTATAATAAAGTCCGTTAGAAAGCCCTTCTTCTAATAGGTGGGCAAAAATTTGATAGCTGCTGTTATAAAGCCTGTTGTTACGAATAATCAGCCTGAGCACACCATACTGGTCAGAATTTCCCCCTTTCCATGGATAGACATTATCAAGTGAACCATCCGGATTAAATCTAACTAACACCTGGCTTCCTCCTACAACAATTTTTCCGTTATCCTGGATTGCGACACCAGTTGGCTTAGAATAGGTATAGGATCCATAAACGGATCCGAAATTGATCGTGTTCCTGCCATCATCACTAAATGAATTATCCAGGCTGCCATTAGTATTGTAGCGGGCAACTGAAAACTGAAGATTTTTTGCAGTAAAATTCACGGTGGTACCGGAAACTACTATTTTGCCGTCTGACTGGATAGCGATTGCCCTGGCCTCATCCTCATCACCCATATTTGTAATGGCGAAGCCATTTTGACCAAAGGTTGAATCTACTGTGCCATTTTGTTTATAGCGAGCCAGGACAAAGTCGCCATAAGTTGGCCCGCCAAAACCAGCGGCTAAAATTTTATCGTCTCCTTGTAGGGCTATTGTATTAACGGTACCCATTATCAGTCCGCCGCCAAAGCTATTATCCTGGGTGCCATCTGTATTAAAACGCCTCATTCCCCTTTGCCCGAAGACAACAATTTTACCATCACTCTGAAGAACCATATAATGAAATCCCCCTGTACCCGTGATATTTCCAGGTGTAATATTATAACCCGTTCCATTAAAACTATTATCTACCGATCCATCTGTATTATACCTGGTAACTATCAACCACAAATAATTGTTCTGGTATCCTTGTCCGACAACCACAATTTTTCCATCACCCTGGATGACTACGTCCTGGGCGCTTTCATTACCTCTGTTAAAAACCGGAATTATCTTGCTGTTACCATTAAAGCTGTTATCTGGTGATCCGTCAGCATTATACCGTGAGATGAGGAAGTTAGGTCTGCCCTTTTCAGTTGTAGCGCCTACTGCAATGATTTTTCCGTCGCTTTGAAATGCTGTATTGGAAAATATGGCGAAATTAGATGCTCCGGGTGGCTGGGCTATCGGATAAGTAACTATTCCGCCATCTCCAAAGCTCAGGTCCGGTTTACCCGTTTGGGCATAACAAAAGTTTACAAAATAAAGCGCAGCAAAAAATAGTGAAATTCTTTTCATAAACAAGCGTTTGTTGATATATAAATGAGGAAGAAAAACTATTAGCTTAGAAAAAGGTATTTTCAGCAGGAGGGACTTGTCTACACATAATTAGTTAAAAATTATTGTAATTGCAAGACTATTCAGGAAATTATTTACAATTTAATACCAACGATATATTGCTTAAGTTGAAAATAAAAAAAGAGGAACGCAATGGCTCCTCTCCTAAAGAATAATTATTTCAAAAAATATATTTCTAAGCCTTCTTTTCAGTTTTCAACTTACTAGCCGGCATTTTACTAGCAGGAGTCTTAAATACATCTTCCTCCATAAACGGCTGGTTCCTCACACGTTTGCCGGTAGCTTTAAAAATTGCATTAGCTACTGCACCACCTGTTGGCGGAAGAGCCGGTTCACCAAGGCCGGTAGGTTCAATTCCGTTATCAACAAAATATGGTTCTATTTCAGGGATCTCTTTCATCCTGATGAGCCGGTAACTATTAAAATTCTTCTGTTCTGCAGCGCCATCTTTAAAAGAAAGCTTTCCATACATAGCATGACCCATTCCGTCAGTAACGCCGCCTCTCACCTGTTGTTTGGCACCACTTAAGTTTACTACTTCTCCACAGTCGGCGGCAGCATAGATCTTTTTTATAACCGGCTTACCTTCTTTCATGGCTACTTCGCAAACCTGTGCCACATAAGACCGGTGCGCAAAGTAAACACTGAACCCCTGAGAAACTCCTTTCTTGGTTCCCCAACCGGATTTTTCTGCAGCTAATTTTATAACGCCTATCATTCTGTCAATATCGTATTTAACAGGACCTGCCGGGTTGGTTCTGGCTTTTTGTAAAAGCTCCAACCTGAACTGGATAGGATCTTTACCTGCAGCATGAGCAACTTCATCAATAAATGCCTGTTCAGCAAATGCCAGGAAATTAGTTATAGGAGCGCGCCATGCACCGGTAGTAATAGGTGAAGTATGTTCTACCGAATCAATTAACAGATTGTCTACAGAGCCTGCAGGAAAGTTATCCTCACGGGTAGGGTTACCCGAATTAATGCCGGCGCCTCTTAGCTTATATCCTATCATGTTTCCGGAAGCATCCAGGGCTGCTTCAAAACGGTATCTTACTGCAGGACGGTAACTTCCGCCGGTCATGTCATCTTCCCTTGACCAAATTAACTTTACGGGAGCTTTTATAATACTTGATAATTCAGCAGCTTCGGTAACATAATCAAATTTAAGGCGCCGTCCGAACCCTCCACCAAGGCGGGTGATTTGTAAGGTGATCTTATCTTCGGGTATGCCTAACAATTTGGAAGTTGCCGTCCGGGCACTGCCGGGCGTTTGTGTTGGCCCAATCAATTCAACACCGTCAGGCCGCACATGCGCAAAAAAGTTCATTGGTTCCATCGGGGTATGCGATAGAAACGGGCATTGATAATCGCTCTTAATAACTTTAGCCGCATTTTTAAAAGCCGCCTCCACATCACCATCTTTTCTTCGTACCGTTGTTGTGCCGTTATCCAATAATGAAAGAAATATTTTATTATGGTCAGCACTGCTTTCTATATTCCCGTCTTTTTCATATTCTATTTTCAAAACCTTACGGGCCTTCATCACTTCCCAAGTTGACTTGCCAACTACAGCTACATTATTTTTAAAAGTAACCACATCAACAATGCCGGGCATTGCTTTGGCCGCAGCAGCATCTACGGATTTGATTTTAGTACCGAAGGCTTCCGGGCGCTGTATCATTGCAAACAACATTCCTTCCCGGTAAAAATCCATTCCGAACAATCCTTTCCCTGTAACAATATCTTTGTTGGCTACATTTTTTATTTCTTTTCCAATCAGCTTAAAATCTTTGCGGTCCTTCCATTTAACTTCAGCAGGCACGGCAATCTTTGCTGCATCATCGGCAAGTTCTCCGTAGCCCAGTTTATTACCGGTTTTGGAGTGGACTACAAAACTGTTACTAGCCGTACATTCATTTGCCGGAACATTCCATCGTTTAGCTGCCGCCTGTATCAACATGTACCTTGCTGTAGCACCTGCGTTCCTTAAAAGTTTCCATGAATGTGGAACCGCACCGCTACCACCTGTAAGCTGACGGTCAAATTTTTTAGTATCCAAGACTGCCTGAACAACTTTAATCTTGCTCCAGTCTGCATCCAGTTCTTCCGCCACTATCATAGGGAAAGAAGTCATAATATTTTGCCCTAACTCAGGATTGGGAGAGTAGATGGTAATTAAACCATCTGTAGAGATAGAGAGATAGCTATTAAAATCGAGATTTCCTGCAAAGGCTGCTGCATTAGTAATAACAGGCGCTTTGGCTTCAGCGCTAAACCAGCTGAAACCAAGCATCAATCCACCACCGGTGATAGAAGTGAGTTTTAAAAAATCCCTTCTGCTTTTGTTTTGTACTGTAGACATAGTAATCAGATTTTAGTGCTGGCTAATTTAACGGCTTCACGAATACGATGGTAAGCACCGCAGCGGCAGATATTGCCGTGCATGGTGCCATCTATCTGATCATACGTTGGTTTAGGATGTTGTTTCAACAGCGAAGCTGCTGTCATAATTTGTCCGGCCTGGCAATAGCCGCATTGTGGAACATCTACTTCATCCCATGCCAGTTGCAGGGGATGGTCGCCTTTTTCAGACAAGCCTTCAATAGTAGTAACTTTTGAAGATTGGACACTGGAAACCGGCAGCACACAAGACCGGACAGCGACTCCATTGAGGTGAACCGTGCAGGCCCCGCATTGGGCGATGCCGCATCCATATTTAGTTCCTACTAATCCGAGGTGGTCGCGAAGTACCCATAACAAGGGAGTATCTGATGTAACGTCGGCTTTATATTCTTTACCGTTAATCTGAAGATTATAAATGGCCATAATATGAAGGATTATGATTTGGAATAAAATTAAGGAAAAAGGGTCATATCGAGGTGCTAAGCTTTTTAATGATTCAATGCCGTTAACTAAGAATTACGTCTTTAAGGCATTCCTTGTGCCCCTTGTGGGATTTCCTTTGTGTTCCTTGTGGTTAATGTGGTCTATGATTCCATGAGTCTTTTAACCACAAGGAACACAAAGGAAACCCCACAAGGGGCACTAAGACTTTGAATAAAATTGTAATTCACATATAATAAAATACTACAACCTTGTTAAGGTTAACGCCATTGATTAATAATTACTTTATGTAACCTTTTTTTCCTCCGGCAATTTCTCCGTGGTTAAAAAAACATTAATATATTAGCAAATGCTGAAAAACTTAAGACTTGCTTTTTTCCTGCTTATCCTTCTAAATCATAATGGCTATTCACAAAATAGTGAAGACCTTAAATGGTGGGATCCATCAAAAAATAGCTTTCCGGTTATTGAAGGGCAGGCCTGGCAGAACGAACTTAAAAGTCCGTATGACCGATTGCCGGCACGCGCTGAAAAACTAGTAAGGGCTCCTGTGTGGAGCTTATCTCAAAATGCCGCTGGCGAATACATAAGTTTTAAAACAGACTCAAAAAAGATAGTGGTGCGTTATGTTGTGGAAGGTGGAATACAAATGCCCCATTTCCCTGCCACAGGAGTAAGTGGTATAGACCTGTATTCAATAAACAAAGATGGTGGCTGGAACTGGGCAGGTGGCAGATATTCTTTCAAAGACACTATTGTATACCGTTATGATAACCTGGAGCCTGATAATTCAGGATATCCTAAAGGCAGGGAATTCAGGCTGTACCTGCCGTTGTATAATAAAGTGCGCTGGCTTGAAATAGGTATACCTTCAAATACCTTACTAACGCCTTTGCCTGTACGAAATGAGAAGCCGATAGTTATATACGGTACTTCAATCGCCCAGGGAGGCTGTGCATCAAGACCGGGAATGGCATGGACTTCTATATTATCACGCAGGCTGGATCATACGGTTATCAACCTGGGCTTTTCAGGCAACGGAAGATTGGAAAAGGAAATCATAAATATGTTGGTTGAAATAGATGCAAAGGCTTATGTTCTTGACTGCCTGCCAAACCTTACCGATACAATTGCTTTTCCATTGATGGAAGTAAAAAAGCGTTTATTGGAATCCGTTGCTACTATCAGGGACAAACATCCCGGCGTGCCTGTTATACTCACAGGGTACGCTGTGCTTGCTGATGATATGAATGCGGCAAAGAGTAAGACAGTAAATAAAATAAATGAAACATTACAGCAGGCATTTAAAGCATTGAAAGCAGAACGCGTTAAAGATGTTTACCTGCAGGAAATTAAGCTCGGAATGGATGATACAGTAGACGGCACCCATCCTAACGATCTTGGTATGCAACATTATGCCGAGGCTTATGAAAAGAACCTGCGTTTGATTTTTCATGAGCCTGTGGGCGCGCTGACTACAACCATACCATGCATGCAATACCGCGATGCTGCTATATATGATTGGACAACAAGGCACAACGAATTACTTGCAATGAATGCGGCTAATACACCAAAAATTGTTTTCATAGGTAATTCAATAACACATTACTGGGGTGGTCTGCCAAAAGCACCGATAGGTCGCGGTGTGGATTCATGGAACCGGATTTTTGAACCTGCCGGTGTCAGGAATTTTGGTTTTGGCTGGGATAGGATAGAAAATGTTTTATGGAGGGTGTATCATGGAGAATTGGATGGCTTCAAAGCATCGCAGGTGGTACTGATGATTGGAACAAATAACCTTCAATATAATACCAATGAAGAAATAATCTCCGGACTTGAATTTCTCATCGGGGCCATCAGGTTACGCCAGCCTGATGCAGTTGTTTTACTAATAGGATTGCTTCCACGAAGGAGTCAGGAAACTCGTATAAAGGAACTTAACAGGGAGATCATGAAACTGGCCCGGTCATTAAAAATTAATGGAACTGAGACGGGTGCACTATTTTTAAATAATAAGGGCACCCTGAATGAATCGTTGTTCACTGATGGGCTGCATCCTAACGCGGAAGGTTATAAGTTGCTGGCTGATTTTTTAAAACCTACATTAAACCCTTAAATGCGGATGATGGCTTGTTGTGTCTTTGAAACATAAATGGTGACTTATGAAGCCTCTGAATACGGAAGATAACTTCCAAAGTCTGTGATTAAGGAGGAGACTTCCGAAGTTTGTGATTATGGAGGCGACTTCCGAAGTCTTTACTAAGTACTTTTATAAAATTTAAACGCGGACTTCGAAAGTCTTGATTACAGTCTTTCACCAGTTTTTAAACTCATGGGCGGGCTGTTCACTTTAAGACTTTCGAAGTCTGCGTCTGAACTTTAAAGGGGCCTTAATGGAAGACTTCGGAAGTCACCTCCGTATCATAAGCTTCGTAGGTGAGCCCCAAAACCTCTGAAGCTAATCCAGAAAATTCAGAAGTTAATCCAAAATAGAGATCGTTATAGCAACAGGAATGAATTATATAGCATCGGCCATTCAACCCCTCCAAAGCAACTGCCTCTTGTGGTATGAAAATTGAAGTACAATAAATCTAAAACATAATTTATGTCAGAAAATAAAAAAACTTTTACAGACGCAAAAGACGACGTTAAAAGCGATGTCAAAAAAGGTGCTTCAGAAGTTAAAAGCGATGTGAAAAGCACCGCCAGGAATGTTAAAGACGATACAGAAGATGCCCGCGATGAATTAAGTGCTGATGCAAAGCATGCTGGTCATGAAGTAAAACACGCTGCTAACAAAGTATCGGACAAAGCAGATGATGCTGCTACTGATATTAAGAACAAAGGTAAAAATGTAATTGATAAAGTTAAGGACAAAGTTGAAGACGTAAAAGATAGTGTAAAAAGAAAATTGGATAAGGATTAAATTTTCATGCAGATTTAAGGTATTGAAAAATTGAAGTCCTTCCCGCTTAACAGCCGGAAGGACTTTTTTTATGGCTATCAGCCGTTAGCTTATTATCAATAAATAAATTTACAACTATATTAATAAATGTTTTTATTCTAAAATAATGCAGGAAGCTATGTTAGCACCTGATAGCTGACGACTGACTGCTAATAGCTCACAGCTACTCCATAGCATTGATCTTCTCCATAACCTTCTCCAAATCAATTCCCTTACCTAATACCGGTTTAAAAATATCCCCTTCGCTTTTAGCACGTGCGACCGCATTGTTTATATTAAAATCCTTTAGTTTCAAACCTTTTTTAACTTCTTTCCAATGCAAAGGCATTGATACAGTAGCTCCGGGCTTGGGACGTAGTGAATACGCAGCAGCAAGAGTAGCCTTAGGACGGTTTTGAAGAAAATCAACATACAGCTTTCCTTTCCTGTTACTGGTCATCCGTTCTATGGTAGTAAAATTTGGTAACTCATAGGTAACCTGTGTAGCTATCCATTTTGCAAATAACTGGCATTCATCATAAGTGTACTTGGCTTCTAACGGAATATAAATGTGAATACCTGTAGAGCCGGATGTTTTACAATAAGCAGGCACATCTATAGAATCCAAAATTTTCTTGGTTACCTGGGCGGTTTCGATCACCTGTTCAAAAGAGGTTTTCTCTCCGGGATCCAGGTCAATCGCACACCAGTCGGGATTGTTGGGGTTTTCAATAGTGCTGTTCCATGGATGCATTTCAATGCAACCAAGATTAGCCATATAAAGAAGGCTTGAGTCATCTGTGCCTACCATAAAATTCTTATCCTTATCATCGCTGGTATGATAAGGAAACTGTTTGATCCAATCCGGCGCTTTGCCTGACACATCCTTCTGATAAAAGCTTTCGCCGGTAATACCATTAGGGTAGCGGTTTAGCGATTGGGGCCTGTTATGTAAATAGGGAAGAATGAAAGGTGCTACCTGGTAATAATAATTTATAATATCCCTCTTGGTATATTTTTCCTGTGGCCAGTAAATCTTACTCAGGTTACTGAATTTGAGTTCATGTCCGTTGATCTGGCGTATCTGGGTTTCATCAGTCGGATTCAATAAAGATTTACGCTCTTCTTCTCCCAAAGGTTTAACAAGTTTGTGTGCTTTTGATAGTTTTGATTTTGAAGCAGTTTCAGAAATTTTTTCTTTTTTATCATCCTTAGGTTTCTTTTCATCAGCAATAACTTCGCTGGTATCTACCGCTGTTTCCCTTGCAACATCGGTGGCTTTTTTATCTTCACGTAATCCTTCAAATGACGAATGCCGCATAACGCCGTCACTTGTTATTTCAGCATAGCTGACTTCACACACAACAGATGGCTTTAACCAGGTAGCCGTAGCATGAGGTGGGTTAGGGCGAAACCTGGAAGTTTTATTAACATCCGGAACAACATTAAAAGGATTTTTATCGGTGATAAGAGGTTTAAAAATAGCAATCATTTCTTTCTGCAAAGTATTACTGAAGCCAGTGCCGATCTTTCCTGTATACTGCAGTTGTCCATTTTCAAAAACACCTACCAGCAGCGCACTGAAAGCTTTGGCTGAACCTGTGTTATTGGTGAAACCACCAATAACTACTTCATGTTTTTTATTGACTTTAATCTTCAGCCATTCCCTGCTTCTGTCACCCTGATGGTATTCGCTGTCTGCTTTTTTTGCTATGATGCCTTCAAGTCCCATATTCTTCGCCGCTTCCAGGAACTCGGCTGCTGAAGCTTTAAAGTTTTCGCTCAGCCGTATAATTCCTTCTTTGGGAACCAGTTCTTCCAATAGTTCCCGCCGTTTTGTTAAGGGAAGACGGGTCAGGTCATTGCCATCTAACCATACTAAATCAAAAACATAATAGATAATGGTGCCATCAGCTTCACTACGCCAGTTTTGAAGCGAGCCAAAATTAGAAATCCCTGCCTGGTTCATTACGGCAATTTCACCATCAACAACAGCGTTTATACCCCACTGTTTAACTGCCTCAAATACGGGATAGAATTTTTCATTAAAAGATTTTTTGTTACGTGACAGCAGGTTAACCTCTTTGTTATTACACAACGCAACGGTCCTGTATCCATCCCACTTTATTTCGTACAACCATCCCGGTTCATCAAAAGGTTTATCTACCAGTGTGGCAAGCATAGGAGAAAAGGTTTCGGGAAAGGGAGCTTTAGGAGCATTTGCTGTATCAGCTTTTTTATTTTTTACCAGGGCGGCTTTTTTTGTAGCAGTTGCAGAAGGTGATACCTGTTTCCTGATATCTTTACTGGCAGCCGTAATAACTTTATCGTTAGTCTCAATTTTTTTTGAATCTTTACCATAAATCTTTTCAGGACTAGCAGCAATTTTTTCAATGGTTTTACCAGAAATAACAGAAGTATCTTTAAGGCTTATATCTTCTGTGTTTGCGTATTTATCTTTATGTTTTATTAATAACCAGGAATTTTCTTCGAAGCCTTTTGTTTTTACCAGGGCATATTCACCATTTACTTTTTTGCCATGCATTACAATCTTTATTGAACCTTCATTTAACTGCTTTAACAATAATTTTTCCTGTGCTTTTTTATCCCCGGCTTTTTCAATGGGTTCATAAGTACCCTGATCCCAAACGATTACTGTGCCTGCACCGTAATTACCTTTTGGTATAACGCCTTCAAAATCCTTATAATCATAGGGATGGTCCTCAACCATCATGGCTAAACGCTTTGCTGCAGGATCGGTGGATGGTCCTTTTGGAACAGCCCAGCTTTTTAATACGCCCTCCATCTCAAGCCGGAAATCATAATGCAGCCGGGAAGCTGCATGTTTTTGTATCACAAAAATTAATTTATTTCCTTTTCCTTTTCCATCTGTAGGTTCGGGTGTTTCGCTAAAACTCCGCTTCTCTTTATACTTGGACAGGCTCATATTTACAGGGTTTTAAGGGATGTAAAGAAAATTCAAAACCTATCAAAAATGTATTGCATATGTTGTACCAAAAGCAGGCGTTTAAAATAATTTACAGTTCAGGTGTTGTAGCAATTCTAAGTAAATATGTTAGAATACTACAATCTGAGAACATCATTTAAAATGGCTGGTACATTTCCTCCTGATAGCTGATGGCTGACGGCTGATAGCAGTTAATACGATATGTATGTTTACAAAGGCACCAGATATATAATCTATTGATAAAATAAATTTTCATAATTGCCGTTTCAGGGTCATACATATATCTATGAAAAATTTAATTATACTTGCAGGATTGGTAATTATACTGATTCCCTCATGCACAAAGACATCCCAACTGTTAAATGGTGCCACTTCTGGTAAGGATTCGTCATTACCTATGGAACTTGCATACTGGCAGTATTACTCTGAAAAGGATAAGTCTTTTAAGATGCCTCAAACAGGCCGGTATGTAAAAACCACAGAAGGGTTGCAGGTATTTGCCGCCGACACCAGGGCAGGAGCAAGGCTATCCACCAATTCAGAAATTTATGTAAATGGAAAAACCGCTTATATTAAATGGAAATTTAATGGTGGCGGCGATTTCTCGGATTATAAAGCTTCCTTGTATTATGACAAATATAGTGATGGTATTCACGAATACCAGAAGGCTGATTTTTTATACCTGACAACAAAAAAAGTATATAACGAGTCGGCGTTGGTGGCCGAAGATACCTGGTATTATACCAGGATAACTTTTAACAATGGAATTGTAATTGCAAACACTGCGTCTAAAGATTATGATAATGCCGGTGGTGAAATTATTCAGACGCGTACAAGTTCCGTACCGCTCCATTCAGGATTTCTGGCTTTAAGAAGTTATGATAATTATGTGGGTTCAAAATCTTATTTTATATTAGGAGAGTACAAGCTGAAAAATAAATAGTCAAATTATTTACACAGGCATCACTGTAGTTTTCATTCGCTTTTTCTATATAATCTATGCCTTTAGATGCTTCCATAAAAGTCCCGGCATCTATTTAAATACCTTTAAAAGTGCCATCCCGGCCTCTTGTGTAGTTTGTTGTACTAAAATTAATTCCGCCTGTGCATACCGAGTGTAAACGGCGAGTAAACAAATCTTTTATCCCGGCAGGAAAATCTGCAGCACACAATCAGAACCATCTCCATTGGTAAAAACGCTGCAGGAAAGTACAACTCAAGCCCTAAAGACATTGATAGTTATTTCACCCTGTAATAAAGGAAAAAGTAACTTAATATTGATTTTGATTTACTATGTATACTTAATGTACCCTCGCTAGTCATAAATCAATATCGTTGACTTAACAAGGTTGAAGTGTTCTTTTATATGTGAAATTACAATTTGATTAAAAGTCTTAGAGTCCTTTGTGGGATTTCCTTTGTGTTCCTTGTGGTTAAAAAACTCCTGGAATCACAAACTGCATTTAACCACAAGGAACACAAAGGAAATCCCACAAGGAGCACAAGGGATGCCTGCTATATAAGAAATTCCACTAATAAGCCGCCTATCCTTTATTAACCAATTTTATTGAAAATGAGTTGAACAGGTTATAATAATTATAGCTTATTAAGAATGCTTAGTTATGCATCTTCTGCAATCTCAACAAATCATTTACATAAAAATTGTCCTTCTCTTTAAAATACCTTAATTTAATTTCCCATACGGTTTAAAACAACTACCAGATTCCCAAATTTACAATCCAACTTCAAACGATGAACCTTAAACTTTAAACTAACTTGACCATCCTCATTCTTCTTACCTGCACCTTCTTGTTGATACTGTTAGTAGCATGGGGAAATATACATCCCTTCCTCGCTTTTTTAATTGTGGCTATTTTTGCCGGACTGCTATTAGGCATGCCGGCAACCAAACTGGTTAACGCCATACAAAAAGGTATGGGTGATACTATCGGAACCCTTATTACTATTGTTGTGCTGGGTGCTATGCTGGGAAAATTAATTGCTGAGAGTGGCGCCGCTCAGCAGATAGCATCTGTATTGGCTAAAGCTTTTGGCGTAAAAAATATTCAATGGGCCTTACTCATCACAGGATTTATTGTTGGAAGTACACTATTTTATGGAATAGGCTTTGTACTGCTGGTGCCATTGATTTTTTCAGTGGTGTTTGAATACAAATTACCTGCGGTTTATATCGGCTTGCCAGCGCTGGCGGCGCTTTCTGTGATGCATGGCTTCCTGCCGCCACATCCTTCTCCCACAGCCTTACTGGTACAGCTAAACGCTGATATGGGACTGACATTATTTTATGGAATTATCGTGGCAATACCTGCCATCCTCGTAGCCGGACCATTATATTCACGAACATTAAAGAATATTACAAAAGTGCCCCGTGATATTTTCCGGCCAAAACTATTAACTGCTGATCAGTTGCCTGCTGCCTTCAATAGCTTTTTTGCAGCATTGTTACCAGTGCTGCTACTAATGACAGGAACCATTCTTTCATTATTAAAAATCGAAAATCAAACGCTTCAAAAAATTATTTCTTATGTAAGCAATCCTACCATTGCTATGTTGGTAGCATTAGTTGTTGGTACTTATATGCTTGGACTCAGGATGAATAAAAACATCCGCGAGATTATGAGGATCTATGAATCTGCGGTAAAAGATATCAGTATGGTATTATTGATCATTGGCGGTGCCGGAGCTATGAAGCAGGTATTTATTGAAGGTGGTCTGGATAAAGTAATTGCCGGTTACCTTCAGTCGTTGCACATGCAGCCGTTGTTATTGGGATGGTTAATTGCCGCGCTCATTCGTGTGCTGCTGGGATCATCTACCATTGCAGCGCTGATGACGGTTGGGTTTATCAGTCCGGTTATGGTTGAAAGCCATACAAACCCAAACCTGATGGTGTTGTCTATAGGTGCGGGAAGTATGATCTTCTCGCATGTTAATGATTCAGGATTCTGGTTGTTCAAGGAATATTTTAATCTAAGCCTTAAGGAAACTTTCCGCTCTTTTTCGGTGATGGAAACTTTGGTTGCGGTTGTAGGATTGATGGGAGTATTAGTGCTGAATGCTTTAATTTAGGCTTTAACCTGTTAGGTATCTAAAAACCTCACAGGTCAAAGTCTCTTTTGTTATGATATCTCATATCTTTATTACATAACTACAACGCTTTTCTTATATGAAACCACTTCATTTATTTTCCTGTTTTTTGACAAGTATGATCTTTTCATTTTTGTTTGACACGGCCTGTTCAGCCCAGCTATTCATTTCACTCTTTGATGGCAAAACATTTACAGGCTGGCATGGAGATACCCTGCAGACATTTCGTATAGAAGATCATTCCATTTCCGGTGGTTCATTAACCACAACAGTTCCCCATAACGAATTTCTTAGCACTATTAATAGTTATCATAATTTTGATTTAAAATTAAAATTTAAGCTGCTAGGCACCGGCTTCGTAAATGCAGGTGTACAGTTCAGAAGTAAAAGATCTGATAATCCTGCCTACGAAATGATTGGTTACCAGGCTGACCTAGGCAATGGCTATTGGGCAAGTTTATACGATGAAAGCCGGAGAAATAAAACGCTGGAGAAACCTGATTCCATTACAGTAAGTAAAATTTTAAAAATGGATGACTGGAATGATTATGAAATTATTTGCAAAAATAAAAACATACGCATTCTTTTGAACGGTCATGAAACGGTTAATTATTCGGAAGGTGATAATTCGATTCCCCGGGAAGGACTGATAGCTTTGCAGATCCACGGTGGTGGTAAGGCAAAGGTTTTTTATAAGGATATTTTTATTAAGAAGCTACCCTGAGAGCTGTAAGCCATCGGCAATTTCAAAACAACCATTAACTGAACTATGAACCACGATCTCAGGGAAGGAACACAAAGTCACCGTGCCCCTCCTTGCCACCCTGTCTCTGTGGTTCACTTCACGTCTTTGGAGCCCGAGAAAGTCCCTTCACCCAAATCTCCGAAAACTGCCTTGCCTTTCATCGTATTACCATCAACCGTTCCGGTATATACAACGGCAATTTCGTTTGCCTTAAATTCAAGCCTGATTTCTTTGTCTTTCAGGGTTCCTTTTACAGTTGCTTCACCCAATTGGCCGGTATAAGTGCCGGTGATCAGATCTCCTTGTTGCTTTAAAACAAAAACAGGTGTGCCGCTCCCCGCGGTAGTTTCCACCTTCATATTCCATTTTCCCGAAACATCAATTGCTTGGGCAAATACTGATGCAGCTGAAATAAATAGTAAGGTCATTGTCATTAACGATGCAATAAAAATTATTTTTTTCATATAAAAGTTTTTAATGGTTAATAGTAAATAATTATCGTTAATAAAATTAGGAAACTTACCGTTAACAATTAACCATTCAGTGTCGTTGATTTAAGGATTTCGTATGTAGCAGGCATTCATTGTGTTCCTTGTGGGATTTCCTTTGTGTTCCTTGTGGTTAAATAGGGTCTATGATTTCTAAGAGTCTTTTAACCACAATGGACACTAAGGAAATCCCACAAAGGACTCTAAGACCTCTAACAAAATTGTAATTCAATACCAATGAACACAACTAACTTCTTAAGTCAACCACATTAATTAACAATTAACCATTATTACATTTTTGGATTCAACGCCAGGTCAATCCGTTGTGCTTCATCCTGTAAATGGTACCTGCTCATCTGGTCTTTTGTACGCGGGATGGCTGCTTTTATATCTTTAAGCAGGTCAGCTAAATGTCCGCGGGCAAGAGACGGTACGTCTGAATTTTTTGTATTGGGAATAATAAACGGACTAAAAAAAGAAATGGTTGGAGTAACAGCTGTTGCGCCAGGTAAAAGATTAATCATTCTGTCAACATATATTTTTTGAAGGTTACGCCGGCTCATGTCAATGTTGCTGCCATTACTCAATTCCTTCCAGATTCCTTTTTTAAGATCGCTTAGTAATTCAAGTACGCTGTAAGCATTTTTACCAAAACGGTTTTCAGTTTCCAACATCCGTGTAAGCCTGGTAGCAGACAAAATATTGGACATAACATTATTCTGAACAGTTGACAGGTTATTATTTACCGGATCTGAAATTTTATTAAGGATGTTTTTGTCCAGCAACCACTCAGGCGTTTTAAATAATTGCTGATTCAACCATTGTACAGCTTCTTTCTGTTTGGCTTTTAGCACAGGTTCATACACATTCCCGGTTTCTTCAACACTTTTAAATGTTTCATACACGCCACCAATATTTTTAACCACATGATTTGAGTAACGATTGAATTGTGCAACCAGCTCGCCATACATCTCTCTAAGGTTTTGATATTTATCACCGGATTCTTTGGTCCACTCAGGTAAATTTTTTATAATGAATTTTAAATTCCTGATGCCGTATTCACTTGCTTTCATGGCATCATCACCCAGGTCTTCCGTTTGTGCCCTTGAGTCGTTATTTCCAAATCCTTCTCCACCAAACCACAATCTTGAATTTTTACCCAGGCTGTCAATTATCATGGCATTTCCATCTTTCCTGTCTTGTTCTTCTGATTTGTCTGTCCAGCGATAACCCCATCTTATGGCCCATTTATCATATTCTCCGATGCGAGGATAAATTCCTTTACGGGAAATATTGTCTCCGGGCTGGGCCACATAATTAAAACGCGCATAATCCATAATGGATGCGGTATGACCATGCTCTTCCACCCATTTTTTATCACGTAATTTTTCAACCGGAGTTTTACTGCTGCTGCCCATGTTGTGTCTCAGGCCAAGAGTATGGCCTACTTCGTGCGATGCTACAAACCGGATAAGATCTCCCATAAGGGAATCGTCGAACTTCATTTTTCGAGCACCCGGATCAATGGCTGCAGCCTGGATAAGATACCAGTTTTGTAATAATTTCATAATGTTATGATACCATCCTATATGACTTTCGAAAATCTCTCCGCTTCTCGGGTCATGCACATTAGGTCCGTATGCATTTGATATTTCGCTGGCAAGGTAACGTATTGCAGAATAATTGGCACCTTCCAGGCTCATACTGCTATCGGCAGGCCATTCTTTTCCAATGATAGCATTTTTAAAACCGGCTTGTTCAAATGCCTGTTGCCAATCGTTAATGCCCTTAATTAAATAAGGCTTCCATTTCTGAGGTGTAGCCGGATCAATATAATATACAATTTGTTTTTTTGGTTCTACCAGTTCTCCGCGTTTATATTTTTCAATATCCTCAGGCTTGGGTTCCAGTCGCCACCGTACTATAAAATTTTCCCTGTTAGCCCGCTGTACAGTATCTAAAAACTCAGTAATCTGGTCAGCGAAATAACCCACCCTTGAATCAAAAAAACGTCTTTTCATTGGAACATCAGGTAGTTTGATAATAGAAGTATTGACTTCTATAGTAACAGCTCCCGCCGCATAGGCACCCGGTAAATTTTGTCCCTGAGGAAAGGGAGAAGGGCCGGCAAAAGAAAATGGTGAAGGACTTGAATTAAAGGTTTTAACTGTACGGATTTCCGTATTAGCCGCCAGAGAATGAATGGTTTCTATATATGACCTGTCTAAAGCTATCATAGACAAATTAAAATTCCTCTTAACCTGGGGACTGATAGATACCACCTGGTTATCTCCTTTAAAATAATCCGTAACATCAATAATATATCCGCTGGTATCCCGATTAAAAGCGTAGATGTCGAATACAGCAGCAATAGGGTCGACATTAGAATTTTTCACAGCCTGAAAAATAGGTTTTGAACTGTCAGGAGATGATATGATATTTAATGTAGTACGAAGGAATAATTTATTTTCAGTAGCTTTCTCAAACCTTAATACAACTTCATTAGCCTGTTCACCACCATAAGATGATCCGCCTGCGGCAGTACGGGTAAACCGGGTAACTGCCAGTAAGTCTTTACCAAGCATGTTTTTATTGATTTCAAAATAGTATTTGTCATTCTGCCAATACACATTGATCAACCCTTTTTGTATACGGCCCTTACTGGTGTCGATAAAACTTTTGAATGATTTTGGTGTAGCTCTTTGAGAAGAGAAAGGGGAGGCCCCGGGAAATGTAAGCGGGGGAGTAGCCTGAGGTGTGCCGGGTAAAGAGGTAGTGGTAGTAGTAGGGGTAGACAGTCCCGCCGGTGGCATGACAGTAGGAGTGGTGGATTTCAATTTGGGTTTTTGCGTTTTTGGTGCGGTTGCACAACCCATCGATAGAAGGGTTAAAACAATAAGAATATTATAGTAAACTCTCAATTTCATCAGCTAATTTTTAGCCAATATAAACAGTTTTAAGGAATTAAAATCAATATTCAATCCTGATTTACAATTTTGTGAATTGTTTAATTTTTATCCTTTCTCCTGCTGATTTAACCATCTAATTTTTAATATACGGGAAAGCAATATAAAATTAACTGCGACATATTTGATAAAAAATCAAATTAAAAAAATAAATATTGGTAAATTCAATGCTCATAGAAGCAGAAAAGGTCATGCTTTGTCGAAGATTATTTTGATATAGACATTCAAACTTATACAAAATAGAATTACGACTCCTTGGGTATGATAGTTGCAATTTTTTTATAAGACTACATTAATTATAAATGCTATATTCAGCCAGTACTATTTAAAACCTTAAAAGCATAATTAATGCTTAGTGTAAAATATAATAATACAACAACCTGCAAAATTGATGGATGGTTAAGAAGTACTATTGATAGATCAAAATCTACTGTTGAAGATGCTGCGCTTAATCACTCCCAAAGTGAGCATATAAATGCTAAAGACAGTCATTACAATTCCCATGGGAAGGTTAAGAATAAATTTGATTCTGGTGATGGGAAAAATGTCTGAAGTGGGATTTGTGGGATTAAGGGATGGGTTGTCTGAGTTGGGATTTGTGGGATTAAGGGATTATTGGATGGATTCAAATGGCATTGAATTTAGATTTGATATGGAATGTTGAAATAGTTATCAATTCATAAATGAAAGAAGAAATAAAGGACAACCTAACCTATAAAATAATTGGTTGTGCAATGAAAGTTCTGCATTAATAATTTAACGTGAATATTGAAATTAAAGAATACTATTGATATACATTGAATCCAATTCAGTATTCATTTTATGTTAAGAAATAATATTTGTGGGTGAAGGTTACTAAAAAGGAGGGTTCGACCTGTGAGGTTTCTAAAAACCTCACAGGTCTGAGATACAGGTTGTAT
>JAABUS010002465.1_pt1 | contig 34950 bp, 26 predicted proteins | sample 5560161 | NCBI WGS metagenome assembly JAABUS01 (sample SAMN10711885, study PRJNA513376) | rock metagenome | isolation source: Antarctica rocks | place: Antarctica: Victoria Land, Trio Nunatak nord | collected 2016-01-04 | reverse complement strand
CGGCAGCGTTCTTTCCCATCTTCCCAGTCCTCGCCAAGTTGCGGATGGAGCAGGCGCAATATCGCAATTCCCATCGGCAAGGTAACATCGGATTGCTTGGCCGTGCAAACCATGTCGTGCGCCCGCCGAGCCGTGCCTCCGACGATGACACCCCGAACGTTTCTAGAGGAAGCGTTCCAGGAGCCTGCGGCTTGCCGGATCGAGGGCTGCGGGATCGAGAATCTGATAGCGAAGGCCGCGAGCGTCGCTGATCAGCACCCGACTAGGGCCCAATCGCCGGACCTGGTCGACGCTGTCGAGGGTGAACCTCGTCTTTCCCCGGTCGGTCTCGGCTTCCCATTCGCACGGGGTCGTATCCCCGACGATCCTGATGATTTTCCGCAGGATGGGGACGAACTCCCGACTGGCAAGCTCCCGCTCCAGGAGGTCACGGACGTTCGGTTCCAGTCGGACGAGGTCTTCGACCATCACCAATTCGCGTCCCGTCTCGTCCACAAGGGCAATCCAGTGCCCGGCGACCGTCAGCGGGAAGGCCCGCACCGGTTCCACCCCCACGTGCTTCCGCCCGTCGGCGTCGCTCAGCACGAGCCGCCCCCAGGCGTCAATGCTCAATCCGAAGTCAGACGTCGGCATGGGTCGTCGCGGCTCCGGGCCCTCGCGCCTGCATTCCCCGAACCTGTCACTGCGACGCGGTCGGCGACACGCTCAATTCTAGTGCCTCGCCCCCACTGATGGCCAGCATCCGCCCGATGCGAGGTCAGACCGTCGCCTCGTGTCCCAGGGCCGCAAGGTCCATCTGCGCCCTGTGCAACCGGGCGAACGCGCCGTCGGGCTGGCTGAGGAGGTCGGAATGGCGGCCGATTTCGACGATCCGGCCGTGGTCCAGGACGACGAGGCGGGAGGCCTTGCGGAGGGTGCTGAGCCGATGGGCGATGGCGATCGTGGTGCGGCCTCGCGTGAGGTTGTCCAGGGCCTCCTGGATGTCCCGCTCGGTCTGGGTGTCCACCGACGAGGTCGCCTCGTCGAGGATCAGGATGGCCGGGTCGATCAACAGGGCGCGGGCGATGGATATGCGCTGACGCTCGCCGCCGGAGAGGCTCTGGCCACGCTCGCCGACGGGGGTGTCGTAGCCGTCGGGCAGGCGGAGGATGAACTCATGGGCCTTGGCGGCGCGGGCCGCGTCGATGATCTCGGCGGGGGTCGCGTCGGGCTTGCCGTAGGCGATGTTCTCGGCCACCGTGCCGAAGAAGAGGAACGGGTCTTGCAGCACGATGCCGATGTTCTTCCGGTAGTCCTCGACCGGGAAGCGGCGGATGTCGGTCCCATCGACGCGGATCGCGCCCGAGTTCACGTCGTAGAAGCGGCAGATCAGGTTGACCAGGGTGCTCTTGCCCGCGCCCGTGGCGCCGACGAGTCCGATCATCTCGCCGGGTTCGATCGACAGGGCGACTTCGTGGATCACCTGGCGAGTGCCGTAGCGGAAGTTGATCGCGCAGATGTCGACGGCCCCGCGCAGCCGACCTGGGTGGACCGGGAGAGTGGGCTCGGGCACGCTCGAGGAGCGGTCGAGGATCTCGAATATCCTCTGGGCGCTGGCGGCCGTCCGCTGGGTAGCCCGGACCATCCGGCTCATGCTCTCCAGCCCGGCGTAGAATCGGCCGAGGTAGGCCAGGAACATCGTCAGCAGGCCGACCTGGAATCCCCCATAAAAGACCATCCAGGCACCGACGGCCCAGACGACGATCAGGCCGCCCTGGGTCAGCAGGGCCAGCAACGGGCCGAAGACCGACCAGACGGTGTTGACCCGGTCGTTCAGCCGGACGACGTGGGCGTCGGCGTGGGCGAATCGCTCGACCTCGCGGCGTTCCTGCGCGAACGCCTTGACGACCCGGATGCCCGGGATCGTGTCGGCGAGGACGCTGGTCATGGTCGCCCAGGCGCGGTTGCCGGCGTCGAAGCCGTGCCGCAGGTGGCGGCGGACGACCGCGACGAGGAGGAGGGCCAGGGGAAGGGGCACGAGGGTGGCGACGGCCAGGAGGGGGGCCTTCATGAGCAGGACGGCCGCCGTGCCCACGATCATCAGGCAGTCGGCGGCGAAGTCCACCAGGTTGATCGACAGGAAGTTGTTGATCCGGTCCGTGTCGGAGCCGATCCTGGACATCAAGTCGCCGGTGCGCTTGCCGCCGAAAAACTCGACAGAAAGGCCCATCAGGTGCTGGTAGGTCCGATTCCGCAGGTCGGAGGAAATCCGCTCACTCACCCAGGACATCACATAACTGCGGGCCCAGGAAAGCAGCCAGTCGACGAGCGAGGCGGCGAGCATCAGGCCGAGATACAACCAGACGAGGTGGAACGAGACGTCGGCGCCCCGCGCCTGGCGGGGGATTAACACATCGTCGACCAGGGGCTGCGTCAGGTAGGGGGGGATAAGACTCGCGGCCGTGCTGGCGACCGTCAGCAGGAACCCCAGCACAATCGCCCAGGCCCGACGTCGAGTCAGGGGGATCAGGCGTAAGAGTGCGGACCGCGCCTGCGACGGCGACGGAGGCGCGCTGCAGGCCGGGCAATCGAGCTGATCGGCGGGCATCAAGGCCCCACAGCCGGGGCAAACCGTCGCGGTCGACGCGGCTGAATGGAGGTGGCCGTCGCGACGGTACGTCTCGAATCGGTCGGCCAGGCGTTGGGCTTCTTTCGCGCGGGCGGCGGTGTAACGCCAGTGGTCGAGCCGGCCCTCCGGGCCGAGCAGCTCGATCCTTCCCAACCCGGCACGCTCGCCCGCCCGCAGGGAGGTCGCACGCTCGAGCGGCCAGGACCGCCAATCCAGCTCCGGCCCGCTCGGTTCGGCGGGACGGCCGGAAAGGATGCGGCGGTCGGTCAGGAGGACGAACCCCTCGGCATACCGAAGGCCATTCTCCAGGTCCGGCGAGAAGCACGCCAGCACCGTCTCGCCCGGCTCCAGCCGTCGACGAATCTCCTCGCGACGCGACATGGGGATCCACTGCCAGGCATCCGTCGACGCATCCAAGGGCGAACGCTCCGAGTCCGTAACGTGCGACTGTCCCCCGTGGACCACCCGGAAGGCGATCCAGGAACCAGTCATTCTAGGCCCGCATGCCGACTTGACTAGGGCGGTCCTCTCGGTCCCCGGCGAGATTCGAGCGCGGCGGGCCCTACACGTCCTCCCCGGCGACGGGGCATACGGGCCCACAGGAACTTAGGGGCCTCGCCGGGGAACCTTGTCCTCCGAATTCCTTCGATGCCTCCCCTTGAAAACCGGCGGGGGGGGGCCGATAGTGGTATGCCCATCGACCCGCCGTTCCCGAGAAGTCGTGCGGTGCGGCGAAAGAGAACGGGGAGAGAGCTGCGGTTTGTCTCTCGCGGGCTCGGTCCCCTGACCGTCGGTTCCACCCGACCACTCGGGTCATGCAATTCCGCAGACGTTCCGCGCCGGCTCGATTGCGGAAATAAAAGCGCCGTATGTTGAGTTTTGTTTGATATTCCATACGATACCAACACTCGGGATTCGTGTTAACGTATCATCGACTAGGTCGTGCTTCGTCTAGGTCGTGCTAGACTGTGATCCGAATGGATCACAATCCGTCTCCTCATCGTCAATACTTCGAATAACTCAATCCGATCCCTTCGGATGCGGGCCGATCGCGCCGGGACTGATGTCCCGGCCTCGAAGGTCGGCTGGGGTTCCGTGACCCCGGATCGATCGTGCGGCGATCCGCGTTCAGGAGAGCACCCGTCCATGCGTTTCCGGAAAGTGGCGATCCTGCGTGGGCCGAACATCTGGGCCAACTCCCCGGTGATCGAGGCCTGGGTGGAGCTCGGTCCGCTCAAGGACACCGCGTCGAATGCCGTGCCCGGCTTCAACGATCGGCTGAAGTCGTGGCTACCCACGATGATCGAGCACGAGTGCAGCGAGGGGCACCGTGGCGGGTTCTTCGTCCGGCTCGACGAAGGGACTTACCCGGCCCATATCCTCGAGCACGTCACGTTGGAACTGCAGAACCTGGCCGGAACGCCGGTCGGCTATGGCCGGGCCCGCGTGACCTCGGAGGAGGGGGTCTATCGGGTCGTGTTTAAATATCAGGAGGAGGCGGTCGGCGTCGCCTGCCTGGAGGCGGCGCGCGAGCTGATCCTCGCCGCCCTGGAGGACCGTCCCTTCGACGTGCCGGCCGAGGTCCAGCGGCTTCGCGACCTTGTCCGGGACGAACACCCCGGGCCGAGCACCGGAGCCCTGATCGCGGCGGCGAAAGGGCGTAATATCCCTTGCCGTCGGCTCGGGAGCGGGTGCCTCATCCAGCTCGGCCACGGGGCCCTCCAGCGGCGGATCTCCGCCACCGAGACCGACCGAACCGGGGCGATCGCCTCGTCCATCGCCCGCGACAAGGAGCTCAGCCGCCAGCTCCTCGGCGCCGTGGGGGTGCCCGTGCCCGACGGCCGACCCGTGGTCGGCGCCGACGACGCCTGGGCCGCCGCCGAGGAACTCGGCCTTCCCGTCGTGATCAAGCCCCGCGGCTCCGATCACGTCCTCAAGGTGGCGCTCGGCCTGGAGACCCGCGACGAGGTCGTGGCAGCATACGAGGCCGCCGCCGTCGGGCAGGACGGCGTGCTGGTGGAGCGACAGGTCCCGGGCGAAAGCTTCCGACTGCTGGTCGTCGGCGACCGCGTCGTGGGGGCCTCGCGACGCGAACCGACGCACGTCCTCGGCGACGGCCGCCCTTCCGTCGCCAAGTCGGCCGCCGGGACCAACGGACCCGCCCGACGCGGCGACAACTCCACCACGCCGCTGCGGAGGGTCCATCTCGAAGTCGCGGCCCGCGCCGTCGAGGCCGTCCGGGTCGTCGGCCTCGAGGTGGCCGGGGTTGACGTCATCACGGTCGACATCGGGCGGCCCCTGGAGGAGACGGGAGGCGTCATCCTGGGGGTCGATCCGAGCCCCGACCTCCGGATGCACCTGGAGCCGGGCGAGGGGCCGTCCCGTCCGGTCGCCGAGGCGATCCTCGACACCCTCTTCCCGCCCGGAGAGGACGGCCGGATCCCGATCGTGGCCGTCACCGGCGTCAACGGCAAGACGACCACCACTCGCCTGGTGGCCCACGTCGTCCGCGGCACCGGCATGATGGTCGGCATGACCTGCACCGATGGCATCTATATCGGCGACCGCAGGCTCGAGGTCGGTGATTGCTCCGGGCCCCGGAGTGCGCGCGCGATCCTCTTGAATCCGAAGGTGGAGGCGGCCGTCCTCGAATGCGCCCGCGGCGGTATCCTCCGTGAGGGCCTGGGTTTCGACCGCTGCAAGGTGGCCGTGGTCATGAACATCGGCGAGGGGGATCACCTCGGGTTGGCCGAACTGCACACGGCCGAAGACCTGATCAAGGTCAAGCGCGTGCCGGTAGACGTCGTCCTGCCGGACGGCTATGCCGTCCTGAAGGCCGACGATCCCCTGGTGGCCGGCATGGCCGAGTTCTGCAAGGGGAAGGTGATCTTCTTCGCCCGCGATCCGTCCGACCCGGTCGTGTCGGCGCATCGAAGGGCGGGCGGCCGAGCCGCCTTCGTCCGCGACGGGGCGATGGTACTCGCCGAGGGCCCACGCGAGGAAATCCTGGCCCGACTCGCGGATGTCCCGCTGACCTTCGGCGGCCGAGTCGCCTTCCAGGTCGAGAACGCCCTGGCCGCCGCCGCGGCATGCTGGGGCCTGGGCCTGCCACACGAGACGATCCGCGCAGGCCTGGCCTCATTCGACAGCGACCCGGATCGGACCCCGGGCCGGTTCAACGTGCTGACGGCCGACGGTGCGACCATCATCCTCGATTTCGGACACAATCCCTCGGCGATGCAAATGCTCGTCGAGTCTCTGTCGGCCTTTCCTGGCGGGCGGCGAACCCTCGTACTCTCGGCAGCCGGCGATCGCAGCGACTCGGTCATCGTCCGTCAGGCTCGAATCCTGGCCGACGCCTTCGACGAAGTCATCCTCTATGACGAAGCGAGCCTCAAGCGCGGCCGGGACGAGGGAGAGATCAATGATCTCCTCCGCCGGGGGCTTGCCGACGGTTCTCGCGTGTCGGAGGTCCAGGAGGTGCATGGAGAGCTGGCCGCGATCGCGAAGGCCCTGGATCATGTGCAGCCCGGGGATTTGCTCCTGATCTTGCTGGACGACGTCGAAGTGTCCCTGCCTTTCGTCCGGGAGCACCTGGCCCGGAAGGCTGCCGTCCGGACGGAGAGGCTGGCCGTCATATCGACGATTTGATCGAGTCGCACCCATTCGAGCGCCAACATTCGCAGGTAGCCCCCACGAATCCTCGACATCGGCCCTCTCCAGGCTGGGTGGATCATCGCCGGGCGATTCGCGTCGAAGAACCGGAGCCTTTCCGAATGCGACTGACAACGATCAAGGCCCTCCGCGGTCCGAACGTCTGGTCGACCGGGCACGTGCTCGAGGCCTGGGTCGAACTCGGTCGATTCCACGGCGTACGACCCGACGCGATCGAGGGGTTCGTCCCCCGTCTGCTTGCCTGGTTTCCGGCGATGGCCGAGCTCCAGAATTCCCCGGCCGAGTGGGGCGCCTGCCCGGCGGCGACCTTGTGGCACGTCGCCCGCGGGCTCCAGACGCTGGCCTGGAAGCCCGTCGGCGCGGGCGCCTCGGCCGCGACGTCCGAGCCCGGGGTTGTCCGCGTGGCGATCCCATACGTCGAAGAGGCCCTGGCCCGCGAATGCCTGGCGTCGTCCTGTGCGATGCTGCTGGCCGCGGCCTCCGGCGAGCCCTTCGACGCGGAGGCCGAGCAGGTCCGGCTCCGCAAGCTCGCCCAGGCGGTCGGGCTCGGGCCGAGCACCGCGGCCATCGTCGCCGCCGCCCACGCCCGGGGCATCCCCACCCGCCGGCTCGCCCCCGACTACAGCCTCATCCAGCTCGGCCACGGCGCCTCGCAACGGCGGATCTGGACGGCGGAGACAGACCGTACCGGCGCCCTCGCCGAGACGATCGCCAAGGACAAAGACCTCACTCGCATGCTCCTGCAGTCGATCGGGGTGCCCGTGCCCGACGGCCGCCCCGTCGCCGACGCGGAGGACGCCTGGGTCGCCGCCGGAGAGATCGGCGCCGCGATCGTCATCAAGCCCCAGGACGGCAACCATGGCCGGGGCGTCGCCACGAACCTGACGACCCGCGAGCAGGTGCTGACCGCCTTCGCCAACGCCAGCGCCGAGAGCGAGCGCGTCATCGTCGAGCGGTACGCCACCGGCGACGACTACCGGTTGCTGGTCATCGGCGACCGCCTCATCGCCGCCGCCCGCCGTGCCCCGGCGCAGGTCCTCGGCGACGGCCGCTCGACCATCGCCCAGCTCGTGGACGCGGTCAATCAAGACCCTCGACGCGGCGACGGGCACGCGACCGTCTTGAGCCAGATCCAGATCGACGCCGTGGCCCTGATGGTCCTCGCCGAACAGGGATTCGCCCCCCAATCGGTCCCGACGGCCGGCGCTTTGGTCCTGATCCGCCGCAACGCCAACCTGAGCACGGGAGGGACTGCCACCGACGTGACCGACGAGGTCCACCCCGAGATCGCCGCCTGCGCCGTCGATGCGGCGCGTGCCATCGGCCTGGACATTGCCGGCGTCGACGTGGTGGCCCGCGACATCGGCCGCCCGCTCCAGGAGCAGGGGGGAGTTATCGTCGAGGTCAACGCCGGTCCTGGCCTGAGGATGCACCTGGAGCCTTCCGCAGGGAAGCCCAGGCCGGTCGGCGAGGCGATCATCGACTCGGTCTTCCCCGACGGCAGGGACGGCCGCATTCCCATCGTGGCCGTCACCGGCGTCAACGGCAAGACGACCACCACGCGGTTCCTCGCCCACCTGCTGCGCGAGTCGGGCAAGTCGGTCGGCATGACTTGCACCGACGGCGTGTACATCAACGACCGCCGGATCGAGGCCGGCGATTGCTCCGGCCCCGCCAGCGCCGGGAAGGTCCTGATGAACCCGAAGGTCGAGGCGGCCGTGCTCGAGACCGCCCGCGGCGGCCTGCTCCGAGCGGGGCTCGGCTTCGATCGCTGCGACGTGGCCGTCGTGACCAATATCGGCGAGGGCGATCACCTCGGGATGGCCGAAATCGAGACGGTGGAGGACCTGGCGCGAGTCAAGCGGATCGTGGTCGAGGCCGTCGTGCCGACCGGTACCACGGTCCTCAACGCGGACGACCCGCTCGTGGCCGCCATGGCCAGGTACTGCCGAGGCTCGATCGTTTACTTCGCCCAGGATCCCGACCACCCGGTCGTCGTCTTCCACCGCGCCGGGGGCGGCCGGGCGGTGATCGTCCGGCACGGCGAGATCGTGCTCGCCGAGGGGGTTCGCGAGACCGGCGTGAGCCGCCTGGCCGACGTCCCCTTGACCCACGGTGGCCGGATCGGCTTCCAGGTCGAGAATACGCTGGCCGCAGCGGGTGCCGCCTGGGCCCTCGGACTCGGCCTCGACGCCATTCGCGACGGCCTGGAGACATTCGGCTCGGCCATCGACACCGTGCCCGGCCGGTTCAACCTGATGGAAATCAACGGCGCGACGATCCTGATCGACTATGGACACAATGTCTCGGCCCTCCGTGCCCTGGTCGAGGCGATCGATCCCCTGCCGCATCCGCGGAAGTCCATCGTCTTCTCGGTCGCGGGAGACCGCCGCGAGGTGGACATGATCCGCCAGGGACAGATCCTGGCCGGGGCGTTCGATCGGGTCTACATCTACGAAGACTCCTGCCTCCGTGGCCGTGCTCCCGGCGAGATTACCGCCCTTCTCCGCCGCGGACTCGCCGTGGGGCCCCGCGTCCGCGAGACCTACGAGCACCCCGAGGCGCTGAAGGCGATCGAGGCGTCGCTCCGCGCCCTCCAGGGCGGCGACCTGCTGATCGTCCAGGCCGACGACGTCGAAGCCACCCTCGCCTTCGTCAAGGAATTTCTCCGGACCGAAGTGCCCGGCCGCGAAGTCGACCTGGCCGAGATGATCGAAGTCGCGGCGTCGCGGGACGCCGTGACGGTCGACCGCTCGTGGGATGACGTCCCGGGACATCCCATTTGCTCGATGTCCACCACGCGGGGTGGCTCGTGATCGCGCCGGCCATTCCGGGCGCACCCCGCGACGGAAACACGAAAGAGTCCGGGAAGGTGGCCAAACCGAACCCTTCCGGTCTTCGAGCGTACGTCTTTGGTCCCCTAATTGCGGGGATCGAATCCCGGCGAACTCCATGGGCTCGCCCCGTGTCGTTGGGGAGTCTGGACGGGGGAGAGGGCCGGACCTGGGGCGCGTTTAAGGTTCATGGATACGCACACGCTGGAAATCCTGGAGTTCGAGAAGATACGAACTCTGGTCGCCGCACGCGCCGCCTGCTCGCTCGGTAAGGAGGGAGCACGTCGACTCGAGCCGAGTCGCGACATCGGCGAGATTCGCGAGCGCCAGGCCCTGACGACCGAGATGTCGGACGCCTTATCCGCGGGCCTGACGCCCCCTTTCGGCGGCCTGCACGACATCCGCCCGAATGTCCGGCGCGCCCAGGTGGGCGCGATGCTCGAGGCGGACGAGCTGGCCCAGACCGTCGAGACGCTGCACGCCATCGGCGAGCTTGGTGGATGGCTCGAGCGGATCGGAGTGGAATTTCCCCGACTCGGGGGGATGAAAGCCGACGTGGGCGAGTTCTCGGGAGTGGCGAGCGCCATCGAAGGGTGCATGGACCGCCGGGGGAATATCCTCGACACCGCCAGTCGAAGGCTCTCGGCAGTCCGCCGCGAGATCGGGCAGGTTGAGGAACGGATCCAGGAAACGCTCCGGCGGATGCTCCGGTCTCCGGAGTTGAAGCGTGCCCTCCGTTATCCCAACTTCACCATGGTCGGGCACCATTACGTCCTGCCGATCGCCAAGGAGCACCGGGGCGAGATTCAGGGCTCGGTGCACCGTACCAGCGCCAGCAACGAGACGGTCTTCATCGAACCGCAGGCCATCGCCGAACACTCCGCCCAGCTCTCGTATCTGCGTGCCCGCGAGGCCAAGGAGATCCGCCGCATCCTGCGGTGGCTCAGCGCTCAGGTCGGGCAGGTGGCCGATTCCCTCCTGACGACCCTCGAGACCCTGGCGGAACTCGACTTGGTCTTCGCCCGCGGACGTTACAGCCTCGACTATCGGATGTCTCCCCCGGACTTCAACGCCGAGGGGAAGCTTGTCCTCCGGGGGGCCCGGCACCCGCTACTCGAATCGCTCTTCCGAGGCGAGTCGAACCCGGTCCCCGCCGCGCCGCAAGCAGATGTAGAAGAGGTATCCGCCGAAGGCGAAGCGTCGTCACCTCCTCCACCCCCCGCCGAGCCGAGGACGGTCGTCCCGATCGACGTGCATCTGGGATTGCAGTTCCAGATGCTGGTCGTGACCGGGCCCAACACCGGTGGAAAGACGGTCGCCCTCAAGACGATGGGCCTGCTCGCGGTCATGGCCCAGTCTGGCCTGCACGTCCCGGCGCACCAGGGGTCGCAATTTCCCGTCTTCGACGAGATCCTCGCCGACATCGGCGACGAGCAGAGCCTTGAGCAGTCCCTCTCGACGTTCTCCTCGCATATCCGACGCATCTCGCAGATCTTTACCAAAGCGACGGAGCGGTCCTTGATCCTCCTCGACGAGATGGGGGCCGGTACAGACCCCGCCGAAGGGGCCGCGCTGGGCAGGGCGATCCTCGACGAGATCGACAGCATCGGCTGCCGGGCGATCGTCACGACCCATATCGGGGACCTCAAGACTTACGCCTTCACCAACGCCCGTGCCGAGAACGCGGCGGTCGAGTTCGACCTCGAATCGCTTCGGCCGCTCTACCGGGTCCGGATTGGCGATATCGGCCAGTCGAATGCCCTGCAAATCGCACGTCGCCTGAACTTGAGCGAACACCTGGTGGCCCGCGCCTCGAAATATCTCGAGGAGAGCCAGGGCTCGCAACTCCCCGAGATGGCCATCGTCCAGAAACTTCGCCAGGATGCGGAGCAGGCCCGACAGGCCGCGCTCGAAGCCCAGTCCGAGGCCGAACGAAGCCGTGAGGCGTTCAACCGGCGACTGGCAGACCTACATCAGCAGGGTGAGAATGACGCGAAGGTGGCCGAGGCGCGGGCAAGACTCCAGCCGGGTGACCGCGTGGTCGTTCCCCGATTCGGGTACGACCGCCCCGGCCGGGTGGTCAAGATCGACGTGCGCAAGAAGATGGCGGTCGTGGCGATCGGTCAGATGCAGTGGGACGTGGCGCTCGACGACCTGATCCCCCAGGTCTTGAAAGCGCCGGGAACCCCCGCACCCGTGAAGTCCAGGCCAAACCTGTCAAGGGTCCCGCCACGGCTCGAGGATTTCCAGGACGAGCCGGGGGGCGAATGAGCCGGTGGCCCTCCGAGGTCACGAGTTCCGCGATGCCTTCAAGAACAAGGCGCCGAGAGGGGGCACCCGAAGGGTGAGGTGATACGGTTGCCCCGCGTGAGGCTCGGGCACCGCCCAGCATCCCCCGCTGTTTCCCGCGTTCGAGCCGGCATAAATCTCGGAGTCGGTGTTAAGTAGCTCGCGGTAGTGACCACCGGCGGGGACCCCGACCCGGTACCCCTCGCGGACCACGGGAGTGAAGTTGCAGACGACCACAATGGCCTCGTCCCTGGCCTTGCCGCGACGCAGGAAGGCCAGCACGCTGTTCTCCCAGTCGTGCAGCTCTAGCCACTCGAAACCTTGCCACTCGAAGTCGATCTCGTAAAGCGCGGGCTCGGAGCGGTATAGCTTGTTGAGGTCGCGGACGAGGGTCTGCATCCCCTGATGGTCTCGCCACTGGAGCAGGTGCCAGTCGAGGCTCAGATCATGGTTCCATTCGCGCCACTGCGCGAACTCGTCGCCCATGAAGAGGAGCTTCTTTCCCGGATGCCCGTACATGTAGGCGAAGAGGAGGCGTAGGTTGGCAAACTTCTGCCAGACGTCCCCCGGCATCTTGTCGAGCAGCGACCCTTTGCCATGCACGACCTCGTCGTGCGAGAGCGGGAGCACGAAATTCTCATTGAAGGCATAAATCATGCTGAATGTCAGCGAACCATGCTCGTACTTGCGATAGACCGGGTCCTTGGAGAAATAGGCAATCGAATCGTTCATCCAGCCCATGTTCCACTTAAGGCTGAAACCAAGGCCGCCCAGATAGGTGGGGCGCGAGACCCCCGACCAACTCGTCGACTCTTCCGCAAAGGTCAGGATACCGGGATGCATGCCGTGGCAGAGCTCGTTGAACTGCTTGATGAAATCGATGGCCTCCAGATTCTCGTTGCCTCCGTGGATGTTGGGGAGCCATTCACCGGCCTTCCTCGAGTAGTCGAGATAGAGCATCGACGCCACGGCATCGACCCGGAACCCGTCGATGTGGTAGCGCTCGAGCCAGAAGAGCGCATTGCCAAACAGGAAGTTGCGGACTTCGGCCCTGCCATAATTGAAGATCTTCGTGCCCCAGTCGCGGTGTTCGCCGAGCCGGGGATCCTCGTGTTCATAGAGATGCGAGCCGTCGAAGAAACCGAGGCCATGCACGTCCCGCGGGAAATGGGCGGGGACCCAGTCCAGGATCACTCCGAAGCCGTGGCGATGCATCGTATCGACGAAATAGGCGAAATCGTCGGGCGTGCCGAACCGAGACGTCGGCGCGAAGTAGCCGACGGGCTGATAGCCCCAGCTGCCGTCGAATGGGTGCTCGCCGATCGGCATCAACTCGACGTGCGTGAAGCCGTTGTCCCCGAGGTATTCGACGAGTTGATCCCCCAGCTCGCGGTAGCTCAGGAAACCGTCTGCTTCCTCGATCTTGCGGCGCCATGAGCCGAGGTGACATTCGTAGATCGCCACCGGCCGGTCGAGCGCCTGCGTCTGCTCGCGATGCCCCATCCATTCGGCGTCATCCCACGCGAATCGGGTGATGTCCCAGACGACGGAGGCGGTCTGTGGGCGGACCTCGGCGGCGAAGCCGTAAGGGTCGGACTTCTGCACGAGATAGCCGTTGATCCGACTCTTGATCTCGAACTTGTAGACCTCACCCTGCGAGAGGTCGGGGATGAAAATCTCCCAGATTCCCGTCGCTCCGACGTTCCGCAGGAGATGACGGCGGCCATCCCAGTGGTTGAAATTGCCCGTCACGCTAACCCGCTTCGCGTTGGGTGCCCATACGGCGAAGTGGACGCCGCGGAATCCCTCATGATGGCGAACGTGGGCGCCGAGCCTCTCGTAGCTGCGGTAGTGCGTCCCCTCTCCCAGCAGGTGAAGGTCGAAATCGCTCAACACGGGACCGAACTGGTAGGGATCGACGAACTCCCAGGAATGCCCTTCGAAGTCCTCGACGGCGAGGCGATAGGCGAACGAGGGAGAGGGACCGGCGACGACCCGTTCATAAAAGCCGTCGGGATGGATCCGTTCCATGGGCGTGCGGACGCCGGGCTCTCCCCGGGTCAGATCGACGAGCCAGGCGAGCCGCGCCTCGGGCAGGAACGCGCGGACGACCCTGGCCGGGGCGCCCTCGGATGGCAGGACGTGCGGGCCCAGGACGTGAAACGGGTTCCAATGATCGGCGTGGATGACGAGCTCGACGTCTTGCGGGGAAATCGAGGGGACTCGCTGCGTCTTCAAGGACATCGTCTTGGGCCCACCGAGTCTGTCCAGCCATCGGAGAAATCGTGCACCAGAGCGAATTATGCACTACGCCGGCCGATTGCAAAGGCCAAGCCCGGAGCACGCCTTGCATCCGACACCGGTAGGCGATCGGAGGGGGCTCAATTCACGTCCAGCATCCGCTTGAGGGCGACCCGTGCCCAGTGTGCTGTCTCGTCGGGGACCTTGATCACATTGACCGGGGTCCCCTGGACCAGGTTCTCCGCGCCCCAGGCGAGGTGGGGCAGGTCGATCCGATACATCGTCGCGCACATGCAGACCATGGGAGAGAGGAAGTGGATCGCCTTGTCCGGGTGTTCGGCCGCGAGCCGGTTGACCAGATGCAGTTCGGTGCCGATCGCCCAGGACGAGCCCGAGGGGGCCTCGGCCACGGTCTTGAGGATGAATTCGGTCGAGCCGACCAGGTCCGCCGCGTCGACGACCGACATCATGCACTCCGGGTGGACGAGGATCTTGATCCCGGAGAACCGGTCCCGAAACTGCGTGACGTGCGATGGCTTGAACATCTGGTGGACCGAGCAGTGCCCTCGCCAGAGCAGGACCCGGCTGGCGCAGAGCGCGTCGGGCGTCTGACCTCCCAGGGGCTCGCGAGGGTTCCACAGGGCCATCTCGGCCAGAGGGATGCCCATCGCCCTCGCCGTGTTGCGACCGAGGTGCTGGTCCGGGAAGAAGAGGATGCGCCTGCGACGGGCGAACGACCATTCGAGCACGGCACGGGCGTTCGAGCTGGTGCAGACGATCCCCCCATGGCGTCCGCAAAAGGCCTTGAGTTCGGCCGTCGAGTTGATGTACGTCACCGGCATCAAGTCGTCGGTGTCGATCACCTCGCCGAGGTCGGCCCATGCGGCCTCCACCGAATCGGAGTCGGCCATGTCGGCCATGCTGCAACCGGCGGCCAAGTCGGGGAGGACGACGTCGACCCCGGGAAGGGTCAGGATGTCGGCCGTCTCGGCCATGAAGTGGACGCCGCAAAAGATGATCGCGCGACATGCCCGACTCTCCGCGGCGAGCTGGCTGAGCTTGTAGCTATCCCCCCGGAGATCGGCAAACCGGATGACCTCGTCCTGCTGGTAATGGTGTCCGAGGATGAGGAGCTCATCCCCCATCTGCGCCTTCGCGACGCAGATTCGATCTTCGAGTTCCGCGGTCGGCAGGGCGCGGAAAGGCTCGAAAGCGAGCGGACGAGTCTCGACCGGAGATGCCGTCGGGGTGGACATGATCGCCATTTTCCTCTTGTTAACCGTTTTCGACAGGAGCCTTTATGTGGCCACTCCCAGGTCGGGCAGACGGGCTCGAGAGTCGACTTTTCCGTAATGGTGTCGGTGAGGGTATCTCTTCCCGTATTATACGTAAGGCACCCCTCCGGGAGAAATCGGCCTGTTTGCCATTTCCGGCGCGGAGGGGTCGACGCCGGGCCGACCGTGGTGACCGGACGCGGCGCATGAGGATGAGAGGAGTGTGGAACGATGAGTGCGGTCCTCTTTGTCGGGGACGATCCGAGCGATCGCGCTCACTTTGGTGCGGACCTCGACGGCTCGGGCGTGACGATCCACCATGCGGCGACCTCTCCTGAGGCGCTCGAGCTTGCGAGACGAGCCCGGCCGCATCTGATCGTGCTGGAAGCGAGTCGGCCCGGTGTCGATGTCCGGCAAGTCTGCCGGACGTTTCGCGACGACCCGGCGGTCGGGAGCATCCCGATCCTCCTGATCCTGGGTCTCGGCGATACAACGACGGTCGTCGAGGGCCTGGATGCCGGCGCCGACGAGTGCGTGGCCAAGGGATCGGCACCGCAGCTCGTCCGGCATCGCGTACTCCGGATGATCCAGGCGCGTCAGCTGGCGAACGTGGCGGGCCTCAACCAGCACTTCGTCCAACTGGGACGGCTCCTGGCGGGGATCGTGCACGAGATTCGCGGCCCGCTCTCGGTCATCCGAGGGAGCGCGGAGCTCATGCAGGCGCACCTGGGCACCGAGGATCCCGGCCGGCAGTGGATCGATCCCATCCTCCGCAATGCACAGGTCCTCCAGGCGCGCCTGGAGTCCCTGATGGCGGGGGTCCGCGGCAAGCCCGGGTCGCTCACCGCGATCGAGGTCGGGCCGCTGATCCGAGAGGCCGCCGACCTCTTCCTCAAAGGGCACAACCCCTGGGGAGGCCGCGTGACGATCGAGTTCGAGCTGGACTCGCAGCTCCCCGCCGTCCAGGCCAACGCGGGACGAATGATGCAGGTCTTGCTCAGCCTCGTCGGCAATGCCTCGGAAGCGGTCCGGAACGACGAAGGCGTGGCTCGCATCCGCATCCGGGCCCGCTCGGCCCAGGACCATGGTCGCGACTGGGTCGAGGTGGACATCGAGGACAATGGCCCGGGCATCCTGCCCGACCACCTCCCGCGCATCTTCGAACCCTTCTTCACGACGAAACCGGCGGGGAGTGGGTTCGGGCTCTACCTGGCGTCAGAGATCCTCAAAGAGCAAGGGGGACGCCTGACCGCGGCGAACCTACCGGATGGGGGCGCCTGCTTCTCCATCTGGCTCGCCCCCGCAGTACCCCCGGCGATCGACGCGAATCCTTCGCATCCGCCACCCGATGAGACGGCCCCCCGATGAGCCGCGTGCCTTCGAAAAGAGCCCGGGGCAATCCTCGCTCGGCGGTGCGCCTCGGCCCCTGGATGGTTCCCCTCGCACTGGGCTCAACCTGGCTGGTCGTGTCGGCTTTCGCCGTGCTCAACATGACCTCGATGCGCGGGCTCATTTTCGCCAGCCTCGACGCCACCGCGATCGCGTTGACCCTGTTCCTCTTGAAGCGGGCCGAAGAGCGGCGATGGGCAGGGCCGATCCGGCTCCTCGCGGCTCGACTGAGGGAGCCCGGTGAGAACCTCGAGGTCGACTCGGATGCGGATGAGGTCGCCGAGCTTGCCGAACTGTCGCAAGCCGTGAGGATATTTCAGAGGAAGGGGTCCGGGGAGGATGCCCACGACAAACCCCCGGGCTTCTCGCCCGGCCTGGTGGCGACGGGTGGCGAGACGTCGAGATGGCCGTCGTCGTCGCTGACGCGGAGCGGCCTCCTTGATTCGCCCCCCGCGCCGGTGGATGTCGGCCTGGACTCCAACGGCTCGAGTGAGTTTTCGACGACCGACATGATCAACCGGCTTGATCCCGAGGACCTACGCTGGCTCGAGTCGACCCCCGCCGAGCAGGAGTTCCTGGGCCTGTCTCTCGCCGAGCTTCGCCGGATGTCGTTCCTGGAGATCATCCACCCCGAGGACCGGCAACGCGCCAGGGCGGATCTGCGGGCGGCCCTCGCCAAGGGGGAGGCGCACGGCCTGATCTTCCGGATCGAGACCGCACAGGGGAGGCCCAAGTCGATCGAGATGAACGTCGGCGTCCGCTACGCGAACGACATGTCGGTGGCACACCTCCGCTGCCACGTGACCGACGTCACGGCCAAACTCCGCGCCGAGCGCGACCTCAGGCTCAGGACCCAGGAACTCCTCCTGGTCAACGAGCAACTCCGGCAGATCAACCGCGAGCTCGAGGAGTTGAAGGACCGTTATAGCGACCTCTACGAGTACGCGCCCGCGATGTACTTCAGCCTCGACGATCGGGGCGTCATCGTGGAGTGCAACGAGACCCTCCTGCGGACACTGGGGTACGGGCGCCAGGAGCTGATCGGCCAGCACTACACGATCTTCCTCCCCGAGTCACGTCGGGCCCTCTCGGCAAGCCGCTTCGAAGAGTTCTCGAAGACCAAGCACATCGAGGTCCAGAGTCAGTGGGTCAAGCACGACGGCACGGCCATCGACGTATGGGTCACGGCGACGTCGGTACTCTCGAGCGACGGCACGTCGAGCCAGACCCGGAGCGTGGCGCAAGACGTGACCACGCGGCATGCGCTGGAGGCCGAGCTTCGATCGAAGAATGACCGCCTGGCGCGGATCAATGAGCAGCTGTCGAGGAAGAACAAGGAGCTCGACGAGTTCACTTACGTCGTCTCGCACGACTTGCAAGAGCCGTTGCGCACGTTGACGGCCTTCTCCGATTTTCTCTCGCGGGATTGCGGCGATCAGCTCGACGCCAACGGCCAAGAATACATCCGTCACCTGGTCGACGCCTCGCGACGGATGCGGGCCCTGATCCAGGGCCTCTTGAATCTTTCCCGCGCCGGCAAGGTGACAGACGAGTTTTCGGTTGTTAACTTGGAGGACGTCGTCGCCATCGCCCGATCGGATCTGGCGGAATTGATCCGGACGAAGGGAGCCGAGGTCCGCATCCTCGGGCCGCTCCCGACGCTCTGGGGCGATCGGGACCGGCTCGGGCAACTGGTGGCGAACCTGATCGGAAACGGGCTCAAATACAATCAGAAGGCCGAGCCGTGTGTCGATGTCGGGGCCTTGCCCCCGGGCGATGGCGACTGGACGACGTTCTTCGTCCGGGACGACGGGATCGGCATCGATCCCCAGTTCCATGCGAAAATTTTCCAGCTCTTCCGGAGGTTGCACGCTCGCGAGGAGTACGAAGGCACGGGCACTGGCCTGGCCATCTGTCAGAAGATCGTCCAGGCCCACGGGGGCCGGATCTGGGTCGAGAGCGAGCCGAACAAAGGGGCGGCCTTCTTCGTCAGCCTCCCTCGGATCGCGGCCGATGCCGCTTCACCGCCGATTGAAGTCGCTCATGTCCGATGATTTCCATATCCTCCTGGTCGAAGACAGTCGGACCGACGTCAAGATCATCGAGCGCGCCCTCCGCGAGGGGAACGTCGAGCACCGCTTGACGGTCATCCCCGACGGCCGAAAGGCGCTGGACTATCTGATCCGTCTCCAGGAACCCGACGCGTCCGAGAACCTGCAACCCGACTTGATCTTGTTGGACCTCAACCTCCCGGGGATCGACGGCTGCCAGGTCCTGACCCAGATCAAGAATGATGTCTTCTTGCGTGCCATTCCCGTGGTGGTCTTGACCACCTCCCGGCGCGAGGAGGACGTGGTGCAGCTCTACCAGGCGGGCGCCAACACCTACATCCAGAAGCCTTCCGAATATCCCGACTATCGCGACCTGGTCTTGACCCTCCGGCGGTACTGGCATGATACTGCCGTCCTCGCACCCCGGAACCGCCCCCGGGCCTGACCTCGTCCCGATCTCGAGTCGCCCGACGGGTCGTCATGCCGGCACCGCGATTCCCCGAACATCACCCGTGACCGGGCACGACGCCTCCGCTGACGGGCCCATGGCCGCGCCGGGCTCGCTCCCTCGCGGCGAGGCCGGGGGTCGGATCGGCTCGGCTCAACACTCGACCGGGTCTCCCTCGTCTTGCCGACATCCCCGAAGTGGCCCGGGAAAGAGATCAGGCCTTCACAAGCTGTCGAGACGACCGCACGCAACGCAGAGTCCGGGGTATTTCCGCGACTCGGAGGGGCTCGATGAAACGGCACGAGACGGATTGGTACAAAGATGCCATCATTTACGAGGCCAACGTCCGCGCCTTTAATGATTCGAGCGACGACGGCAACGGTGACCTTCGCGGGCTCGTCGAGAAGCTCGACTATCTGCACGACCTGGGAGTCGACTGTCTCTGGCTGATGCCGATCTTCGAATCCCCTTTGAAGGACGACGGTTATGACATCGCCGATTTCCGCAAGATTCACCCGACGATCGGCGTCGTCGAGGACTTCGAAGCCCTGACCGCCGCGGCGCATGAGCGTGGCATCCGGATCATCGCCGACCTGGTCATCAACCATACTTCGGACCAGCACCCCTGGTTCCAGGAGGCCCGACGCAACCCGCACTCGCCCAAGCGGGACTACTACGTCTGGAGCGATACCGACCAGAAATACCCGGAAGTACGGATCATCTTCACCGACACAGAGCACTCGAACTGGACATGGGACCCGGTGGCCCGCCAGTACTACTGGCACCGTTTCTTCAGCCATCAACCGGACCTGAACTTCGACAATCCCCAGGTCCGGCGCGAAATCCTCGACGTCATGGCATTCTGGCTCGACCGCGGCATCGACGGCTTCCGCGTCGACGCCGTCCCCTACCTCATCGAGCGAGAGGGGACCAGTTGCGAGAACCTGCCGGAAACGCACCAGTTCCTCAAGGAGATGCGGGCCTTCGTCGACGAGCATCACCCCGGAGCCCTCCTCCTCGCCGAGGCGAACCAGTGGCCGAGCGACCTCCTCCCTTACTTCGGGGAGGAGGATGAATTCCACATGGCGTTCAACTTCCCGCTCATGCCCCGGCTATTCATGGCCATCCGCCGCGAGGATCGCCGCCCGATCGTCGACATCATGGCCCAGATGCCCTCGATACCACCGAGCTGCCAGTGGGCCCTCTTCCTGCGCAACCACGACGAGCTAACCCTGGAGATGGTCACCGACGAAGAACGCGACTACATGTATGAGGAGTACGCCAAGGACCCTCGAATGAGGATCAATATGGGGATCCGCCGCCGCCTGGCCCCCCTCATGGAGAATGGCCGGCGTCAGATGGAACTGCTCTACAGCCTCCTCTTCACGCTTCCCGGGACCCCGGTCCTCTATTACGGCGACGAGATCGGCATGGGGGACAACATTCACCTGGGCGATCGCAACGGCGTCCGGACCCCCATGCAGTGGAGCGGCGACCGCAACGCCGGCTTCTCGCGCGCCGACCCCTCGAGGCTCTTCCAGCCGGTGATCCTCGATCCCCTCTATAACTACCAGGCCGTCAACGTCGAAGCCCAAATCCGGTCGCCCACTTCGCTGCTCAACTGGCTGCGGCGCCTGATCCGGGTGCGGAAGAGCCAGGAAGTCTTCGGCCGCGGCTCCCTCGAATTTATCCCGTGCGCCAACCACCGCGTCGTGGCCTACAGCCGATCTTACGGCGGCCATACCATCCTCGTCGTCAACAACCTCTCCCGCTTCGCTCAACCCGCAGAACTGGACCTGCAAGCGTACGAGGGGGCAGTCCCGGTCGAGATGATCGGCAACCAGGCGTTTCCGCGCATCGGGAGCCTGCCCTACTTCGTCACCCTCAGTCCCCACTCGTTCTTCTGGTTCCGATTGGATCGCGACACTGCGAGCCGGGGGACGACTTCATAACGCCGACCGGAGGAGAAGTTCCCCTGCATGGCCAGGAGCGAATCGCCCGACGCTTGACAGACAAACCCCACCGAGGTGCATTTGCACGGTGGGGTTTGATGCGTTTCTGAACGGATAGTAAGTTATCGCACGGCTCAGCGGCTGCCGGCCCCCCCCGTCCCGCCACTGGCGCCCGATCCCGCGCCGCCGCCCGCACCGGTCCCGCTACTACCCGTACCCGTGCCCGACCCGCCACCAGCGCCGCTACCGGTGCCGCTGGTACCGCCCGCGCCCGACCCACCACCAGTACCACTCCCGGAGCCGCTGGTTCCACCCGCGCCCGTGGAATCACTGGTTCCGGAGCCAGACCCGGTACTGCCGCTAGTGCCCGTGCCCATTCCTCCTCCAGTCCCCGCAGTGCCGCTCGTGCCCGACGTGCCACCGGTACCGGTGCTCATACCGCCGCCCGCGCCCGCCCCGGTACCGGTACCCATACCGCCGGTGTCCGTCCCGGCATTCTGATCTGAGCAGCCGACCATGAGCGGCAGATTCAAAGAGGCGGCGACGATCGCACCGCGGAGCAAGACTTTGACCGACATTATCGTGCCTTTCCTTGCGTTACGAGTTACAGAACCTCCCGAGGATTCGTGTGGCGGTCGAAACACCCGATCGAACATCGAGTCCTCGTCCTCCAATGGACGCCTGGAAAAAGCGCCCACGCGAAGGGGTTCCTGGCTCCCGCCACGAGCAATCGCGATGCCAAATAGAATCATTTACTATCACGAATTTGGCTTGCGATGCCGGACGGTCCTAGGAACCCAGGTCCACCACTTCGAGGACTAGGCGTGTGCCGGACGCTAGGGATGACCACCCCCAAAATCTCCATCCGAGGCGGCCGAGATCGGCTCCCGGGGATCGACGAACCACCAGCAGGTCGCCCCGGCCAGGTAGAGGGCCCCCGCGATGCAAAGCGGTACGGCCGGGTCCGCGAACATCGGCAGGATGATCGGGCTGAGCACGGCGCCGACCTGGCCCGCCGTGTTCATGCAGCCGGCGACCAGCCCGGCATGGGGGCCGGCGATGTCCTGGCAGACGCCCCAGCTGGCCCCCAGCAGGAAGCTTGCCGACGCACCGGCCAGCGCGATCAGCAGCGCCGAGGTCATCGCGTCCTCGGCCGTCGCCCCGGCGATCAGCGCCACCCCGGCCACGAGCAGCGACGCGGCACCGACCCCGCAACGGCCCACACGCAGGCCGAAGCTCCGGGTCAGCCTGTCGGTCGTCAGGCCGCCCAGCAGGTCGGCCAGCGCGCTGAGAATGAGCGGCAGGCCCGCCAGCACGCTCGCCATCAGGCCATACCGCTCCGCCGTCAGGCCACGCCTCGCCAGGTAGGTCGGCAGCCACGTGATGTTGAAGTAGAAGCCGTACGCCTGCGTGAAGTACATCAGGCAGAGCGCGACCATGCTGCGGTCCGTCAGGACACGCCGCAGGGCCGCGGCGTCGAGCCGTTGGTGACCCCCCGGCGTCCGGCCGGATTCGATGAAATTCACCTCCTCCGGGCCCGCGTCCGGGTGCTCGGCCGGCTCGTCGCGGAACCATCGATACCACGCGACCGCCCAGACGAAACCGATCGCCCCGAAGATCACGAAGATGGCCCGCCAGTGCAGGACCCCGAGCAGGGCGGTCACCAGGATCGGCGTCAGGCCGCCGGACAGGTGTGCGCCGGCAAAGAAGATTCCCTGCGCCGTGCCTCGCTCGGCGACGGGGAACCAGCGGGAGAAGGTCCGGGTGACGTTCGGGAAGGCCCCCGCCTCGCCCGCGCCGAAGAGGAAGCGGACCAGCAGGAGGGATCCATAATTGAAGGCCGCCGCCGTCAGCATCGTGAAGAACGACCACCAGACGACGATCCGCGTCAGGACCCGCCTCGCCCCGATCCGGTCTCCCCAGGCCCCGGTCGGGATCTCGAATAGTGCGTAGGCCAGCGTGAAGGCGCTGAAGACGAGGCCCATCTGCCGGTCCGACAGGCCGAGTTCGCGCTCGATCGCCCCGGTGATCTGCGCATGGGCGATGCAGACCCGGTCCAAGTAGGTGATGGCCGCCAGGGCGACGGTGAAGCCGAGCACCCGGTAGCGGACACGGGTGCGGCCCCGGACGCCCGGCGAGCTGTCGTCCTCCCCCACGATTTCGCGTGATCCGGCCATGGCTCGGCTCGCTCCTCACCGCATCGATGCCGGGATGTCGGGTCGCCCATATCTACCCGGTGGGCGCCCGGATGTCGATGGCCGAGCCGGGGGCGGGACCCTTCAAACGAGCGCACCGACCCTTTATCCTCGACGGACGACCGCCCGCACATCGTGGGCGGTGGCACCGATCTCCTCACCCCAACCCATGCGAGGCCTCGACCCATGCAACGACCCGGGAGAATCCCACGGACGATCCACCGCCGTTCCCTCCTCGCCGGGGCCGGAGCGGGCCTGGCCTGGGCCTCCTTCGAGCGGGCCGAAGCGGCCGCGCAAGAGCGCGTCGGCAACGATGCGCCGGTCCCCCGCAAGGACGCGATCCGGATCACGAAGCTGGAGACCTTCCCCGTCAAGCCCCGCTGGCTCTTCCTCAAATCCACACCGACGCCGGCATCGTCGGCCTCGGCGAGCCCGTCGTCGAGGGGCGTGCCCGGACCGTCGCCACGGCCGTGGACGAGATCGCCCCCTACCTCGTCGGCAAGGACCCCCGGCGGGTGGTCCACCACTGGCAGGCGATCTACCGGCACGCCTTCTACTGGGGCGGGCCGATCCTCACCAGCGCCCTCAGCGGCATCGATATGGCCCTCTGGGACATCAAGGGCAAGGCGCTGGGCGTGCCCGTCTACGAGCTGCTCGGCGGGCCGACCCGCACCCGGGTCCGCGTCTATGCGCACGCGAGGACGCCGGCGCAGGTCAAAGAGCACCTGGCCCGCGGCTTCACCGCCTTCAAGACCGGGCCCGCCAAGCGCCGGCCCGCCCGTTACGTCGAGACGCCGGCGGCGGTCCGTTACGCCGCGGAGCGGTTCGCCGAGCTTCGCCAGGTGGCCGGGGACGATGCCGACATCGGCATCGACTTCCACGGCGCCGTCAGCCCGGCGACGGCCAAGCTGCTGATCAAGGCGCTGGAGCCCTACCAGCCGATGTTCGTCGAGGAGCCGGTCGCGGCGCAGAACCACGACGTGATGGCGGAGATCGCGCGGGGGACGCACCTGCCGATCGCCACGGGCGAGCGCGTGTACACGAAGTGGGGCTTCCGCGAGGTGCTGGAGAAGCGCGCGGCGACGATCTTGCAGCCCGACCTCTGCCACGCCGGGGGGATCACCGAGGTCCGGCTGATCGCCGGGATGGCGGAGGCGTACTACGCGTCGATCGCGCCGCACAACCCGCTGGGGCCGATCTCGCTGGCGGCGGGGGTCCAGCTCGCGGCGTCGATCCCGAACTTCCTCTGCCAGGAGCAAGTGAGCCTGGGGGAGGGGTACCTCAAGCGGCCATTCACGGTGCGCGAGGGGTACCTGGACCTGCCGACGGGCCCGGGCCTGGGGATCGAGTTGGACGAGCAGGCCTTGGCCGACAAGATCGGCCACGACTGGAGGAACCAGGAGTCCTACGACGAGGACGACGGGTCGGTGGTCGATTGGTGAAGTCGCGCGGCCCGCGAGACGCCCGGGCGGGGCGTCCCGCCCGAACCGCCGGCAGACGCTCAAATCCTAATACGAGAGGAGCTGCCATGAGGTCCGCATGGCGTTTCTCGTCCTCACCGCCACGGCCTATGCCGCCGACCCCCGCGTCCACCGTGGCCTCACCTACGCCGAGCCGAAGCACGAACGACAGACCCTCGACGTGTACGCCCCGGCCGAGGGCAAAGGGCACCCGGTCGTCATCTGGATTCATGGCGGCGGCTGGCAAGCGGGCGACAAGGGCGAGGTCCATGGAAGGCCGTCGCGATTTCGCCCCCGCCGTGAACCTCATCGGACCGCACCTTGTCTCTCCCGGGACGGGGCACGGCACTCGTCCACGCGGATGATCCGTCTCGCCTCGACCACGAGCCCGAGGAGGTGCGCCATGCGACCGAGACTCGACGACGACACGCCCTGCTTTCGAGGTCATGTCCAAGCGGCGTCGGGGGTATCCTGAGCGAGGTTCATGTGAAGAGGGGTCGCCGGGTCGTCCACGGTGACAAGGAGCTGCACGAGCGGCTCGGCCGGTACGACCGGTGCCCGTGCGGCGGCGGGCTCTCGTTCAAGGCGTGTTGCCGCAACTCGGGCCGCTTTCGACGGGGTGGAGCGGGACCACTATGAGCGATAAGGACGAAGCGATGGTCGGCCACCACCCGGATGACCCGGCGGCCCCGACCGCCGGGGCCTCGACACCCCACCGACGACCCGGCCGTCCGTGTGGTCTTGCACGGCCCCGAGAGGACGAGATCGCCGATGCGGGCCACTCCCCGTGACCCACATCGGTGCCTTCAAGGTCGAGGACGGTGACCCCGAGGACGCCCGCCAGCGTCAGCCCTCGACCTTCAGCGCCTCCTGCCCGGCCCACTGCCTCAAGATCGCCAGGCAGGGCTCGTCGGGGTCCTCGTTGGACCTTGCCTTCGCCTGGACGACCTCCCGGCTCGCCGGGTTGACTTCCACGGTCACGACCCGCTCGCGGCCCCCCGCCCCCTCGATCGCCACCGACCAGATCGTCGAGACCCGCTTGGCGCACCAGGCGGTGTAGGTGGCCACGCAATGGTCCATCGCCCGGCCCTCGGCGGCGAGCTCGTCGCTGTCGAGCAGTTCGCGGATCGTCCAGGCCCGGCCCTGCGCGTCCCGCCCGAGGAACTCGCCGATGGCCGAGTGGTCCCACCGGATCAGGGTCCTCTCCGATTCGGCCCGTCGCCGGGCCTTCCACTCCTCGACCCGCCGCAGCAGCGAGGCGACCGACCAACCCTTCAGCGACAGGTCTGGATGCGGGGCATCCAGATCGACCTCCGTATCCTCGCCGACGATGACCCGACGCGGCTCGAATCTCTGGTCGTGCAAGAACTCGACGACGGGCTCGACCTGGGTCGAGTCGAGCTTCGGGTGATTGATGAAGAAGAGGATCGCCGAGACCCAGAACTCGTCATTCGTGTCGAACTCCCGGCCCAGGCGGGTGGCGGCGACGGCACGGGCGAGCTCATCGGAACCGCCCAGGCCGCGGACCTGGGCCCAGCGGAGGGCGAAGTCGATCGAGTCGTGGGCGGGAGCATGGGCGAACTCACGGGCCATCCGCCGGGTCAGGGGGATCGGGAACCCGATTTCCCGCAGGCTGATGCCCTGCCCGGCCCGCTTGAACCAACGCTGCGCCCGGCGTCCCTCCCAGCCTTCGCCGAGGAACCAGGCCGACAGCAATATCCGCGGCACGGGGTAGTCGGCCAGCAGGTGGTGGGCCAGCGACGAGAACAGCGAGAACGGGTTCGAGCCCTCCGGGCTCCACGCCCCCGACGGCCGCAGCCAGTCCTTGCGGTGTGCGGTCAGGGCCAGCAGCCCGCCCAGGATGGCGTCCAGCCGGGCGACCTCGACGCGGCCCCGGAAGCGGGCGGGCCTGAGCAGGTCCGATCGTCCCCGGACCTCGCAGAGGAAGTGGACGAATGCCCTCCTCGGCTTGCCGGAGGTCCGGGCGAGGGCCTTGCGGATGGAGCGGTCGATGAGGGCCTTGGCGTGCTCCCTCGGTGCGATTTTGACGGGCATGGTTCGGCTCTCGGGGGCCTGCGGTTTCCGACCGGATCGACGGGGGACTTGGCCACGTCGCCGTCACGGTCGGGCAAGGCTCCCGATGCCGGGAACGAACCTTCAGGTATCAAATCGGGCGATGTGTGGCGATGTCGGGATCGAGCGGGCATGGGCGTTCATGGTCGGGGCGACTCCCGGGTATGCGGGTGGATGACGACCAGCAAGGACACGAGTGACGACGGGTCGGTTCGCCGAAAAATCCGCGACTCCTCGTGCACGGCGCGAGCGACACGTCGCTCGCGTCTCGTCGCGGGACGGGGAGAAAATCCGCAGACCAGGATATGGCGACGCGTCAAGCGCGCGATCATACTGGGCCTCCTCGCGGTCACTCGGCCGTTGCGAGGAGGGCAGGCGATCCATGTTCCAGATCGGCGTCACACGCGACTTCCTGGGACCCGACGGGTCCATCGGGTTCGGCGACATCGGCCTCGATCTGCTGGACGGGGCGGGGATCGCGTGGGAGTTCCTTCCCGACTCCGAGGGCGAGATTAGTCCGGAGCATGCCCGGCGGTTCGACGGGCTGCTCGTCCTCGCTCCGAGGGTGACGGGCCGCACGGTCGAGGGGGCGGACCGCTTGCAGGTCGTCGCCCGCTTCGGCGTCGGCTATGACAATGTCGACGTCCCGGCTTGCACGCGGTCCGGGGTGTTGTTGACGATCACGCCGGAGGGGGTCCGGCGCCCCGTGGCGGTCGCGGCCCTGACGCTCTTGCTGGCCCTCAGCCACAAGCTCCTGATCAAGGACCGGCTCGTGCGCGAGGGACGGTGGGCGGACCGGCTCTCCCACAACGGCCAGGGGGTGACCGGGCGGACGCTCGGCATCATCGGGCTCGGCAACATCGGCCGCGAGCTGGCGACGCTGGCCCGCCCGCTCGGGTTATCGCTCATCGGCTTCGACCCGTGGGTCGCGCCGGAGGCGGCGGCCGCGGCCGGGGTCGCCCTCGTCCCGCTCGACGAGCTGCTCGTGCGGGCGGACTATGTGTGCGTATGTTGCGCATTGACTCCGGATACGCACCACCTGTTGGACGCCGACCGGATCGCCCTGTTGAAGCCGACGGCCTACCTGATCAACGTGGCCCGCGGCCCGATCGTCGACCAGGCCGCCCTCTACGAGGCGCTGCGCGGCCGGAGGATCCAGGGGGCGGGGCTAGACGTCTTCGAGCAGGAGCCGGTCCGCCCCGACGACCCGATCCTGGGGCTCGACAACGTGATCCTCGCCCCGCACGCGCTCTGCTGGACCGACGAGTGTTTCGGCCTGATCGGCCGCTCGGCGATCGGCAGCCTGATCGACGTCGCGCGCGCCGTGATCCCGCGGGACGTGGTCAACCGGGACGCCCTGGCCCACCAACGACTCGGCCACCTCCGTCCTCGGGAGGACGCATGAGAGACAACCGTGTGAAGCAGGCCCTGCGATCGGGCGGGGTCTCGATGGGCGTGATGTGCCTCGAATTCGCGACCACCGGGATCGGTCCACTCTCCGCCGCCGGCTCGCCAATGTCGAGGCGATCGCGGCCGTGGACGGCATCGATGCCCTCTGGATCGGCCAATACAACCTGACGAATTCTTTGGGCATCCCCGGGAAGTTCGACGATCCCCTCTTCCTCGACGCCACGCGGCGCGTCCTCGACGCCTGCGCCTCGCACGGCAAGGCCGCGACGCTGGCCGTCATGGACCCGGACGAGCTCGCCGCGGGACCGGCCCGGGGCTTCCGCATGCTCGTCTACGCGGCCGACCTCTGGATCTACCAGCAAGCCCTCCGGCGCTGCTTCCGGACCATCCGCGCGTCGCTCGAAGGGGGGGAGGCGGGGACGTCGTGACGGCCGCACTTGTGCCCCTTTGCTACGACGGGTCGTCCGTCCGGCGGCCCCCACGTCGGCCCTTCCGGGCCGGTCCGCTGACCGTCGAATATGAGGGTGGGGAACTTCGCTACGTCCGGCTCGGCGACCGGGAGGTCGACCTGCTGCTGGTGATCTACCTCGCGGTGATCACGCTCTCGATCCTTTATCCCGCGTCGTTCTTCTCGCCGGGCAATTTGCGGGCGATCCTGAACAACCTGGCGGTCGACGGCATCCTCGCCGTCGGGATGATGGCGCTGATGATCTCCGGGGTTTTTGACCTCTCGGTCGGCTCGATGATGTCGATGGTCGGGGCCGTCTCCGGCTGGCTGATGGCCCGGCAGGGCTGGCCGGTCGGCCTGGCGGTCGGCGCCGGGTTGGGCCTGGCCTCCCTCGGCGGGCTGCTGAATGGCGTGCTCGTCGCGCGGGCTCGGGTCAACGCGTTGATCACGACGCTGGGCACGCTCGGAATCTTCCAGGGGGTGGCGATCCTGGTCGCCGGCCCGGGCGTGGCCGACCTGCCGCCCGGGTTCACGGCGCCCGGGCGGGCCGAGTTCCTGGGGCTCCAGGCGCCCGTCTGGCTCATGCTGGGGCTCGCGCTCGTGGCCGAATACCTCCTCGGCCACACCCGGCACTGCCGGCAGTGTTACTATGTCGGCAGCAACGCCAGGGCGGCGCGGCTGTCGGGCATCGGGGTCGAGCGGGTGCAGATCGCGGGCTTCACGGCGATGGGCCTGATCGCCGGGCTCGCGGGGCTGGCGTTCGCGGCACGGGTCGGCACGGCCGTCTCGACGGCGGGCGTCGGCGCCGAGCTTCGGGTGATCACGGCGGTGATCCTGGGCGGGGCGAGCCTCTCCGGCGGCAAGGGGAGCGTGCTCGGCGGGCTCGTCGGCGTGGCCTTCATGGCGCTGGTCAACAACGCCCTGATCATCGCCCGGGTCTCGTCCTACTGGCAAGGCATCGTGGTCGGGGTGATCCTGGTGACGGCGGTCGCCTTCGACTCGTACCAGAACCGATCGAGGGAATCGTGAGACCTACGCGACGCGACGTCCTGGTCCTCGGCGGGGGGATGGCGGCCGGGGCCGCGCTCTCGACCTACGTGAGCCCCGAGCGCCGCCGGGCAAGCCGGGGAGGCCGAAGTCCCGGAGCGGCGAGCGGGGGCGACGAGGAGTACGTCTGGGTCTCGGCCCACGCCCACCTCCCCCTCTTCGTGGCGCGCGACCACCCGGCCCTCTTCCAGGTCGGCGAGGAGCTGGGCGTGCGCGTGACGATCGTCGGCCCGGACACGGTGGACATCCCCGGCCTCGTCGCCGCACTGGAGCAGACCGCGGCGCGGCGACCGACCGGGATCATGGTCGTCGGCTGGGACCCGTCGGCCCTGATCCCCGCCATCGATCGGGCCGTCGATTCGGGCGTCCCGGTCGTCTGCGTCGACGCCGACGTGCCGGGGAGCAAGCGGCTGGCGTTCATCGGCACGGACTGGTATGACCTCGGGGTCCGGCAGGCTGAGGCGATGCTGGCGGCCCTGCGCGGCCGACGCGGCGAGGTGGCGATGATCGGGCTGATCGAGCAATCCATCGACCAGCGGGCCTTCGCCGGTTTCCGGTCCGTCGCCGAGCCGGCCGGCCTCACCGTCCTGGAGCCGCAGCAAGACAAGGGGAACCAGGCCGAGGCGGGCCGGGTCTCCGCCGCGATCCTCCAGGCCCGACCGGACCTCGTCGGCATCGCCGGCTTCGACTCCGAGAGCGGCCCCGGGATGGGCCAGGCCATCCGGGAGGCGGGGCGGATCGGCAAGGTCGTGGCCACCTGCGTCGAGACCGAGGAGCAGCACCTCCGCCTCCTCAAGGAGGGCGTCCTCACGGCCTGCATCGGCCAGAAGCGGGAGCTGTTCACCTACTACGGCGTCTGCGCCCTGCGCGACTACGCCCGCGCCACCGTGCAGATCACCGCCGGCGGCCGAAAGGCGGGCATCAGCCCCATCCCGGTGAACTACAACACGGGGACCTTCACCGTCACCCGCGACAACGTGGACGAGTTCCTCGCCGGGAGGGGGGAGAGGTGAACGACCTCCGCTTCGCCGTCGTCGGCGCCGGATTCTGGGCCCATTACCAGCTCGCCGCGTGGGCCGAATCGCCCGGCGTCCGCTGCGTCGCCGTCTGCGACAGGGACCGCGCCCGGGCCGAGCGGCTCGCCGCCGCCCGCGGGGTGCCCAAGTCCTACACGGACGTCGCCCAGATGATCCGAGTCGAGCGGCCGGACTTCCTCGACGTCATCACCGACCCGCACGCCCACGGTCCGGTGGTCCGCCTCGCGGCCGAGGCGCAGGTCCCCGTCATCTGCCAGAAGCCGATGGCCCCGACCCTCTCCGAGTGCAATGACCTCGTCGCGACCTGCCGGGCGGCGAGCGTCCCCTTCGCGATCCACGAGAACTGGCGCTGGCAGGCCCCGCTCCGCCGGGTCAAGGAACTGCTCGCGGCGGGGGCAATCGGCCGGCCCTTCCGCGGCCGGATCGATATGATCTCCGGGTTCGACGTGTTCGCCAACCAGCCGGGCCTTCGTGCCGACGAGCGGTTCATCATCGCCGACATGGGCTGCCACCTCCTGGACCTCGCCCGTTGCTATTTCGGCGAGGCCGACTCGGTCTACTGCCGCGGGACCCGGGTCCGCCAGGACATCTGCGGCGAGGACGCAGCCACGGTCGTCCTCGCGATGGACTCCGCGCGGATGTCCGTCGCGGTGAACATGGCCTACGCGGGGACCCCGCTGGAGCGCGAAGGCTTCCTGGAGACGTTGATCTTCCTCGAGGGAGAGCGAGGATCGATCGAGGTCGGGCCCAGCTGCGAGGTTCGGGTGACGACCCATACGGGACGCACTCGACGCGCGTCCTGCCGCCGAAATATGCGTGGGCCGACCCCGATTACGCCGTCGCCCATTCGAGCATGGTCGCCTGCCAGGCGGACCTGCTCCGCGCGATGCGGACCGGCACGCCGGCCGAGACCGACGCGGCCGACAACCTGCGGACGATGCAACTGGTCGACGCCGCCTACGAATCCGCCCGGAGCGGGGGGGCGATCGCGGTGGGTCTCGACACGGGTCGCGAAGGAGTGCCGTAGTCTCTTCGACCTTGGCAACTCCGACCTCGGCGACTTCACGGTCTCCCGTCTCAAGAGGCAGGGCGAGCTGGCGCCTGCCTCATCGGAAGGCCACGAGGTGATTTCCCTGCTCGTCTTCGATCAAACCCGCCATGACGTGGTTCTCCTTGCTGGGAGAATAGGATGGATTTGACGACCCATGTTATTGCCACGCAATCCGAGGCGATTGTAGAAATGTTGGAGAGAGGCGAGGCACAAAAGGAAAAAGGAATCACGGCTTCCGCCGTGATTCCTTTGACCGCTTCGGAATACCCCCACGGGGACTCGAACCCCGGTCCCTAGGCTGAGAACCTAAGGATAACACAGGACAGTTGCAGGGCAGTGGAATGGTGTTTGGAACGTAAACCCATTATAGAAATAGCTTACAACGAAATCAACACGAGAATTGGGTGGAGATTGCATGGGCAGGATAGGGGCCATATTGTGTCAGATTCGTGTCAAACCCCTGGGGGAGTGAAGAATTCGGTCCGCAGCTTCGGGATCTCCCGGCCGGGGCGAGGACTCCCGCGCAAGGGGTTCGTCTGCCCCGAGCCCGGTGATTGTGGACATCTGGCTACCTGTCTGTTACATCTGCTGGGGATGCCCACGCGCCGGAGGATCAAGCCCACCGAAGGCCAGCTCGACCTGCCGCTCGGCGAACCGCCCGGGTCGGACGGGCCGTCGCCCGATCCATCCTGGCCGCGGGGCTGGGGCTCCGACGGGGTCGGGTCCATGTCGCGTCCACGACCGGGAGGGGAACGGGTCCGGCCGACGCCATCCGATGACGATCGCCCGCCCGAACGTTAGGGGCCGCCGATGTTCTGCCCATTCGGCCTCAAGCGGGCGGGGCGTCCTCCAGGGCTCGGGCGGTGTGTCACCGCGCCGGCGGCCTCAGGGAGACTTGCCGGTGACCCGCCGGATGTAGCCGACCTCCTCGGGGTCGAACGGCGTCCCGTCCCGGCGGAAGATGTCGTGGAACCAGACCGTCGGCTCGGCGTCGTACGGCTTCTTCCAGGAGTCCCATGGGTAGATCGTGTTCGACTTGCCGGCCACGAACCCCCAGCAGTGGGCCCCGACCCGCTGCTCGCGCAGATAGCCGAGGATCGGGTCGAACATGCTGCCCCGGGGGCGGGCCATGAACTCCGTGCAGAGGATCGGCCGGCCGTGGCGCCGCAGGTTCCGCACGCACGCCTCGATCCCCGCCGGCTTGTCGTAGCTGTGGAAGGAGATGACGTCCGACTGGTCGAGTTGCACCCGCTCCATGGGCGTGATCTTCATCAAGTCCCGCCAGTCGCCGATCCAGACCCCTGACGTCACCGGCTGGCTCGGGTCCGCCCGGCGGGCCCAGGCGAACGCCTTCTCCAGGAGGGGGAGCGTCCGGGCCAGCTTGCCGACCGGCTCCCGCTTCAGATTGTTCGCGCCGTAGCTGTTCTCGTTGCGGTTGTCCGGCTCGTTCCAGACGTCCCAGGCCTGGACCCGCCTGTCGCCCCGGAAGTGGCCGATCACGCCGCGGGTGTAGTCCTCCAGGAGCTTATGCCGCTCGGGGTTCATCAGGTCGTCGGCGCCCGGGCTCTGGACCCAGCCGGAGTTGTGCAGGCCGGGCCGCGGCTCCCGCTGCTTGCCCGGCCTGGGGTGGGGGTCCCAGACGCTGTCGAACAGGACGAACATGACGCCGATCTCGTGCCGGTCGGCGATCTCCAGGAATTGACCCATCCGCTTGAGGAAGTCCTCCCGATCCTGCTCCCACAGGAGGTGGTGGAGGTAGACGCGGACGCTGTTGAAGCCCAGCCCCTCGGCCCAGCCCAGCTCGCGGTCGATGGTCTCGGGGTCGAAGGTGTCGGCCTGCCACATCTCCAGCTGGTTGATCGCCGTGCTCGGGATGAAGTTGCAGCCGACGAGCCAGGGCTGCTCCTTGTACCAGGCGTTGGCCTCCTCGGGCGACCACCGCTCGCGGGCCTGCGCGGGGCCCCCGCACACCAGGGCGGCCGCAAGGAATGCCGCCCCCAGACGTCGAAGCCTCTTCATAGTCCTACCTCCCGATCTGTCGTGCAAATGACTGGCGGCCCGCCCCCGGCCTTCGGATGACCAGGCCCTCACCGAGAGACGGTGTGGTGGCCGGGGAAGTTAATGCAACTTATCCCCGACGAGCGTGCAGATGACGACGCCTTCGCCACCTGGGGCGTTGGCCTCGCGGGGGAGGCCGATCGCAAGGTCCAGGGTTCGTCATCATCGGCGAGGTAGAGGACGCTCGGCCTCTCCGAGGTCATGATCAAGACGTTGATCGGGTGCTGCGGGTCGACTCGGGCAAGGGCTTCTGCCGCCCTGTCCGACAGAGGCCTTAAATCCTCGCAGGCTTCTTCTCGGGGCCTTGCGAAGAGCTGACAGCCCACTGCCCCTTCGTCCTCGGCCTCGACCATCACCAAGGCGATCTGGAAATCCTTCGGACGACGTTAATCGAGGACAGTGATGAAAACAACAGGATCGTCGGGCTCTGCCAGGCGAACGGCCTCCCTGATGATGTGTCGAACTTCGCGGAGGACGCGAGGGCCCTCGCGATCTTGTCGTTGAGGCTCATGACCTGTCCCTCCCGCTGTTCCAGAACGCTTGAGGCAGAATCATCCGCGCCAGGAGCGGTCTCCTCGATCAGACCTTGGAATACCCCAACCTTGGGCGGTCCGGGTTCAATCGAACCACTCGTCGGCCGCGTCGAACGGCGGCACCACCACGTTCAGGATGGACATCCGCCCCACCGCCCGGTGCCGCACCCCCGGCGGGATGAGGACGGCACTGCCCGGCCCAACCGCCGCCGGCACGCCGTCCAGTTCCACCGCCGCCCCGGCGGGGCACTCCAGGACGTAGTAGATCTCCGTATGGTCGCGGTGGTAGTGGGCGCGGGCGTCGGCCTCGATCTCGACCCGCTGGACGCCGGCCGGGGCGTCGGGGACGTCCGCGAACGCCCGGCGGGCCCGGCCGCAGGGGCAGTGCACCGGGCCGGGCGCGGCGAGGTCGACGACCACGGGGGTTCCCGTTCGCACCTCGTGTGGGTTCTCGGATTCCCGCCTCGATGGCATGTGGCGCTCCAGAATCCAGGCAGCGGTCAACGACGGCCGCACTCGCCTCCTTCTCGTCGGGGACCAGGAAGTCGCCCTTCCCGGACTTGACCAGGCGAATCTCCCCGCCGTGCCGGAACGCCTTGTTGAGGGCTTCCGTCACCAACTCTTCGAGGGCGATGCGGCCGATGCTCGACAACTTTCACCTCTTCTGGAGTAACGCCTGGCCGAAGCCCTGCGAAGTCGGTGGTCCCCGGCTCGGGCCGGCGGCGGGCGGTGCCGCGCGCATTGGCCTCGCCCTAGTGCAGTTTCAAACGAGTTGTTGTGCGAGGCGATCCAGTTGCTCGCAGCCGTAGTAGTCGCAGACCCGCTCCACCACCTCAGCCGCCATCAGCGGGCGGTCCGGCTCGACGATGGCACGCTT
>JAABUS010002464.1_pt1 | contig 34959 bp, 40 predicted proteins | sample 5560161 | NCBI WGS metagenome assembly JAABUS01 (sample SAMN10711885, study PRJNA513376) | rock metagenome | isolation source: Antarctica rocks | place: Antarctica: Victoria Land, Trio Nunatak nord | collected 2016-01-04 | reverse complement strand
CCTCTCACTCTTCTCCTGCTTCCCTCGCCCCCTCCACCCATCCACCTCCAATCACTCCCACATCTTCGATGTCACGATCCTCGAGCGCCACCCCTACACCACCCAAACATTCATCCCGCTCTCCACCGCCACTCCCAACAACAGCCGCGCCATCATCATCGTGGCCCCCACTCTTCCCTCGCCTCCGCCTCCGTCGGCACTGACGCCATATTTCCCTCAAACGAAAGAAGGCGGACCGCCGGATTTAAAGGGGTTGAAGGCGTTTGTGGCGAGACCGGGGGTCGGGGTTACGTATGGAGTCGGGACGTGGCATGCGCCTATGGTTGTGGTGGGGAGGGGAAGGGTGGATTGGGTTGTGAGTCAGTGGGTAAGTGGGAGGGAGGGGGAGGATTGTCAGGAGGTTGGTTTGGGGGAGGGTGAGGTGGTGGAGGTGGAGATTGATGTGGATGTGGATGGGGGTGATGGGGTGGGGAGGAGTAAGCTGTGAGCAAGAGCGTCGGTAATCTACGGGTATGGGTGGCGTTAGGTATCACTGTCGCATGGATCCATTGAAGAGTGGTGCGCAGTGTACATTACACCTGCAGAAGGCCAGCGATGCACTTTAGTGCCCATCACGATTCGGCTACTTAGGCAAATGGTGTCACTAAATTTTACGGGACGAAACACCAGGCGAACTACGGCTTAGTATGAGGTACCACGTTCTTGCTACACCATCGCCACACAGATTGCATTCGATACTGAATCGCCCTTTAGAAGCACATGACTAGCATCATCGCAGCTGCGCACGCCACGACGCCCTTCCAAGGTCAAGGCGCTGGCCAACCTTTTGAAGACGTGGTTGTGCTAACCACTCTGCTCTCCCGTATCATGGACCCTGCCGGCCAGGTATCTAACGCATTCATCGCCCACGATCAAGTCCGCAGACCGCGCTCGCACAGAGTGGTGAAGACGAGTAGGGAGGCAGGGGATTTGATGGGGATGAAGGCACCTAATGTGGGGGGAGGGATATCTAGAAGATGGGTGAAGTGCTGGGGAAGAGGATGCATTGGTTTTGGCAGAGGAATTTGGGAGCGCAGAATCGGAAGGCGGTGGAGTTGTTTGAAGAGAGTTTGTGAGATAGTAACGCTTCTATGTGAGTGAATTTTATTTGCGATAGACTGTTCTGCTATTAGTAAGACATTCATCGTAATCTTTGAGGCTTGACAGTGCAGACTTTCCAGCAGATCGAGATGTTATTAACAATCTAGCTACTACGCCTCACCTCTTTGTGAAAGTACGGGCGCATGTCCACATCCTCTATGCATATTCACCAATCCCCAGCCCAAACCCAACCATTGACTTCAATGGCCAGCAGGAACAAAAGAACCACCGAATTCGCCACTGGTCTACGCGATCCCACTAGACCAATTGCAAGGAGCTTGAGGACCACCGCTACCAAGAAAAATCCCATAAAAGGGTATCCCGTAATCTGGCCACCCATCCGCCACGTGTACAACTGAGACGCAGCCACACTTGAGCAAGCAATGAATAAGGCGTGATACGTAAGATGTAAGTAGCGCTTCGACGGTTTCGCTGACACTCCTGCACTATCCCAAGCGGATGATGCCCTGTGAGCTTTCGTTAAATTTCCTGTATCCTCACAAATCGACGCCCAGCGACTCTTTATAGCGGTCACAAGCGAGCAGGACCACCTAGCTCGAGCCCCTAGTGTCCTCATCGTCTTCGGCCGCGCTCCGTCCGATTGGTCGTCGAGTAAGCGATCAATTGCCTTCTCAACCCTCGCATACACAACATCTGAATATCCGTATCTTCTGGCGAAGCGGTCACTCTTTCCGTGCAGGCTCTCGACGGCGTCAGAGATAATCTTGCGCTCTATAGCAATAGCGCCGTTCAGCTTCTCCAGGGGCGCTCGCATGTCTGATGTCGGGAATTGATCGGTCTTCTTCATGAATGGCTGGAATTCGTCGTGGTTGACGAGTTCATTCATCATTGACACGCTGGCTCTCTCCATGTCCGTGCAGAATTGGACATGCTCGCTGCGAATGTCGGATTGAATTCTTTCGAGGTGGTTCAAGGCATTGATGGCGTTGTAGTAGGCTAGATCGTGTTTGGCAATCGCGGATTTTGAACGTGAGAAGTGGGAGGTGATGAGGTTGAGGTTGAGGTTGGTATGGGACGTGGGCGATATCTCCGAGCTGGGTAGTTTGGGGGAATCTGGTGCACCAGTGCTACAACTGTCTAGGCGGTCGAATTCCTCCTCTGCGTTGAAGACGGGGCTGTCTGGCGTGTTCCCCCTGCCAATTGCATCAATTGGGATTGTGGATTGGGAAATGTGGTATTAGGCTTACTTATAGGGGATATCAGCCGCCCATTGTGCGTATACATCATCGGCCATGTCTGATGATTCGGAAATTGTATATCGGGAGTCTGGCGAGGGGAGATGGGCTTGTAATCGATCTGATGTGCTTGTGGGAACAGAAGAGGAACCAAGAGTACCTGGGCTACTTACGCAATCCGAAGGTTGTGATCGCTTTGCGAAAGAGTGCTTGTTTATGAAACAACAAGGCTTTGCATTTATTGCTGGCTAGCGTTCTGGTAACAAAGAATGTCTCAGCCTACATAGTAAGAGAAAGATATCTGTTCTTGCTTGATGCTGCGCTTGAGATAATGGGGTACATGTCTCGGGACATGGCATTCGTGTTCTGGGGAGTTTGGATTTCTTTGTTTGAGGGCAAGGATTGTGAGCTAGAAGGCTTGCGATAGACTATTTTGATATCGATCTCCTGTTCGCGAAAGCAATGAAATGTCTGACATTACGCTGTTGTACATGGACTAAACAGATTAACGTTGCCTACGTAGCCAGCAGCATCGTAGCTTTCTTACGGATCTTCTGAGCACTATTTGGTTCCAGCCCATTGACGCGTTTACAAATTTGCTCAGGATTATACAATTCCTTACTATGTAGGGTGTCAATGTCATCGACAAGAATCGCGCAGAGGATCTTGTCTAGTATATACGTAACGATGTATATAGGGATTATAAACGTGGAATCAAGCAGGGTGTAGCCTTGTCAAGATCAGGAATCGACGAAAAACAACTAGCTACTGTTGGGTCGAAGTTGGTCTGCGGATGGCAGTTTCTCCGAATAGAGTCGCGGTTGAGAGTGAAAAGACATTAGACAAGGGATTAAGAAATGTATTGTGGGCACATTGACTGACTATGGAGTAAATGTTCGGCCTTCCACGTGATCCGGCTTACCTTCCTCCTGAAGATCCGGCAAAATTTCGGCGAAAATCAGTAGTGGAAAAAGTAAATCCTCACGACCATGCACCTAAACAATCCTCTCAGGTAAGTGCCCACGGAGACAAACCTATAGAGGAACGGGCGAGAAAGGAGCCCATTCCCAACAGAGTGAAATATAAGAGAATAGATTCCAAGCTCGTTCAACGACCATAATGAGCCAATATGAAGCCACCGAGACCTCTCCACTGCTTGGGAAGACGAGTAGCATCTTATCAGACCCAGGCGACGCTCTTAATGGTGTACCGCCGAGCACCGCTGGGACGAACGGACACAGGAGTGAACAAGTGAAGCCTGCAGAGGATGAAGAAAGCCATAGGCGCGAGGACAGGACGCCACAATATGAGGGCATGCCAGAGGTGAAGAAGAAGCTGAAGTACATCTTGCCTGCAATAGGCATTGGAGTGAGTCAGATCAGAGATTATTCCTCGAATACATCACTGACTGCTCTAGATCTTTCTCGCCGCTGCAGATCAAACCATCATCGTCTCTTGCTATGGGAAGATTGGAAGTGATTTGAAAGCATTGAATAATACTTCATGGATAGCAACTGGCTACTTCATCACCCTGACTTCATTCCAGCCTCTATACGGAAAGATGAGTGACATATTCGGGAGGAAGCCTGCCCTCCTTTTCGGCTACGCTGTCTTCGGTCTTGGATGTCTCTTCTGCGGTCTGGCAAGAAATATGAACGAACTCATTGCAGCGAGAGCCCTGGCAGGTGTCGGTGGCGGTGGAATGACAACCGTTGTGTCGATCATGATGAGTGATATTGTGCCATTGCGAGAGCGAGGTACCTGGCAAGGGATCATAAATATCATATACGCCTCAGGAGCAGGAGCCGGTGCCCCGCTTGGTGGTATATTGGCTGACACTATCAGCTGGAGGTGGGCGTTCCTGGCCCAAGCCCCTATGTGTGCTCTTGCCTTTGCAAGTGTTGCTTTTACTTTGAAGTTGCCAAAGAAAGAAGTCTCGGATTGGAAGACCAAGCTGCGTCGAATTGACTTCCTGGGAGCAACTGTGCTGGTTGCTGCAGTCTTCACTATTCTGCTCGGACTGGACTGGGGCTCGAACAACGGCTGGTCCGATACCGTCACTATTGTCTCGCTTTGCCTGTCATTCCCGTTGTTTGCTCTCTTTCTATTCGTTGAATTCAAAGTGGCTGCCGAGCCTTTTGCGCCGAAGCGTATCATCCTTGAAAGGAGTCTTGTTGCATGTTATCTCTGTAACTTCTTCAGCTTTGGTGGTTGGTTGGCAGTCTTGTTCTATTTGCCGTTGTTTTTCCAAGCCGTCGATGGCTTCTCTGCATCTCAAGCTGGCGTAAGACTCCTACCTGGTATTGTAGCTGGTGTTTCGGGGTCCTTGTTCGGTGGTCTCCTCATGCAACGGACTGGCAAGTATTATTGGCTTACTGTCAGTGCCTACACGACCTTGACCTTGGGCCTCATCCCGATCCTGCTGTGTTCGGGGCTGGTTGTCAACAACACTTATGGCATCTCGGTCGGACTGGTCATGTGTGGCTTTTCCAATGGAATTGGGGTGACAACGTCTCTTATTGGGCTAATCGCCAATGCTTCTACAGAAGACCAGGCCGTAGCCACAGCATGCTCGTATCTCTTTCGTTCCTTGGGATCTGTTGTTGGACTATCACTATCAGCGACTGTCGTTCAGCAAACACTGAGGACTCAACTTCGCGGTCGATTGGGAAGTCGGAAGGATGCGGACGAGGTTGTCCAACGAGTCAGAGAAAGCCTTGAGTACGTGAAGACGTTGGAGCCAGGATTGCAGGAGACCGTCCGTCAATGCTATGGCACATCGACCAGGAACAGCTTTGGCTTGATGCTGGTGATAGTATCTTTTGCGATGATTAGTAGCTGTAAGTATCGTGCTTGCTTGGATGTACATACCGCTAATGCCGTGATTGCTCCAGGGTTTATTAGAGAAAAGAAGCTTAGTCGATGACACTAGATGTAGCGCCAAGACTTTCCGCGCAAGGCTTTCGCTTGACCAGCTTTCACAACAAGAATTGAGAGTGGTCGAAGCTACATTGGTTACACCCTCTCATCACGGCTACCCTCACGATTGGCTACTTGTTACTCAAATTTAGTCCTAATTCGGCACCTCAAAGCTCTACCTTCAGCTGCCATGGAGCGTACTCCCATCTCCCATCCCTTCATGTGCGAGAAGTGCGGAAATTCCTACACCACTCTCCGTAGTCTGACACGTCATCAGAAGGATAATCCGAGATGTGACGTGCAGCCAGCAATGGCGAGACAACCGAGACTCACTCTACGGCCACGTCTCGCGCGCCCCTCTCAACCTCTGCGTACAATACTACCTCGCCCACGATCAGAGCTACTGCTTACGACGGTCGCACGTACCGATCATCCAGCGACAAACTCCACTAGACAAGATGACCATGCATCAACTGGCGAGCTGCCCGCAGGGTGGGAGGAACGGCGTACAGCAATGGGCAATACTTACTTTGTCGATCACAACACGTGCACTAGCGCGTGGGAGGATCCTCGTCAGCATCAACCGGTTACCGGCAATACGACTACAAGCGCGGCAAGTCAGGCCGCTGCGTCTATGACCACCGCCCCAGTCGCTATCACCACTGAGAGTGAGAGAGCATATAGCCAAGGCGTGAGAGCTGCGGGAGCCACCTCCTCCCGCGATCTTGAGAGACTTTATCCAGCAACGGGGGTCCAGGAGGGCCAGGCAGGGCCAGAAGAGGAGGCGCATCCAGCGAATGATGTTCAAAAACGGAAGATTGGAGCGGAGGATGATGAGCCTTCTGGAGGGATCAAGAGAGCGAGAGGTCCCCGTGACTAGCTCGCGGACTCTGCTTCCCCTATGAGATGCCATTCATGTTACTCGGGGTGCTTTAATGAATGGTCGACATCAGCTCAACAAGACTGAAAATGGAAAGCATTGCTTTCTTGTTGTCGTTGCAATGGTTCAATAGATCATAAAACCTGAACAAGTCCACATGCCTCGTTGTTCACCGCCCCATAAATTTTCTCTTCAGACATCCATCATCTTCCCTCGCAAAATCACCTAGTCTAAACCCGCACCACCGCCGATCACCCCTCCCACCTTCCAAAACCACACATTCTCTACATGCTTACACCCGGTACTCTTCCTCCCCTTCCCAAACATCTCCCTACATTCCCTAACATCCCCACACCATCGACTCCCACACGCCCATGCCTGCGGCATAACGTTGTTGATTCCCGTAATAGTTTGTGATATGATGATATCGAAGTTGCCGTTCAAGTTTGCGGCGACCGGGATGCATTGAGGGCTGTCGTCGCTGACCAAGGTTTGGGTTAAGTGGTGGGAACGGCAGCTGCTGTTGAAGGTGCTGTATTCGAAGAGGATGGCGGTTTGGGCGGTGGTGAGGCTGGTGAGGGCGAGGAGGTAGGGAGTGATGTAGCAGAGGAGGTAGATGAGGAGGGGCATTTTTGGAGTTGCTGGTGTTCTTTGGGAAGAGGGACGGTGGTTTGAGGGGACGTGCGCTGGGTGTGTAATGGGATTGAGCGAGTCAGAGAAGGAGGGGAAGATCCTCCCTGGAGGCCAAGAGAGAATGGGGGATTAAGACTTCTTGACTCATAAGCACGTGGAAAGGAAAAGCCATCAACGTTGCCAAGAAAGAAGCCTTGTCTGTAAAAGCTTGGATCTCGGACCTGTCCTGAAGACCTCATCTGCTAGTACTGACGACACAGTAGCTACCTCCGCGCAAACTTTTGGTCGTAGCTGGCATCAATCGTCAGTCATCTGCGCATTCGCTATGCAATGTCAAGCATGCCACCCATCAGCAGCCCCCCGATCTCTTCCTCTCAACCCATCTTAGCATTACTGAAATCCATCTCAGGATGCTCTCTTTTAAACTTCTCCAACATCTCCATCTTCCCGGCCTCCTCAGACGTCGGCTTCCCCATCTCCTTCTGCCTTTGATCATACATCATTTTCTCCACCATGCCCCTTGTCTCCCCGTCCAAATCGCCCAGCTTACTATTCTCAGGTTGGATCTTTGTGGTGTCGATGAAGTAGGGCGCATTGGTCGTGACGGAGGCCCACCATTGCATTTTGTTGGTTTTGTCGAGATGAAGGGAGATCTCTTTGCCGGAGGTGATGGGTTCGAGAGTCCAAGTTGATTCGGAGGGGTGGATTTCGTGGGGGAGGGGACCCTGCGAAGCGTTTGTAGGTCAATAAAGTGATTACTTTACCGTGAGAGACGAGTAGCGTAGAGTATGTATGGGTGTAGCATGTAAGCTGTACGTACATCTATCACAGGCTCCTGCCCTTTCACGCCAATCTTAAGGTATGTCTTTTTCAGGTCCACCACGATGTCCTTGCCCCGTAGATTACCTGGCACTGCAACTGTGACATCAAGGTCTTCTATCGTTTGCGTCCATTTGTATGGTAGCTTGGCTTGCTCTTCCTTCTCTCTAGCACGGTCTTCCTTGTCTTTCATATCACGCTCTTCGGGCGTTGGTGAGGATGACATTGTAAAGTTTTGGACTGGAGAGGCTTAAAACGTAACTACTGACCGTGAGGGGAGCGGTTTTAAATAATTTAGGCGAGGTAGTCCTGGTAGTACCAACGTCAAGTTGGAGAGAATCTGAGAGTTGACGCGAATAGTTCACCGTAGTCGGCTAACTTTCCTCTTTCAATCTGACTCGATCATCAACCTCAACCCATCGGGTCCACGACCCGGTGCCTTCTTCATGGCTTCCTCTCAACATGCTTGCGGCCTTCAGTACCAATACAGGAAATGGTAGAAATTGAATTAGGTCAGAGCGTCAGATCTGTCCGATTTCAATTAGGCATAGGGGATCCTGACTATTATAACGCATGGAGACAGCTTTGCGTAAGTCTAAAGATAGAACTCTGATACTCTACGAGTATTGATAGCCCCTCAGGCCAAAGCCCAAGAGATTTACACCACGGGCGCTATCAACGAGTTCAAAGAGTACTACAGGATGAATGGGGACGTAGTCGGTTCTCCACTACTGCACCGCAAGATCATGGATGCCCTGGAGATAAGAGGCGCCGCTGCTTGGTTTGTCCACTACGCCGTGAAGCGTAATTACGACAAGTGGAACAGAGGTAAGGGGTCATTTCAGAGCATAGCGTCCCCAGAGATACTAATAGTGCAAGATACCAAGAACTCAACTGTAGAGGAACGAGTTAATGCATACACTGCTAACAAGGTCGGGACATCTACGAAAGCTGATACTAGAACTCGGAGAGTCATGTGGGACCCTGTCAGGGACCTGTAGGCATGTTTCCACCTCGTCGAGGATATTCTGATGCACTGTCGTTTTGCGGTCCTTTCAAATGGATCTGCTTGAATGCTTGCCTGTGTATTCGTGTCATGCTGCTTCGAATCTGGCTGTGATATCTGGACGATCGAGTGCTTCTCGATAGCGGCTGGAATTGTGGTGATACGCAAATATTTCCTCTTACATGAAATGCTACTTGATTTGACATCGGGCCAGCCATTTAATCCTTTCATTGGTACTCTAGCCTTGGACCATGGAGGCAGGTTACCCAAGATCAAAAGGCTTGACTACGCCAGCGCCCATACCCCAAAGCTCACAACACCAAGTTGACCTTCAAGTCATGATCCTGACAACTCAATTGGACATTAATCAGTCTGAGACTACTGGAAGCCTAGCGGAAGTTGATATAATGTGCAATCACCTGAGTTTTTCGACAGGACTGTGCATTATATCAGTCGCTCTCAATGTACATGTCCCTCATTTCAACCACGAAGTAGGATCTGGGCCTCTCTAGAGTGCGCTGGAGCCTTCGAGTAACTGTGGGCTGGCAGGTACTAGTAGGATCGAGCATGTCTCATGCAACGATTCCTCCACCAGCACAGAAGGATAATGAGCCGAAGAAGACCCGTAATGACAGAGTAAGATGTGTTGACAACACAATCTTCCCAAACCTCAAAATACGAACCCCGCATCATGTTCCGCCCTTCCTCATTATCACCTTCGTGACCGAGACTACCATCAGGCAGACTGGCTGGTGTATTTCAAAGCACAAACCCTGTGCTACGAAGAGGTTGGCGGGGATCAAATAAACAAAGTTATGACAGCAGCGAATGGAAAAGGAGGGTTCCAGAGAATCTTCAAGATTGAAGAGGACACGACTCTAGTGGCCGAAGCCACTCAAATGTCTCAATCGCTGGCTCTTCGGGACGCAAAATTGCCCACAAAGTAAGTTGGGGCCCATCCTATCACCGCCATACTAAGCAACTCTAAGCACCACCGCTCTCCCACTCCTCCTGCCATGTGTCAAGCTTGCGCATCTCCCAGGGAGCTGTTGCGATAACGACGAGCTGGCAGCCAGTTTGGAACATGCAAGATATCATCATGACTTCTCCCTGCAGCGTCTTGCATGGGCTATTCAGGTACTACTCGATCCCGAGTGCATCAAAGGCTACCTTGACGGATATGATGCTATCAAAGTCAAATCAGCTCTCGCATGGGATCGAGTAAGCGCAAATGATCTCCATTTTCCCATCTTGTATTTCGCCGCAGAACGCAACTCCCCAGAGATTGTAAGATTGCTTTGTAAAGCCGGAGCAGATCCCTATCTACACAATTTTTCATACCCTGAAACGTGGGGTGTGCCTGTCTTAGCTTACACCATCTTGAGTGCTGAGTACGCCTTGTCTGACACCACGGATACTGTGCTTGCTCTACTTGCAATGGGCGCAAACCCTAAGGACGTACCAAAGGACATGTGGCAAGACTACATCAAAGCACCTAGGCAAGACGGGTCTGCCATGATGAAGGACGGTTATAATTTCTGGTGCACCGACGATATCCGAGCAGCTCTATGTAGGAATTTTAATCTCATGCAGCGGTACGCGCTATGGAAAGCAGGCAACACCGACCGCACTACCCCAAGGATGCTGCAATGTGCCGCTGCTTGGGGTATGTTGCCTCTCTTCGAGATACCCTATCACATCATTGGGCAGCAACACTCAACCCAGCAAGTCCAGCAGAGTATCCTGAGCCATAGATTGTTCGAATCGACAACACCTTTGGTTTTCCTCTTCACCGGTCCTAGCGGCCACGGAAAGACAGAGCTCGCACGTCGTATGGGCAATCTTATGTCTCTAGATATACTTTCCGTGGATTGCACTGAGATGAAATATGAGACTGACATCTTCGGACCAAAGGCACCCTACCATGGCTGCCAGGCAGGAACGCCCCTCAACAATCACCTCGCCAAATGGACCGGTCAGCGAGCCGTGGTATTCCTAGATGAGTACGACAAGACTACGGACGATGTACGCAAATCAATGCTCTTGCTGTTTGAGAGCGGAGACTACAAGGATCGTCGCAACCACAAGCAACTGGACTGCTCGAAGATTATATGGGTCCTAGCAGCGAACTTCGGGGTCGACATTATTGTTAAATTCTGGGTGGATCATATCTTTAATGGCAAATCGGAGGAGGAGAAGAAGGCCCCCTTCAAACTGCTTGACAGATCCCTCAAAAACCACGTCATCAGCAGAATTGGAGCGCCAGTGACGGGTCGCATCACAGAAATTGTCCCCTTCTTTCCCTTCAATGCAGACGAGCAAGCCGTCACCACCTACAAGTTCATGCGTCAACTCTGGAACAAAGTCCGCGCGCCTATCAAAACCGATCAGAAGTGGTTTCCTGGTCATTCATACTTGAACTATGTCGACGATGGTCGCATTGCCACAGCTTTGGCCAAGGATGGTTACAATCCTGAGCTTGGCGCACGCTCGCTTCAGAATGCTGTAGTTCGAGGAGTGCAGAGGAAGGTTGCGGATGCTTTCTTTAGACAGACTGACGAGGTTCATGATAGGATGAATGATGGACCTTTACCCAACTATGACGTCCGGACAGTCACAGTATCTGGCGATATTAGTGAGGTAGTTGTGCATTGCAAAGGGGTCCGAAACATTCAGCAGCGCGAGGATGGCTCGGTCACAGAGGAGGGGGTTAAGACACCAAAATCGGAGATATTGTGAGGATGAATTGACAGGGATTGTAACAGGCGAAGATACTTGAGAGCCAAGAAGGAGTGTGTCAACTAGCCTGCATGTGTGTGCGCAGTGTGCGTGCTAAGTAGATCAATTGAGGCCCTGGTAATCATTTCAATCTGTAGCATGAGAATGTATTTCTATGCAGAACCTGGACTAATACCAACCTAAGTCATGCTTTACTACTCATATGGAGACAAGATTACCATGCATGATCTGCTCTGTACGTCTTCAGCAGCGTTACGAAAGAGCGGTGTCTTCCGTGATTACATATCACCTTGTAGAAAGCTAACAGAATAGTCGAGAAATTCCCCTTCTAAAATCTCAAAGCAAGCCTAGCAGTGTCCCAAAACAATGAAACTCGACATGGCATCAGTTCAAAACCAACTTTTTCGCTTCCGAGAATGACGAAGATGCCACGCTTACGAAGAAGAAGCATATCACCATCGCAACAATGACATTGGACCTAATCGACTAGGTAAGAATATCGCTCATTCGAACCATTAAACCGATTACCTCAAGTATCAAAGACCGTACTAAAGTTCCAACAAGAGATCTACCGCATGAGCCTCAACGGAGCCTTCTACGTATCTCCCTCCCACCACCAGCAACCCTCAAAAAGTCCTGGACGTTGGAACTGGGATAGGAAATTAGCGAAATGAGTTTGCTTAATTACAGCCATCATCCCAGGTCATAGGAATGAGTCTTGCGCCATACAACCCGCCTCGCCTCCGTCCAACTGCTTTTTCGTGATCACAAACACCGAGGAAGATTGGATGTTGACGAGCAATGTGGGTTCATCCATTCGCGCTTGTTGCTATTTGGCATGCATGACTGGCTGAGGTGTTTTAAGCAATGCTTTGATAACCTAGCTCCAGGCGGCGTGGATCGAGGCGCATTGAGGAATTTTGTGCTTTCGTTTATGAGGATAGTGATGCTGGCAATTCGGCGCTACTCAAATGGTCTCAAAGCTCGAGCGAAGCGCTAGAACATGGAGGTATTGACGCGAGGATTGGAGACCCGTGTTTCTTTTGGTGTCGGGAAGGAGGTCGCGGTTGGGCTTTCTTAGGGTGAGGGGAAGGAGATGAAGTTGGGGTGGTTGATGAGCTTGGATTTTTTGCAGGCTTTGCATGGGTTTAGTGAAGTGTTAATTGTAAGAAACCCTGGAGTGGATGCGTTGGTGGGAGAGGTCAGAGAGGAGCTCTTCCGAGAAAGGAGCTGTGGGCTATATGATGAGTAATATACCAGAATTGATGGGGAAGATACAAGGACGATGATGTTGTCTATTTGGTGCAGAAATTCATTTCCATTGATTCAAGAGTCAAGATGTCGACGTCAGGCTGTCAGCATGATAGTTCCGACATTAAGACTGGAACTACTGGTTGCATTCTTTCGAAGCATGTTGCATGGGCGGCCCATTTCCTCAAATCATCGCCATCTGCCACCACCATCATCTCTCTAAGCTAGTACTCCTCCCAACGGTACCCTAAAATAAGTCTCTTGATGATCTCCAGCCCAAATTCCTTTGGGAATTCCGCCATACACTGCGCATATCCTTCGAGTATCGAGGAATGGTCGTTTATCCTCGCAAGCGCCATGCAGAAGTGCTCCGTGATGAGCGTGCGTAGCTTAGAGTCTTCGCTGGTGTTGTGGTAGACCCTTAGAATCGTCTCAGGGGTGATGATTGAACGATCCTGGTAGTAGCCCTCTGCTCGCAGCAATACATCTTGAAGCTCAGCCCTGATCTCCGCGGACATTTGCTCCCAATATTGGCAGACTAGCTTGTCAATCAGGATATAGAGGTTGCAGAGCAAGAAGAAAGCCTTGACGTAGTTTTCGTGGCTCTCTTGGGTGGGACGTGTTGCGATCGGCGCTTTGCTGCAGTATTCTGATACGCGCAGTTCTCCTTGTTGGATGTAAAGAAGAAATAGACCCACAGTTTCGGGATCTTCCTCTGTCATTTTGATGGCATTGATACCGGATTCGGTGAAACCCCCGAAGAAGATGCGCTCAGCATACTTTGAGTGATTGAAAAGCAGGTTCATGGGGACGGTAAATGGCACTTGTTCTTCGCCCGCCAGGAGAATGGCTGAGGGACCTTGAGTCAGCCTGCAAATGTGTTAGTTTTTACTTGTAGATCTGACAGACTGAATGTACTTACTCCATGAGTGATTTGGGAGATTTGGCCACGGGGTATCTCATGGCTTTGCCGTAGACATTTGGGTCAAGAGAGTCGAGGGCTTTCTTTTCGTGAGACAAGGCAGCGGCGGCATCGCCCTTGGTGATTTTGGCCATGTGATTTAGTGTTGAATTACCCGACGAGCGTTTTGAGGAAGAAGAAGAACTCGGTGTCTCGATAACATTCTCCTTCTTCGTGTTGTCGGTACTGACAGACCGTTTACTCCCCATACCTTTGAAGACGGCTTTCAGAAGCTTGTTTCCCATTGTACACTACTGTGCTGTGGATGAGGCTGTTGGTGTTGCTCCAAAAAAGCAATAATTTCTCCAATTCTGGGTATACCGAGTGTTTAGAACTTGCTTGTAGATAATCTGCGAGTTCGTTGGTTGATGGGGATTGTGGATATAATGTCAAAGGTTGTGGAATTGTCGAAGGCAAGTGTTCTTTTTAGTGGGCCATCTAAGAATTAGTAAATCAATGTATAGTGGAGAAAAGCTAACATAACACAGAAAAACGCCAAGAGTCGAATAACGAGGAGGCTGGTATTTCCTCAACACACATGAGTGACAGTGATATCGTCATCCAACCGTTGATACCTCTAATAATATAATGGAGCCGCAGAAAAGCAAGCAGCAAAAGCCAATGTTTCAATGCTTCACTGACAGTATGTGGGCTTTGGCTTGGCTCTGCACATATTTATTTATCTTCAAAGAAGTCCTCGCTACGCAGTCGCAATCAGCCCTGGATCTTTAGCACACTGAGGGTATATATGTGTCATTCTTTGATGTAGGTAAGCTGGCAGTTTGCTGTTTGGCCCTCAAATAAGTAAACAGATCAGTCAAATGACCTACAATGAAGAATGATCGATCGCATTCAGACGGACCTGGTAGTCTCCAAGTCCTACATACGCGCCTAGTGAAGACTATAATTATTCATACAGCTTCCACCTCAAGCTTCAGCTGGTTATTGAGTGGACTCGCCCAGTGAATCGTTTACTTAGCCGCCTCTCAAAAACAGCTGGAAGCTATAATCTTCACATCTGCATCCGGCTTACAGTGATCTTCAAAAAGGTGGGTCCGATAGTGAAAGTACCTCTTCAGCTTCTCTACGACTCACAGGTTCGTCATGGCTCCGTAGTACCCTTTCATATCCGAGATAGATACAAATCAATAAACAGCCGAAAGTCTGTTAGCAACCGTCTCGCCGAGCGCCTACTGAGCTGGTTTCAGGGTGCTATATCGTCTTCCCGATGGGGAATATTGCGACTAGCGCCACGTAGTTTCGTCACTGGACCCTAAGAAAGACATGGTCCTTTCGATCTTGCCAGCTTATGAGGAGCGAGCGCCTCCTCGTCTGGCCAAGGGGAGGTTCAAGAAAGACGGTGGTCAGAGGACTGACAAGGGCATCGTTTTTCTGTCTTGGCACACTTACAAATGATTTGCTAGGCCTTGTTGTAGATGAGTACCAAGTTTCCGTTGCCTTTCGGGCCTGATCAACTAGCAGGATCGAAGACCGGAGACTCGTAGTACATTAAAGCGTTTCCTATCTGACCTATGTCGATACACAATTACCTCTCCACCAACTCATGGCCCCCATCGTAAGCCGCTGCAGAGTTATCTCTTGGGCCCTCTCTCGCTTCCCAACAAGCCTCCACAGTCTCAAAAGCTTGGACCCACTCGCCGTCCACACAAACAATAGTCGGATCCCTGTCAACAACCAGCACCTTCTTCGTGAAGAAAGGAATCACATATTCGAAGATGGTGTAGTAAGCATACCCAAGCAGCAAGGTGCCGAGGCCCACTGTCGGGACGATATACCATTCAATTTCCGTGTTTGATCTCGCGAAATAGCCCCCCGCGGATGGTGGGAGGAATGCTGCGACAAGTAGGAATGCGCATGTGATGCTGTAGATAATAGCGGCTGTCGGTCCACCCCACGGCTTAAAGCCTGATCCAGCAGTCCACTCCTTGCCTTCGCTAAAGTAGCGCAGGTAGAGCAGACCGCTGGCCACAAAGAATCCAAGGAGAACGACTACTGTGTATGAATAGAGCGAGACGAGCACATTGTAGGCTATGCCTGGGATTGTGGAGGAGGTGGCGCCAATCATGACCATCGAGAACATCCAGTGCAGGAATAGTGCTGGGGCTGGGCTTTGCTCGAGGTGGGAGTCGGGCAGATTGGAGGGCCAGATACGGTTGATGAGGCGGCCGATGGGCGTGGTAGTGCTGCGGGCGAACCACAGAGAGAAGGGGAGAACGCCTTCTTTGGCAATTTCTTGCTTGACTAGGGACCGGGACGTTAGCGAATGTTGCCTTTGAGATTGTTGAGAGGGCCAAGACATACCTCTGGATGCAGTGAACGTCATGACGACAATGTTGCCGAAGATGGAGAGCGCGATGATGCCCGACATCACGCGTGGTGCGAGATCATTGCCGAAGACTTCTCGGAAGAACACAGTTGCCATGTCATGTTCAGCATCCAGCCTTTGATCGAACGAAACTGCGCATAGCTACATAAAGGCTAAGCTTTCACAGTCATCGTGATTGGGTTTCAAGAAGAACGTACATAGGCGACGTTTACAAGCACGAACAAAACCCCGACCAGACTCATTGCTCCGATCGTCGACTTTGCAAACTTCTTTTTGGGTTGATGGACCTCGCTTAGGACCTGGTTCCATGCCAATGTCAGATTCTGACCTGAACGTTCCATCTCATTTTGCAGACTTGAGTGTTCTGAAAGGAACTGACTTACATAGAAAGGTTGCTCATATCCGCTAAACGTGTAAATGATGAACAGTATCGAGTCGGCATAGCTAGCGGTATCCTTCCTCGCGTGTGCAAAGGACGTGTGCGTGTTGAAATTGGGAGTTGCTTTACCACTTGTTGGGTCAATAGTCTCTCCGTGAACGGGTCCATGACCAAACGAAGCACCGGCTGAGGCCGCAAATCCAATGCCGATTACCGCTAACAATATCAGAACTTTTAGCAACGCGAGCAGATTATTCACGAAAAGCCCGCCTTTTCTCCATGAGGCGTGGAGCAGACAGGCCGCTGTCAAGCATGCAACAGCTAGCCCTCGGACTGCTGAGTGGTGGCCTTCGATCCCGGCTGCCTCGAGAACGTATGTGCCGAAGGCTATGGCATTTCCAGAGAGATTGCCGAGGATCACATAGATCACTGCGAAAATGCACGTCGTGCGAAGATGCTTCTTCGAACCTGCTCGCTTGTAGATAAATTCGAGCTTCGTGAGGTCAGGAACCAGATCTAAATGCCTAGAGTACCAAGAGGAGGAAGACTCACATAATTCTTCTCGCCGCCATTGCGTGGCACTGGCTCCCATTTTGTCTCGCCATCGCGACGTGCTTCAGCCGAGTCCCTGTTGGCTACCTCAAACTTTGGGATTGAGAGTCCAAGTTCAAGCCAAACAAGGAGGGCGGACATTCCCGCCACAGAGCCAAAGGTCCAGAGTAAGAGCGAAATACCAACGCTATTCGTGCTTTTCAGAACTATCGCTGGCGTAACATATATTCCCGAGCCTGTATCATCCAAAGTTCTAGTTCCGTTGGTGTCTTGGGACCTTTTTGGTCTACGTACCTATTGTCCGATTAAAAATAGTACATGCGACAGTAACTGGACCTAATTTTTGGGCTTCGGCGGCGCTCTGGACGAGAATTCCTGTGGCTCCCAAGTGGGCCGCCTCTCTGAGAGCCTCGTCCACACGCTCTTGGTCGTCGGCTTCGAGAGGCATGAAGGTGAAGAGATCGAAAGGAGTAGGTCTCTAATAACGAAGGGGGATGTCACCCGCGGTTTTGAGCACAAGGTTTTCGTTGCAGAAAACGCTTACGCAACGTTGTCTTATCTCTCAATCCTCCTCCAGCCTGACCACGAACCGGTCAGTCAGGAGGGAACCAGTCCGGTCTTAAGACCTTGTTCGGCGCCATGGCTGTGAGGCTGAGGTCGCAATTATCGAAATTGGGGCTGACAAGGGGCATCCAAAACCTTACCAGCGCTACACATCTTTACACAGCCTTTGCATCTCGGTGAGACGCGAACGAATTGCAATTCCGAGCTATGCGCCATCATCTGACACGCATTGCATTGGCATTATTTGGTGGTCCAAGTGCAGAGCGCCACGCTTGCCGGGCTTCCAATCAATTAAGCGAGCTGGCGATAGGGGGTGGGCTTAGACCACTTGAAAGTCTTGGTATGCCTTGTGTGCAGACTCGAGGCTGCAGGTGGTTTGCATCGTTGACTCTTGGTAAATCAATCTGGTAAGGGTAATGGCCGGACTTCGGGGCTATGCTGTATTTCTATTATCTACCTTGGGACCGCCAGTCAACCTCATCGTACTTCAATCCATCCGAAGAACAATTCGTGCGCTAGAGTCCTCCAGTCTGATAAACATGTCGTTTGGCTTCTCTGTTGGGGACATCATTACCTGCTCTAGACTTGCTGCTGAAATTTATGACCATTGCTTTACAAAAGCACAAGGTGCCGGTAAGTTTCCCCGCGCCTTCATTCGCGCTACGACAAGCGAGTCACGTGAGACCTCGCAATTCTTGGCAACTTCTTCCAAACTTTCAAACGCGACTGATTGGAAAATGCCTTAGATGTCAAGTACCTTCAATTCGGCAGAGAGATCAGCTCTCTGGGCAAGAGCCTGAAAGGGCTTGAGAGGATAATAAACAATGCTGAAGGCCAACGGCCGCCACGAAGGCCGTGGCATAGTGATGCCGACCATTTTGGGGGAGCGCTGGAAACACTACCAGAAGTCACAGGAGACTTTTTACGTACTCTCAAAGACTGCGAGACACTATTAAGCGACCACTCGCAGTTCCACAGGTCCCCTGCCGGCTTCATTGACAATATAGTATGGTGGTCAGGAACCGAGGGCGCTGTCAACAACTTGCGCGAGCGCGTACATTTCCACGTGACGAAATTGTCTTTCGTCTTGAAGCCCTTCGAGATTCAACTCTTACTCGGTATCAAGCGCGAGTTGCAGCAGTTGCGAGTCGATTTTGCCGAGTTGAGAGGGGTTGTGGTTCAGGGTATCATTCAGTCGCGAGATCCAACATGGACTCCTCCTCCCCCTTCCTACTCGATACCAGAAGATCTAGTTTCTCGGTTCGCCACCGCACTGGAATTCAACAAGCCGGTCTCATTCAGAGCCAGCGCCGATTGGCCATTGAAGGAAGGCTTTGATGCTCTTGTGTTCAATTTCGCTCATAGCACGGTAGAATTCAATCCGCTACATCAGCTAACGCCGGAGGAGCCACAATTCCTCAATCTATTGAAATCGAAATGGATCATGCAAAAGATCAAGGAAAGTCCACGCTTTCAATCGACTGGACCAGAATCATTGTGGGCGGACTATATGCGGGAGCTTGAAGGCGACATCCGTGGTCAATTCAAGCGTTTCGACGCTGGCTATCTCGTCACGCCAGACTTGAGCATCGTATCTCGCTTACCAGACGAATGCTTTTCTATCTGGATCATTGAAAATGCCTCCCTACTTCCGCCAAACCTAGCCGAACAAAGATCCTTAGAAGACAAGATTCTGGAACTTGCACTCCCATGGTCTTTTGGCACCCGATATGAAACACTAACCGTGTTCCGTGTCAGTGATGTCGACTTACGTCTGGTAAAGACAACCAAGGATGAACAAAATCCGTTCCTTCATCTCGAAGACAGCACGGAGTTGAGTATGAATTCCAGCCGCTTAATACCTATATACGCAAATCCAGGCGAGGGCTCTTCAGCCAACAACAACATCCTCATCTGCAACGGGCAGGGACAGAAGCCGAAATCTCACGCCCTCAAAAATTCAAAAGACGTCGAAAAATTCCAGCAGGCTTTGACGGGATATCGAGTATCACATCAAATGTCGAATTTCTCCTGGTGCATCAATGGCTCCCCGGCACCTGGTGATTCGGGAAAGGGTATTTTACAGCTGTGGCATCTGAAGCCTCTCCCAAAGCTAATACCGGAGGGAGAAGCTGCGTCTCCTAAACAAAGTGACTCATCTGTTGCCAGCCCTCGGTCCCAAGCTGGACGGAATCCTTTGCGCCAGAGCACACAATCGATCACGTCGGCAGAGTTGAACGCTATTCAGGTGCCGATGCCGGACTTAGCGTCTTCTCCAGTAGAGAACGGAAGGCCCGTCGCGAACAGACTCTCGAGTGCGACGACTCAAGTAGATCCTAGGAGGCCAACCTTGGAACGGTTCGCGACGGGGCTGTCTGCTCAGACAGAGAGAAACCAAGCGACTGGCTCTTGTCTAACAAGGCACTCCACAGGAATGTCAAGTACCACTCTTGTCTCGCGCAGTAGCATCGCTTCGCCCGTTAACGGCTTACATGGTGAGGGCACGGCGCTCTTTCGCCCGGAGCCTCCTGTCATGGTCATCTTTACCATGTGCGGGGGTAAACATACTTTCCTACATATAACTAGTGAGCACCGTCAGCACCTTTGCTTAGAAGTCTCAATTGTTTGCTGACTCTGAAATAGTTGACATGAGCGTCCGCATCAACGCCGACCTCTGCAGCTGCAAGAAAGCCAAAAAGCCCTGCACCCGTGCAGTCATCGACAGCAAAACCAAGGCCTTCAGAGTCCAAAGGTTCTCAGCTGAGCAAGGCCTTTACAGCTGGGATCTAGCTCAATTCCGGTATCCCCAGCGTCCAGACTTCAAGAACCCAAAATTAGTTGACAAGATGAAATGGGTTGATTTGGACTTTCCTACAGTAGCAGGTAAGCAGGTCCACTACCTCTCCCTAGAGAGACTATGTTAAGCCTACGTAGCAAAGGAGGAATTCATTGCCGAGTTTCGCCTCATGGAGAATTTGAGAAACACAAATATTAACGATTATGAACACGAATTCTCGGAGAGGAGACGTCAGTCTCACCACCCGGGAAATAGTGTGCAACGATAAACACTTCGGAATTCGGCACTAGGAAGGTGCTCTTATGGATGATAGGCTTTTGTGATACCCTGTAACATTAGCGGGCTCCTCTGATTATGTTCATCAAGTCTCCAGTAACAACATTCGTGATCCATCGATGACTTGAATGTGCTTGCATCAAGACCATCTGTAGAAGATTAATCGTCTACACAGTTGCATCTACACAGCTGTCAATTTTAACAAGTTCTGCAAAGGAAATAGTAGTGATGATACACAGACGTCGTAGACTCCAACATTATATCAGAAGGATCTCGCAAATCTAAACAGAGATGCACATTCTGCGGGTCCAAGATTGAATCTCCAAGCGAACAGTAAAAGCTCCTGGCAGAAGTGACTAACCTGCTGAAATGAATGGTACCATACGTGCCCAGGCTTCCGTCCAGTCTTGACCAAATGCAGCACTGGAAGCCATCTATGGTAAGCTCGCCGGATATCTACCCTACCTTAAGCCCTGTTTCACTGTTCCTCAAAGGTTCTAAGACGCCGCTTCCCAATTCAACGCAAGCAGGCTTCGAGGCCAACGGTGCCTCAACAGAACCATGAATCTTCCTCACCCCATCCGTAAATTATCTCTGGGACCCTGTTGTCCGCCTCACGGAGCCTGGACTCTATGTCCAGCATATGCTAAACATGTTTTATATGATACGATCCAAATTAGATTAGCCCCATTTGAAAAGAGTTCCGACGCTTGGGAATTCGATGTTGGACGCGTAGAAAAGATTTGCGGGAAAACGCTTAGCGGTCTTGATTCAGATGAAGTCTTCCGACATGGCTTGAAATATATCTTGGGTCCAGGACTGAGGCATAATTTCACGAAGCTAGGTTGGTTGTATAGAGCGGAGTCACGGTCTCGTTGCTAATACGGCTTCCACCAGCCGATCAAGTCGTGGATATTGATACAAACAGAGTCGCCTGGGCTCTTATCGACTCAAGCGACCAAGCAAAACCCCTACTTCCCTCCCATAACCTTTCCTCACCAAGCCAACCAATCCCAACGCACCCAACCCCACAGAACCCACGGCAAGAACTCCCATCAATACTTTACCCTGCTTCTGCACATCCCTCTCCACCTCACTATACCGCTGATTCTCAAAGCTGACCCTCGTATACTGCGTCTGCCATCCTAGCCACGGTAACCAAACACTCACACTCTCCTCCATCCATTTCCGCATCTTGTAAAGCGGCGATTGCACACTCGAGCGCATCTCTTCGTAATTTCTCAGCGCAAGGTCATTGATCGCAGCTGCGTCGGGAGCCCGTTGTTCGGTATACTTCTTCAAGGCTGCTTCTCGTGCGCGATTTTTGGTCGCTTTGTCTGATGAATTCGGGTCGTAAACTTCGTACTTGTCGAGGATATCGAAGAGCACGCGCACATCTTCGAGACCGGCGTTCATTCCTTGGCCGTAGAAAGGTACCATGGCGTGTGCGGCATCGCCGAGGATGACGACGCTGGAATTATAGTGGTAGGGTCGGCATTTGATGGAGATGAGAGGTAGATGAGGATTGTCACTGAATTGACGTTGTAGGTCGGTAGTTGATATGAGATTTGGGGCGACTCCTGGAAAGTGTTGATGGAAGAACTTTGGCAGTTTCTGCTCGGGATTCTCGGATATGGAGTGGAAGTGCTCTGCTGGTGCGAATAGCGTACAGGTGAATGATTTGTCCAAAGATGGAATAGCTATGAACATGAAAGAGCCGCCGGGCCAGATGTGGAGGTGGTTGGGATCAATGGCGAAGGAGGAATTTGGCTGAGGGTCAATGTGGAACTCGCACCAAAGCGTGTCGATGTATTCTTGTTGGTAGTTGACACGAGCATACTTCATCATGTGAAAGCGAACGGCGGAGTGAGCCCCATCTGCCCCAATCAGGAGATCGAAGCTCACTTCCGTCTCTGTGGCTTGATCCTCTGCATGCTTGCTGGTCCACGTTTGAGTGGGGTTCTGAGCATGATTGGTCTTCTTGGCATGGCCTCTTTCTTCAAACCACGCTATTTTTGTATTGAAGTCTGCGCCTACGAGTTTGTGGTTGAAGTGGAATGTGACGTTCAACATCCCTTCCAGAGCATCTAGGAGGCGCTTGTTGAGATTTGCGCGGTCTACAGCTTTGATATACTATTGGACTTTAAGATTCATTATCTGGAGCTTGAGTAATTGTTTACGTACCCTGCCATGTACATCGTACTGCTGAGACTCCTCGTAGATCTCACCATTCTTTCGCCGGCCGTGGATCATCCGGGCATGCATTGGTATCGTCTCTGCAAGGACATCCCCGAGAAGGCCTTCGCATTGCGCTTGTCGCATAGAATTGATTCCTCTCTCGGAAAGTGCCAGATTTATGGATTTCGTAAAGTTCAAGGGGGATGTCGAAGGATCACGGAGATCTTTTAGATAATCAGCCATGAAGTCTCTCATATCGCGCCTGCAGTAATGACGCAAGATTTCATGATTCCCTCACAAATTCCACTCCAATTACGTCTAGGAAACACAGATACTGAGAAGCAAGCAGACCTCAAAAACACATGCAGCAGCTACGGACGAAGATAGAATATTTGAAGATAGAATATTTGAGCGAAAAAGCAGTACTAGAAAGATACATATGGATTCAGTATTTTGACAATATAGGCTGCTTACCTGAACGTAATTCATATACATGGACATCGTCGCCTCTCTTCGCAGCATAGAGAGCTGCGAGAGCGCCGACAGGTCCAGCGCCGACAATTACAACCTTCTGCTTTTCCATTTGCCTTGGAGTTATACGTATATGGATCGCTGTATGTAGTTTCAGAGCCAGGAGAGCTCAAATAATAATTTGTAGACTCCATGATGATGACATTTTGACTTCTTGCAGCTGGGCAGGAGGCGAAAGTTAGGCTAGTGCCTTCAGCCCTATTGAGCGGGTCAATGCTTGGCATTTGTCTGGCAAAACTTCGAGGCTTTGTGAACCCTGACGCTTCTATCAGCATCACAAAGTGCGCCCAACTCAGCGAAGGTTGGTGTGAGAGGCCAATCTGAGGTGTCTCTCTTAGAAATAGCAGTGTACGCTCAAGAGGAGTACGAATATCCCCTTGGAGGCTAACGCAATCCATCACACCTGCCTCAGCTACTCTTAAACGACCAGCAACACCGAAGCTCGTTGTCGCCATGGCGGCAGAAACCTCAGCGAGGAAGCAGTGCATAGGCTTGGATTGCCCGAACGAGGCTGGCACCTTGCAGTGTCCGACATGCTTGAAATTGGGAGAAGAAAGCTCGTTCTGCTCCCAAGACTGCTTCAAACGGAGTTGGGTAGGATCCCTTGTGCCCTCGTAAGGTGCACGATCCGATGCACAGCTCAGTCAGGTAGCTGATGCTTTACAGTCAGAGCATAAAGCCGTTCACAAGACACCCTGTGAGTTTGATCAACCATTTGACCCGCTGGGTGCTCCCTAACGTGCCTTCAGCAACCTCGCTTTACAATCCTTTCCCCACTTTTCCATTCACTGGATCCCTGAGACCACTATACCCACTCTCACAACGAAGACCCGTTCCAAATTCCATACCACACCCTAATTATTCAGAAGATGGCGACCCAAAATACAAGTTCACTGGGCGAAAGACCATCACGATCCTCGATAAGAAGCAGCAGGAAGGCATGCGGAAAGTATGCAGGTTATCGAGAGAAGTGCTTGACGTAGCTGCACGGGAGATCAAACCAGGTGTCACAACAGACTATATCGACGAGGTGGTGCACAAGGCCTGTCTGGAAAGAAATGTAAGATTCTGGAGGCCATATTGTTGAGAATGCCATGGTCTAATGTAGTGAAACAGGCTTACCCGTCAACTCTGAACTACGTCAACTTCCCCAAGTCAGTGTGCACATCGGTCAATGAAGTCATATGTCACGGGATCCCTGATCAAAGAATGCTCCGTGAAGGCGACATTGTCAATCTCGACGTGTCACTCTACCACGAAGGCTTCCACGGTGATCTCAACGAGACATACTACGTGGGCGCTAAGGCCCTTGCAAATCGTGACTCGGTACGAGTAGTTGAGACAGCTCGTGAATGTTTGAATGAAGCAATCAAGCTTGTTAAGCCTGGCATGGCTTTCAAAGATCCCGGCGCAGTGATCGAGAAACATGCGAAGTCAAGAGGATGCAGTGTCATCAAGACTTACTGTGGGCATGGGGTTAACTCGCTATTTCACTGTGCGCCGAATGTACCTCATTACGCGAAGAATAAAGCTGTGGGGATTGCAAAACCTGGCATGACTTTTACGATTGAGCCTATGATCAGTCTGGGTACTTATAAAGACAAGACATGGCCGGATGATTGGACGAGTGTGACGCAAGACGGCACGAGTACAGCGCAATTCGAGCATACATTACTGGTGACTGAGGATGGCGTAGAGATTCTTACTGCAAGATTCCCAGATTCACCTGGTGGGGCTGTGGAAATGCCACCAGAGGTGAAGGCCCACGGCGAGGGTGCAGTCAAAGCAGCGATCAGCAAGTAGCTATTTTGCGCAGATGACAACCATTGCCCACGATACACCTTACTCTATCTTGTGTCTCTCAAGAAGTGCGCCTACTCACCGCTAATCTTTCAGCAAGCTGTCAGAATCAAAATAGCTTGTGCTCCTGGTGATGTCACACTATAAGCTGGCTAAGCTAGGATAATTGAGCAGAGCTCTAGCTGCTAAAACGAGATGACGACCGTAGTATTTTCCTAGAAGGGCGAGAAGCTAATATCATACCCTCAATCACATTAAGTTTCCACGCATGATAGTACCAAAAATCATGAGGTTCGCTCTTGCTCCTATCACATGGACCACTTGTCTTTTCCATCCTTGTCTGATTCGCTTACACGTAAGTACTCCTTCATCATACATGGACAGTTCTTCTATTATAAATAAGATCGATACACTTAAGTGAAAGCGTCTCCTCCTACTTCATACTGCAGTCTCTGATTTTGCCACAGGTCTCGAACTCTAGTGACTGCCCAGGTGAATCTTCGTCACAGCTTCCATCTCCATTCCACACATTCACGGATAAATGCAATTCTAGTATCTGCACAAGACTAACCTTTCATCATTCCATGCCATCGACTGACTGCGTTTGCTCAAGTTTAAAGTCCTCTTCCCTCCTTCTTCTCCACCACCAGCATTTCTCTTTCATGTAGAGTACAAACAAAAACTTATCATACTCATATGTATCATATGATGATAAATCCAGATCCTGAAACATCACAAGACATTGAAATCAGCCAAGCTGTTTCTTCAATGGTATCACGGGTCCCCAGTGACGGTCAAAAACGATTGATCATATTGAAAACCAGCAAAGATTTTACAGGTCATTTGCAATCTTCATCGGCGGTAAGCTCGTCTTTAAAAGCGACAACCACTCCAGAACTCCCAGCTCCTTCAGATGATCGGGCCTACGAGAACGATTATGAGCCGACAAATAGGTCACCACTAAGAACATCCTGGGAACGACGTCCACCTACAGAAACTCGCTTATCGAATCGGGGTACCCAGCTGAGAGAATTTCTTTAGCGATTCTTTCGACTCTCCGCGCGTACTTCGAGGATGACATAGGGAAATGCCCCAGCGATCCGCCCCTCAGCACCTCATCGGCCCAGTGCCTAGCGCCAATGTGATTCCGACCGCCATCTACAATGGACATTCAGCATCTACCCAGTACTGAAAGTTGAAGGGTGCGAATGTGGCAGACGACCATTTCCTGGTCCAAGACGACTTTTACTTGGCAAAGGCCTCCAGAGTCATCCAGATATACCAAGACGGCAATCCCCTGGCTTCAGACAGCCCACATCCCGTCAGTCCCACAAACTGGACCAAGAGTCTTTGAGTGGGAGACTTCGGATAATGGTGCTTCTACTGGATCTGCCTTCTCTCGTACAGAGTTCGTGTGAGTAGCTGTCTCAATATCTGATGCCCATAGCTGTGCTGATGCCTGCATTCCGTAGCCAGACCCAAATGATCAAGAGCACTTTCCGAAGTGCGTCAAGGCCGCTGGCAACCCAGACTCTCTACGCCACAGCTCACATGCGAGCTGCTTGAATAATAGTACGAAGAAAGAGTAGGGGAATGAGAAGTAGGAAGAGAAGGAGATGATGGATCTGTTCATACCTATCTTGACTAAGGGTCTATTTAGAAGGTCTTTGTTGAGATCAAAAAGGTCTTGAAGCGAAGATTGCGTACATTCTAATCAAGCAGACTTTCAACGTGCTCTATAGGCTGCCGTCTTTGCTAATGAAGTCTTAGCGTCTGTTGATCACAGGCCAGAACATGCTTGCATCCGCCACGTAGGGGCTGAACCAGTTTGTGCGGCATACTGAGAATCAGAAATGGGCTATAGGAAAGCGGCGGAGGTACTTGGTGCTGGTCAGACGACCTGTCATAGGCAATATACGTCCTGGTCGACAGCACAGCTGTAGGCAACAACATGCGCTGCGATAAACTCAACTGCTTGGGGCCACATATCCACTAAGACTGCACAGTCTCCCGTCTTTCCAAAGAACGTTACTCAACGGTGCAACAGTTTTCCCCCTCGAGTCTAGCTGGTCGAAAGCAAATGGTGCCTAGAAACAACGCCAGTGGCAACCTGTGGTCAACCCTGTCATGGTAGGGTCTGGCGGCAGCTCTTATGTGCTCATCATCATGCAGAGAGCAATCCACACTCTATGGTTTGTTAGACCTAAGCTTAGGAGAAATTGCAGGCCAGAATGCGAGTCTCGAAGAACACTATCGCACAACCTAGTCAAAATCACTAACATGTCCTGCCGAGCAAAAATTTTATAGCCGCAGAAGCTCGAGCTGAAGTCAATGATCTGCGGGCACAGCTTGAGACATGTCAGAGCGATAACGCGCAGTTGAATCGTAACGTTGGCGAGCTCCAGAAGAACGTCAAGCGTATGACTGGGCATACGTGTCCCCTACCTAAGCCGCAGTGGCCAAAACTGTCCGAATTGAAGACTGTCAATGGACAGCTTGAGATCGACATGACAGGACTTCGCGGCGACAACGAGCGTCTCAAGGCGGAAAATGCAGCCCTAAGCCAGAAGCTGCAAGCGCAAAATGGTGAGATTACCGCCGATGGGAGTGATTCTACATCTCCGCCTACCGCTGGCGCTAGTACTAAATATATATTGAACCTCACTGTTCGGCTCTCTTCCTTTCTCTTAGACCCGGGCTTTCTATCAGCCAAGACCACTCTAATATGAGCAACATGTTCTGGCCATCCAGAAAACGCTACAATAAGCACAGCAACGCTTAGTCGAGCCAAATGCTCAAGAAATGTGGTCTCCTATGGACAGGCACCAAAGTAAGAATGTCCGCGCGGTTGAAGGCATAAGATAAAGCACAGGAAGCACAGCAGCAAGCAGAACATTCTCATGCAAGTCACAACCACAGCTATCGAGTACTTCATATTCATTTCATGATGCCCCATTACAACCAATAGGGATAATGCACGTAGCAACACTTTCCCTTCATAATCTTGGCAGGGGGCAAGTATTCTCAGCCACCCCCTTGTCGTTTGTTTTTTGTTGTGAATTTCTCGGCTTCTTGATATTGAAGACCGCGATATCTCTTAGAGCATTCTCAAGATTCATCTTCCTTCCACATCAACGCCAGCACCAAACTTTGCTGACGAGCTTCGGCTTTCAGAGTAAGTTCTATTTTGACCTTGAGGGAGTACAACATTGATAGATCAAGGCTTTCACACATCCCACGCTCGAATTCCACAGCAGCAGAACATCTTAAAACACCAAGATCCACCCGTGCCTTTCCATCTGCAACAATGTCAGACTTCAGCCAAATCTCCACCGCGGAGGACAAGAAGCCGACGGTTCCTTTCGGACGGTAAGTACTCACCTGGGTTCACCAAATAATTGAGCTAATGTGTTCTCGATTGATGGAAGGGAGTGCAGTCGAAGTCTATGTCGGTCCAGATAAGAAGATGTACACCTTGCCACGCGCCTTGTTGTGTTATCACTCCGATTTTTTCCAGCGCTCACTCACTGGCCAATTCCGAGAGGCGTCCGAGAACAAGATCTACTTACCTGATGATGACGCAAAGATCTTCCTTCTTGTTCTCGAATGGATGTACAAAGGGACTCTGCCCATGTTTGAGGATCGCTACCAGCTTACCAAAGATCTTCCCCGAGCCTTGAGGGCAATGTGTTACACTCTATGCGAGATGTATTGCCTTGCCGATAAACTCCTACTCCACCGCATTCAGAATTATATCTTCTCGCAATTGGACCGCGCTCTCAACCTTGCCGGCAATGATTTCCCAATGACGCAGGACACTATCATCGAGATCTACAAGAATACACACGAGAGCTCGACCTTGCGAAAGTGGGTGGTAGAGAAATTGGCGCTGAACCTGATAAAGCTGTACGGGCGTCACATTTCGGAGTATCAGAAGTTGGTCGAAGGGCCTAATGCCATTCCGGGTTTCGCTGTGGACCTCTTTGCAAACATGAAGGAGGTGAAGAGTTATGACGTTTGGGGTATGCCTGCTTTCTGAATCATGTTATTTTCTTTGATATCAATCCTTGAGTTGTAAGACATGGAAAGGGTACGATTAATTCCTCTGCCTCAAGTCTGCTCAACAGATGTTCCTTGCCCATCTATTCTCAACACCCCGACGTCGCTAACTTTGAATTTCACGCAACAGAATAGTCGAGTGTACGTTCACCATGGTTCTTATGCGGAGCTCGGGCTGATGGGCGATTGGCGAAGCGACTACAAACCTGAGGCATGACACGACTCAAGGAGGAACGATGGAAAAATAACATGCCTGCGGATACTCTTCGGTTTTACTTCGTGCTTGCGCTGAGAGCACCATGCCTTATATGGGTTTCGGAGGCGGGCGAGGAATTGAAATTCAAATCAAAGTCTCCTTCTAATATTATCTTTTCCCTCGTCCACGGTAGTACGCCCATGGTTTCATTGCTTCCGTAATCTCTACAGAGAATAGTCACGTGATTGGTAAGGCTAAAGTCCTGGACAAGAAGCGTGGCCTTGGTGTGGAATAGAATTGCCTATAAAGCAAACCGAGTTCATAAGTGACTTTTCCTTTGCCCTTTCACTCGCCAGGGAATCCATTTCTCAAATTATCGAACTTTGAGCGTGGATACGTCAAGGTGTTGTTGCTGTGATCCATCTTCTTGCGCCCGAGTACATTATGCACAGCACCAACGATACTCTCATCACCAACCTTATCACCACTACTCTCCCACCACATTGCACCTCCTAGCCCTTTGTCCTTAACGAAGCCAGCCTTATGCCTAGCCATGTCCTTCGTGTCATAGCTGATCATCAGCCGCTTTTCAGCGTCGTAGCTCCAACTCGCTCCAACAGCATAGTCATTCTTCTCCTGCGCCCCCTTCTGTGGTAGTGCTTTGTAGTCCCAGACACCGTGCTCCCAGCTTCCTTCTCCAGTACCAGAGAAGGGCGCGCCAGGTCCGTCGGTAGAAGTAAAGGCACGGCCGTAGAGAGGCATGCCGAGGACGATCTTTGAAGACGCAATCCCATGGTTGACGTAGTGCTGTATTGCTTTGACAGTCGAGAATGGCGTGCTAGCAGGGTTTGTGTCGGATGGGAAAAGACTAGCTTGGTGGCCGGTATGCTGATCCCATGAGCCCGAGTAGTCATACGCCATCAAGTTCCAGAAATCAAGATACCTATCCATATCTTTGAGATGCAGTTTCTCGTAGTTCTGTGCTCCGGCTGGGCAAGCTATGGTGAGTAGCATCTTGCCATCTCCTTGACTGGGCTTACAGGCATTGAGAGCAGCTCGAGTCTCTCCGAGAAGATGTACGAAATCTCGCGCTTCTGCATCGTCCTTAGGATACTCCCAATCGATGTCAAGCCCATCGAGACCTAGATCGTTGACCAGTTGTACTGCTGACTTAGCAAACGTAGCTCTACCCGCTTCGGTTGAAGCTGGCTGGGCGAAGTTTGATGAATAAGTCCATCCTCCAATGGACAGAAGAACTTTTAGATGTCGATGCTTCTTCTTTAGAAGGAATAGCTGCTTGATGCAGCCATAAACATTGGTACCAGAATCGTTCCAGGAGTCGCTCGGGTAGTGCTTATCTGTATCAGACCATGCATCGGTGAGATAGACCTCACCGCTATCTGGACGAACGTTTGCAAAAGCATAGAGGATGTGGGTGAGTTTGTCAGCGGATAGGTCTTGTGGATTGTGATTTCGTCCGTAGATGGCCCAATTTACGAAGTAGGCAACCGCTTTGTAGCCTGCGGAGCCTTCCATATCGATGGGATGCTTGGAAATGATATGACTGTGCCTATATGTGATTTCTTGAAAGGATGAGTACGGCAAGTGGACTAGCTCACTCCAGAGTGACAAGATAGAGCAGAGCAGCAGCGCAAGCATGAGGCGCGAGTGAGGAGCAACGAAACCAGGACGATTACTACTTAGACTTAACGTGATTCCACGGTAGAAACGATCTCTATGCAGTTCTTGCGATAAATTCTGAGATGATGTTGGCGCTACGGTTTAAAAATAAAGCTAATTTAATCTGCCGTAGTAAAGTCTTGGCATGCTCTTTCTATAGTGGAACATATCGCTTCATGCGCTCAATCAGGTGGGCTTTTTTGCGGCGACTTCTAGCTACACTATAGCACAAGCAAACAGAGTCAAAAAGGATTTGGATGTCTGATTGCAAGAGTGTAAATGCTGTTTATTGGTTGAACCCTTGAGAACGCGAACAAAGACTGGGGTTTCTCGTCATTTGTGGGAGGATTTACTGCTCAGTCTGGCATGGCTTTACCATTGTGAAATGCTCTCATCCTATATCAGCATGTTCTCAACCTCAGTACAACCCCTAAGTTATGTCGCGCCGTGTCTTTTAGGAGTGGCAGAGGCTTTCAATTCTTCGTTCGATTAATCTCATCGTCTACCTCCTTATAAGACCAGGAAAGAAAATTATTTCAAGACACTAAATGACTATCACGCTGGCGTTCAAACAATCAAGAAAGAGCATCATGATCCATGCGTCCTTCTGGTACATGTCTCAGTGCGTCCATAAACTTCGACTCTTCATGGATCCGCCTGTTTCTTTCATGAATCAACGGCGACCTTAGAAATGGCGTCATGGATACACTATTCGTTCGTGAATACACCGATCTTTTGGTTAAGCTCGTTGCCGCCCTCGGCAGTAGTGGGGAGCCCGGGACTCGGTACCGCAGCAAATATTAAATATCCCACAATCGCTCAATACAGTACGGAGGATGTCCTTTCGAGTCTAGAGTATGAGGGTCTAAAGGGACTAAGAGTGTGCAACAAATATGGTCGTCTTACAGATTCACCGTTTTCAATCTTTCTGTAGCACTTTTCGAGATTTTCATGAAATACTCGGATACTAGGTAGTTACCTCTGATTACTATCCCTGACTATCACATTCAATCTCATGGCAACAATCTGGGCATGCATCTTAAATCCCCAGGTAATCGCATGTCGCATATGGAATAGGGCGCTCATTGTGCTTTGCGTGACAATGGCCTGATCTCAACAGGACGCAAGCATCGTAAACTTTTCTGTGGATGTTCTTCCGCGCGCTTCGGATGAAATATCTCTGGAGTTCTTCATCGAATTGAAACTTCAGCTGAAGAATGATTGTCGAATTTTCGCTGCTCCAAGTCCTCATCTCCTAGGAATGTGGAATCCACAGTCAAGGCTCGCTGATCCTGGTAGCCTTGAGCTCAGCCACTGTGTCGCTCGGAACGTTTTCACGGCCCACCGGAGCGTGTTTCGATTATCAAAGCAGGCTCAACAAGCGTATTTTGAGGCCTCTTCCCCACGCGCCGAGCAAGTTATAAGATATACAAGCACTGCTACATAGAATAGGTTTCAACGACGCTTTTAATCCCTGCCATTGGATAAGCATAGTCTCGGAAGGCAATCTTTGGGATCCTCGACATCCACAATGCGCAATAGTATTTCCACAATCTTGCTAGCTTTGGCTACTCTAAGCTCAACAGCCACAAACAATCCCACCAGCCATTACGATCAGCCTAGCAGGTATCGAATTCCCTGTTCTTAATGCGACCTCACTTGATGCAATCGACCTGCGCTTCAAGGTCACGTGATCGCTAAATTCGACCGACTGGAGCGTTTGCAGCCTTTTGGAGTTTCGGCGCCAGCTCCGTTCGATGCCACTCTCTGGATGGTGCATTTCTCTACGCCACCGCCGGCGAGTACTCAGACCTTTGACTATACTTGGGCGGCGAGGAATTTATTGTCGATTTCGCAGATAATGCAGAATCTTGGGATGTGGAGAGAGGCGAGCTTTAATGTTATATTTGATGGATTCAATATTGGGAAAAATTGCTGTTGTTAAGGAGAGGAGGTGATGTGGAGTTGTCTGGGAGCTTGCGGTGTTTGATACCTGTAGAAGCAAAATGAGAATATTCCCAAGCCAAGTCAGCCACAGCGTTCGAGTTCCATGCTTTTAAAGTTTATGACTTGGACCAATTTGCTCCAGGAAGTCTCGCATTTCTGACAAGCATTCGAGCAAAGTTATTCACCGTTCATGCGACGAGGCCAGTGGCCTGGCTATATACGTAGATTTTATTGTCATCATCATGATTTCTTCTTTTCGTCGTCATTACTCGGCTTCTCAAATCGCTTTCTTAAACTCGTGATCATCCTCCCAAACCAATAAAAATTAAGCACGGTCAGCGTTGTGTTACTGATTACATACGCAGCCGCAAGCCACGGTGGTACGGGTAGCCCTCCAGGGGTTCTAAAAGCAATCCAGATGTCTTGGTACATCCTCACAGACTGGTACGTGCCCCAAAGCAGGCGACTGCAGCCAAATGTGGTGATGAGTGTGATGCCATTGATCAATTGAGCTGTTGATCCAGTCATCTGAAGCTTGTCCATGAACCAATGAATGTTGAGGAAAGGCGTAGAAAGCTCATATAGGATGAAGTTCAAGCCGTAGTAATTGCAGAACGGCCGCTAAAGAAAACTGTCAGCTCCCATCCGCCAAGCCCCCGTCACGAGCAGACTCACAAACCCAAGCAATGTCACCGCCAGAGAGCTAGCTGCATGTACTAGAGCACCAGGTCCGTGCAGACCCATATCCTTTGCACTCAACACCAGATCCCAAAGGAAGTAGCCAGCACTAAGTCCCTGCACCATTCCCGTCGCGCCCGTGTAGCCCCATACCCTTTCCCCCGGCCCCATGTCCCATCTCTCCTTGTCCAAGTAGATCACAGCTAATGCAGCCGCATTTATGAAGCATGACTGGAAGAGTGAGACAACGTGAACGTCCCAATTGATCTTTGTTTTCCTTGAAAGCGAGGCATAAGTCTCCGGAAACAGGCGCCGCGAGATCAGCGGAGAGGCATAGCTGTAGAGGAAGGTGTAGATACCGAAGGCAGGCAGTATTTCATGGACATGGAGAGGAAGAGTGCGCAGAGATAGTGTGCGAGCTAAGGGCTGGCTAGCTTGAACGAGGGTGATGGGGGCAGGAAGAGGATCTCGCATTTTGGGGCTATTTCAGCCGCAGTCGGTGTTATCGCGGGCGCCCAATCATCGTCAAATGAATGCACAGTATGCTCCCCCACGCATAAGACAAGAAAAGAAAGGAAAGCTGGGGATCGAGAAGAGAAAGCCGATACATGATCGTCATAGACTTTTTGACGCGCGTGTGCAACCGCGTTCCGGGCTAGCGTGGCTTAATCCCTGGAGTCGATCTGTTGATTTTCAACGGCACCTTATGTCCGCATCTGGCTCGTCCGGCAAGTGATGCATGGCCTCAATAAGCTTACGCTAATCTGTCACTAGGCTGAGTGGGCCCTGAAGAACGTCTTATGGATGTCACCATATCTTGTCCATGGTCGTGTTGCGTTGGTAGACTTTAGATAAGTTACGGGAAGTCCTGGGGGCGCACACCAGGGGGCGCACAGCACAGTTCGGACTTAGGTGTTAATACCGCAGTACTTAGATTTATATGTAATCCTCATACAAATCTAAGTACCCCCGCATCAGCTAATTACTGACCGCCTTTTAAACCGCATATAGGTAAAGTTTCTACCCTCACCTCCATCCTTTCTATATATCACTATTTAAATCGCTATCGCCCCCTCTCATCGCCCCTTTTTATCGTAACCTCTTATCGCCCCCTTTATCGCCCCTTTAATTACTCCCTTTTTACCTCGCTGTCGCCAGCCTAAGAAGCCGATATAGTTCTATAAACCCGTCCTTAGTAGTTAAGAAAACCTTCCTATTTTATCCGCTCCGCCCGTAATCGGGCGGCGATAGTTTAAACCTACTTAGGTATAGAAGTAAACTAAAGGCGAGTCGTAACGTCGCGGGGTAAAAGTAAGGGGTCTTATTACGCTTCGGATTGGCGTGGGGATCCCTAGAGGGAATGCTGGCGTGGGGTGGGGTGGGGTGGGGCGTGGGGTGGGGATCGCGGTTCGATCCCCACTCCAAGCTGGG
>JAABUS010002461.1_pt1 | contig 34980 bp, 24 predicted proteins | sample 5560161 | NCBI WGS metagenome assembly JAABUS01 (sample SAMN10711885, study PRJNA513376) | rock metagenome | isolation source: Antarctica rocks | place: Antarctica: Victoria Land, Trio Nunatak nord | collected 2016-01-04 | reverse complement strand
AAGCTTACAGCGATCCATTCGTGGATCGGTCAAAGAACTGAAAAAATCGATCGGACTTTGCATTTCATTGCTTTTTGCAAAGCTTCTTCTTTTCTTCCTATATTTAAATTATAATGCGTTTGCCCTGTCTTAAAAACATTTTATTCTTAGAATAATTAATATTTCATTACATTCGTGCTGCTCTTCATTGCGAATCAGCAATCTCACTTTCAGCTCCATTATTCTATCGAAATCAGTAAACTTTTAGAGTTTCAATCCTAAAGCTGAAATTTAACGTACTTGGAAGACCCTGTTTACTAAAGATTAATCTAAACAATACAATGGCCAGTTCCATCAAGCGCTTTGCATCAATATGTTTACTAGGGTTCTTATTAATTGCCTGTAGAAAGGATGCAAAAAGAATTATTGCTCTTAATGATATTATTGAAACAGAACCGGCAATTCAAAAGCCTATCACAGTAAAAGTAATAGATGCAATTGGCGGGTACTATGAAGCATTACCGGTTCATTATAAAGAAACTACAAAATCTTATCCCCTGCTTGTTTTTATTCCCGGTGCTGGCCAGTTTGGTAATGGCGGCATTGATCTTCCTTATGTATTAAATGATGGTGTTGCACAACTTCTTGACGAAAAAAAATTTCCACCTAATTTTAAAGTTAACGGAAAAAATTTTTCCTTGATCGTTTTAACACCGCAGTTCAGTTACTTTCCTTCCAACTTCGATGTAGCTTCTTTTATAGATTATGCGATAAAAAAATACCGGATAGACAAAAGTCGGATATATATGTCGGGATTAAGCATGGGAGGGTTTGTAACCTCGGATTTTTCTGCACAAAACACTTCGCTAATAGCAGCGGCAGTACCGATTGCCGGCGTGTTAATGACAGGTAATGTAACTGAAAGATGTGAAAAGATTGCAGTGGGTAAATTGCCGGTTTGGGTCTTTCATAATTTAGATGATCCTACAATTAATTCAACTGATCCTAAGAATTTTGTTTCTTTAATAAATAACGACAATCCATTTATACCGGCGAAGCTTACCTTGTTTAAAGCGGCTGTTCATGATGCCTGGACCCAGGCGATCAATCCGGCATATAAAGAAAATAATATGAATATGTATGAATGGATGCTGCAATATTCCCGGTAGATAAGGATTCAGATTAATAGAAATTTTATTATAAACATTTAAGGTAAAAACAACGTTTAAGTATTCAAGTATATTACAGGAATTTTATAAACAGTTAGTAAAAAGATAAAATAAAATAGCACGTATAAATTTAAGTTTGATGAAATTATTCAGAACATTTTGTAATCTTAAATAATTATGTAGTTTTACATTCTACTATTCAATATTGCTGTGATCATTATAGATTACATCAACACACACTCTCATTATTTATTTATCCTATTCACACCAAAAGATCCAGTTTACTTTTGTTATTTGATAGTTGTATATAAGTGCAAACATATAATTATCACCTGCTGCTTACCATAGATTACCATCTAATAGTAAACTCAGGAAATATACATCCCCTATCTTATATTAAACCATTTATGCTATGCGTTCTTACTGGACAGATAATTGTGCCCGATAGAATTGTATTCAAAAATGTATTGCCCGATTTTTTAACTAAATAAACAAACAGCAATGAAACCAAACTTTACTCAAATGCGGCGGCTACGATATGTTGCCGGACTGCTTTGTGTTATCGGTATTTCAGCGATCTTAATGTCTTCCAGTCACCGGGAGGCGCCATTAATAGCTAATGATCCGATGGCTGATAACACTGATCTCTATGCCTTCAGAAGTCCTGGTAACAAGGATAAAATAATTCTGATCGCCGATTACATTCCCTTTGAATTACCTCAGGGCGGGCCAAACTTTTATACGTTTGGCGAAAACATCCGTTACGAAATACATATAGATAACAACACCGCCACTAAAGGTGATGATATTATTTATCGTTTTCTTTTCAAACGTGCAAACCAGGACCCGTCTACTTTTTTTAATATCAGGCTTGGTAAGCAGAACCTCTACACAACTTATACCTGCGAGCGTAGTATGGATGGTGGTGTAACCTTTACTTCAATTGTAACTGATGGCGTGGTTCCTCCTAATAATATAGGCCCCAGAAGTATTGAGAGTATGGTTGGTCTGGGTGTTATCAATTATAATTCTCTTGTAACAAGTTCTATCCAAACAGCCACTACCGGAGAAAAAGTTTTCTGTGGTCCTGCTGACGATCCCTTCTTTGTAGACCTTGGTGGTGTATTTGATCTTGGTGATGCGCCAAGACAGAACAGTAAAGTTCGTGACGGGCTGGGACGTTATAACGTACATTCCATCTGCATTGAAGTAGATATATCTACGCTTCAAAAAGATCATAAAACAGTTGATAAGGCTGCTAATATATTAGATGGCAATTATGTAATTGGTGTATGGGCATCTGCCAGCAGGCTTTCTACTAAAACATTGAATACTGCCGTTGGTGGTTCTCCATACAACCCGTTAGGCGGTGGTACTTCTACTGAATCAGGTAATTGGATCCAGGTGTCAAGACTTGGCATGCCACTTACCAATGAAGCAGTGATAGCTATCGGTAAAAAAGATTACTGGAACGCATTAACTCCATACCAGGATCTTGATAATATTGCTACGTTTGGAGACTATTTTTATAATCCTGAACTTGCCCTATACATGGACGATAGCAAGTTTGGCGGTGCTGTTCCTGCTTTTAAAGCACTTCGTATTCAAAGCAATTCACTTAAGCAATTCGATTTCAGAAACGGAAAAGCAGGGCTCTTTGGTTTGAAAGGCAGCTCAGCATTAACCGGCACTGCTTTGGACGATGCCATTTTTGGTACATTATTATTACCAGGCGCTGGTAAACCACGTTCGGTTGATCTATGGCCGATTTTTCATACAGGTGTTCCCAATCTCAGGCCATACCAGTTGGCAACAGGTAAAAGTGGTAACCCTCTGGCTGAAGGGAAACCTTTTATAAATAATTTCTTACCTAACGGCGGAGACATGCTTCGTTTAAATATGGCCGTTCCTGTTACTCAAAGAAACGATCCTAAATTTAGCTCATTGGGTTTAGTAAATGCAGCAGTGCTGGGTATAACAGATCCTATGTATAATAAGACCACTGCGATGGAATTCATACCTAACATGGATGGCTTTCCAAATGGAAGAAGATTAGAAGATGATGTTACCCGTATTGAATTGCAGGCGGTAGGCGGAGTAGTACTTGCCGCATTAGGCTTGTGGTATGATGATTATAATCCTGCTGCCGTTGGAGCTTCACCGGTAACCAACCAGTTGGTAAATGTGTTGCAGTATTCAACCGGTGTTGAAAAAAATGATACCACGTTTAAAACCTCATTCCCTTATGTGCAAATTCCATGGAGAGGCACCGATATACAAGGACAGCACTAAGGCGAAACTTTTCTTCCCATTTTAATTATTGATTTAATAGAAAATATTACAATTATGAAACAAAAAATATCTGCAGCATTCTTTCTGCTTCTCATGCTGGTGAATACGTTCCCTGTATTTGCCTCAAGTCACCGGGAAGCACCACTGATCGGCAGTGATCCGTTAGCCGATAATACAGACCTGTACGCGTTTGTAAATCCTGAAAACCCTGATAAAGTTATAATCGTAGCCGATTATATACCTTTCCAGTTGCCACAGGGCGGACCTAATTTTTATTCTTTCGGTGAAGACATCAGGTATGAAATTCACATAGATAATAATGTTGCCAACAACACTATTACAAATGGTGATGACATCGTATACCGTTTTACCTTTAAAAAAATGAATGAAGATCCCACTACATTTTTTAATATCAGGCTGGGTAAGCAGAATTTAAAAACAACTTATATCTGTGAAAAAAGTACAGATGGAGGTGTTAATTTTTCAACAGTAGTTAGTGAAGGTAAAGTGCCGCCGCCAAATATCGGCCCGCGCTCCATCAGTTCACCTGTTGGTTTAAATGCTCCTGATTATAATTCCCTTATCACCAGTTCTATCGCTAATGCTACTACAGGTGAAAAGGTTTTCTGCGGTACTTCCGATGATCCGTTCTTTGTTGACCTGGGCGGTATATTTGACTTGGGCGATGCGCCAAGAACCACTGGCACCAAGCCTTTCGATGGTTTGAAATGTAAGAATGTATCTACCATTGTTATGGAAGTAGATATTGCATCATTACAGAAAGATCATAAATCAATAACACAGCGGAAGAACATTCTTGATCCTGATTATACAATCGGCCTGTGGGCTTCTGCAAGCAGGAGAAAAATCAGGACACTAAATACCGATGGTACACAAACATCTACAGGTGCTTGGGTACAAGTATCAAGATTAGGTATGCCTTTAACAAATGAAGCGGTTATACCTATTGGTAATAAAGATGTATGGAACTCAATGACTCCATACCAAGAAGCAGTGTTGTATGAAAATGATTTGTTTAAGGAATCATTCTACAATCCTGAGCTTGCACTTTATATGGATGACAGCAAGTTCGGCGGCGCTGTTCCTGCTTTTAAACCTTTGCGTATTCAAAGCAATTCACTTGGAAAGTTTGATTTCAGAAACGGGCATGATGGCCTGTACATTCTGAAAGGCAATCCTGCACTTGCAGGAACAGCACTGGATGATGCTATTGCCGGTAACCTATTATTACCTGCCGCCGGCAAACCGCGTTCATTAGATATATGGCCTATATTTCATACTGGTGTTCCGAACCTGAGCCCATACCAGTTGGCTACAGGTAAAGCTGGAAATCCTCTGGCAGCCGGCAAGCCTTTTATTAATAACTTCCTGCCAAATGGTGGTGATATGCTGCGCCTGAATATGGCTGTTCCGGCTACAAAAAGAACCGATGCTAAATTCAGCTCTCTTGGATTAGTACAGGCTGCCGTTTTAGGTTTAACAGACCCTATGTACAATACTAATACAAATTTGGAATTTATTCCTAATATGGATGGATTTCCAAATGGCCGCAGGTTGGAAGATGACGTTACCCGTATAGAATTACAGGCGGTTGGCGGTATTGTACTTGCAGCGATTGGTTTATGGTATGATGATTATACCGGTGGATCGCCGCTTACACCCCAGCTGCTGGGAACATTAGGATATACCACGGGAATTGAAGCAAATGATACAACATTCAAAACATCATTCCCATACGTACAAACTCCATGGCCTGGTACCTGTAATTGTGCAGGACTGGCTATAGATTACACGCAGCCTCCAGTTCTGTCCCCTACACCAAACAGTACCATGGGAATGTCTGCGCCTGAAGTGTTTATGTCTTCATCACCCAATCCTTTTGTTGGAAGTACCAATATTACCTATCGCGTAGAAACACCTGCTCGTATTACAATAGCAGTATATGATCTTAACGGAAACTATCTCAGAACTTTAGTGGATAACCGTCAGGATGCAGGTAACTACCGTGTTTTATTGAATAGCACCAACCTGGCACGAGGTGTTTATTTTGTAAAAGCAATGAAGAATGGTGTGCTGAAACAGACTGTTCGGGTTGTGAAGAATTAAGCAGAGCTATCAGCAGTCAGCCATCAGCTATCAGGAAGAACCAGGCAGGCTGACTTATTATAGCATACATTACTCGTTTTAATGAAAACCTTGAAAGGTGACTAATAGTTTTACAAACTATTAGTGTCACCATTTCAAGGTTTTCATTTTTACATTATATTATTTTTATAATCCTGTTACCCTGCAGTTTTACCTGATAGCTGACGGCTGATAGCTGATACCTATTTCTAAGCCTGACACAATAAATTAATCAATCGCTACGCTTGATAAGTTCGTAAGTATATTTACGGACTTATTTTTTAAGAAATACCCACTACTGTTTAAATTTTACCATCATGAAAAAAAGTTCTATTTACACCATTATATTAATCTTGTTTTTAACAGCGATAGGGCTGGTAGTTCTTAAATACCGGGGGGATGAAAAAAACAGAGCTGCAGCTGTTTATGAATTGCAGCAACGCAAGGGCTCATCAGGAAATTCGCAGGAATGGACTTCTCTGAAAAGTTCAGCCAACTCATTAGTGGCATCTATTAAAAAAAATCCTGATGATGAAAAGTCTTTGCTCGCACTCGCCGCATTATTTATTCAGGAAGCACGTATCACGGGGAATTATGTTTATTATGATATGGCTGCCATGAAATACATCAACACCGTTCTTAATAAAGATTCCAGCAATTTTACGGCACTGATTTATAAATCCCTCATTTACTTGTCACAACATCATTTTGCCGATGGCCTGGCTACAGCTGAAAAAGCCCAAAAGATCAATGCTTACAATGCCTTCGTATATGGTATTATTGTAGATGGCAATGTTGAAATGGGTAACTATACAGCCGCTGTTGAAAACTCTGACAAGATGGTCTCTATTCGTCCTGACCTGAGGTCTTATTCAAGAATTTCTTACCTGAGAGAAATTTATGGTGATTACCCGGGAGCTATTGAAGCTATGAAGATGGCCATGCAGGCTGGTGCTCCTGGTGATGAAGCTACCGAATGGAGCAGGGTTCAGCTAGGACGTCTTTATGAAAATACCGGTGAACTTAAATACGCTGAAATGCATTACACCATAGCCCTCCAGGAAAGGCCTTCCTATGCTTATGCCCTTGCAGGTATGGCACGCATCGCCCAGGCATCAAAAGATTATAACAAAGCCATTGCTTATTACTTGAAAGCTGACTCCTTAGTAACTGATTATGCTTTTAAAGAAGAACTGACAGATGTATATCTTTTGGCTGACCAGAAAGAAAAAGCAGGCGTTATTTCAAAACAGGTGATTGATGGAATGAATAAGGATGCGCAACTGGGGCAAGAAAATGAAAGCATTGGCCACTATGCTGATCGCGAACTTGCTTATGCTTATCTTAAAATAAATAATTACGATAAGGCTCTTGAGCATGCCTTGCTGGAATATAACCGCCGTCCTGAAAACATTGATGTTAATGAAACTGTTGCCTGGGTATATTATAAAAAGGGCGATTACAAGAAAGCGCTATCTTACATAAACACTGCTTTAAAAACCCATTGTAAAAACCCTACGCTGCTTTGCCGTGCCGGCCTCTTATACGCCAGGGCTGGTCAAAAAGATCTTGCTAAAGCAACCTTACAGGAAGCTCTTAAAAATAACCCGAACATTTCCGGATCTTTAAAAGTAGAAGCTGCAGGAGTGTTGAGGGAATTGTAGGCCATAAAGACACAAAGGCGCGAAGGAGCATAAAGGTCTTTCTTCTTTTCTTTAAATTCCTTTGTGCCTTAGTACCTTCGTAGCAAAATGCCAGGCATAATAATTATAACTTGTGAAGCTAAACATTAAAAGCCCGGGATGGTGGCTACCTTTTATTTTGTTACCGGCATGCTGCTTAATAACACAGTTACTCTTCGCACATACTATCAACTACGCACTAGAGAAAGCACCTTTGGATCACGTGATTTGGTACTATCTTAAATTAGGTGTCAGTCATATCATCCCTGCAGGTAGTGACCATATTTTATTCGTTGTTGGACTTTGCCTCTTAAGTACTAAAATAAAAACAATCCTTTGGCAGGCCACAGCTTTTACTGTTGCTCATTCTATCACGCTTGCCCTTAGCATGAAGAGTATTATCATTGCCCCCAGTGCTGTTGTAGAGCCGATCATTGCTTTATCAATCTTGTTTGTGGCTGTGGAAAATATCTTACTGAATGAGCTGAAGCCTTGGCGCATACTGGTTGTATTTATGTTTGGATTGATACATGGATTGGGGTTTGCCAGCGCGTTAAATGAGATAGGGTTACCACGCAATAAGTTCTATACTTCTATCTTATCTTTCAATGCCGGTGTAGAACTCGGACAAATAGCGGTTATAATTTGTGTGTTCCTGTTTATTATTATTCCCTTTGGAAAACAGGTATGGTACAAGAAGTTTATAGTTTATCCTTTATCTATAATCATCGCAATAATAGCCGCCTACTGGACTATTGAGCGTGTGTTTTATTAACCATTTTATTTAGGAAGGTAAAAGGCATTAATTTTAATTGGAAGTAATAGTAATTTAGCTGAAGAAACAGATGCAAATAGTTTCTAACTTAAATTATTTATTTTGAAACTTCTGATAGGGTTAATGCTCTTTGCCGTTTTCCTGTTTCTTTCAGGTATACATTTTTACTGGGGAATTGGTGGAAAATGGGGTGCAAGTGCCGCTATTCCAACAAAAGAAAATAAAGAAAAAGTAATAAACCTAAAGATGCTTGAATGTTTTGTAGTTGCATTCGGATTGTTGGGTTTTGCAGTTTTCATTTTAGTAAAATCAAAACTCTTATCACTTGGTTTACCCGTTTGGATATTGAACAACGGACTGTGGGTTATTTCCATATTATTCACATTAAGAGCGATAGGTGAATTTAAATATGTAGGCTTCTTTAAAAAAATTAAATTTACTACGTTCGGACAGTTGGATACAAAGTATTACTCACCATTATGCCTTGCAATAGGGCTGTTGGCTATCGCCATGGAACTGATAAAATGAAATCTATTGTCACGGATTAATGAATTAAAATTTGCTATCAGCAGTCAGCAATCAGAAAAACACTTTTAAAAGTGGGCTTGGAAAGCAATTATTTCTATACCTGTGAGAAAGCAGTTGGAACCAGGAAAATTGAAGTTATATGAGATACAATTTTTGCATCGGCGTAATCAGGCATTGAACTTATACGTTTCCATTCCGGATCGCTGCCAAATATTTTCCAGTTCCGGTTGTGTTCCTCCATATCATCATAGGTTAGCATGTAGGTAAGATTTGGCCTCAACGCTCCAATGAGTGTTTCACCGAAAAATACCGGAGTTAAACCAACTCTTTTAAAGATTTCGATTTCACCAAGTGAATTAAACATATCAATTTTCTTTTTCCCGGCACTTTCACTGGCGCTTTCATAACGTCGTAATTCAAATATGCGTGACTTTTTCTGTGGAATAACCATAACAGGCATTTGGGTAAAAGCCCTGAGTAAAGAACTCTCAATGCGTTCATAAGCCGGATCAGTGGCAGGTGCAGTTAAATAAGCAGATCCTGCATCAACATAAGATACATCGTTTGAAAGCTTTTCGTTTATTGTCAAAAAATCTTCCAAAGATTTATATGGGATGATGACGTATAGTTTACTATTACCTGTAGGTTTAAGCTCGGTAAATACGCCGATATTTTTTCGTCCTAAACTGTTAAGAGCAGGAATAGCGGCTCTTGAAAAGTAGTCTTCAACGAGTTTTTGTTGGGTTTCATTTTTTAAGGTATAAACCCTTAATTCATAAAATTCCTGATTTGATTTTTTTGTTAAGTCGAAGTCTTTGGAAGCAAGGCTTGCAATTGGAATCAGGCTCCCAAAAGAACCTGTTAGCAACGAAGTTTTCACAAATGATCGTCTTTTCATAAATTGAACTTAATAAGTGATAACTATTTTCTATTGTCTCTAAAATATCTAATCAATTCGTTTAATAACAGCCCGGACAATAAACCGATTACAAATATTGATAAAAATTGAATTGGCCGAATGTTTTCATTTCATTTTAGCCTGGTATAATTACCAATTGATAGCATAAGTATTACAGCAATTGAAACTCTTCTTCTTCTTTCCATCGATTAAACTATAACTTGTTAATTACTCGTGTTAAGTTAACTCTAAAGTGACGCGTTCTGCTTTCAGCCGTTAGCTATCAGCAGTCAGCAGATCATTGTGTAATACGTTTCCTCCTGATACCTGATAGCTGACGGCTGATAGCGAATACGTCATTTCACAGTTAACTTAACACTAGTGTAATGTCAACCGTAAATTGTCGCTTTTGCTATCAGATGTCAGCTATCAGCTATCAGGAGGAAACTTAATACACATTGATCTGCTGACTGCTGATAGCAATATCTACTAGCATTTTATGTTTGACGCGGTACTAATTTTAATAAAGGTATTATCAATGAACAAGTCCTGCAAATCGAATATAAGCAACCAATGCACTGAAAATAAAGAAGCTGACATTTATTCCAACGGACTTCATTTCTTTTCTTTTGTAATGAATAGGTGCAGCAAGAACCATTATCGCGGCAAAGCAAACGGCAGTAATGGGCGTTAGTATTGGAAGTATTTTAACTGCCCATGGTACAATGATGCCTATTGCTCCAAGAATTTCTGAAATTCCGATAATCCGGATAAGTGGATAAGATAAATGCTCAACACCTGTTTGCCCAATGCTTACCAAACGTTCCCTGCGTTGAGTTGATTTCATGATTCCTGAATAACCAAAAGTAATGGCAAGGAAAATTTGTAGTATCCATATGACTGTGTTCATTTGTTTGCAATTTTATGCAAAGTTCTGAAAGTCATTTTAATATTTCATTTAACTCGTTAAAGAAAAGACTGTGAGGCGAATGGAATATATTTTATACAACTTTACATTAAACCAGCATATCTTCTCTTAATTCGTAAGTCAATACAAGCACTAAAGAAAACATAGTTGATAGAGAGCGCTTATGTATTAGCCGGCTTCCATGAAGATGATGCCAGCTATGAGTGGGGTGTCAGGCATAGTGTTGTATTCAGGGCTATGTTTCTCCTGATAGCTGAAAGCTAATAGCAAACAATTGTACGTTTCATGTTTGACCACGACACTTGTTGCAAGATAATATTTACAATAATAAATATTAATACCAGAAAAAATTGCATTTCAGGCTTTACAGATCTGTTTATAATACAATAACTTTTTTATTATATAATGTTGTTCCCTGGCTTTCCAATTGAAGCAGATAAATACCTTTTGGCAATGGCTTATCTATTTTATATGTGCTCAAATCTTTAGTAAGCAATATAATTTGTGAAGACATTAACCTGCCATCGATGCTATAAAGTTTCATCGAACCCTTTGCTGGCGCTGCTCCGGAAGCTTTGACGTAAATATAATTTTGCTGAATGTAATGTATACATGTAAAACTTTCGTTAATATTCGCTTTAACCCGGATGGTCTTATAATAATTTTTTTGCCCATCATTATCGGTTTGTGATATACTGTAATAGCTGAAACTGTACGGAAGCTTATCTGTAAAATTATAATAGTACTGTGAATTTTTTATTTCGCCATGAGCAGTAATAGTAGTTAATGTTTCGAAATTTCTACCGTCCCTGCTTTTTTGAATAGTAAAGAAGCTATTATTTAATTCTTTAACAGTACTCCATTCAAGTAATACATTTTCGCCAACAGCCCTTCCAGTGAAGGAAAGCCAGGTTACAGGAAGTGTACCATCAGCATTCATGGTGGTGGTTACCGCAGCAGTACTTACAGCGCCAATATTTGTAAGGGCTCTTCCGGCAAGCCGAACGCCAGTATTTAATGCTATGGCTGCATTGTTTACAATAATTGTTCCTGTGAATTCAGAATTGTCAGCAATGCTTACAGCGCCATCTACTTTCCAAAATACGTTTTTTGCCTGCGCTCCATTGGTTAGAATAACTTTTGCGTTGGTACTGGTAGAAAGAGCACCATTTATTTGGATAACAAATACTGCATTAGGGTTGCCCTGTGCATTCAGGAAAACCGTACCTGTAAGTGCCGGAGCGGAACCCATGTGGTAAGTATGAGGTGTAAGAACGAGGTCATGTCCAAAATCCGCGGGGAATAACAATTCAATATCAGGAGCAAGACCGTTGAGATAATTATAAACAAGTCCTAAATCGTTTTCGGCTCCCTGTGTAAAATTATCAGGACCAGGATGGATCATGCCGCTTACATTTAAAGCATCAAAACCGGTTGGTGCGGAGCTATTCGTTCCCACATCGCCTGTAACATGGGTAACACCGTTGTTTGCAACCTCACCGGTACCTGTAAATAATGCGAAGTTAGCAACAGTACGAAGATCAGGAGCAGCAGGCCCTGTTAGAACAGGACTTCCGCAACCAATGGGAGTGTATGCTATAACTTGTGCAACGTTAACAGCTCCAATTGTAGAAAGTGCCCGGCCTTCCAAATTAACACCAGGGCTAATATTTATTGCCGCCTGGTTGATTATGGTTCCCTTAATGGTACTTCCTGTAAGTAAACTTACCACACCTTCTACTTTCCAGAATACATTACAGGCCAATGCGCCGTTGATTAAAACGATCTTGGAAGAATCGATAGCGGCAAAGGAGGCACTAATCTGAAAAATAAATAAGGCATCAGCATTTCCACCCGCATCAAGAGTAAGGTTGCCATTCAATGTAGTAGCTCCTGCAATTGAATAAACACCTGCAAAAAGTGTATCTCCACCTAAAGAAGGTGCATGTGTGAATGTTGGTGTTCTTGTATTCAGATCGGAATAGGCAATTCCTAAATCTGATGAAGCCTGCATGGTGGCAGCATCGGCTTTGTGCATAACACCATTTACATTACCAAAACCGGAAAAGTCACCGCTGTTTGTGCCTACATTACCGGTGAGTTGCGACCTTTGGGTATTACCAACGGCTCCTACAGTGGTGAAGAGCACAAAATCAGCTGCAGTACCTAACACCGGAGCCTGCGCAAAATTTATATTGGGGAAAGCCAATAAAGTAACAGTTGTTATAATAAATAGTATTTTATTTTTCATTTTTAATGGATTTAAATTGGGACTATTATATGTACGTGAAGTATTTGGTTATAATCCTCAATGAAGCATGTCGCCCTGAATAAAAATCTTTTTTATATAATTTTTATTTTTATTTTTATTAAGAACTCATTATTAATAGCTTTTAAATGCTTTTCACTTAAGAGCAATATACCCGAATTCATTTTACAAAAAAGAAGAATACAAGAATATTAGCGTAAGCCTATAGAAATGAGTAATAGTATTTACTTACAAAAGGAGATTCAAAATGTGATTGCATCGATAATAATACATCTATCTACTAGTGTTAAGTTAACTCTAATGTGACGTATTTGCTTTCAGCCTTCAGCTATCAGCAGTCAGCAGATCAATGTGTACTAAGTTTCCTCCTGATAGCAAATACGTCAATTTAGGGTTAATATGAAACTAGCTTTAGGTAATATACATAACGGTGCCGGGTAAAATTCAAGTATGATAAGGATGAAAGTATAGGTGTGTATATGTAAGCAATTGCTGCCGGGAATACAATTTATAACTTATTAATCTGAGCAACTTTTAATATAGCATCAATTTATTAAATCCTGGTAGCAGCACGGTGTGCATCAAAACAAAACCTTACTATTGCTGATCCCATTAATATATTCTGCGAAAGGAAGATACTATGATATCATGAATTAACTCTTTCCGAAATGCTCTGCCATCGCTTTAGTATAATCACCAATTGCAAACTCCGGCTCAGCAATCTCCGGATGCCAGAGCTTTTCCCATTCAAAACTAAAATAACCTTTATAGTTATCCTTCACCAAAGCATCAATGCCTTCGAAGATCGGTGCTTCACCTTTACCCATCAGGGTGTATTGCTCTTTGCCGTTTACCAGTTTCAAATCTTTAATATGTGAATGCCGGATATATTTTTTTAGCTTAGGATAAACAATTCCCGGCGGCTCTTTTGTTACTGACCACATGTTTACGATATCCCAAACCAGGCCCACATGTTCATGTGCTGCGTTCTTCATGATGGTTGCTATATCATCACTTTTTACCACTTCTCCATGGGTTTCCATCAATACCGTAACCTTGGTTCCTTGTGCGTGATCAGCTAGTTCAAGCAAACCTTTGGTGATAAGATCCATGGTGGCGCTCCGTTCCTGATCCTTGGGAAAAATATTTGGAAAGACCCGTATATAAGGGCAGTTTAATTTGTTTGCTAAGTCAATAAACAGTTTGGCTTCATCAATATTTTTTTTCCGATCTGCAGGGTTGCTGATATGCAGGTTTGTAGAAGCACCAAGGTTTACAATCTTTAGCCCATTGTCTTTTACAAGTTTACTGGTGGCAGCTACCTTAGCCTGGCTGCTGAATTCGGAACATTTAGATAGATCAAGCTGACGTTGAATACCACGTATCTCTAAACCATCATAACCATTCTCTTTAGCAAAATTCACAATCTTTTCAAATTTCCAGTCAGGGCAACCAAGCGTAGAAAATGAAAGCAACGGCTTATATTTTTTTATATCAAAGGCACTTCCTGCCATACTGAGTGCAAGTAGTCCGGCAATATTTTTAAGGAAAACGTTACGGTGATATTTTTTCATATTTAAAGAGAAATTAAGTAAAGCAATCATCATCATGATAGCTGGTTTAAAGGTATGTTAGTAATTCTCCGGAACATGTTAGTAAATACAGGTTGTAAGGCCGATTGGAAGCTGTATAAGTTAGTAAAAAGTAATTAATTGTGAATGGTTAATTGTTAACGGAAAGTTGCATTAATATCTATTAACCACTCACCGTTAACAATTAACAATTAACAATTAACCATTAAGTCAAACTTTCTTAATTACAGGCGGCACCTTCGCTTTCATCAACTTCCAGGAGTTCTCTTTAACTTTCGCTTCTGTAAAATATTTTTTGAACTCTGCCGATGAACTGAATTTAACTTTATTTATCAACCGTGATTCATGATGCACTGTAAAAGACGTGGATTGGAAAGGCCATGGTGAAACTGTAAGTATATTTTGACCCAGAGAATACAATTGATATTTTATGTTATCAGGCCCTTGGCTGATCTCAATGGACCTTTGTTCAGACTGAATAAGTTCCTGGCATATCAGCAGGGAAAACGCATCACACCATTCCAGCAAAGAATAAATAGTTTTGATTTTGTCAGCTGATATGTTTAATTCTTTTCTCCACTTAGCCTGCATTACATGTAATTGTTTTAAAAAACTTTTTGCAACAGGATCTTTTTTTTTAAAACCCTGATAAAGGAAATCCATATGCAGAGATGTTAAAAGCGCTATGTACCTGCTTTTAGTAATGGATAGATCATATAACTTTTGACAGTGTTCCAGGTCAAACTCTTTCATGTCAAAATTAAGTGGCCCACCTTGGGGTGTAAGTAACTGTTCACCATCCAGTTCTACTTCTGCATCATCGTGTTCAGCGATAGCAAGTAAAGTCTCAGCCCAACGTTCTGGTCGTTCTGATTGCTTCCATTCCATTCCCAACTGCATCGCTAGTAAGCCATGCGAGCGTTGTGTGATCACTTCCCATCCTTCATTGTTATAATTTACTATCATAGATTAGGGGTTAACTGAAAATAACCTACATAGCTTCTAAGCATGCAAATTTTAATCTCTCAAAAGGTTATAAAAAAATTATAGAGGTTTTGATAAATTTATTTCGAGAATAATCCCTTATACTCAATTCCTAATCCTGGGTTGCCAGAATAAACTATCTTGCCATTAGCGTCAAAAGAAAATCCTGTGGCAAGGTCTTCTTCCAATAGTAATGTTCCATCCATATCAAGATAATCTGCCAGCGGCGCCAAGTGGCCAATAGCAGCGGAACCTATTGTATTCTCATTCATGCTGCCAATCATTATCAGCATTTCAAGTGCTCTTGCCCTGGAGATCATTCTGCGGGCTGGTGTTATGCCACTGCATTTTGTAAGCTTGATATTGATACCATGAAAATGCTTGTGACATTTCTCCACATCAGATTCTATTACACAGCTTTCATCAGCTATCAATGGCAGCACTGATTGATGATACAGCACTTTCATCCCTTCCCAGTTATCTTTTGCCAGCGGCTGCTCTATCAATTCCACTCCTAATTCTTTCAGGCGCGGAATTATTGTAAGAGCTTCTTCAGTTGTCCATCCTGCATTGGCATCAACCCTGAACAGAGCGTCTGTCTGGCTGCGTAATGCCTCCATAATTGTAATATCCTCAGCTGTTCCTAACTTTATCTTATATATCGGCCAGGGTGTAGCTTTCATCTTTTCTATCATCTTTTCAATCGTGTCTATTCCAATAGTATAATCAGTAGCCGGACTAGCAGCGGTATCAAGCTCCCACATTTCATGTAAAGGCTTTTTTTGCAGCTTTCCATAAATATCCCAGGCGGCCATATCCAATGCGCATACCAGGAAATTATTCTGTGGTAACAGGTGATGGAGGTAATGCCAGTAACGCTCCGGATCTGTTAAAGCAAACTTTTCAATTAATGTTTTCTTCTTCTCCAGATCTTCAATCATTTTTTCAACCTGAACATCGTAATAAGATATTGCTGGTGCTTCTCCATAACCTTTTATTCCATGAAAATCAAGTTCCACAACCAGTGTAGGCTGATGTGTTTTCGTACCTCTTGAAATAGTAAAAGGATATTCGAATTTCAGATCAAACCTAAAGTAATTGCAAATCATTTTAATTGTTAATTATTAATGATTAATTATTAACGGATAGTGGTTAATAAATAATTAGAATGATAAAACCCGACATTTTAAGAACTTAAATCAAAGGCAACTAACCGTTAATAATTAATTATTAATAATTAACCATTATCCTCTCCCGCTTGCGTGAATAAAGCTCTTCAGGTTGGCGGTAAATTCTTTTTCCTTCAGCAATTGTTCTATAGGAATCTGCATCCTGTAACCCCAGAAATGTTTGGGCTCTGCCGGGATGTTGATGCGTTCTTCATCCGGATTTTGTTTGCGCAAAGATTCGCTCATTCCAAAGATATCCTGCAATTGAAAAATGCTCCACATAGCAGGTGAATATAAATGCTGTAGGATAATTGCCTTATTGATCCATGTTTCACAGGTTTCAGGTGCTTCACCCCATTGTCCTAATTCATTATTAAAAAAGCGCTGGGTTTTAACCTTGTCTTCCAGCCACCAGCCACGAATGGTACTCATATCATGCGTTGAAGGAGTGATGACAGATAAATAAGGAGCATCATTCGGGTGAAAAAATTCTTTTTTCGGATCCTTTGGCATGCGTTGAATTTCCAGGCTTAAAATTCCCGACTCATACATGATTTCAGGAACACAGGCAGGTACCATACCAAGGTCCTCACCACAAATAAGCATATTGGTGGAAGCTTTTAATGATGGTAATTTTTGTAACGCCTGCTTTCTCCAGAATTCATCCTGGCGGCGGTAAAAATAATTTACATATAGATCCTTTAACTGATATTTTGTATGTTCATCAAGGTTAATAAATGATAAAGTTTTTTGCATGTTGATCCGGAAATGGTATTGTGTTCCTTCCGAATCAGGCACCTCAAAAAATATAACATTAGATATAAGATCGAACAAGCCGGTTTTAATAGATGTTGTACTGTCTGTTTCTATCTGGCTATTGAAATATGCAGCAACTTTTTGCTGCGTATTATAAGCTTCTTTAAGCTGGTATATTCCATTTCCGGAATCATCCAGGTATTCCTGTTTTACATGTTCGGCAGCGCTTCCAAAAATATTATTCAGTACATCATCATTTATAAACGGCCTGGTATAACGGTCATGATTAAAACCTATTTGCCTTTCACTGAATTCAACAATATGAACAGGTATTGCAGGAACAAAATAGCCCATGATACCTTCCACTTCATGGACAGGTATGGACCATATCCTGAAAAACCCTAAAATATGATCTACCCTGAAAGCATCAAAATAATTACTCATCTGCCCGAAGCGATGACGCCACCAAGCAAATCCATCTTCCTGCATTTTTTGCCAGTTGTAAGTCGGGAAGCCCCAGTTCTGACCCTTAATGGCAAAATCATCTGGCGGTGCTCCGGCTTGCATAGGAAGATTAAACAACAGAGGGCTCGTCCAGGTTTCAACACTATAGCGGTATACGCCAATGGGAATATCGCCCTTTAAAACAATGCCTTTTTTATGAGCATATTCTGTGGCTTCTTTCAGTTGCAGGTGTAAATGATATTGTATGAAATATTGCAGGAAGATATCATCATAATGTTTTGCTTTAGGCGATACGAATTTTTCTATGGCTGCCTTGTCATATTCTTTATGAAGCTTCCACTGACTACTATCAGCAGTGCCATACTTATCTCTTAAATAACAAAATGCAGCGTAGGGAACCAGCCAGTCCCTGTTCTTCTGATAAAATTCATAAAATGACGGATCATCCAGATAAACTTCTTTCTGAACCAGGAAAAGTTCTTTGAGTGTTGCAAGCTTCAATTGCATTACCTGTTTGTAATCAAGTATAGGCGCCTCATTTAGCTCCTTTTGTTTTTTCTTTAGAGGTTTTAGCAAGCCAGCTTGTTTTTTACCTGCAACTTTTTCCAGGTTAATATAAATCGGGTGTAACGCGAAAGCAGATATGGCGGCGTAAGGATACGAATCTGCGGATGTATGTGTTGCGGTGGTATCGTTAACAGGTAAAATCTGAATAAGTTTTAATCCTACGTCTTTAGCCCAATCTGCCAGTAGTTTAAGGTCGGTGAATTCACCCACTCCGAAACTGTTACGGCTTTTCAGGCTGAATACCGGTATTGCTGTACCTGCACCTTTCCAGGTACAATTTGGAAATCTTGCAAAACCATCATGAATAATGGTTAACGAATGATGAGAAACGTTGCCATGTAAATAACGGTTCTCATTTCCTTCTAGTAAGCCAGGTTGCTTTTCTTTGGTATTATAAATGCCATATTTATACTGTAAGGGAAAACTTTCATTAGGGATTTTTAATTTTAAAGTCCACCAGTTTTCTTCTTTTGAAAGCAGCAGTATCTCGTCTTTTTTCCAGTCGCCAAAAACCGGTGAATTGCCGGTAATGCAAAGCACTTCATTTTTATTCAGTAAGGGTGCCTTAACTTTAAAAACATGTGTATACTCTTTAACGGCATTGTGTTTAACCTTGGTGGTACGATCTGCCAGGAGCACTGTCTGAAAAGGCGATGTAAAAAAAGCATTTTCGTAAGCGCCTTCAAAATTCCAGGTATCAATACATTCAATGGTATCAGTAGAGGATTTAGTTAGATTAATGGTTCTGTTATGTTCTCCTTCATGGAATTCACCGGTTAAAGTATTTACAGAATAGTTGTAGGTAAGTGTACGGCCTTTAGCACATTCTATATCAATTGCTGTATGCCAAAATTCATTATTCAGGTATTGCATAAGAACTGTGCCTGCAATATTTTTTTTGCCTGGTTCTTCCTGAGTTTGGTGTAAGCTGATGAATTGTCCCATCTCTGTGTGGTAGCGTAAATAAAAATGTATAGTCATTCAATAGTAATTTGGAAAGCAGCGAAAATAATACAAAAACTGATTCTATGTGTAAATGTTACACGGGGGAGGAGGGAGGAGAAGGTTAGTATATGCTTAATTACTTACTTTTATCTGAGTTGATATGTTCTTGCCTGCTTCAATTTCCAAATTCTTAAACAGAGGTTAATAAAAATTTTCAAGATAGATGCTGACTTTTGAAGTCTGTGAATTGCAAAATCTCATCCTACAGAGGCAGACTTCGAAAGTCTTAAATGGGTACGCTGCCTTTTTTATTTGTAAAAAATTCTATCTGTTTAGAAGTTGTCTGTATTTAAGACTTTCGAAGTCTGCGTTTGTGTTGACAGCTTGTGAAATGTTAGACTTCGGAAGTTAACGTCGGTATTCAAGACTTAGAAGTTAAGGTCTCTATTATAATTTTCAGAAGCACCATTCATTTTAATTCAAGATTTTCTCAGAAATTCATTATCAATTTATTTTTTAACTTATTTTCGTACAAATTATACCAACATGCAGACAGAAAAAAAGAATACCGCATTATCCTGGATTATATTTTTTGCTTCAACCGCTGTTTTTTTACTGGCCATTAATTTACATTTCTCTTACCTGACGTTGATACTTCCAATAATGTTAACATCCTTTGTAAAGGCCATGGATATTATATAGCAATCAGCCTTAAATTACTTACACAGTTCATTAATTTTTACCAAAAAAATAAGCCGGGAAGGCCCGGCATATAAAATCTACTATTTTTTAAATAAAGATCTATTTATTTACTGCTGTAGCTGTCTTTTGTGCAGCTGACATATCATTGATTACATTAATAGCTTCATTTAAATAAATATCGTTCTTCAAACTTTTTCTCCATGTAATCATTCTTTCTTCTTTATCCTTATCAGACGCAAATTTATTTTCTTCTCCGGTAAGAGTATTTACTGTTAGTGCTTTTGGTAATTTACTAATAAGCGTATCTAACTCCTTATTTGCAGCGCTTATTTGTTTTTTTTCATTACGGAACTTTTCAAGATTCAAAGAATATATTTTATCATTTTGCTTGGCCAGCCATTCGGCATTCTTCTTTATTAAATTAAAAACACTGTTACTGCTAACTCTGGCAGCACTAGCATTTTCAATTGATTTCAAATCGTAACCAGCTTTCCAGGTATTGTAATCTGCCCTTTTAATGGTATCCCATGGTAGCGCATCCGGATCATCTTTTTCGCGTATCTTAACATATTCAAGTTCATCAGGTAAAACGATATCCGAGTTTACACCCTTCAATTGAGTTGAACCACCGTTAATGCGGTAAAATTTTTGTAAGGTTAATTTGATAGTTCCCAGTTCACTGGTTGCTGCCATTGCCGGACCAAGATCCCTGTCTAATCCAATATTGCGTTGAACAGTACCTTTACCATATGTAGTAGTACTTCCAATGATCACTCCTCTTTTATAATCCTGTATAGCAGCAGCAAAAATTTCAGATGCTGAGGCGCTCAATTCATTTACCATTACAGCAAAGGGCCCGTCATACAAAACAGATCTGTCTTTATCCCTTAAAACACTTGGCTTACCATCACGATCCTTCACCTGTACAATCGGGCCTTCTTCGATAAACAATCCGGCCATCTGTACCACATCATACAAAGAACCACCGCCATTAAAACGAAGGTCTAGAATGATACCATCGACTTTTTCTGATTTAAGTTTTACCACTTCTTTTCTTACATCGTCGAAAGAACGTGCACCCTTTGGATTTTCAAAATCCGCATAAAATTCACGGAGAAAAATATATCCTATTTTTGATTTGCCATTATCAACAATAACACTTCTTGCAAAAGTTTCATCCTGCACTATTTCATCACGTATTAAGGTTATTACCTTTATAGCACCATCTGATTTTTTTAATGTAAGCCTAACTTCGGTGCCTTTCGTGCCACGAATTAATTTTACGGCATCCTCTACTTCATACCCAGTAAGATCAACCGGTTCACTATTACCCTGAGCCACTTTGGTTATGATATCCCCTATCTGTATCTGACCTGATTTTCCTGCAGGACTTCCGGTAAGTACAGTGCCTATTTTAATAGCATTTTCTTCAAGCCGTAATGAAGCTCCTATACCAAAAAAACGACCACTCATTTGTTCATCAAAAGACCTTTTATCAATAGGCGGAAAAAAGGTAGAATGAGGATCCATTGAATTGGTAATGAGGTTTACATAATCATTAAAACGATCATCCTCACTAATTTTAAATTTAACCCTGTCATAAATTCTGTCCATGATTTTTGAAACCTTTCCCCTGGCATCTTTTTCTAAATCTTCATTGGTTTTAGCAATGTATCCTTCCTTTCCCTTATTTTTTCCCTGGATGTCAAGCAGGTCTGCATACCTGTCGAGCACCATGTATTTCAGGCGTTTTCTCCATGCTTCCTTTCTATCTGCATCATTTTTTGGGAAACTTAGTTTTTCGGGATCTAACACCGCATTTTCATCTTTTATAAATTCAAATGGCTGTGCAAGTAAGTCTTTATAGATTTTTTCAGTTTCCAGCATCCGCTTTTTTATAATTTCTGTAACAGCAGGAACAAACTTAACCGGCGCTCCCATAATTTCATCATCTATCGTATTCTCATACTTTTTTAAATTATCTGCATCAGATTGAAGTAGTATATTTTTCATCGGATCTACAGATTCCAGGTACTTTTTATATACTTCCTTCGAAAATTTATCATTAATATCTTTTGGGCTATAGTGGATTTGAGTGAGCATCTCGCCAACATTACGGAGTATTTTTTCGTATTTGGTTGGAGGATTTTCAACCCTGCCGAATGTGCGGAAGGCAATGAAAACCCCACATCCCAGCAGCAAAAACAAAATGGGTAAGCTTCTTTTACTTAACATAAATTCTATGACTTTTGACATTTACGTAAAAATAACGAATAAATAGATTGAGTTGTTGCAGGAAAATTCAATTAACATTGGATTATGGGAGAAGTACCCAAGGTTACTTTGCCGGATTATTAACAGACTTATATAAATCTTTAGTAAATAAAAATTTGATCTTAAAAGAGGTTTAATTTTTCTTCCTCATACCCCATGCCTTATTGCTCATCTCTAAAAATAAATCCCGGAACTTTATTCCGGGATTAAACAGGGTGAATGATGGGGCTCGAACCCACGACCCTCAGAATCACAATCTGATGCTCTAACCAACTGAGCTACAATCACCATTTGTGCAGCAAAATAACGGAAAATGCTTCAAATCAAAAAATTCTATGTTAATTATAGCATGTAAATCATTCACCACTTTTATTAGCAGTCAGCCTTCTGCTTTAAGGAGGAAAATCTACTGGTGTTAAGTTAAGTGTAAATTGACGCGTTCTGCTATTATCCTTCAGCTGTAAGGTATCAGGAAACTTACTACACATTGATCTGCTGACTGCTGCTAGCTGACTGCTGATAGCTAACAGCATCCATAAGAGATTCTTTAAAAATGATACTATTTTCTTTCTACTAGCTATTTAGCTTTTCTTTGCAGCCAAAAAAAATCTTGATGAATTTTTGGCTGATATTCACTCCGCTGCTTACCGCATTATTAGGGTGGTTTTTTACCTGGTTCTCTATTAAAATGCTATTCCGTCCTTATTTGCCTCAAAAATGGTTCGGATTTTCTGTGCAAGGGATAATACCAAAACGTCAGCCGGAACTCTCGGCAAGGATAGGTACATTGTTTAGCAAGGAATTGATTTCATGGAAGCAAATCGAAGATAGGATCCTTGATCCTGGAACGCTTCAAAAAATAACACCCGAAATAGAAATGCATATCGATTATTTTCTAAAAGTTAAACTGAAAGATGCTATGCCTATGGTGGCCATGTTTGTAGGAGACAAAACAATCATTCAGCTTAAAGAAGTTTTTATGACGGAAATGAAAGTACTATTTCCGGACATTATGAAGAGTTATGTTAAAGAATTACAAAAGGAACTGAACATAGGAGAAAAAATCACCTTTAAACTCGCAGCACTGCCGGCAATGAAAATTGAAGCGTTTGTTTTACAAACATTAAAGAAAGAATGGTGTTATGTTCAGATAGCGGGAACATTGTTAGGTTTTATTATCGGTGCTTTTCAGGTAATTATAATTTTATTGATACTGTCTTAGCAAGTTAATAAAGTTTTCAGCGTCTAAAATTGTTCAACACACATTTGTACTTCATAAACATTCATCAATTTAATAGTTAGCCTTCCATGCAAACCAATGGTTTGAAGGTTTGAATTCGAACAAATATATTATTATGAGAAAAATCGTTACATTTTTACTGCTCTCTTGTTTAGGATTGGCTTCATTTGCACAATATCCCGGTGGAGGTCAGCGTGGGGGACAAGGCAGGGGAGGGGGACAGGGAATGAATATAGGCCACTTTTATGGTAAGATAGTGGATAAAAAAACTTCTAAAGGCGTTTCTGCCGCTTCTGTTCAGCTCATCCAATCTAAAACAGATAGTTCCCAGAAAATGAAGGATGTGATTATATCAGGTATGCTGACAAAAAACAATGGAGATTTCACTCTTGAAAATCTGCCGGTTATGGGAAACTACCGTTTATTTGTTACCGGAATAGGCTTTAAACCGTATGAACAAAAAGTTTCTTTTGACCTTAAAATGGGTGGTAGAGGAGCTGGCGGCGGAATGGAACAAGCTATGGCAGCTGTTGACAAAGATCTTGGTAATATTAAGATGGAACAGGATGCACAAGTACTGCAGGGTGTTACTGTTAGTACAACAAAGCCGCTTTTTACTATGGGTGTGGATCGTAAAATTTTTAATGTTGAAAAAAACCTGGTAAGCAGCGGTCAGACTGCACAGGAACTTATGAAAAGCATTCCATCCATCAACGTTGATATTGATGGTAATGTTACCCTCCGAAATGCAGCCCCACAGATATTTGTAGATGGACGTCCGTCTACTCTTTCACTTAATCAGATTCCTGCAGATGCAATTGAAAGTGTAGAAATCATTACTAATCCATCTGCTAAATATGATGCATCTGGAGGAAACGCCGGTATATTGAATATTGTCCTTAAAAAGAACCGTAAAGCTGGTTACAATGGAAATATCCGTGCAGGTGTTGATTCAAGAGGAAAATTTAATGGCGGAGGTGATATCAACATTAAACAAGGCAAAGTAAATTTCTTTGCCAGCTCAAATTTTAACCAGCGTAAATCTCTTTCTACCAGTAATATATTCCGCCATAATCTTACCAAGCCATTGGTTGATGTTAACCAGAACAGTAATGGAACCAACAATGGTAGCTTTGCATTCGGAAGAGCAGGCCTGGATTATTTAATTGATAATAGAAATACCTTAAGCATTTCGGGAGTAATAGTTAATGGTAATTTTAAGAACAGGGATAACCTGAATTTTGATTCTATAAGTTCAGGCTCCATTTACACCAGAGGAAATCAATTAACTGAAACTGAATCCAACTTTAAAAATTATGGTGGAAGTGTAAATTTTAAGCACATTTTTGCTAAAGCCGGTAAGGATATAACTGCTGATCTTAATTATAACAGCAGTCAGAATACTAACAACGGTCAATATACTACTATTCTTTACCAACCTAACTACACCATAAAGGGCTTACCTCAATTAAGGCAGTTGGCAGGCAATGGATCTAATAAATTTTTTACGGCGCAGGTTGATTATACTGATCCTATAACGGTGAATGCTAAAATTGAAACAGGTGTACGTGTTGCTATAAGGGATAATTCAAGTGTCAGTGATAACTCTTTTTATAATTACAGTAATAATAAATATGAGGTTAATTCTTTATTGAGTAATAATTACCAGTTTACAGACAGGATTTATGCAGGATATTTTAATTTTGCAAATAAAGTGAAAACCTGGAGTTACCAGGCAGGAATAAGAGCAGAAAGCTCCGATTATACCGGAACGCTGCTGTCAACTAAATCATCTTTTAGCACGAAGTATCCTATCAGTTTATTTCCCAGTGTATTTGTAACCAAGGAACTTAAACATAGCCAGGATGTCCAACTAAATTATAGTAGAAGGGTTAACAGGCCTAACTTCTTCCAGTTAATTCCGTATACAGATATTTCCGATCCTCAGAATTTCACAAGGGGTAATCCGGCGCTTAAACCGGAGTTTACCAATTCTTTTGAAATGTCTTACCAGAAAACATTTCCAAAGAATAACAGCCTGTTAATTACCGCGTATTATAAAAACAGCACTAATCTGATAACCCGGTATACTTACCGGGACAAAGTAACAGATATCAGCACAGACAGTGCCTACTTTACCACTTATCTTAATGCTAACAAAAGCACATCATATGGTTTGGAATTTACTACCCGTAACCCAATAACAAAGTGGTGGGATATGATTACAAACTTTAATTTCTATAATTCTAAAATAAATGGAAGTAATATTGATCCAAGCCTGCAAAGCGAACGCCTTAGTTACTTTGTAAAATGGAATAATAATTTTAAACTACCAGCCAACTTCAGTATCCAGTTTTCAGGTGATTATCAAAGTAAATCTGTATTACCTCAAAGTAGTGGTCAGGGCGGTGGCCGCGGCGATAGAGGTGGGGGTGGATTTGGAGGCGGTGGATATGGCGGAGGTTCACAACCAACAGCACAGGGTTATGTCAATCCTAATTATGGTTTTGACGGAGCGATTAAAAAAGAATTTCTTAAAAACAAAGCGGCATCTTTAACCCTCAGTGTAAATGACATATTCAGAACAAAGAAATATAGTTATTATTCTGAATCTACTTATTTTAGTCAAACATCAACAAGGAGAAGAGATGCTCAGGTATTTAGGTTAAACTTCAATTACCGCTTTGGTAAAGTTGATGTTTCCCTTTTTAAGAGAAAGAACATGAGGGGTGGAATAGATACTCCTGATATTCCGGGACAATAGATAATGTATCTTAACAAAACAAAGAGGCTAACCGTAACAGTTAGCCTCTTTGTTTTGTCAAGGCTTTTCAACAATTATCTTTTATTCTCCAAATAAGCCTTTTGCTTAAACTGTTCTTCCATAGGTTTATTCACTACACGGTATAGTTGAATAATTGCTGAAATAATAAATATAATTCCTACAGCTATATTAATGGCCCTATGGCTTGCCTGTAACTTGTTTACAAGCCATTTACCGGCGAAAATGAATATGCAGAAACCTATTATTGTGCCAATTCCTATACCTGCCGTATAAAAGTCATATTGTATTTCAACAGGTTTTAAAACGCCGTTGCTGAGTAAATAGGTGCTCCAGATAAACCAGAACGGTATCTGTACAGGGTTTACGGCGCTCATTGTAAAACCAAGAAAGAACCGGTTCATTTTGTTATTAAGAAGAATGTTTTTTTGATCACGACTTTTTCCGGCTGTTACAAAACTGCTGACAGCTAATATTAAAAATAGAATTACGGTTATCCATTCAAGAATGTAGAACACTTTTTGATTATTCATAACCCAGTTCATTCCTTTTAGTGAAAGTCGTACGTATATAATTTCAACCAGTGCAGCCCCTAAAGAAAATTTAATGGCACTTCGACTGCTCTCCTGAACAGAGATCTGCATCGCTGAAACGTTTAGCGTACCCAGGGGCAGTGCTCCCAATAAACTAATTATAAGTCCCGTAAAAAAAATCCGGATCACCTCTGCCATTTATTATTAAGTTTATAACGTTTATTTCGAAGGTATAATAAAAGATCAAAGGTTAATGGTTAATGGTTAATGGCAAGCCAATGTCGTTGACATAACAAGGTTGAAGTGTTCTTTTATTTGTGAAATTATAATTTGATTAAAAGTCTTAGAGTCCCTTGAGGGATTTCCTTTGTGTTCCTTGTGGTTAAAAGACTGGAATCATAAACCGCATTTAACCACAAGGAACACAAAGGAAATCCCACAAGGAGCACAAGGGATGCCTGCTACAAATGATATCCTTAAGTCAAAACATTTAATGGTTAACTGTTTACGGAAAGATGTCTGTTAATTAAGAGCTTACCGTTAATAATTAACAATTAACCATTAACAATTAATTAGTTTTACTTAAACATTAAATATGGATGTACCGGTAATGGCAGAATTATTTGCTACAGGCGAAAGTCCGGAAGTGTTATTCTGGGTTGGTTGTGCAGGAAGTTTTGATCAGCGGGCGCAAAAAATAACACGGGCTTTTATAAGTATTTTAAACAAAGTGGGTGTGAAGTTTGCAATCCTGGGTAAAGAGGAAATGTGTACCGGCGATCCGGTTAGGCGAGCAGGAAATGAATTTATGTTCCAGATGATGGCATACCAAAACATTAAGGTTTTGGATAACTACGGAATAAAAAAAATTGTTACCGCTTGTCCCCATTGTTTCAATACAATCTGCAATGAGTATCCGGAGCTGGGCGGAAAGTATGAGGTTATTCATCATGCTACCTTTTTACAACAATTAATTGACGAAGGCAAAATAAACATGCCTGAAGGCGGATACTTTAAAGGTAAGCGAATCACCTATCATGATAGTTGTTACCTTGGAAGAGCCAACAATATTTATGAGGCTCCCAGGAAGGTATTAGAAGCACTCGACGCTGAACTGGTTGAAATGAAACGATGCCGGTCAAATGGTTTATGCTGTGGAGCGGGCGGGGCTCAAATGTTTAAAGAAGAGGAAAAAGGAAGCATAAGAATTAATACAGAGCGAAGTAATGAAGCTATTAACACTGGTGCAAGCATTGTTGCAGCAGCATGTCCTTTCTGTAACACCATGCTCACAGATGGTATCAAAAGCCTTGAAAAAGAAAATGATGTAGCTGTGATGGATATAGCGGAGATTATAGCAAGAAGCATGGAATAGTTAAGGTATGAGGTAGCTGACGGCTTAACGCCGTCATCAGGTATGAGGTAGCTGACGGCTTAACGCCGTCATCAGGTATGAGGTATGAGGTATGAGGTATGAGGTATGAGGTATGAGGTATGAGGTATGAGGTATGATTGAAATTTAGAGGATCAAAGATAATGAAGAAATTAAATAACCCCGAAGGGGTGTCATGATTATAGAAAATGTTGAACACAAAACGCGAACCCTGAAAGGGTGACATAGCGGCTCTTAAACATGAATGATAATGATACCCTTCCGGGTTGTGTTCGAACATTCTTTCATTACTATAATCATGTTATCCCAATAGGGTAACAATGTAAATTCTATAAAAAGGTCAACTTTTTTTAGAACAAGACATTAAAATCACAAATATTTAAAATGTACACTTCAACAAATTTATAAATACCTTTCATTGATTATATTTATATGATGTTGAACATGGCCGGCAAGTAAAAAGCCTAGCGCAGCTACGTTAATAGGCTTATTATCGGCAGTGCCAGTATGCTGCATATCTTCATCTGTAAAGGAAGCAAATAATAATTTTGTTGCTTTTCTAAGACTTTTAAATTCATCCAGCAAATCTTCCCATTTTCTCGTTGAGGTATGGGCGTTAGTTGCCCAGGAATTCTCTTCAAAGCCCGGAAGCGGAGCTGCGTCCATCCTGGCAAAAGACATAGCGCGATATGTAAATACTCTTTCTGAATCGATTACATGCTGCACAATCTCTTTAATAGTCCACTTGTCTGTTGCATAAGCATAGTCGACTTTATAAGGGGGGATGTGTTTTAATAATTTCCGGAAAGCTTTGCCATTCTTACTTAAAGCTTCATTAACATCTGATTCGTTTAAGAGACTAATATAATTTCGAACAAACTCTGATGCTATAATATTTGGTGTTGCCATTTCAAAAGATTTCTTAAAACTAATAAAAAGTGCCGGAATTATTTCCAGCACTTTTATCGTATAAAACAATTCAGTTGTAAAATTTGTAAACAGGCGCTATATATCCAACATTAAGAACCTTTTTTGTTCTTCAATGCAGATTTTGGTAATTTTTTCTGATTATTTATTTCCGGCTTTAGTGTAGCGGCTAATTTCACTGCTCCATAAGCATTTAAAATGCCTCCCGAGGTAGAAATATCTGATAATAGGGTTACTTCATCACTACCGGGTACTTTTACTTTTGATGGAACAGGAGTAGCTGATTTCTCGATTACATACTTAACCTGCTCAGGGCTTAAACCGGGATAATAGCTTAACACCAGGGCTGCAACACCAGCAACAACCGGAGATGCCATACTCGTTCCCTGCAAATTTCCATAAACATTACCACCAGGTAAAGTTGAATAAATTTTAGTGCCGGGAGAAAAGACATTAACCTCTTTTTTACCATAGTTGGAGAATGAGGCTATATAACTTTTAAACATAGGCTCAGCCAGTAGATCGCTGCTTGCTCCAACTGTTATCCAGTTTGTTGCCCTGGTTTTCGATACTCTTAATGAGGGATTGGGAAAGCTTTCAGTAGTATCAATATTTGTAGCGTCGTTACCGGCAGCACAAACTAATAAAACTCCTTTGGAATCAGCATACATGACAGCACTGTCTACCCAATTTTTTTGAGGAGAGAAACCTTTTCCAAAACTCATGTTAATGACTTTTGCTCCATTGTCGACGGCATAACGAATAGCAAGTGCTATATCCTTATCATGTTCGTCGCCATCCGGAACAGCACGAATCATCATAATACGAACATTATCTGCTATGCCATCCATTCCTTTACCATTATTTCTTTTTGCAGCAATGATCCCTGATACATGAGTTCCATGGAGTGGCGTGCCAGCCATAATATCGTTATTGCCATAGAACCTGTCATTAAAGTTTGTCTCATCATCTTTTACAATTTCAGCCCGGGTATTTTCTGGTTCTTTATTTAAAGCTTCTTTCTTTTTTTGTTCAGCAGTTACAGCTTCAGTAAGTTCACTAATAACTTCTTTATTAGTAGCTTCCATCATGTTAGTAGTCTTGAGTATATAGATAATAGCCCCTTTTGCTTTCTGTTCTTCCTTGCTTATAGGTGCAAATTTGTCCAGCTCTTTACCCGTATAAGTTTCAGTGCCGAGTGATTTACGTAATATACTATCTCCTTTTATAATAGTTTCCATCATTTGCTGCATTATCATCATGTCTATACTTCCGCCTTCAGCAGCATCACCCTCTATTTTAAATTTTGACTTTAGCCAGGTACGATACTGTTCCTTTTCTTCAGTATTAAGAGTAGTAGTATCGATTACTTTGCCGCCAAACATTTTTTTAAACTTATGGTACACCCTTGACCCTTCGTCTGAATCATTTTTTACATTCCTTCCATCTTTTCCGCCGATAAAATTCCAACCATGCACATCATCAATATAACCGTTCTTATCATCATCAATGCCGTTACCGGGTATCTCTTTCGGATTGGTCCACAAAATATCTTGAAGGTCTTCGTGTAAGGTGTCTATGCCGGAGTCAATTACAGCTACGATAACAGTAGTGCTTTTTTTGCCTTTTAAAAAATCATAGGCCTTATCAATACTGATACCATAAAATCCATCTTTTTCCATATCCATCATGTGCCAGCCTCTTGGCAATTCTTTTACAGAAGTGCCCTGAGCCAGAGATATAGATGTATGAGAAAGCAAGTAAGCAACAGTGACAATCACCCCAAGAAATTTCTTCATATTTTTCAATTTATCTTTTAATATAACGAAGCCGGCAAATTTCTATTTTATTTGCCGTAAATTTTACACATTCATATAAATTACCAATACTTTATCAGGTCAAAAAATTATAAATTAAATTTAATGCCTTGTGCAAGTGGTAATCTATCACTGTAATTGATTGTATTTGTTTGGCGGCGCATATAGATTTTCCAGGCGTCACTACCGCTTTCACGACCACCGCCGGTTTCTTTTTCTCCGCCGAAAGCACCTCCGATTTCTGCTCCGCTGGTTCCGATGTTTACATTTGCTATGCCGCAATCACTTCCTCCTACTGATAAAAATTTTTCTGATTCCCTTATATGCAGGGTCATTATTGCAGATGATAGCCCTTGCGGCACATCATTCTGCATCTCAATTGCTTCTTCCAGTGTATAATATTTAATGATATACAATATTGGAGCAAAAGTTTCATGCTGAACGATATTAAAATTGTTTTTTACTTCAGCAATGCATGGCTTAACATAGCACCCATTTGTAAATTCGTTATGTTCTATAATACCTCCCTCCACTATAAAATGGCCGCCTTCTGATTTGCATTTTTCAATAGCTTTCAGGTAGGCATTTACAGCTTCTTCATCAATCAGCGGACCTACATGATTTTTTTCTTCCAGGGGGTTGCCGATGCTAAGCTGGTTGTAGGCCTTTATAAGCTTTGCTTTAAAAGTATCATATACTTTTTCGTGTATTATAAGGCGCCGTGTGCTGGTGCAACGTTGTCCTGCGGTACCTACGGCGCCAAACACACATGCGGGTAATGCAATGTCCAGGTCTGCATGTTCTGAAATAATAATAGCATTATTGCCACCAAGTTCTAAAAGACTTCTACCCAGCCTGGCGCCAACCGCAGCGCCTACTGCCTTGCCCATAGGGGTTGAACCGGTAGCAGATATAAGTGATATTCTACTATCATTACTCATCCATTCTCCTGCCTGCTTATTACCGGTAACAAGGCAACTGACTCCTTCCGGAACGCCATTATCTTTAAATACATCCGCAGCCAGGTGCTGACAAGCTATTGCACATAAGGGCGTTTTTTCAGAAGGCTTCCACACGCAGACATCACCACAAACCCATGCCAGCATCGCATTCCAGCTCCATACGGCAACCGGAAAGTTAAAAGCAGATATAATCCCTACGATCCCTAGAGGATGGTATTGCTCATACATCCTGTGGCCGGGCCGTTCACTGTGCATCGTTAGTCCATGTAACTGGCGGGAAAGTCCTACTGCAAAATCACAGATATCTATCATTTCCTGTACTTCACCATAACCTTCCTGCAAGCTCTTTCCCATTTCATAAGATACTAGTTTGCCGAGCGGCTCTTTATTTATTCTTAAAGCTTCCCCAACCTGCCGAACAATATCACCTCTTTTAGGTGCGGGCCATTGCCGCCATTCTTTGAATGCGAGCGCAGCCTTGCTGACCACAGTATTATAAGAGTGTGCATCGGCAAGTGATATTAACGCTATTAGTTTACCATCTACCGGTGAGAATGATGCTATTTTTTCATCGCCGGAAGGTATCCATTCCGAACCTGTTGATACGCCTTTGTTGATAGCTGAGATATTTAAATGAGATAAAAAATCCATAGTGGATGAATGATTTAAGTAGATGGAAAGTTATGAATTAAGTTAAAAGTTTGCGGTATGTGTTTATTAAAAGATGAAGACAAGAACTTTTGCTTTGCTTTATTCGTCAGCCGAAACTACTACTAATAGCGAATCTGACAGCCGATTGCCAAACCCCTTGTTAGCGGTTCGTTGTACTTTTGTGTAGTCTGTCTGTCAGCTTGCATTGTCGTAAGCTGTTTTTATCCAATTGATACTTCTTTGTCAATTGATGTTAAGTCAGCTAGATTGATTTTATGAGAACACATTGCGTTTGCTGAATTAATTGATTCTAACTTTCCTTTCGGTTCTTGCCCCTTCAGGTTAATCCCGATTTCAAAACGTGTCTGGGTAGCGGGTTGTAATGTTGCAAGCTGCTTTTTTCGTCTTAAACTCACATATGCATTTTTAGGGGCTATTTCTATGTCTTTTCCAAATTTCTGAATTTCATTCATCAGTTTGTCGTAGAGAGGTTTAAAATGTTCTTTGCCCTGATATTGTTTGCTTATTAAATCGTCCTGATTTTCGGCAGAACCTGCATCCGAACCTTTGGCTTTAAGTGCAATAAGATTGGCAAAGCCGTGGGTTAGAGAATGTTGTTCTTTTAAAAACCTGATAATTTCTCCATGCTTTGTGAAGTATTCTTTTTTGACAATGTCAATCCATTGTTCCAATTTTTTACCTGTGTTTTTGTGCAGGTTTTCAATCATTGTTTGCGTTGCTTTGTCCATAATATATGTTAGTTTTTAAGGTTTTATTTTCCAATTTTTTTTGAAAACTCTAAGGATTTTTTGTTCCGAATTAGTCTTTATAACAGGCAATTCAATAACCGCTAACAGTAAAGCAAAGGAAAGTTGGGGCATTATATTCTTCCGCGTATTAACAAATGCTGGTGATTTATCTGCCGTCTAAATATAATTCATATGCTTATTATTATACCTCTGCTCGAACAAATGTTTGTTCTTGTCCAACTGATGTGCATCAATGCAAACACTGTACAGTTGAAAAATTATCATTAGTTATGACAATACCACATGAACAGGCGCCAAAGATAATCCGGTACATATTCAAAATGAATAGAGAAGCTTGAAGCAAGTACAATTATGAAAATAAGATTTTCGAAGGAGCTAAACGCTTAAGGGACATTCTATGCTCAACCAATAAATGAAAGAGAAAACTATGATAAGATGAAATATTTTAATACCAATGCCGCATTAATAGATAATAAGTAACCTACTACCAGTACTCCACGCAAGAGCAGCAGTGATACTTCCCCATAGGTTCACAGAGCGGCGGGTATTAAGTCAACAAAGACTATGCGATTGACTGTACTGTTAAGGTCTTATTTTTTACAATTTTGTTGTCTTTGATGACAACCAAGTCTGTATTTTTTTGCTTTTTGAATTCCAATAGTTTTTCGAAACCATCTCTAGTCCAGCCAAGATTTTGTCCCTAAGTTCTAATTGTCTTTCAACTGTGGTCATAAAAACGTTTTAGTTCGTCAAATTTTGTTTGGCTTATAATTGTCAGAAGTCCATCTGCAGTCTTTTGAGCTAACAGTTCATGTTTGCCAGCCGAGTTATCGAATATCAAAGCGCCATCCACAATTGGTAGGTATATGTCGAACAAATTTTAATTCCCCTCATATATCTTCTTTGAATGATGTCGGGATCTATATTGTGTCCACCTTCTTGCACCGTTACTTTTACTCGCTCTTTTGCTAAATCTACACTTTGCAACCAGAAGAAAAGCAATGTTACTAAATACCCATTTCGTTTTGCCTTTTCTATTTTAAGTTTGTAGGTCTTTGTTGATGACGTAGTTTCAAAGGCGAAATTTTCTTTACCTTTTAAAAGGTCATTAATTCTGTTCAACATTATGCGTCCAGCTTCAAAAGCTACTTTTTCAGGTTGAAAAGGCGAAAGCCCTTTTGCAATCTCGTCTGCATTCACAAATTCCTTACAGTCAATAATATCAGGTAAAATCGTAAAAGAAGCAGTTGTTTTACCGGCTCCATTGCAACCAGTGACTATGTAAAGATTTTTGTCCCCCATAGTCGCAAATCTACAACATACCAATCATTGTTAATTTTAGAGCCATGAATGGAATTGGATTGTAAGTTTAGCATATCGCCCAACGTCAGACTGTGAAAAAACTAAAAGCCTCTGAGGTTTGCTTAAACAATTATAACTCTCCATCAGGTATCCAAGACATTCTTGAAATGATCTTAGTATTTTCACAGTCTGACGTTCACGGCTTTGGCAGTTGGGGATTTTTATTCCATCTGCTGGCCACCGCTGTTGAATTAATAACTTAAAGTTCATCGATTGTTTTATTGCTTGAGTTTACTCGTCCGACCGGACAATAGCAGAGGCTTGGAAATAGCTGATGATATTTCCGTCCAGCCCCACCTTTAGATTTGCTTTCAGCAATTATTAATAAAGAGTATTACTATTATTACTTTTCTTTTTTGCTTCTTTTTTCTTTGTTAATTGGTGAGTAAATGTAGATAAACGACATTTATAAATCAACCTGCCG